>Ga0255763_1000013_pt1 | contig 201734 bp, 128 predicted proteins | sample 041ome_2_FD_179963 | JGI IMG/M metagenome (GOLD analysis project Ga0255763, IMG submission 179963) | Coastal salt marsh microbial communities from the Groves Creek Marsh, Skidaway Island, Georgia - 041406US metaG (version 2) | ecosystem: Environmental > Aquatic > Marine > Intertidal zone >...
ATACGTTCGTGTCCTCCTCCGTCGTCGTCCGTCGTCGTCCGTCGTCGTCGTCCGTCGTCGTCCTATGTCCTCTCTATCGTCGTCGCACACCGTCGCGTGCGCGTCGAGTCAACGCCACGGCCGACCGTCATCCGTCGTCGTATTTTGGTATCAAATACTACTAGTATCGTATATCACCCACGCCGAGTGTCCGAGTGTGTCCGAGTGTGTCCGAATGTGTCCGAATGTGTCCGAATGTGTCCGAGTGTCCGAGTGTGTCCGAGTGTCCGAGTGTGCCCGAGTGTCCGAACCTCCATGGCGCCGACTGTGGGCGACCCGCGCGCGTGCGCAGACGACGATACGGCGCGCGGGTCGTGATGGGATATGGACGACGCCTCTTGGCGTTAGACGCGCTGCGTGCGACGGGGATGACGACGGGGATGACGACGACGACGACGACGACAGCAGCGCCGCGCACGCGGGGCGTCGCGAGCCACGGGGGTGGTGGTGGTGGTGGTGGTGGTGGTGGTGGTTGGCGCGCGGGCGCGGTGATGGGTCGTGGGAACCGCGCGAGGTCGTCGTCGTCGATGATGATGATGTGGATGATGTCGATGTCGTCGTCGATATCGTCGTCGATGATGCTCACGGCGGTGCTCGCGGGGGTGGGCGTGGGATGTGGGATGGATTCGAGCGCGAGGTGCGAGGCGGCGGCGCCGGCGCCCGACCCAAACGCGCCGACGTCGAACAAGTCTACGGCGCAGTGGAGGATATACACTGATATAGGACGAGGATTGGTGCAAGAGAAAAAACTTGATGAGGCGAGGAGGTACTTGGAACGCGCGCTCGTCGAGGCGAAGAAAGGGTTTGGAGAGGATGATGCGCACGTCGCGGCGGCGCTGAATAATTTAGCCGAGTTGAATAGAATAGAGTCGAAATGGAGCGAGAGCGAGAGATTTTTCTCGGAATCTCTGGAAATTTTAAGGAAAGTGTATGGTGAAAACCATCCCGCGGTTGGTACGGCGTTGCACAACTTGGCGGGGTGTCGACTGGCGCAGGGAGACGCCGACGGGGCGTACGCGCTGTACGCCAAGTCGCTGGAACGCAAAGAAGCGACGCTCGGGACAAATCATCCCGAATATGCCACGACGCTGTATCACATGGCAGAAGTGCTCTCCAGGAGCGACCGAAAGCAAGACGCCGTGGTGTTACTCGAGCGCTCGATTAAGGTGAGTGAAGAAATTGGAGCGGCGCACACCGACGCGTGTTTGCGCCGCATGAAGCGTTTGGCGCAGTTGCTTTGGGACTGTGAAAGCTACGAGCACGCTGAGCGCATCAGGCGACGAATATTGTCAACTATGGAACACATGAATGGCGAAGAGCACGTTAAAATTGCTGGTCCGTGTGAATCTCTAGCCACTGTGCTTATGAAGCTCGACCAACTGGATGAGGCTGCGGCGTTGCTAGAACGCGCGGCGCGTATATTGAGCAAGGTACGTGGAGACGGTGGCGCTCTCGCGCTCGCGTCAACACGCCTAAACCTCGCGGACATCGCAATTCGTCGAGATAACGTCAAGGAGGCTTTAAAGTTTGCACGACAAGCGCTCGATGTTCTCGCGCCGAGCGCCTTGGATGCCATTCGTCGAGACGCGTTGCGCGTAGACATTCGCGTCGGCGTCGTCACCCAGTACGCACGCGCCGCGGCTTTGCTCGCAAAACTATCTCCAGATGCGCCGTCAACATCTAGACACGTCAACGACGCGCGTCAGTATCTCGACGAGATTGAAAAGCTCATCACCGCCGTCTCCTCGCCGACGCCAACGCGCGCTTCGTTAGAAACCATTCGTGTCGCGAGACGCGCCCTGTAGCGTTCATAGGCGCGCCCATCCTAGTGTATTGCATTGCAGTAGTTATAGTTATAAAGAATCTCTATCCAACGTACGTCGTCGTCGTCGTCGTCGTCGTCGTCGGTGTCGCTATGCGCACCCAAAGGTGCTTCTACTTTGGCGTCAATGGCCACCTACACATCGTCGTACACCTCCTCCTCTTCCTCGTCAATCCTCTTCATCGCCTTCACGCACACTCCGGTTCCTCCTCAGGTAACTCGCTCGCGTCGTAAATCACCACGAGCACGAGCGAGCAGCTCGGGCAGTGCGCAATGTCCTCCCCTCGCTTCAACTCATCGAGGGTGATTTGAAAGAAATCTCCACACGGGCACTGATACGTGTACGCCTTCAACTCGGCGTTCCACTCCATGTCATCTAAATCAACTTCATCGTACGCCCCACCCGACATCGCCGCGCCGCGTCGTGCGTCGTCCTCTGGTCATCGACGATGAGAGGCGGCGGGCGCCCCGCCCCACGAGCGCGCACGCATCAATATCAATGGGACGGACCCCGAGGCGGCGGACGAGGGTGACTAGGGTACAGGAACATCATACTGGACACGATCTAACGCTATGCACTGTATTTACCACACACGAGTATCGTATAGAGGGCCCTGGTTCCCTATCAGAGCTATGCCACGTGGCGCGCGATCCCCCGCGCGCCGGAACATTCGTGCGTCGATGTCGACGTGCACCTCGGGGCGACGACGACACACAGACACACGGCGGCATCGCCCCGTCGATCGATCGATCGATCGAACGATGGATAGATAAACAGGAGATAGTATTGATAGAGTCGATGACGACGATGACGACGCACGGGAAGCGAATCGGTCGACGGGGCGCGGCGCTGGCGTGCGCGGGGATGATGATGGCTGTGGTGATCCTGGTCGTCGCGTCCGTGGGCGGGTGGCGACGCGCGGGGTGGAGTGCGTCGAGTGCGAACGGGGTGTTTAGGGTGAATAGAATTCGATTGAGCGATATACCGCGATTGAAGAGGACGTGCGCGGTGAGTACGACGATTTTAGAGGTGAACGCCGCGGTGGAGCGGCTGGTGGAGGCGTTGGACGCGTCGCTCGTCGTCGTCGGGGATAGAAAGACGAATCACAGCGAGTGGATGGAGTTTCAGCGTTTGCATTCGAATAGTGTTACGTACTTGTCACCGGATGATCAGATGGCGCTTCCTTTTGAGGTGGTCAAGCGCATACCTTGGAATCACTTTGGACGGAAATCGATTGGATTTGTATACGCCACCGCTGGCGGGTGCGAGATTGTTTATGATTTTGATGACGATAATCATTTGAAGCGTGACGGATTTGAGGCGTTGAGTTCGTGGGAACGATTTGATGTGCAGTTGTCCACGAACACGCACGTGTTTAATCCATATCCGTATTTCCAACCGTCGAACAACGAGTTGATTTGGCCGAGAGGTTTCCCGCTGCAGTTTATCCGCCAGAAAGATACATACAACGCCACGATGGAGCCTTCCTCTGAACCGTTCAAAAATCTGGCCGTCATTCAATCTCTTGCTGATCATGATCCTGATGTTGATGCCATTTATAGACTCACGCACTCATTGCCCGTGAGCTTCAAGCGCACAAAGACAATCGTTATACCACAACGCGGGGTGTACACGCCGTGGAACGCGCAGGCGGTATTAGTGTCGCGTCCAGCATTTTTTGGATTACTTCTTCCGGTGACAGTCACCGGTAGAGTGAGTGATATTTGGCGTAGCTATATCACCGAACGCTTGCTGTGGGATACCGACTATAAGTTGGCTTTCGCGTCGTCGTTTGTCACGCAATATCGCAACCCACATTCATACATGGTGGACTTTGTCGATGAAGACGATTTGTACAACAAAGTGGATGACATGCTTCAAGCTCTAGCGGGATGGTCGAGCGCGAAGCACACATCTTTATCATCCGCATACATTGATCTCGTGACAAAACTCGTCGACGAGTGCAACCTCTTGGGTCGAGACGATTTACATCTCGCCAAAGCTTGGGTCGCTGACCTTGAGCGCGTCGGTTATGTTTGGCCGTCGTTCAGACAGACCCGCATGGAGACTCGGACATTACAAAAAGTACCAATCGTTGACGAACGTCATTTGGGCACCAACGGTGACGCGTCGAATGCTTTGAATGCATCAAGCGCGCCGACAGTCGTCGAGGGTGGCGCAAGCACGGCGGCAAGGATTAAGCTTGGAGGTTTCATCGTGACCCGGAATGACAACTACGGAGGAGATTTGGTTGCAAGATCGACTTTAGCCTTAAGAAGAATGATCGAGGTATTTGACGAAGTCGTCGTCGTCGACATGAATACCCCTGTTGGTACTCCGCCATTTCTCTCGCTTTTACCCGCCGACATCTCAGGCGCTAGAAATATCAAGTCTGTCGTGGTTTCTCCCGAGATGTGCGCTCGAGAGCTGGGGGCTGCTTGTGAAGACAAAATGTACGAATTACTAGCCCGTAATATTGGCCTGCGTGAATCAGCAGCGGATGTGGTGGTGTCTACAAATTCTGAAGTCATCGTTCCGTCGCGGTTGACGCTCGATGAAATCATCAAACAAGCTTCACTGTTTGACGACAAGAATGCCGTAATTTTAGAACGCGTGAATATCCCTCAAGTACAAGCGCAAAGTGTAGCACTAAGCAAAGGAACTGAAGGAACGGAGGGAGTTAAAATGCTTAGATCAGTTCGCGTTCAGGATTTCCGCGTTGGTCCAGCTGGCCTCATGGAAGTATCAATTATCGGGGACTGTGGAGATTTTCAAATGGCCCATCGTGACTTGTGGCAGAAAATAGGTGGCTTCGCGAAGAATCAGCATGGACACAACTTTGGTGACTCCGATGTCATCGCTCGATGGCTCTCCTCGTCTGCCACCGTGCACGTCGCGAATGCCAAAGTGTATCACGTTTCTCACACTTCGCACAAGCACGATAAACCGGCGACTTGGAATCCAGAACCAAGATTTACAGTCGTTCAAAATGCAAACGGAACAAAGCGCATCACGTCGACGTGGATGGTTGCGTAAAGTCGTGTTCGACAGTCCACCATGTAGTCCGCGCGTGTTATAAATACACTTACATAGACATTCTAACACTACATTACGACTGTCTTCGAAATCACGCACATGGTCCGTTTGGATGCGATAATGTCACGCGCATGAAGACCTCGCGCGCGCATCGCGCGCCATCCGTCTTTTCTTGTCACGCGACGAGCTTAGTTAGAAGGTACGTGTCGCGCGCGACAAAACATCGATCAGACGCGTGTACACGTGCGCGCTCGTGAATCATGCGTGCGTGCGCGCGGGTGTGAGTCGCACCCGCGCGCACGCGCGGTGAGGCGGTGTCGCGATCGTGGGCGGGTGACCCTAGGGCGGATGGAGGTTGTGCGACGACGACGACGACGACGACGAGTACTACTCGATATAACGCACGCAAACGATGGATATGTTACGTATCTATAGTTTCTTGCGCCAAACGAGGGTTCGTGTGCGTCGCACGTGCATCGTGCGCGAGCCATGGGCGCGGCGTGGGCGCACGATGGGAAAGCCCTAGTGGATGCGCGCGCGACGACTTTCGTCGTCGAGAGCGCCGGACGCTGGACGGCTAGCGTGGCGCGCGGGCGGTGAACACTCACTCGAGTGCTTTCGTGTGTGTTCGATGTCGTTCGCGAAACTGACGTTGACGTGTGCTTGTCGTATTTTACAGAAATGGGTAACCAACGCGCCCGATCCCGTGGTTTGCGCCACGGCACCCGCAACTTGTTCTCCCGCGGTCATCGTGAGCATGGTACGTTGAACACCACGACGTACTTGCGTACGTTCCGTGTGGGCGACTACGTTGACATCAAGGTGAACTCGTCTCAGCAAAAGGGTATGCCGTACTTGCAGTACCAAGGGAAGACTGGCATCGTGTGGAACGTGACCCCGCGCGCGGTGGGTGTGGAGATTAACAAGACCATCGGTGGTCGCATCGCTCGTAAGCGCATTCACGTGCGCATCGAACACGTGCAACACTCCCGATGCCGTGAGGATTTCATCGCCCGTCGTGCGGTGAACGACAAGGCGCACCACGAAGCGAAGTTGGCTGGCAAGAAGATCGTGACCAAGCGCGCCGTCACTGGGGCTCCGCGTGAAGGCTTTGAATTGACTAACGTCAAGACTGAGCTCTTGACTCCGATCCCGTACGATATCGTGCGTGAAGGTATCAAGTACTAATCTCTTAGCAACGGATCGATTTGGTTTGTGTAATGGCAGTTTGACTGTTTAAAAAAATTGTCCTTGTCACCTGTCTCGCCTTTGATTTTTTGACTCGTCAGTCGCGCCTCGATTCGCCTCGAAACCTCACAACTCGTCGCCACAAATGTTGGAAGGATATGCTTTTCACTTAGGTCCAGGAGCCATTGCGCATTGGAAAAATTACGACGCAAAGCTTGCCGAAGCGGGCGTGACGCGTTCCGTAATTCAGGCGGACTCTTTGGCGGCTCGGGTGGGAGACTGTGTCACGTGGCATTCGCGCGTGACTTGCAAAAAGAAGATTGGCGGTGGCGAATGGGAAGATGTCACGTTTTACATGCAAGATGGCACTCAGCCGTATGGCTTGGAATTGGCTATCCAAGGATTGAAAGCAGGAGACAAGATTGCATGCGTACTGCAAGGAAAATCTGCACTGAGTGATCTCGATGTGACGCCTGAACGACGCGACAGCGCCGATGCGGCGCTCTCGGTGCAGTGCCAGATTGTAAGCATTGGCGAAGGCTGGGGCGAGCCAGTGGCGATGTGTGCGCACGCAAAATGCCAATTTGGCAAAGCCATGAATGATTTGGGGAAAAAGTTATACGCAGCGAAGGATTTCGAGCGCGCTCACAGGAAGTTTTATGCCGCCGCCGTTGTGTTCAACATGCGCGAACCAGAGACTGGCGGCTACATATGCAATCCCCAAGGTAAGGCGAACAACGAAAAGTGTTTCAAGATTGCTCGATTGGTATACTATAATCTCGCCCAACTCATGTACGTGAAGAAAGATTGGAAAGAATGTGAGTCATACTGCGACGACGTCCTGGAAACAAATCCCGGGGCGGATCAAAATCAAATTCGCGCCAAAGCTTTATACCGTCGTGGATGCGCTCGAATCGAGCTCGGCAAATGGAGTCGTAGTGACGAAGACGTACGTCACGAGTCCGCTGAAGCTGATTTATTACGTGCTCATGATCTCTGGACAGAGATTGACATCGATGCACCGTTTCGTTTGATTTACACAAAGCGCGCGCAACAAGCCGCCAGAGAAGCTGTACTTCCAAACGCCGCTCGAGTTCCCGAGGAATCGGCCGCGACAGCAACGACAGAGGAAGAATGTCCCCCAACCGACGCGAATGGTTGGAAATACTATGGAATTCTACCGTACGGCGACCATTACGACGTGTTGGATGTGTTACGAACCATTCGTGAAGAAAATATTGATCAAATTTTATCGTTCTGCTCAGAAGCTGAATATAAAGAACGCATCAGCGAACGCCAACGCTTCTACAACGAGCTGTTAAAATACGACGAGCTGGGAGAGTGCAAGGGCACATGGGTCAAATAATACGCGTGCGCAGACTGTTATAATTACAAACAACACTTTCTTTCTTCGTACTTTTACTTTTTCAACCGCGACGCGCCAGCTTGGTCGATGATCCACGTCACGTCGCCAGTCACCAAAGCTGCTGGTATCGATCCATCGAGCGGGGCGTGTTCGAGAATAATCGCAGTCATCTCAGCCTTACCCTCACCGGAAGCCACGAATACCTTCTCTCGCGCGGCATTAACGACGGGTAATGAAAAAGTAATGCGCTCGGGCGGCGGCTTGGGCGAGTCGGTTATCGGCAAAATCCACCCCTCGGTCACGTTTAACAGCTCGTGATTAGGAAACAACGAGCAAATGTGTCCATCCGGCCCAAAACCAAGCAACAACAAGTCAAATACAGGCAATCCTTGATCATTCACACCAATCACATCCGGTGTCAGCGCCTTTAAAGCATCTTCATATGCCTTTGCGCACCCAGCCGCCGCGCCCGCATTCGTCTCGCACAACGTCTCGTCAATCGCATACAATTGCGATTTGGGCACATTCACGTCATTAAACAGCGCCTTCATCGCACCACCATAATTCGATTCATCATCATCGTGCGGAACACATCGTTCATCTACCCAAAACACCCGCCACTTTGTAAAATCCACGTCGGCGTAATCCTTCACCGACGCGAGCGCCTTGACCAGAGACCCACCGGCGAGGGCGATAGAAAACACCCCTCGACTCGCGATCGCTTCAGCGCTGCGCGCGCGCACCAGTGCCCCCATGGTTTTACTCGCGTCGTCAACCACCGTTCGCGTGCCTGGAGCCACCACCGCGCCGTCTGCGTCCCCGCCCGCGCGGCGCACCACCATCGTCCTCAATCGTCTCGTCGTCGCCACACGCGTCGTCATCGTCGTCGCCGCACGCGCCGCCGCCGCACGCGTCGTCGTCGTCGTCGTCGTCAGCGATACCCCCATGAACACACCCGATGCGCGATGCGCGGATGCGCGGATGAATGCGGGCGCGCACGGCGCCATCATTCATCGACATTCTTCGACGCGCACCGAGCTCACTTTATGTCGGCGACGAGACGATTGATCAAACCCTTGCTCGACCGCGTGCTCGTGGAGAAAATCACGCCACCGACGAAATCGCTCGGTGGCGTGCTGCTCCCAGAGTCCATGACCGCGGGGAAGGTGCGCGAACGCATCGGTGGGCGCCGCCCGAAGCGTGAGGAAAGATGTCTCGATGTCGCGTTGGGTTGCGTCGCGCGTGACTGACGATGTGTGTTGCGTCGCGCGTGTGATACATAGTTGAACGAGGGCATGGTTGTAGCGTGTGGACCAGGACGACGGACGATGACGGGAGAGCTCGTGCCGCTCGGTGCGTATGATTGGCGTCATCCGCGCAAAGGCGAAAACGATTCGACGCTCGCGCGCTCGGCTCTTTGTACTGCGACAGTGCGTACTGACTGTGTGAACTATGTATACGTATAAACAGATGTGAAAGATGGTGATACGGTGGTGTTACCCGAATTCGGTGGTACCGCGATTAACGTCGGCGATAAGGAGATGTTTGTGTATCGCGAAGAGGAGCTCATCGGCGTCGTGCCAAAGTAAATAGTAAACCAAATCTTTACGCGCGACGCAAGTCATGGTCTTGAACCACGCATGACAACTACTAACGCATTGATTTGGTACATCGCGCTATTCATCTCCGTCGTTGTCGTCACACACGCACGCATAGCAACCTCTTTTTTAATCCAAACCTTTGCTTGGAATCCATGCGTCTCAGCCCACGACGAGCGTCTCGTCGTCACACCACGCCGCACGCGCGTGCATCGCGCAACCTGCACGGCGTAGCTCGACAATCGATTCGCGGACTCGTTGTCAACGTCCGCGTGCTCGCTTGGCCCGTTCGTGTCGTTCGTTAAAACGCTCGCGCGCTCGACGGGTGGTTTAAACATCATCGCTGACGCCAAACATGACAACATCCGCGGCGCCGCGTGGATCGAAGAAGCGTCGTTTAGCGCACGCTACGGGCGGAAAGGATGGCGAGGTAGATGACGAAGGAGTTGCGGCGACGACGGCGGCGACGACGGCGACGACGGCGGCGGTGAAGAACACCAAGAAGCAGGCGAAGACGAGCGAGACGGGTGAAGACGCGTGGAGCGCCATCGCGCGTCGTCGACAGCTTGAGACGTCGACGTCTGGTCTAGCGGATGACTTAGAGACGCTTGAGGCGTGTAGGAACGATTTCGCCGCGTGGTCGGCGTCGATGCGAGATATGCGAATGTTATTGTCTGGGTGCGACTGGTTGACTGGGCTGTTGTCGAGCGAGGCGTCTTACGAGGAGATCATGGAAGCGGCGTTTATGAAAGGTAAACCGCTGCATGATGACGCACAGTGGCCGTCAATTAAGAGTAAAGTGTCGTCGTACGCGATTGAGTTAATCAAAGCGTGTGCAAAGGCGTTTGATTCGCTGAATGCCATCGGCAAGGATGACGTTGAGGACGACTGGACCAAGAATGAACGCTCGGCGGCGACGGCGATGGTGCGACTGCTTACGTTTCGTAAATTACCGCGCGTTCCCGTACAAGATAAAGATATGGTAACCGCACCAAAGCAAATAGAATCGTACATAAGGACATTACGGGAAGAAATAAAAGTGGAAGAATCGACTGGAGGAATTCGCAGCACGTGTAAAGGGCGGACGATTCTCCACGTTGAGGCGATGATTCAGGCGTTTAAGATTATCAAGACGAGCATGGAATGTTGCGCACGAACGCTGTATCTTCGGTTTCTTAAGCCATTGCACACGTATACCCGTGGTGATATTCAAGCGAAGACTTTCCCGTCGAATATATACTTTGTTTGCTGGGCAAACTTGACGGTTAACGTGGCGTGCGATTTGTGCGCGGAACGTTTAACGCGTCAGCGTATGGAGGCGTACGCGCCGCACAAGGGTGACTTTCAACAGCTGATACGTGAATTGATGGATAAACTATACGTGAATATCCCGTCGAACATTCCCGAGGCGATTAAGTATGAACAGTCTGGTAAGTACTGGTCCAGAGATTTGGTGGAGCTCGTGCAAGCGCTTCCTGAACTCAAGATTACAATTCCTGTCCGGCAGCGATTTGAACATAAAGTCAGACGCGATGTTAAGTCATCAGAAAAGTTTCAAAAGAAGCTCGCGCGGTTAGCATTCGATTGTATCGGGTTTTCAACGAGTAATCCGGTGTTGATTGAGTTGAGCGAGAACGATGAGAACTTCACCAACGCCATCATCGAAGTGCTCAAGAAATTTAAGAGTCACTCGGTGAAACTCATCGCGCGCGATTCACTTCTCAAACTGAATCATCACTTGAAACTCGCGCTAGAAGTGTCGAAGATTACAAAACAAATTATTCAGGCGGAAACAGCAGATGAGGTTTTGGAGACCAAGTTGAGTAGCGCATTGACGATGCTTTCTGTCATGTTCACGATTGATTCAAAAGAGTTGGCAAATACTTCATCTTTGGTACCGCTTCTGATTAATGTGTTTGAACTGCGAAACAAATGCGCCGGTCCCCCAAATTTTGAAATCGAGGCTCAAGTGTGCTCACTTTTGGCCTGTTTAGCAATTGGTCAAAACAGAGAGAACCTTCGAGCACAACGAGAGGGTAATTTCAATTTTGTCAACACGACGGTGCAAACTGCCGTGGCTCAGAGAATCGACAGCATCGGACTAATCGTTTGTGACTTATTACGTCATGTTCGAAGCACTACGATCTCGCGGGTTAAGAAGAACAAACATAAAGTTGAACAAATTGGTGTAAGTGTATTGGCGGCTCTAGCGATGTTTACTCGAAAAAACGAGGAGTTGCAGCGAGCGTTTAAAGATTTGGGCGTCCTTGATCTTTTGCTTGGAATATTAGAACGGAAAGATGTGCATTGTTCGCGTGGCGCATCGGCGGCGATTCTTGCTATGGGCGAACATCGACAATTGTTGCGTTCGTTGTATGAACCCACTGCGCTCATGGATGATGCTGGCGAGAGAATCACTGACGTTTCTGGGTGGAACATAGATGCTCTTCGCCGTTCCCTTCGCGCAATTGCAGAGCTCATTAAAGATTCTCCCTCTAGCTTAATGTTGGTCGATCAAATCACAGAACTCATCTGTGAGGATTGGCAGTTGATAATTATCGCCGATTTCATCAGAGACGATATCACGAGACATACAAAGGTGGCTGGGATTTCTTCAAGAAAGTGCGAAGAGTTTACGCGGAAATTGCTCACTCGAGAAGTGATCGAACTTGATTCATTAGTGGATAGCTTGCAAGGAGAACCGAACATGACGATCAAGGAGAGAAACAATCTTGACGGGAACTTAGATGTTGACCGCCTGTATGAGGATTGCGACGTTCATGTAGACGTTAACGCGCACTATTTCCCAATCGTCAGATCAGGATGTATTTTAGTCAAATATTTTAAGAATCGAGCGCCACTGGACGAAATTACGGACATTCTCATGGAGGTGGACACAAGTGGTAGAGGAGCTAGCGTCGGTGTCATTCCACCGCTTTTGACTTTAATGCAAAAGTGCCGGCGCCTACACGAGAACAATTTGATTGAAGAAAAACAAGTTCCTGGAATAGCCGATATAGAAAAAGAGGCGTGTTACGTCATTGGATTATTGGCGGGTAAAACAGTAAATCAGAACAAGCTCGTGAGGCAAGAAGACGCTCTTGAACATCCTCCAAGCTCAGATGTCAACGTTGAGAACATTGATGTTGTGAGCGAGTTGGTCCCACTTCTTGAGCGATGTCACCCAAGTCAAGGTAGTAGTCCCGCAGCGAGCGTTGCAAGACGCGCCGCGGATGCGATTACAAATTTGGCACATGAAAACAATAGAATAAAGAATATAATCCGCGAACGCGGTGCTATTCCTCCACTTGTGAAGCTTCTTGATGCAAAAGATGCAAAGTTAAAGCGGTCTGCGGCGAGTGCGCTGCGTACGTTGGCTTTCAAAAATGGCGAAAACAAGAATCAAATAGTCGAATATGGAGCTCTTCCGTCGCTGATATTCATGGTTCGATCAGCAGATCCGCTTATTCACAAAGAAGCTGTTGGCGTCATTGGAAATTTGGTGCACTCATCGGCACACATCAAGCGACGCGTCCTCGATCAAGGAGCACTTCAACCTGTCATTGAGTTATTGAAGTCCACTTGTGCGGAGAGCCAGCGCGAGGCTGCGTTGTTACTCGGTCAATTTGCAGCGCGCCTTGATCCTCCAGGACAATCTGATCCAGATTATAGAACGAAAATCGTCCAGCGAGGGGCAGTGCAGTCGTTGATAAAGATGCTACATCATCGGGATCCCGGTCTTCGCGAGATGGCTGCATTCGCTCTTGGTCGCTTAGCACAGCTCGGGGACAACCAGGTTGGAATATGCCACTCCGGTGCTCTTCAGCCCCTTTTATGTCTCTTGGGATCTGAAATTGAGGATATTGCCGATCACATTCGTTCCACCAACACGGTGAACAAATCTGAGGATGACATTGAAAACGAGGCGAGACGTTTTGTTGAAAACTTACAGCACAACGCAGCATTTGCTCTTTACGGCTTGGCAGAAAACAAAGACAACATTCCGAAGATGATAATAGAGAATGCCTACATGCGTCTCAGAAACTGCTCTCTGCTGGTGCCAACTTCTGAACAGTGCGTAACTAAAACAGTAAAGCGCATTGAAGAAAAAATCAAGGACGATGTATTACATTACCTCACATATGTGATTGGTAATGGCAAGCCTCTAGATCGTCAGAGGTCGACACTTGCATTGGCGTTTTTGTGCAAGCCAGTGGACATGCCAAATGTGTTTCTTACTCATGGTGGTCTCGATGTGATTGCTGACATGCTGCTCAAGGACAACCCAGCCGAACCACTTCACTACTCGGGTGGAAGCAGTAAGCTGGTGGTGAACATTGCCATGGAGGCTCTTCGCGCGATTAAACGCACGATGTGCACGTCGAACGAAGATTTGCACGTAGTCATGCCACCGCGACCTTCAACACCTACGGCCGTAGAGAACCTACCAAGAAATTGGTATTTCAAAGACCCAGAGTTGTCGGACATTACTTTTACGTGCACCGAACACGACAAGAAAGATCCTTCAAAGCCTGGCACTCCGAATGGTTTCAGCGCACACAGAATTGCTTTCGCGCACGCGTCTAATGAATTTCTTTCGATCATCGATAAAGCTGTGCAAGACCCTAGCAAACGCATGCCCAACGGCGTCGTACATGTTGAGTTGGAAGACGTTGATGGGGAAGTATTTCAGTGCATGCTGGATTTCATTTACACGGGCACCGTTGATGAGCTCTCTCCCTTGAACGAGCAAGAATTTTTGCAAAACAAGTACTCTTTGATTCTTGAACACGCAACGAGATTTGGAATGGTTGGTTTCAAATATTTGTTCGAAAAGTTGTTCATCGAACACGCAGACTTGGCGGGTTTTTCCATGGATGAGCGAATCGCGCTTTACGCGACCGCGCAGTCCTACGACTGCAAGTCTCTTCAAGAGTTCATCTTGGAGCACGCCCTCGATTATTTCGATCGCACGGATAATATTCAAGAACTTCGCACGCATGTATCGAATATTATCTCGGCGTTTGGTCAGGGAATGGTCACTTACGTGAGATCCGTCCTGCAGCGCGCCGACGTTGCCGAAGCGGGCGCAAACGCCGCGCACGTCGCCCTGGATGCGGATCAGATGATAGATTGACGCTCACTCTCATCAAGTAGAACACTATGAAGCATACATTGATGAATTAAATGCATATTGTTGTGAATGTTACAACGACTAAGCGCCTCCTCAGCGAATCTGAATCTCTCGAACTAATGTCTCACCCCTTCCTCTTTTAAATGATGAGCGCCTTCTTAAGCAAAGCACCAACCGTGTCCGACGGCTGTGCACCCTTGGAAATCCAGTCCTTAATCGCCGGCGCATCGAGGGAAGACTGCTTGCGGATCGGATCGTACCAGCCCAACTGCTGGATGGGCAAGCCGTCGCGACGCGCGCGCGAGTCAATAGCGATGATGCGGTAAAACGGTTCCTTCTTACGGCCCATGCGGGTGAAACGAATCTGTGTGAATGCGTGCGGGTCATACAACGAGCGCCATCGTCAGTCATCTGTGTGCATTCTTGGCTCTCAATCACGCGTGACTCGACGCGGTGCGAACCCTGATGGTCAACCAAAGGTCTCTCATCGCGCGCTCGCGCCCCTTTACGCATAGGGTTCTAGGTCTTCCTCGCCCATTCGGCCATCGGTCGCGGTCGTCGCGTCTACGAAACGTACCGCCACCTTGTTCTCCACGCGCAAAGTCGCACGAGCACCCGAAACTCTCTTTTCCGCCTGCGTCACGCGTGAAATTATAATCGCGTCGTCGTCAGTCACCACACATCATCACCCACGTCACGTCGCATCACCCTCGCGAGGGTCGCCGCGACCGTCACCCATCGCATCGCGTACGCGTCGCATCGCATCGCTCGCTCGCGCGCGTACCTTGGCCGCGACGCGTTGGCCGACGACGGCGTTACCGAACGTTAAACTCGCAGACATGTTTCGTGTGTGACGCACGCGAGAAGTGACGTCGCGACGGCGCGCGCGAGAGGCGACAGACCGCGCGAGACCGCCGACACGTCCTGGACGTCATCGCGCCGCCCACGCATCAAGGGTGGTGCGTGATCGTTATTTCGAGTATTACACTACGGGACACACATCGCGGGTTTGGAGAAATGTGTACTGTGAAAATGTGGCTTGGATAGACTTATGGTATGCACAGTATTGGACGCGGGGTTTATGTCGGACATACGACGCCATACGGGGTGGGGCGTCCACCGATCCCGCAGGGTCGCGCCGCGCGTTCCGTCTCTTTGCGACGCACGACGAGTCGAATCGAAACATGTTGAACGCCGACGGTGAAAACGTAGACCTCTACATCCCGCGCAAGTGCTCGTGGACGAACAGATTGATCACCGCGTCCGACAAGGCGTCGGTGCAGTTGAACGTCGGGCACTTGGATGCGAACGGCGTGTACAACGGATCGTACACGACCATGGCGCTCTCGGGCTACGTCCGCATGAAGGTACGTCGATGATGCGATTATCATTGTTGTCGTCTGTGCGTTTACATGGCGTTCGTCGTTGTCGACGAACGCGTTCGACGCGAGATTCCACATCGCGCGATGGGTGGCTTAGGGTTTTTTGACCCTCCCGAGTTGCGCGGATGTTGAGCGCGCGCGCTCCGTTCGCCCTCGTGTATGTCGCATTCCGTGCGCGTGATGTGGCGATTCACACTCAAGAGTGATGTCTCTTCTCTCTCTCGCGTGCGTGGACGATCACAATCGGTGGCGTCGACGATAGCCCCCGGAGTTGGTCGTTCGAGCGCGATCGATCGCGGCTTTGAGTCGCTCCGCAACGACACTAACCGCCGCGCTCTCTTTCGTTTATACATCGCACAGGGTGAATCTGACTCTGCTCTCGATTTGTTGTGGCAGAAGAAGAAGGCCACCATCAACCAAGCGTAAGACAATTGATTGTAGGCTGGAGGCGAAGAACGTAGGTGGCGAAGAGATAGATTCGGGCGTAGTACTAGACTGTAATACCGAACATCTCAGTGATTATACGCGCGGCGCTCAAAGTGGTTGCTCTCTGCAACAACACACACGTGTCAACATAGTCGTGAACATCATATTACAAAATTAAAGTATCGCTCAGGGGGAGTTCAGTTGTTTTCATTGCACGTTCCACCGCAAAACGCCGCGAGTTTGTTCGCGCGCGCGCATCTGCGGTCGAGCGCCCGCAATTCGAGCATTATTCTTCCGAGCGACGGTGGAGTTAACAAACTCCGTATCGTCGTCAGACTTGCACTTAATCAGCCTTGATAAGCTTTTGCACACCACCCGCAACCTTGACGCCCCACGCCGCGAGCGCAATATTCACCAAAAGTTGCACCTTCCACGTCTGCGCGACGAACGGGCTCGGCGCCTTCTTCGTCCCGACGACGTTGGCCACGTCGTAGATGATCTTCGTCGACAACACATGCCACCCGGTGGCTTGCTTGGAAAACGATCGGTCAGACACACCGAAACGCACGTTGCCGAGCACGATAAGGATCAACGCAATGCCGAAGAATCGCGCAAAGAACCCCGTGGCGGTCGTCGCGCTTCCAATCGTCGCGGCAAAGTACGGGAATTTAAACACGCTTTTGGCGCCCCAGAAATAATCGGGGTTCGTCGCGAGCGTCACGCCGAACAACCCGAAGTAGGCTTGCATGGCTTTCACGTAGTTATCTTGAGTGAGCATGATGATCGTCGAGTGTTGCGTGTCGTGTCAAACGCGTGCGCGGTTGTGAGGACAATTCAAATCGCATAATTGGCATTTGAGAATTAATTCTTCAACGATGCTTTTTGGCGCGCCAAATGTGCGTGTGTACCTCGGTACACACGCACATTCGACCAATGAAGACTCGAGAGGGGAACACAGGGGAACACAAGAAAAAATCAACGTCGGTTGGTGTCCGACGTGGCCATGGAACGTCGTGGAAGGCGACGTCGACGACGACGACGCGATCGTTCCCCTGGTGCGATGATGGTGTGATATGTATATTATATGTACGTCTAGAGCGCGCGGCGGTGGATGTGGGATGGACGGTGACGCTATGGTGGGAGTTGAGGGCGCGCGCGCGCCTGAGGGGAAAAGAGCGACGCGAGGACGCGCGGGGCGCGAGGCGGCGCGCGGGCGAACGCGTTCGTGGGGTTCACCGCCCCCGACGACGCGAGTGCGTCGGGGACATTGTCGTCGAGGAGGTTGATTTCTTCGATGGTCGATGCCGAGGGTTTCGCCGGGGCGAGAACGTCGAGGGACACGGCCATGAAATCGTCGTCATCGTCGCTGAGCAAACCCAACGCCGGAGACTTGGGTGGATTTTTCGATACCGGTACCGGCGCCGCGGGCATTGCGCCGCGCGTCATGGATTTTATGGGCGATTTCACAGTCTTGACGACTTTGGTGAAAAAGTTCATCATGAGGGACTTTTGCGCCGACGTCGCCGCCGGTCCGAGCGCCTTTTCTTGTTTGCGCTTCTTGCCCGCAAACTTCATCTCCTTGTTGCTGAATAAGCTACTACCACCATTGTTTGTAGAATTTGTAGCTGGCGCGATAAAAGGTTTGCGCGTTATTGGATCAGTATCTCCAGTCGCAATCGACGTCGCCTCGGCGTCATCATACTTGGGACCGAGAAACGACAAGTCTTCGACACCAATGTCAGCCGGGATGGGCGTCAAGTGGCGCAACGTTTTCAATCGCATATCGTACACCAAAGCGTGCTTGAAAATTAACCGCGCTTTTCTCCACTCTTCTTCGTACCCATCGGGAATTTCAATCTTTTTATCCGCGCGTAAAAGCTTGAACGCGGCGTCGGTATTTTTGCACTTGTTAAGCAGCGTGTACATCTTCTTGATGCCTAGACCACGGATGTTATCCAAAAAATCGCATCCAGACAGCACGCACAAACTAAGAAACAACTCGAAATCCCAACCTCTAAAATCTAACGGCGGCGGTCCCTTCTTGCGCTGCACATCGTCAAAGTTTTCATCGTTCTCCTCGCGCGCCGGCGGCGGACCCGCCAACATGTTTCGCCACTTGAACTCCTTTGCATCGCCACTCTTTTCGAGCTTAAAAATCACAGTTTCACATCCATACGCAACTAAATCACTATCCTCTGTAAATACCAAATCTACGCCACCCTCGCTCGAGGGAGTCGCCGCCAACGCCGCGATTTGCCCATCCGCTTCGTACGGCGCCACAATAAATTCAAAACCTTGTCTTCTCAACGCCACGATGAGCTCATGCGCCATCGCAGGCGTAACATCCATCCCCGCTGCAAACGCATTCTTCGCCCCATGACTATCATTCACACTCTTCGCCTCGTGTGCTCGAGAAATCTGCGCTTGCCTACGCGCGCGTCGCTCCTCCTCCTCTCGTCGCTTCGCCGGTAACCGATCGCCATCAAACACAATCACCGGCGTGATCCCATGATGCCTCAACAAATTCGCCCTAAACAAACAATACGTCACGTACGGCGCGTCTTGCCCTCTGGCGCGCCACCACGCGTTCCCCGTGGCGATGTCTTGCGCCACAGAATAACATCCTTTATGCAACCACGAGTACGCATCAACCGCCGCGCGCGTGTTCGCGTACCGTTCGACGTGCGTGCTCACGCACCACGGTTCGACGACTGCGGGAAGTCCTTTGATCCCCATCGCGCGTCGCGGCGCCGCGACGGCGTGTGTCGCGCACGCGCGACGGGCTGTCGATGCGATGGTTTGAACATCGGTTTTTGAAATGTGATACACTGGTGGCGTATTGGAATCCCCCCCAATGGACCAATCATGAACCTGTGAATACCCCCTCGTGGCCAAGGAAAAGCGCCACGTGTCGAGTTTCGCGCGGCGCCCGCCGTGGCGGCTGCGTCGGGTCGCGACGCTGCGACTGTGCGACGCGCACGCGCCCGGGTGTCGTCGTTCGCGCGCGCACACGCGACCGCACGGCGATACATCAAAGGGTACCTTTTCTCTCGCGCGCCGCGTGTGTGTGAGTCGTCGAGATGGCTAAGACGCGACGGCGGAAGCGCCGCACGCACGTGAATGCGGACCACGCGCCCGGGACGAGCAAGAGCGAGACCCCGAAGACGTTTGTGTTTCGACGGGGGCGATTGGCGGAGAGCGTGAAAGAATTGAGCGAGGATTTGAGAAAGGTTATGGAGCCGCACACGGCGAGGAATTTGAAGGAGACAAAGGCGAATAAGTTGAAGGATTTTGTGCAAGTGAGTGGTCCGCTTGGGATTTCGCACTTTTTAATGCTTTCGTCGAGCGACGCGAATAAGTATTTGAAGATATGCCGTACGCCGCGAGGACCGACATTGACGTTTAAGATTCATGCGTATTCGCTTGCGAATGAGGTCGCCAAGGCACAGAAGAAGCCAAGAAATCCGGCGAACGCGTTTTTGTCTCCGCCGCTCGTGGTGTTGAATAACTTTGGTGACGAAGCGCACCAAAAGTTGGCGACGATTACGTTTCAGAATATGTTTCCTCCTATTAACGTGAGAAGAGTGAAATTATCGACGTGTCAACGCGCCGTACTTGTGGACTACGACGCTAAGACGAAACGGTTTCTATTTAGGCATTACAGTATCAACGCCGCGCCGGTGGGTACGAATAAAAAGTTGAAAAAGTTGTTGACGTCGCGCAACGCCCCAGACATGGGAGACATGCAGGATGTGAGTGAGTTCTTCGACAAGCGCGTGGGTGATGCGAGCGAATCAGAACTCTCTGATGATGAGTCCAGACGCGTGACTTTGGCGCAAGATTTCAATCGCGTCGCGCACGCCGATAGCGAATCCAAAATTATTCTTCAAGAAATCGGCCCGCGCATGGAACTCGAGCTGGTTAAGGTTGAAGAAGGCATGTGTGACGGGCGCGTGTTGTACCACGCCTACGTCAAGAAATCAGCGGATGAAATCAAAACCCTTGAACAAAAGAAGACTGAGCGCGAGAAGTTGCGCAAGCAGCGGCGTTTGGAGCAAGAAATCAACGTCAAGCGCAAGGCGCGCGACAAAGAAATGAAAGCCGACGCCGAGCGACAGCGTCAAGGTAAATCCAAGAAGAAACCAAGCAATCAGGATGAATATAAGAATGAATACGATCGTGAAGCCGAAGAAGCCGACGAACGTAAGTGGCAGGAGGCATTCAAAAAGGAGGAGAAGGAATGGCAAGAGGGCGACACGTACGAGGCGCCAAAGAAGCGCCGGCGCCCGTCGCGCGAGGCGTAAACGTCTTCGCATTCCAATCCACGTGTGCGCGCGACGACGACGACGACGACGACGACATCCTCATCCTCATCCTCATCTTCATCTCATGAGAACGCTCTAGGCGCTGCATCATCTGAATCATCATTTTTAGGTAGTCACATTTCAATAGGACTGAAAACCATAGCTCAACCGCGTATACCCTCGGTCGAATGTGAATAAAACCTCGCGCGCGCCAACACATCGACCTCTTTCGTCGGCTCTTCTGCTAAGGAACACCCGTTCGGCTACGAAACAAGCACACTAAAGGTACGTTCTATGCACCGCGATCGCGCGCGCGCGCCCATCGCCGTCGCATCGCGCGCGACACCCGCGCGATCGTCGCCCCGGACGCGCCCGCGGGCGCCGCAACGCCGCGCGAGCCAATGTTCGAACCTAGACACTGACCGACGACGTCGCCGCGCGAATTCCCACCCGCGCACAGCTTTACACACACAGAAAAAATGTCTGGAGACCTCGCATGCACCTACGCCGCGCTCATCTTACACGATGACGGGCAAGAAGTCACCGCCGATAAGATGGCTGCCGTCGTCAGCGCCGCGGGCTTGACGATCGAACCGTACTGGACGGGCTTGTTTGCCAAGTTTTTGGAAACCAAGTCGGTTGGTGATTTGATCTCCAACGTCGGTGCCGGTGGTACGTATTTTTAGCTTGATATTGAGCGCGTCGTTGACGCGCGTTGGCGTCGCTGGCGAGCGATCTCGCGCGATCTCGTTCGAGTGGTCTTGGTGTTTTAGGGTCTGGAGCTACGGTGACTGACGGTGGCGTTTGATTTTTACGCGTACACAGGTGGCGGTGGTGGCGGCGGTGCCGCTGCTGCTGGTGGTGACGCTGGCGGTGACGCTGGTGCCGCGGCTGCGCCGGAAGAAGAAGAAGAAGAAGAAGCCGACATGGACTTTGACCTCTTCGACTAATCTTCGACGCGTTGGCGTCCGCTCGAGGCTCTACACGATCGGGACGATATTAGACTTAGCTTACGCACGATGTAAGGAAGGACTACTCGTTTTGAAACACGTAACAATACACGCGCATGCACTTCTTCTTTGCGTTTGAATCGTCGTCTCGATATAATTTTACATGATGGCTAATGTACAAAAGTTGCGAAAGGCGGCAAAAACTACGCGGCTTCGGTGCAGTCGTCGACGCACTTGGCGGCACTGCCAACGCACGTCCCAACGTTGTATCCACGAAGAGCCTTGACGATATGACCTTCTTGAGAGATATTAAATACGACCACCGGGATGTCATTCTCTTGGCAGAGCGTGATGGCTGTTTGATCCATGACGCCCAAGCCAAGACGCTGGACGGTTTCGTACGTCAGAGTCTTGTATAACTTGGCGTTGGCGTTCTTCTTGGGATCAGAATCGAACACTCCATCAACCTTGGTGGCCTTCAACACCGCTTGAGCGTTGATTTCAGCCGCACGGAGCGCCGCACCGGTATCCGTAGTGAAGAAAGGGTTACCAGTACCGGCGCCAAAAATGACGACGCGACCTTTTTCCAAGTGCCGAATCGCGCGGCGACGAATGTAAGGTTCAGCCACCTCTTTGATTTCCAACGCGCTCATGACGCGTGTAGGCACACCCTTGGATTCAATCGCCGCTTGCAAGTTCAAAGAGTTCATCACCGTCGCGAGCATACCCATATAATCGGCGCTCGCGCGGTCCAATCCGTTGCCCTCCTTTTCCGCGCCGCGAAAAAAGTTTCCACCGCCAACAACCAACGCCACCTCAATTCCCCCAATCGCAGCCTCCGCAACCTCACTCGCGATCGATTTCACAACATCCGGATCAATACCAAACCCATCCTTCCCAGCCAACGCCTCGCCGGACACTTTAAGCATCACCCGACGCCACTTCCACCTCGTTTCCCCGTCATCCGCCGCTTCCTCGTTGTGCTCGCTCGCGCTCGCGCGACGTCTCGACATCGATCGCGGCACCGCTCGCGGCGTCATGTTCAGCTTCTCCTGTGCGATGAACTCATCGCTCGTGCCTTCGTCTTCGCGATCGACGATGGCGCGGGCGACGGGCGACGCGCGCCGCGGCGCCGCCAAATCCCGACGGTGTTGGCGCAACGTCGTCGTCGTCGTCGTCGTGCGCCGCGCACCCGCGCGTGCACGTCGCGCGCACGCATCGGTGGCAAACGCGAAAGGCGTGCGCGTCATCGTCGTCGACATCATCGTCACCGGGCGCGCGTCGTCGTCGTCGACGTCGGGGAATGTCGCGGCGTGGATGACGTGGAAAGTGCCGTTCAAACGCGAGCCCATAAAAATGTTTACTTCGGACATGCGGATAGTATATTGAGTTATAAAACACTCATTATTTTCTGATACAATTTCCATGGATGGAAATGTGATTTATATGGTGTTACACGGTAGCTCTTTAGGAGAGCTGTTTTGCGGGATATTCTGCCGAAAAAGCGCTTCAGCGGCTCGCGTGCGCATTGCGCGACGCGGACGTGTTCGCGCGCCGAGACGCCCGTCCGCGCACAGGCGCATACATATCATCATCATGCCGCTCGCGTTCCCGCGCCGCCGCTCGTCGTCGCCATTCGCGGATGGCGCGGCGTTTACCGTGCGTGGGCGCCGAGCGCCAACTGTGGCGGCCACGACGCTGTCGCTCGCGCGCGTGCGCTCGGCGCCGAGATCTGGCGACCGAACGTCGTCGCGGACGACGAGAGTGAATGAGGTGGTGTCTTCCCTCGCGGCCAAGGCGAACGCCAAGGGTGTGGCGACGAATGCCAAGGTGAAGATGACGGCGAAGCGTTTGCTGGAGCGCAATAACCCTACCGCGCTCACGGTGCACTTTATAAAGCCGTCGGTGGGGATCTTCTTAGCCGGTGGCATTGCTGGTGCGTTGGCAAAGTCTTGTACCGCACCGCTTGACCGGTTGAAGATTATCATGCAGACGGCTGGGGCGAGTCGGGCGAGCGCGGCGGCGGTGGCGGCGGCGGACAAAGGCTTGCTCGCGGCTTTCGTGGCGATTGGTAAAACGGAAGGCTTGGCGGGATACTGGCGAGGAAACGTACCACAAGTGGTGAGAATTTTACCTTATTCTTCTGCAATGTTGTACTCCTACGAGGCGTACAAGAAGAAATTGACGAACAAAGAGACTGGAGAGCTCGCGGTGCCCGCGCGGTTGTTAGCGGGCGCGGGTGCCGCGTGTACGGCAACCATCGTCACGTATCCGCTTGATATCATTCGATTGCGCTTGAGCGTTGATACGAGTGCACGTAATATGGGTGATGTGGCGCGCGGGATTTTAGCGCGTGAAGGTCCGCTTGGGTTTTTCAAGGGTTTGCGCGCGACGTGCATTTCCATCGCGCCGTACAGCGCGTTGAATTTCTGCGCGTTTGACTTGTTCAAAAAGGCACTGCCCGAGGAGATTCGTAACGAAGCGCAAGGTATCGCCACTGCATCGTTAATGGCTACTGCGCTGGCAACGGGGTCGATGTACCCGCTGGACACCATTCGCCGTCAAATGCAACTTCAAGGGAGCTCGTACGCGAACATGTTCGCCGCCGGTCAAGGCATCGTCGCGGCGAACGGCATCGGCGGTTTATTCCGTGGTTTTATTCCGAATGCCATGAAGAACATGCCAAACAAGTCCATTCAACTCACCTCTTTCGACGTGTTAAAGAAGCACATCACTCGTTCCGAGGCTGAGTACAAAAAGGAGTTGGAGATTCTCGAAAAGGAGAACAAGAAGCGCAGGTAAACGAGAGACGAGAAGAAACCTTCGCCTTCCTCCACCCACCCCCAGCAAGTTTTTTAATCAGCCTTTCTCAGCGAAAGATGCGACACCTCACGTTGGTCGGGCTCCCACACACCTAGCACATGTAATACTCGACGTCCCGCACAGTTTTTCATTCACAAAACACACGTCTGTCCCGAAATAATTTTCTACAAAAGTCTGTCTCTGTCATTGTTACAATTCCTGAATTCATTTCTCAACCAAGCGTCCGCGCTACTTGCAATCATCGCGATATTCAAACAAACCGCAATCACCTCCCCACGGAAACTGTTCGCGGTTTCGTATCTTCAAATAGCTATACGCCGTATCCTCGGCGTGCGGATGCTCGGCGTTCGCCAACGTGTACACCCCGAACCCCGCACACGCCGGGATCGCGATCGCACTCACCGCTCGCCACTTGTTCATCTCAGCTGCGAATCGACGGTAATGCGCGACAGAACGCGAAAACATAATGTCAGTCACCGATACATGCGATGGCACGCGCACGTCGTCCGTCGCGTCGTCGTCGAATGCGCAATTGTATCTTCATGATGCCGTTCGCGGTCGCTCGCACGTGTGTGTGTGTGCGTGAGCGCGTACTCGCGCTCGCGCCCGCGCGCGCGACGCACCGATTTCTTCTTCCACGGATGCCCCGGATGACATGAAACGTTTTTGTTCGCGCACCGCGGTGCGGCGAGCGTTGCGAGCGACGACGGATGCGCACGCGCGGAACATGATGTCCACGGGTGGGGTTGTGACGCCTCGGGACACATGTGTGGGTGGATTTGACCGTGGTGGTGTTACTAGCTGCTAATTTTGTGCGCGTCTACGCGCGTCTATGTGTGGCTATGTGGAGGGATTTGGCGTGCGTGGACGCGTGACGATGCGTGCCGTCGAACGACGTCGATTCCGCCGAGTTTGCGAGACGAGCAATCGCCCGCGCGCGCGCCTACGCGCTCTAGGCGGTGAGCGGTCGAGTTTCGTCGTCGACGCCGGCGCCTGCGACGCGTTCATAGGTGAATAATCCAGCGCGCCCATTGGTGCGATAGCCTTTTGGTTGATGGAGCTTTAACGACGCAAAGAACGCCAGGGTGGTGCCGAAGAACGCACCGTTGTACCACGCCAATGCGGACAACCCCTTGGTAAAGGCAAACATGTCGTACACCACGCGACCGGTGTAGTAGTACCGCAACCAAACCGCAAAGATGTACGCTTGCAGGAATAATATACTCCATCCAAAATCTCTTCGTCGCATTGGGAGCGCACCAAACGCGTACTCGAGCACTAAAATGACTAAATTAAGCGCGTGTTCGCTCAAGCGGTACCACTCCAAGTAACACGCTGGGTAGTTGTCCACGCCTTCGAGCGTGGCGCACAACGGGAAGGCAAAATAGGAAAACCACGCCCCAGCGCTGGAGACTAAGTTTGTGCTCCAGCACACGCTATATAAAATCACCAATATGTTCGTGCGGCCATTATACGCGCCCTCACTAGGTTCTACCCCTTGCATGCACCACGCCAACGCGCCTTCGGTGACGCACAGCAACACAAACGTCCAATCGCTTAAATACTCAAACCCATCGGTGTGTTTCTTGGATTCTTCGTACCCTAAGTGGTAGACGCAGAAGAATATACCGAATAAAAACGTTCCTAGGCGCAAGGCGAACAACAGCGACCTGTGTGTCGGAAAAAGTGATGAAGATCACGTTTCGTCAGTCGCAACACCCAAAACTACATGATTTTTTGGCTTTCCACGCGCGCCGCGAGTCGTCGTCGGCGATGCGTGCGATGGGCCGGACGATATATATAACACTCTTACACGTACCTCGGCACGCCCTTGCGGGAATTGGCGACTCTATCAAAGCTCACCGGCGGCACGCCATCGAGTTTTGGCATGGCGATGAGATTGTGCACGGCGAGCGCGCCCCAGGCGACGACGCACGACACGATGGCGGTCGTCGTCCATTCCGGCGGTGGTTTACGAATGCGTAAATCGTCAAAACTAAAGTCTTGGTCCGCGAGCTCGGCGGACGCCAGCTCTGTCGGCGAAGCGCTCGTCAGGCTCGGTTCGGGACGAGGCATGGTGTGACGATGGAGCGCCCGAACTCGAGGCGCGTGGACTGATTTGATTTGAAAACTTGCTGTAAAGGTATCACCATGATGAAAACAGTTGAATATTAAATTCGTAAAGTGCTATGCAGACAACAATTTGATTATAATTTAGCGAGCCAAGAGTCGACGATGTCGTCAGAGCCGTACCACGGATATGACGATGCGGCGTCAAATGTTCCCACGGTGGACATGGAATGCCAAACACCATCGAGAAGGACATTTTCTGCGCCTTCGAGCGCAAGGGCGGCTGAATTTGGTACGACGGCATCGCCACACACGCCGTTTCCGTCACCTCCTGCAACGACGGCGTAGGATCCGCTCGCATAGCGCGTGATGGAACCTTTCTCGCTCGCAACGTCGCCAACCACTGCTCGGCCAGCCACACACACGTATTTCACACCATCCGATGCAAAGTATGTCCCAGGCCACGTATCGTTAACCCATTTAGATGCACCTCGCGTTGGATCCGCCTTGGCGTCTTGAATATGGGGCGTACCGAGTGAAATTAAACTACGTACGCGCGTCTCGCGACTCAAACCAGCCGCCGAACATTCGGCGTTCGGAGTCGTCACCAACGCCAACGCTCCACCAATATACGCGCGCGCTAACCAACCACCAGCACTGTGCGCGACTATGTCCACCTCGCGCGCATCTGGGTTCGCTTCTAAAGCTTGGTTGACGGCTTCATCTAAACGAGACAAGTACCAGCCGTACGACTCCGTCGTCGTACACGCGTTCAACCAAAATCCTTTCGTCAAAATGCTCTTTAAAATACCAATAAACCAATCTTTTCGTTCCACGCGCGCCACATGCACGGCAAAGCCGCGCGAGGTGAGCGATTGTACGAGACTGGCGTCGCTGCGCCCCAGCGCGTGCTCGTAATCGAGCGAGTCATTCCCAAACCCAGGCGCGATGACAATCGGACGCGAACTCGGCGTGGCGAGCACGCGGGACGATGACGATGATGCTGCGTCATCGCTCGATACCGGACGCGGGATGACGCTGCCGGAAGCAGCGCGCGTTGGCCCGGGTGCTCGAGCGCGCGTGGGACGTCGAAGCGGCGTTGTGGATAGACCCGCGCGCGCCGCCGTCGATGACGACGCAAACATGGTGGCGTACGCGTAAAACGAAAAGTGACTCTCGCGTGCGCGGTTTCGTTCGCGCGTCCAAGCGCACGCGACGATCGGCGTCGATGATTGGCGCGTGCTGTTGATTACCTTGTGTTCTACTTTTGTGCTGACGCCTCAAGTTGGGCTAGTAATTTAGCCTTTTTCGCCGCTAAGAGTTCTTCTAAAGACATCTCAGTCTCGGATTCATCCGCCTTGGACTTTTTCGCCGGCGGTTCTTCCGCCGCTGCGGCGTTGTCCTCTTCGGCTTCGTCCTCCTGGGCTTGGTCTTCTGGTTCGTCTTCGACGTCGGGCGTCGGCGCGCGCTCCACCTCTACGCGCACCACGTGATTGCCCACCTTCTTACCATCCTTGATGCCCTTACCATCTAGAGTTTTACTATCACCGGATTTCGTGTCTTCGTCGAAATATGTGGTCTCTATGCCGTATACGGTTTCTATTTCAAAGAAGCCGCCTTCAGCGGCATCCTTGGCGCTCAGCGTCAGCGTCGATGTCACGTCCAATCCATTCCTTGCAAACTGCTTACTCGGCAATATCCTCACTCGCACGTGCTGTGAGCGACCAGAAATAGGTAATCGAGTGCCGTTTTCGCATCCAGGTGGAATGTGTACCCGCCCGTGAAAATAATCATCCATCACGCCGTCGCCCTTGCACTTTGTACACTGCACTGGAGACGCAAAGCCTTTCCCTTCACATCCCCCGCACGACGCTTCACCTTTACCATCGCACGCCGCACATCGCGCGCATGCCATTCCTACTCCATTACACTGCGCGCACACGAGCTTAAACGGTACCATCGCGAGCTTTGTCCCACCCGTAATCGCCTCCTTGAAGCTCACGTTTACCAGCACATCATCCTTCTTCGCCCCATTCAACTCACACCTCGCATCATACTCCGTGCGCTTGATGTCATCACTCAAAATTTCATACGCCAGCGCCACGCGTTGAAATGTTTGCGATGCTTTCGCGCGCTCGTCGTCGCTCAGGTTGGTTTGTCTCGCCAATTTATCTGGGTGCAACTTTAACGCTAAAATCTTATACGCGCGCTTGATATCTGCCGTTGACGCCGTCGGCTCGAGCGACAGCGCGGCGTACAAGTTCACCGCACCATCGCCGCCGTCCTCGCCCGTCTTCGACGTCCCCGTAGTCGCTGGCATGGCGTCGGCGCGTCGTCCTGTGACGTAAAAAAGTGCACTTTAAAACATCGTGGTCATCACTTCGCGTCGCTCGACGCTGACGAGACGCACACCGACGACGCGCGCGCCGCACGACACGCAATGTCTGTCGCCGCACCTCCATCGCTGCCGATCACGCCCGATGACGTCATGCGCGAACTCGCGCACGAGGACGATCGCGTGGTGATTCAAGCTGCGAGCGCGTTGGGCGCGCTCGCCGTTCGCGTGCCTCTCCCCCCGTCGTTCGCGCCCGTGGTGGACGTGCTCGTGCGTGAGGTGCTGCAGAAGCTGACGACGAACAAGCGCGCGCAGGCGGCGGCGCTGGCGGGCTTGGCGGGGTTGATTGCGACGGTTGACGGCGCGCGCGCGGCGGCGTTGTCGGCGAATGTCATCCACGCGACGATGACGCACGCGCTCGATCACGGACGCGCGGTAGACGTGGATGATAGCGAAGACGACGGAGCGACAGCATCGTGTTGCGTGAACGCGCTCGATTGCTTCCGATTTTTACAGAATGGTGAAGATGACGGGGGATTAAAGGCGACGTTGGGCGACTCGGCGTGCGTCGAGTTTGTTCTCGCGTGCGCAAAACGAGATGGCTCTAACGAACTCGACGCCATGAAGCGCGTGGGTGGGGTGGATTTAGTAGTCAACATTGCACAGCAGCTCGCGGAGGACGAAGCTGGGTTTGATGACTTTATGCGACGAGGCGCTTTTGAGTGCTTTACGTCGGCGTTGCGAAGAGACGACGACGATGTCGCCGTGCGCGGATGTATAGGTTTAGCCTGCGCCCTTCCTCGTCGTCGCGCTTTACGCACGCAGCTCGCCAGTGATGGTAACGCCGTGCGTCGTTTAGCGTCGCTCATGGGCAGTGGCGATGAAGACGTCAAGGGTTTCGCTTCGGGATTGTTTCGCGCGCTCGCCATGGACCCAGAGACAAAGCCATTCGTAGAAAAGGCCTTACGCGATGGCGCCGGTGGTGGCGCCGTCGACAGCGCCTAGAGTAGACGATACGATAATAATGCTATTTACATGCGTTTTGCCAACATCATCATCAACGTGCGCTGGAGCCTGCGCAGTGTACGCACAAAATTATGCGCCGCGTCCCGCCGCGGCTCGACGCGAATCCGCGCGGCATCGCTCGCGTCACCTCAGTCTCTCGCGCACGCTGTCGCACGATGCCACGCGCGCGCAAAGACACCACAGACGACGCCGCGACCGCCGCGAGCGCGGTCGATGACGGCGGCGCGGGCGAATCGTCGCTTTCGGTCGACGCCACGAATGCGCTCCGCCGCACTTTGGGATTGGCGCCGCTGAAAGATTCATCGACGACGACGGTGGATGCGGACGCAAAACGCGCCGAGGACGAGGCCAAGGCGTCGAGCGAAGCTTTACGGGCGAAAATTGCGGCGGCGAAGGAGCGGCGAGAGATGGAGAGAGTGAATGCGGCGACGACAAAGTTGGGGGATGGTGGAGACAAGGAGGAAGACGACGTCAACGCGTGGTTAGCGAAGAGTAAGACGACAATGGTAGATAAGACGCTTGAGGCGGAGAGAGAAAAGGCGAAGAAAGTGGCGGCGATGTTTGCCGCGCGTGATGCGGATGCGGAGGAGTTTAGTGAGAGTGATGAGGACGGCGACGACGCGACGGGGACGACGAAGAGAGGCGAGGCGGCGGCGTATACGTCAAAAGATTTGAAGGGTTTAAAGGTTAGACACAATGCGGATGATATCGTGGAAGGACGCGAGGTGGTTTTGACGCTGAAAGACACGTCGGTGTTGGATGACGATGGGGAGGATGAGCTGGAGAATGTTTTACTCGCCGAGCAAAAGGCGCGGAAAAAGGCGCGACGAGAGGCGACGAAAAAGAGCGACGATCCGTTTGGAGAAGACGACACAGCGGCAAAGAAAACAGTGTTGGGTAAATATGACGAGAAGGCAGAGGATGAAGCCATGGAACTCGATGGTGAGGGTTTGATTGATGCCCAGGAGACGAAGAGGAAAGAGGATATCAAGGCGCGTCTCGCCGCCGAGCTCTCTGGGTTGAAGGGCACAAAGGAGACCGCCGAGATAGTCAAGGGTGAGCAGATGGATTATCACACCCAAGAAGAAATGCAAGCCAAGTTTGTGAAGCGCGAAAAGAAGAAGAAGATGCGCAAAAAGCTGCGAAAGAAGCACATCGACGCGGCGGAACTCGAGCAAGACGAGCTCGCGCCGGCTACGAATGACTTGGGTTCGCGTCGTTCGCGCGCTGAGAACGGTTCGGCGGTCGAGAAAGATGCGGCGAGTAAATTGCAAGATAAGAACGCAAAGTTTGCGAGCGCTTTACAAAAGGCGCGTGATGTGACGGACAAGAAAATTCTCGCCGAGCTCGCGGGCGACGTCGAAGAAGAAGACGATGAAGACGATGAGCTCTCTCGTGCGCTCGCTAGAAGTCGACGAATGGCGCAAAAGAACACATCTAGGGCTGCTCCCGTAGATATTGCAGCGCAGGTCGCAGCACGTCGTCTAGCAGACGAAGCCAGCGCGAAAGGGAGAGCGGGGACGGTTGAAGATGCCGTTGTCTTTACGGATATGCAAGAGTTTGTTCAGGGCATCACTGCAGATGACGACGACGGTGACAGCTACAATGAGGATGCAATGCCAGACGTTCCTCCTCCTCCTCCACCGCCGCCATCAGCGCCGATGGAAGACGACGCCATGGACGAGGACATGCCAGATATCCCGCCGCCGCCGCCACCGCCAGGCGCTGAAGACGAAGATGCTGCCGCTGCGGCGAACGTCGTGCCAACGCTCACCGAAAGGCACATACCAAAGAAAGGTTTAGCAGGCACGTTAGCACTACTCAAAGAAAAGGCTCAACTCGATGACGCGCAAAACACGCGTTGGAGCGGCCGGGCCAACGACATGAAGGACAGATTTGACAAAGCCCACGTCCTTGAAGCGCATGCTGTGAACGATGAAAGCGTGGATGGCTACAAATTTGGCTTTAAACTTGACAAATTCGACGAGTTTGGCCGTAAGCTCACCCCGAAAGAGGCATTTAGAGAGTTGTGTCACAGATTCCACGGCATCGAGCCCGGCAAGATGAAGCGCGAAAAGCGTCTGCGACAATTCCAAGAAGAACAAGCCCGGCTCAAAGCCTCGAGCTCGATGGATGCCAAAGTTAAAGACGTCCAGCGTGAACAAGCTACGCCGTACGTTGTGCTCAGCGGTAACATCAGCGCTGGACAGACCAAACAAGCCAATCCGCTCGCGACGATGAAGCGCGAACAAGCCGATGCGAAAGCGGCCGCCACGCCGCAGCCCACTGGCTTGCGCGGGACGAAATCCAAAGCCACCACCGTCGCTGTCGGTGGAAAAGTAGAGTTCGCCATGAAATCAGCAGCGGGTAAGAAACCAGCGTGACTAGAACGGCAATGATAGCGATATTAACACAAGGTGTAACATGTAAACGCGACTCATCGCGCGTCGAAACCTCACATTAAAGCGCAATGACGACCACCAAGAACACAAAAGCCACCACTGCGACCGCTACGAAGACGCCAGACAACGCGCCAGCCTCGTTTTCGCCCGCCCGCGCGCTCGAACGCGTCGACGCAGATGTATCGAAACAGGTGCGCGCGAGTGACATTCTTGGATGGCATGACCAAAACACTGACGCGCGTACATTGCCGCTCACAGGTGCGCGATAAAGCGTCCTCGTCGTCCACAGCGACGCAAAATGTCATGAATGATGCCGCGCAAACCATAGCACGCGCCGAAAAAGGCGCGGTATCGGCATTTAAAAAGGCCAAAAAGGCGACGCGAGCGGGCGCGCAGGTGCGAGCGCGCATAGGTGCCGACGCGGATTACATGGCCCGCACCGACAATTCTTTGGTGATAATTCGCGACAAGAGCAAGCACTTGATCGTTGGCATTCGCGAACACGTAGAGCGCGCGGTGCATGCGGTGGAGGTGCGCGTGAATGCGAAGGATATTGATGATGAATAATCGAAATCGAACAACTGAATCAAATCGACGCAAACGACGACGCGCAAAGGCGAGCACAGAAAGGCGAGCACAGAGACACACAACACACGTGGAGACATATTGAAAATGAAATGAAATATCTACCGGTACCTACCTAAAATATCCTACGTCTAAGGGTCGCCTACGCCTTCACGGCGAGCGGTTCGTACCACACCGGATTGAACCCGGCGCGTTTTCGAGCGTCGTCGTTAAACGGCGGCTTTAAAGCCCCCGCAAAATGTTTTCGCACCACCGCATGAAACGCCTGAACCACCGAGCTCGTCTCGAGTTCTTCACCATCACGCACATCTTCCTGATCGCCCGTGCGCACACCGTCTCGAGCGTGTAAATATTTGAACCATCGCAAGCCGGCGGCGCAGTGCGTGACTTCTTCGGGGTAAATGACATCCTCGAGCAATTTAGCGCTCTCTTCGTCACCATTTCGCCGAAACTTTCCAATAGTTTGCGGGAGCACATCTAACCCTCGCGCTTCATGCACGCAATGCTCCACGGCGAGGCGTGCTTCGAGAGAATCCGCGGTTTCCATCGCCGTTTGCCACAAGCCGTCGTGCACCTCGAGCTCGCCATACGCGCTCCCGAGCGCCTTCAATCGCCCTGCGAGTAGCTCATGGTGCCGTGCCTCATCGTTTGCCACGGTCACAAAGTCATCATAAAATCCCTTGGGCATGTCCCGCGCCAATCCGAATCGCGATATGGCGTCCCAGGATAAATCAATCGCCCACGACTCGATGTGCGCGAGCGAGTGTAAAATCGCAATCCTCGACTCGAGCGTGCCACCCTTGCCGATGCGGCGCGTCTGTGACGACTTCACCACGCGCAACGTTTCGCGCCCGGGATTTTCCACGATCGCATCCAGCGTCTCGTCGTCGCCATCGTCGTCATTCACGGGTGGATTCTCGCGCGCACTGAACCACCAGGCGTGCGTCTCTCGCGAGAGCTCCACCTTTCTCGCGATTGACGGTTCGAGCAAGCACGCGCGCGCGCGACGGACGAGTCGAACGATATCATCGCGTTCCTTCGCGCCGTCGGCGTCGGTGCGCATGCGCGTGACGGGTGCGGCGCGATGTGAGGCGATTCAGTTGAAACACATCAACACTTCACTCGAGACTTCTTTAGCGCGTCAGAATCGCGCGCACCGGTGGCATCGATCATGCCTCCGCGAGTTAAACCATTAAAACGCGAATACGGCGCCTCGGATGACGACGATAGCGACTACGACGCCAAGGGCGATGGTGAAATCGTCATGAAGATGACGAAGAAGCCCAAAAAAGTCAAAAAAGAGCCGACAGCCACCGCGGATGACGACGCCGCCGACGGGCCGCAAAAGACCAAGGATATCGTGGAATTGATTGGATTTAACATCGCCACGGGTCCGATTCAAGACGCAGCGTTGCATGAAAAGTACAAGGCGATGTCGTTGGATGAGTTGAAGCAATACATGAAGGTGCGTTTTTGAATGTCGCGTCGCGCCGTGGAGCTTTGCTTGTTTTCGTTGACGATGACGTTGACGATGACGTTGACGATGCCGTTGACGACTCACACACACACCTGCGTTGATTCGTTTTAATCTTTCGTGTCGCTTGAGGGATTGTGCTATGATTATGATACTCACCGCGCGCGCGCGCTACGCGACGAAAACAGCTGAACAAGATGCCGTTGAGCGAAACCGGGAAGAAGAATAAGAAATACATGTACAAAAAAGCTGATTTAGTGGCACACTGCGTGGATGGTGAAAAGTGGGGACGGTACCCACCGTGTCCGGTGTGTCAGAAGAAAGCTACGCTGCGAGTGACGTATGAGGATGCGAATCACGGAGGTCAAGGGCAGTGGAAATGCCACGGGTATTGGGACTCAAACATCGGCGGCGTTGTGCGATGCTCGTTTAACTACTCTGAAGCCGCGAAAAGTGGGGCACCGCAAGAGCGACCGGCATGGCGTCATCCTGGCGGGGAGTACAGTGATGACGAGCAAGAAGATGTGAATGAAGGATTGGATAAGCCAGTGACGTTCCCAGAGGGGTTCGGCGAGCTTCCGCCCATGGAGATGGCGACGGAGATGATTAAAATTTGCCGCGAACATGGACTTACGGTACCCAAGGATGATCAATTAGCGATGCGCGAAGCATATGTGAAAATCATGGCGAGTGAGGATTACGAAGGTAATACCGATTACGTCGGCGCGTTTGGATTGCTTAAAGAGGCGTACCCGAAGCAGACGGCGGAGCAAAAGGCGGGCGGACCGGCGCCGGCGAATGCCGACAACGCCGCGTTGTGCGCCGCACTTGAAGCAATCTTCCACGCCGCTAAGGCGGCTAATGAAGACCCCATGAAAGCTTCGGCGTATGCCAAGGCGGCTATGTCCGTGCGCAATCTTCCGTACAAGGTTGAAGACGGAATCAAGATGGGCAAACCGGGAAAAATGAAGGTGGAAAACATTGGTCCGTCACTCGGTGCGCAGATTCAATACTTTCTCGATCACGGAAAATTCGAGCGCATGGAGTATTACGAGCGCGGTGAAATCCCTCCTTCCGCTCCCAAGCCTCCGAAGAAGGAAAAGGCTCCCAAGGCGTGAGCACCCGCGCGCGACGTTTCTACGTCTCGCGAGGTCTCTACATCTCCTTTTACCAACCAATCAATTCAACGAGCAAGCAACATCACAGTTTACAATACAACAAGAAGACAAATACACCGCTAAAAACACACACACCACCACCGTCACCGCACGCATCATTCTCACCCGTCATCGACGCCCGTCATCGACGAGTAAACTCTTCGTCGCGTGTTCTCGTAACATCTTTTGCCGAAACGACTCCACGTCCTCCGTCACGTGCGCCAACGTCTCCGCCCAATCAAAATCTCCGCTCTCCGCATACGTCCGTCGGACTTCAATAATCCTTACCGCGCACAACCGCATCGCCTGGTCCTCGTGCGCGAGTAAATACTCCAAGAACTCCCGTCCATTCCCCTGCACCGGTTGCGTTCGCATAGCTTCGAGCAGCGACGTCGTCGTCGAGCTCTGATTCACGTCCTCGCTGCACTCGTTCCCAAACCCATCGCTCTGCGCCATGACGATGCGCACCGCCGCCAGCGTCAGCACGCGCTGCATGAGCTCGGCGCCCTTGCGCTCGGCATCGTACCCGCACGCCGCGCGCACGCTCGCCGCGTCGAGCGCCGGCACGTCCGCGCCGTCCGGCGCCGCTCTCCGTCGTCGTATGTGTCTTCTCGTGCGGCGACACGGCGCCACCGTCGTCGTGCGCGTCATCGTTAACGTCATCATCATGAAAAAGCGTCGCACAGTGCGGCGCGCATCTTCACCTTTATCCACCGCCATGTCCGCGCCGACCGCGCGCGCGACCCCGCGCGCGCGCGCGACGCGCGCCGACGCATGTCCGCGTGCGCCTCGGCGCGTCCGGCGCGTCGCGCGCGCCGCGAGCGCGTCCGCGGTCGAGGCGAATGCGTCCGCGGTTGATGCATCATTGGCGTTGAAAACCACGACGGTGGCCGTCATCGCGCGCGAGGCGACGCGCGAGCGTCTCGCGCGCGACGGCGCGGACATTATCGCGTGGCTCGATGCGTACGACGGCGAGTTCGCGCGCGCGTCGCGGTTCGTGGCGCGCGAGGTGCGCGCGGATGACGTCGCGCGCGAGCTGCTCGCGTCGTGGCCGAGCGGTTCCGGCGTGCGCGCGCTCGCGGCGGATATCGCCGACGTCGTGCGCGTGTTCGCGCGCGTGGTGTACGAGGATGGCGCACAGACGCGCGGTGAGGCGGCGGAGCCAGAGGTGGTGGTGACGTTGAGCTTGTTGAGGTCGACGTTGTGTTCAAAGCTGCACGTGGACCATACGAGCGCGAGAGCGATGGTGACGTATTACGGCGCGACGACGGAGATTTGTACGCCTGAGACGTCGCGGGTGATTGCGTGGGTGAACGCCAACGCGCGCGCGGTGTGTGATGGATTGAAGTGGATGTGTGAGAGGTTCGCGCCGCCGACGCCGGTGGAGCGGTGCGACGTCGCGATTCTCAAAGGCGAGGATTGGGTGCACGTCGACGGCGAGCGGAACGCTGGGCGAGGTATCGTGCATCGTTCGCCGCTCGTCCGCGATGGCGAGTGGCGATTGACGCTAAAAGTCGATGTGGGGAGTTATGGGAAGTGCTGCGACGTCGAACACGATGACGACATGTAACAAAGATTTAGATGGATGAATAGACACGGCTACTAGTAATAAAACAACATGAACATATAGGCTATAATTATGGCGCGCCGTAGCGCATCGCGGCTGAACGAAAAACGTCGACGTGCGCGTCTAAGCTCGCGTCGATTGGCTTGCTATAACCGCCGCCCATGGTGATGACGAGCGGCAAATCGTGCGTGATACATTGCGAGTACACCGCGTGGTTGCGCGTGAGCATACCAGCGCGCGTCATAGCCAGTCGCCCGAAACTATCTTCGCGCAAAGCGTCGATACCAGCCTGGAAAAACACCAACGCTGGTTCGTACTCAATAAATAATCGCGGAAGCCACGTGTTCAGCTCGGCGAGGTACGTTACGTCGTCGCAATCGTCTGGAAGCTCCACGTCATGCGTCGACGTCTCACGCGTCTTGAGCGGATAATTTCTTTCACCATGCATTGAAAACGTAATCACTTGCTCGTCATTCTCAAAGATTTTGGCGCTACCATTTCCTTGGTGTACGTCCAAGTCGATGATGAGAATTTTACGTCCCCGCAAGCTCGCGTCGTACATTGGATCGCCCCGAATGACATTAATCGCCACGGCGATGTCGTTAAACACGCAAAATCCTTCACCGCGATCTCGAAACGCGTGATGAGTTCCGCCAGCGATTTGAGCCGCCGCTCGAGGACGTCCCGAGGCGCCGCCGCCGCGGAGCGCGTCTCGCGCGCACTGTATCGTCCCTCCCGTGCTCGCCAACGATCGCACGACGTTCTCGCGCTTCATAGGAAAACCAATTTTACGCACGTCGTCGTCGGTTAACTCTAAGTTTAACACGCGGTCGACGTATGCTTGGTCGTGCGTCGTTAACAAGTCGAGCCTCGAGCACTCGGGCGAGGGCAGCAAACATATCTTGTCCCGCAACTGCAAATCATTCGCGAGCGCGTTTCGAGTCGCCGCGTACTTGTCCATGGGAAATCTAAATTCGCACAAAAGAGGCGTCAGTCGGGCGTGTCCGTGGCGTAGGTTGCAAAAGGTGACAACGTACCTGTGTCCCGCGGGCAGCGTCACCGTGGCCCAGTCAGCATAGTAAATATTCATCGCCGCGCGAGCGACATTGGGTGCAGACGCCGCCGATACCGCGCACGCGCGACGCATATTATGATTTGTGACTGCGCTGTCACGCCGACGGGCGAGGTCGCGCGCGCGACATGACTGTTGCGCGCGACTCGCGGCGCGAAACGCGAGTCGCATAATGACTTTGCTTCGTTACACGTTCCACGCTATCGTGCTAAGGTCGCCTTCGCGGCGTGTAATACACGTGGCTTGTCAGTGCCTGTTTTGGTGGCAAATAGTTCGCGCACGCGTTCAATGGCGGCTTGTGCTTCTGGCGTGTCCGAGGCGAGCACGCAGACGGCGCCGCCACATCCGCCTCCAGTAATTTTTGCGCCAAACAAATGGTTTCGTTGTGGATCAACGTCGTGGACGATGGCGACGATGGCGTCGGTTTCGGTCGAACCGAGTTTGATGGAGTTGTAACTTTCGTGCGACTCGAACATCAAGTCGCCGAGGGCGCGTGCACGATGAAGCGCGTCGCCGTTCTCATCAACAAGCCAAGAGTCGATAATATTCAAAAATGCCTTCACGCGCGCGTTTTCATGCAGCGCGTGATGCACGGTCGAACGCAAGGCGTATTTGACATCTGGACTACGCTGAACCTCGGTGTATGGCTCGTCGTCGTGTCGAATAAAGCGCGCCAAAAAGAGTTCACCAGTCATTTCTTCGTCAACGTGCCGCGACCAACTCTCGGGCGAGCCGGGCGACCCATTATCCCATCCATCCACGTCTATGGTGCCACATAAGCTGAATTCGCACGCCAAATCTTCATCTAATCGAGCTTCGATTTCGTTGAATAACATTTTTCTTCCCATGAACGTGCCGCATCGCACATGCGCATAATCCGAACCACCGCTATTGGAATGTCGCACGCCCGAATCAATTGCGTAAATTCGCAACCCATGAGGCAATGTGACGTGTCTAAATGGCTCTACTGCTCTATCTAAAGCGCTTGTTTTCGCCAAATCGCAGTTCAAAGCGAGAAAGCGCCCTGGCTGCCCCCAAAAACATGCGTACTGGTCCATAAATCCACACGGAGCGCCGACGACATCGTTCTCTGCCGAATGACAATACAAAGGCAACATTGCACAATGCGCGATGAACCGTGCGTTATTTCGAGCAACGATGCTATTTCGAAGCATTAAATCAACCATCGCGCGTGCTGTCGCGACTTCAAGCGCAGCAGAACTCGCAACGCCTTTCCCTCTCGGCACGTCGCTCGACACAAAGACGTCAAGCGCTCTACCGCGCGCTCCCAATTCCCGTATCCAACGGCCGAGTGCTACCATCGCTGCGTCGTCATCGCTCACAATCGCACAAAATAATTCACTAATCGTACCCGCGACGTAGGCGGCCCATCTATCGTGCGATGCGCCCTGCTCAAACACTGCTCGCGTCTTTGCCGCCTCAAACGTCTTCACGTGAAACACCTTTTCAAACGCGCCTTCAAAGACATCGACGCCGCTCTCGCTCGTTGACACAACGCGAAATGACGACGAATGTAATCTACTGCACTGCTCATCGTCCCTGTCATCGCGTACGGTGATCATAACCCGCGTCGAGTTTGCCGCCGACAGTTGCGCAACCGTCGCGCCGCTGTAATCCGCAACGCCTCCCATGACATCAATCCTCGCCCGCGCGCGCCCGTACCCGCACAAACATTCCCGTGCATTCGCTCGCGCGTTCTCGACGCCCCATCGAGCGTCGATAAACGTTCCATCGCTCACCGCGTTGACATCCTCGAGCTCGAGCTCCACTGCGGCAATCACATCATCAACCCGTACCGCACCTCCCGACGTCGTCTCGCGCGCAAACTCGCGCGCGTACTTGACGAATGTATCGTTGACGTATCGCGCGTGTCGCGTCTTGGCCGTGCTCGAGTACTTGGATGACGACCGCGCCATGATTGTGACGGTGCGCTTTATATCGTATCGCTTTATATCGTGCCTCGTCGTCGTCGTCACCGCGCGCGCGTCGTCGTCGTCGTCGTCGTCGTCGTCATCCTCAAAGCGTCACGGTCGTCGTGATGTTTGCGTCTTCGTTCGCGTGCGCGCCCGCGTCGGTGCGCGCGCCGACGCGCCGGTCGCGTAAAGCGCACACGATGATGACGATGGCAACTTCACCATCATCGTCGTCTTCACCGTCGTCATCGCGCGCGCAGGACGCGCAGGACGCGGCGAACGCGCCATCGTCCGTGGGATTCAATCGCCGCCAAGCGCTCACCGCGATTGGTGCCGCGGCGTCGACGTTTATGCGCGCACCGGCGGCGTTCGCGTCGTCGGCGGTGGAAGCCACGCAGGCGTCGTACTTTGCCGCGACGTCTAAAGCCGCCGCGCCCGAGCGCTGGTATCCGTACTGGTGGGCGCTACCTCTGGCACCATATGGGAGTAAAACGACCGCCGTGGCAGAGGCGGTGCCGGGGGAGGTGTGGACGTTTGATCAACTTCAAGGGTTATTGGACGTATTGGTCAACGTGCGGATGACGGTGGCTCGGCTCGAAGGCGGCGGATTATGGGTGCATAATCCCGTGGCGCCCACGCCAGAGCTTGTGAAAGAGATGCGGGCGTTAGAGGCAAAGTATGGTAAGGTGAAACACATCGTCGTCGGGAGTGCGGCGATTGAGCACAAGATTTACAGTGGGCCGTTTAGCAAGGCGTTTCCAAACGCCGATGTGTGGTTGCCGCCAAAAAATTGGACGTTTCCGGTGGATGTTCCGTTAGAATCGTACGTACCGTTCTACCCAGAAGGCTCGCCGAAGACATTACCCGAGACGTCGTTGAATGGCGAGCCCAATGTGCCGTGGGCGAATGAGATTGAGCACGCGGTGCTGCAAGTTGGTGGGTCGTCGTTGCGCAATTTTAAAGATCCGTGGTTTGTGGATACGGCATTTTATTTGAAGCGCACAAAGACGGTAGTGTTGACGGATGTGATGGAGAAAGTCAGCCAACAAGCACCACCGGTATGCCAGATCAATCCGCAGCCGTTGCTTGTGCGTGCGATGGATGAGCCGGACAAGGTGCCGGCGAATACATCTCAGGCGCGCAGCGATGGATGGGGAAAAACCGTCTTGTTTGGTTTGCTCTTCAACCCCGCCGCGGTGGAGTTCAAGTTTAGCGGCAATTTAGGAAAAGATTTATTGGATGGCTTCGTGTGGGACCCGAGCTGGAGAGAAGATTTCGATGCGCTCGTGGCGCGACCGATGTTCGTGCCGCCAATTTTAGCCGTCCTCGCGTTTCCTCGCCGCCGCGACGAAGTCAAGCGTTGGTCCAACATCGTCACGTCTTGGGACTTTGAATCCATCATTCCGTCTCATTTGGATGGTCCATTCGCGGCAACACCGGAACAGTTCACCGCGGCGATCGATTTCGCCCTCATGGCGACGCCGTACGAGCAATTCGGTCGAAACGCTCAACCGTTGCTTGATGTCGACGCGTTGAGCGTGGATTTGAAATCCCTCGAAGTCCCCAAGCCACTCTCGCCCGAACTCGTCACCAAACCCGCACCGCCCGTGATTGATATCCCCGCCGACGTCATCGTCTCCAGTGGCAGCGAATAATCATCGCACGTGCGCGTCAGCTTATTCTTTTAATCCAACGAGGCTCGTTTTGCGTTACTTTTTTGTTGTGGATAACGTCCGCACGCTCGCCACTTCCGCCCACGTCACGCGTGACTCCGCGCACGTCACGCGTCACGAATCGCGCACAACATGTTCATGGTGTCATCGTCCGCTTCATTTACCGGGCGCGCCCTCGCGACGGCGCCACAGTCCTCATCTCGTCGTCGTTGCGCCGCGAAACAGCGATCGACAACCACTCGAGCGCAAAGCCGAACGAGCCCCGAAGGCGTGCCTAGCACCGCGTTCTTCTCGCCGAGTAAAATCAACTTGTTTTTGCGCATCACCGCCAGGCGCGCCGATGGGTTTCACGACCTCGCGTCGCTGTTCCACGTGATCGACTTGGGCGACTCCATGACGTTTGCGAAGAGCTCGAGCGAGACGCGGGACACGCTGGTATGCAGCGACCCTACGATCCCTACTGATGGGAGTAATTTGGTCATCAAGGCGTTAGATTTATTTCGCGCGAAGACTGGGATTTCGCAGTATTTTTGGATTGAGCTTGATAAGAAGGTGCCGCACGGCGCCGGGTTGGGCGGCGGGAGCGGCAACGCGGCGACAACGTTATTCGCGGCGAATAAGTTGTGTGGCTCACCTGCGACGGAGGCGGAGTTGTTAGAATGGAGTGGGGAGATTGGGAGTGATATTTCAGTGTTCTTTTCCAACGGTGCGGCGTATTGCACTGGGCGTGGGGAGATTGTAGAGGATGTGGAGCCGCCGTTGGATTTGGGGACAAAGATGCTTCTCGTCAAGCCGCCGATGGGTTGCTCGACGCCGGCGATTTTCAAGGCGCTCGATTTGAACGGCCGCTCGACGGCGGATCCGTTGGAATTGTTGCGTAAGATTTCCTCTGAAGGGTGTTCGGAGGCGATTTGTATCAACGATTTGGAAAAGCCGGCATTTACGGTTTTACCCGAACTCGCTGATTTGAAGGCGCGCTTGCAAGCGAACACGGCGAAGGATTCCGTGGTGTTCATGTCCGGGAGCGGGTCTACGATTGTTGTCATGGGTGATGACGATATCCCTGAGTTTGTTCAACAAGATGATACGTTGTTCAAGGCGCCGACGCGACTCATCACGCGCAAAGCGGGCGAATGGTACGCCCCGACGCTCGACCGCGCGTAACGCAGTTTTTGCGCGAAATATTAATTATGCAATAACAAAGAAATCATTAGCTAGAGCCCAAACCCAGAGCGCACAGATGGCGTGTCCACTTCAAACTGCTTGAACGAATCCATCATCACCCCAAAATCACGTTCATGTCGTTCGAACGACGACGTCGGCGACTGTAAACGTAATTCATACAACTTGCCATTCTCCGTCCCGAGCGCGCTCACCAACGTTCGATCCCACTCCAAATACTGCGGACGATCCGCCTCCGTCAACCCATACTGATTCTTCGCGCTATACGATGAAATTCGCAACTTGATGTCATAAAATATCGACCCATCGCTCTCATTCACGCGCTCAGTGGCGCTTAATATCTCACTTTCGCGTCGCACGCCCAACCGCGTCGACATGTACTCCTCCAAATATTGCGATAAGATGCGCTTTGCCGCCGCTTCAGGCGTCCCTAAATCCCTCACGCTCGCATACGTGCTCGACGACGGCGAAGAAACACTCACGAAAGCATTCGTTTCAACCTCACCCGGGTCACGAAAGAACACGTCGTTACCACTGCCCTTAACTTCGATCCAATCGCTCGGGCGCGCGAACGCGTACCCATCGATGCCGTCAAAGTATCTCGTAAAACCTTGCGGTGGGCGATCGAACGCCGCCGCTTGACGCGGTGCGAACACTTGAGAGAACACCATGGGCGCGATCGCGGCACCAAAGAGCGCGTCGCGGCGCTTGAGCGGCGCTTGCGCGGTGGTTTTACCGCTCGAGCGCTGCTGAGACATGGCACTCGGCACGACGATCGTCGCGCGTGGCGCGCATCGGAGCGACATGGCGCGCGGCAGCGGCGGCTGCGGCGACGACGATGGAACGTGCGCTGTGCGCTGAGCGACGGACGACGGCGGTCGGAGGCGAACGCCGCGAGTGGAGTTGTGTGGACGATTGGATGTGGCCGTCTTCGCCACCTCACAGCTCGGCGCACCGTCGTCGTCGCCGTCATCGCGCGCACCGCGCGTCGTCATCGCGCGTATCGCATTCAGCGCGTTCGCATCGCGCGCGTCGTAGGGCGCAGACGATGACGGAGGCGGGGGAAGCGCCGCCAGCGCGGTCATCATCGCCGGCATCATTCACTGGCACCGCGCGCGTGGCGACGTCCACCGTCTTCGCCTGGGGATGCGGCGAAGACGGCCAGCTTGGCGTGGCGTGCGCGCCAGTGCTCGTCGATACCGCCTCGCCCGATTACGCCATTGACGCCCCGCGTGCGATAGAAACGCTCGATGGCGTGGATGTTGTCGCCGTCGTTGCTGGTTCGAGAAATTCGCTCGCGACAACTCGGGACGGTGCGCTCTACGCGTGGGGTTGGAATTCCCATCGTACGCTTGGGTACGATTGGCGCGATCGCGATGAGTTGTACGTGAAGATGCCCGACCGCGTGCGGATGGAGATTGACGACGGAGGGAAAGTGTGCGTGCGTCACGCGGCGTTGGGCGGTTGGCACGCGGTGTGCGTCGATTTTAACGGTGACGTCTGGGCGTGGGGAGGGAATGAGCATAATCAGATTGGCGTCGCGCGTACGAATGATGATACGTACGGTGGTGACGTGCCGAATCGGGATTGGGCCGAGGTGCGGTCGATGGTGTCGCCGGGACGTCGCGTGGCGTTGCCTATGGCGATGCGCATGGTGACGTGCGGCGGCGTTTCATCGTTTGCGTTGTCCATAGATGGACGCGTGTATGAGTGGGGACAAACCACCGAAGACGACGAACCGCACGCGGAGCCGAAACAGTTGAAGTGCGATAAGCACGTGCTGGAGATTGCGGCGGGGAGCTTTCATTTGCTGTTGCGTACGCGAGGCGAGGTGCTAAGTTACGGAAACGGTATGTATGGACAGTTAGGTCTCGGGGCAACCGGAGCGAGCGCGGAGCCGTGCGTGATTGATACGTTTGGGATTGGTTTCGCGCCGAAGAGCATCGCCGCGGGCGGTTGGCATTCCGCTTGTGTTACCGCGGGCGGTCTGTTGTACACGTGGGGACGGGGCGAATACGGCCGACTTGGACTTGGCGACGATTGCAAGGACAAAGTCACGCCTCAAATCGTAAATTTAGGCGACGTCGAAGAAACTTTCGTCGATGCCGTCTCCCTCGGAGGCTCGCATTCTGTGGCGCTCACGTCTGAGGGACACGTTTTGACGTGGGGACGAAACACGCTCGGGCGACTCGGGCGCGTCGTTCGCGACCCATCGCCCGCGTGTGGCTTCCCAGGACGCGTCATCTTTCCCCCACTTCCCGGTGGCGCACAATGGCGCGTCAGTGAAATCTCCGCCGGCGGTCGTCACACCCTGGCATTGGCCACAAAGACGCTTTCATCGTCCGTCGCGTAACCGTCAGCGTCGCGTTCGACCGCCGCCCATCAAGTCGCCGCGTTTCACACGCGACGTGTACATCACCACCCATGTAACACCCACGCTGCATGCATTATTATTATTATCGTTATTATTCACACGCACCAGTGCTCAGTGACGCCGCGCGGCGCAGGCGCGTGTACATGTCCCATCCCTTTGACGCTCGGAGACCTATTTATATAAAAAAGTGGATGACGTCACGTGACTTTTCGACTTTATCCACGCCTGCGCCGCGCGCCGTCAGTCGTCGGCGCCCCATCTCCGCGCGATGGACGACTTCACGGAAACATCGTTCCCTCGTCCGCAGACGGCGACGCGCGCGGCGCCCGCGCCGTCGGTCGTCGTCGCGACGTTGGCTTCAGAAAAAGTTGACCAAAAAGCGCAGCACCATGCGGCGGCGTCCGATGACGACGCGTCCTCGCGCTCGCGTGCGTCGCGCTTGGCGAACGGGGTGAACAACGTGCTCGGCGCGAAGTTTTACGCGCTCGGACGGCTGTCGGCGCGGTATCCGTGGCGCATGATTGCGGCGTCGTGGATGTTTGCGGTGCTGCTCTCTGCGGGACTGGGCGCGCGCGGGCTCAAGAATGAGAATCGAAGCGAGAAGCTCTGGGTGCCGTCGAACACGCAGGCACAGGGCGATAAGACGTATGTGGATACGCACTATGGCTCGGAGACGCGATTCGCGCAAGTTGTTTTGAAGAGTACGACGGCTGGGGAGAATATACTCACGCCCGCCGGCTTGGACGCGTTGAACACCGTCATCACCGCCGTTCGCGCGGTGAGTATCACTTGGGAAGGCTCGACGTATTCGTATACCGATCATTGCTATCGCACTGGTTCAAATTGCTGGGAGAGTAATGTGTTAACGGCGTTCGCGTCCGCCGCGGCGTGGGACACGCAGTCCGAAATCGATACGGCGTTGAGCGCGAGCCCGATTACCAACCAAGATGGTTCTACATTGTACTTGAAAAAAGTCGCCGGGGGTTTAACGTATAACAGCGCATCTGCGCCCACGGGTGCGGTGGCGTTGAGTGCCACGTTTTTATTCACCAATAATGAAGAGTTGGTGAGCGGCGACATGGTTGACAAGAAGGGTGACGCGTTCGATACCGAGTTGCTTAAAATTTTCGCCGAACCACCTACGGGGTTCGAAGCGTCCTACGTCACTGATCGCTCATTTGGTGATGAATTCGGTGGCGCCATCAACGCGGATTTGCTCAAGTTGCAAATTGCGCTATTTTTGATTCTTGCCTACGCGGCGGCGACATTGAGCAAATGGAACTTGGGATGTGTTGGCTCTCGTGTTGGAGTCACTTTTGCGGGCATCGTTTCTATTGGTATGGCGATTGCGTCAGCATACGGTTTATGCGCATACCTTGGGCTATTCTTCTCACCGTTGATGAACGTTTTGCCGTTCTTGTTGCTTGGTATCGGCGTCGACGACATGTTTGTCATTGTCAATGCGTATGACAACGAAGTCTCACGTGACCCGGTTGAGCGCATGGGTCAATCTTTGCGTTCATCTGGCATGAGTATTACCGTAACATCGCTCACGGATGTTGTTGCGTTCTTGATCGGCTCTTCCACATCTTTGCCGGCTTTGAGAAACTTTTGCTTTTACGCTGCGTTGGGCATCTTCTTTGATTACGTGTACCAAGTCACCTTTTTCACCGCGTTTTTGACGTTGGACGAGCGACGCAAAGCAAACAATAAGGGTGACTGCTTTTTCTGTTTGGACTGCCCGCCGCAGGCGTGCTGCCGATGCTGCTCGCCCGGGAAATCGGAAAAGTCTGTCTTGCAGCGCGCCATGGGCCGGCTCGGCAGCGGATTACGACACCGCGTCGTCAAGTACTCTGTGTTGGTCTTCTTCACGGTCATCACCATCATGGGCATCATTGGATGCGTAAAGATGGAAGTCGACGCGGATGTAAACAATTTTATCCCGGATGGTTCGTACTTGAAGGGATGGTTTGCTGATTCCGACACCTACTTTACTGAATCCGGCGACTCGGTTGAGTTGTACTCCAAAGCCACGCTTGATTTGGCAGCAGATGATGCTAAATTGCGCGCTGCTTCTGCAGCGTTCAAGGCGAACGACTATATCGTTGAAAATACTGTTCGTTCTTGGGTTGATGATTTTTACACGTACCGCACCGCGTTGGGTGGCGTCACGTCGGCAAATTACGTGAGCACGCTCAACACCTGGCTCGCGAATGCGGGTGCACGATACCTGAACGATGTCGTATTCGATGACGAAACGTCACCAACGTCAATCACGACCACGCGCATACATGGTAACCACGTCAAGGCCATCAAGTCTAAGGCATCTGTCACGGCGATGGATTCCTTGCGCGCTGACATTGCTGCGGTGAATGGCAACGAAAACGGTGAAATTTTCGCCTACGGCCGAAGCTGGTTGGACTATGAACAGTACAAAACCATCGACGCAGAAGCCATTCGAAACATTTCTGTGACTTTGGCGGCATGCTTGGCGATCATCACCATCCTCATCGTCGATCCGAAGACGGTGTTTGCAGTGTTTTTGGCTCTCTCCATGATTTTCGTCAATATCGTCGGTTTCATGCACTTCTGGGGTTTATCTATCGATTCCGTAACGGTCATCATGCTTGTCATCGCCCTCGGTCTCGCTGTGGATTACTCAGCACACATTGGTCGGGCGTATTTAGAAAAGCGAGGCACCCCGGATGAGCGCATCGTGCGCACGCTCGAGGACATGGGCGTCGCCGTCTGGAACGGCGCCATGTCAACCTTCATGGCTGTCATGATCCTCGGCGCATCTTCATCCTACGTCTTTATGACATTCTTCAAGCAATTATTCTTGTGCATCACTTTAGGTCTCGCGCACGGCTTGATTTTCCTTCCGGTGTTGTTGTCGCTCTTGAAACCAGCGCCGTACGCAGAAGCGCGATAACCGAGCGCCGTGCGCCAAACGCACGCGTTCGCGTGTGCTGTGCTTCAAATGGCAATACCACTAGTATATAAATCTGCACTCACATTTTTCCGTTCTTGTAACATTCATTCATTCATTCTTTGCGTTATCCGCGGAGCGACTGTTCAAAAGTGAACACAAGAGCCAAAAAAAAAACCACACACGCCGCCGCGCGCCGCACGCGCATGGCGCCGCGCGTCATCGTCGCCCTGGGCGACCCGGTGACGGACATCACGCACACCGCCTCGCGCGATGCCATCGTGGCGCTTTTGGCGCCGCCAGCGCCGGCGACAGACGCGGCGGCGGCTGCGGCGGCTGTCCCGGTAGAAATAGGCGGCTGCACGCAAGTCACGCGGGATGAACTCGCGCGGTTAGCGCGCGCGATCGCGCACGAGGCTCGAGTCACCCCTGGTGGGTCCGCGGCAAATGTGTTGAAGGGCTTGGCGGCGATTGGCGGCGATGCGAGCGATGAGGACGAGGATGGTCGGGCGGTCGGGCGGTGCGTCTTTGTCGGCGGCGTGGATGGTTCAGATGACGTCGGTAAAGCCTATCGCGCCGCCCTCGAGCGCGCTGGTGTTGAAGCTAAATTAATTGAACATGTTAATGAAGGGCGAGAGATTGGAAGCGCGCGTTGTTTGTGTTTAGTGGATGAGTTTGGGCAGCGTACGATGCGCACATACTTGGGCGCGAGCGCGAGGACTACAGCGGAGGATTTGCCTATCGATGCCTTCGACGGCATTGACGTGTTACACATGGAGGGATACGTGTTATACAAGCCTGATTTGGTTAAGCGTGCTTGCGCGCTGGCAAAAGCTAATCCCGGAGCGCTGGTATCCATTGATTTGGCATCGTTTGAAGTCGTGCGGCATTGTCGAGCGGCGTTGTCAGAGGTGCTCGAGTCGGGGTTGATTGATGTTATATTCTGCAACGAAGACGAAGCGCGCGAGCTCGTGAGTGATTTACACGATGAAGATGGTGCGAATGGTCGTGGCGCACCGCGTCCAAGCGAGGCTATGGAGAACGCTGCGCTTGATTATTTATTGCGTTTCGTCAAGGTTGCGGCGTGTTCGCGAGGCAAGCGCGGATGCATAGCTCGAAGCTCGACCGGTGACATTGGCACGTCCGTTGCAGAGGGCGTCGATGCAATTGATACCACAGGCGCTGGTGATACGTTTACGAGCGCGTTTCTACACGCATATTTACGAGGAGGTACTTTGCAGCAGTGCGGTGACGCCGGATGTGCAGCGGGTGCAGAAATCGTGCAAGTCAGCGGCGCGGAAATGTCGAGCGAGCGTTGGGCGCGCGTTCGTGAGAAAATCCGTGCAATTTTTAGTCAATGAGAGTCGTTCCATAGCAACACTTCTTTTCTAGTAGGTCTAGTACATTTGTTGTTCACATATGTATATTTCTGTGTGAGTGCAGTGCTGGGCGTGTCTCGTTTGTAGTCGGCGGTGTGCGTCACATCGCTCGTTTTTGCATAAACCCTAAATTTTTGCATCATAGCATCATAGTACGCCCACGGCAACGCCCGCGGCGCGACATTCGGGGCACACGCCTTTGTAGCCAGTGTTCAGAACCCATCCTTGCATACTCTTCTCCGGTGTCTTATCGCAATTCGTACATCTCGACTTGCGTAACTGTCGCGAAATTCGTTGATAGCACGCCGAGCAGCATGTTTTACCTTCAGCCTTGCGCCATGCGCATGATTTTTTGCTGTCACAAAACGCACAGCCGGTGCAATCAGGCTCGCCGGGCACGCTAGGCGGTGGGCGCGGCTCGCGGGCCTCGCGACCGTTTGCAGCCCCGCTACCGCCCTCGCCTTGTTCCTTGCGCCAGCATGTGATGCACAGGCGCGCATCTGACGGCCCAGTCGAAGATTTACGCCACGTCGTACTCTTTGTCGTTGCGCACCTCGCACATGACGTCATGTCCCGTCGTAACCGATATCGCTCCTTGTGATAGCACAAACTGCAGCACTTGTCTATGCTGTTCGACGCTCCCGGAAGCTTTAACAACGGCCGCGTCGTGACCTTCTCGCATCGCGAACACTCCCCACCCTTCGTGATATCTTCCCGGCGAAACCTCTCATAGCACGCGTTGCACAAATCTGGCGGCCCCGCCGTCGATTTATCCTTCTTATGCCAATCCGTCGACGCGTTTGACTTACACTCCACGCACACCTTATCACGATCAAGCAACGTGCGCTCACGAAGCTTCTTCTGAAAACACCCCTTACAACACATCATGCGCTTCATCATCCCCGCGCGTTCAGCATCCGCCGCGTCGCTCCTATCGCTCGCGCGAGCCAACAAGTTCGTTCGCCCATCCACGTGAATCCGTCTCCATCTCGACGTCTGCGTCGCCCCGCACAACTCACACCGCGCATCCATCACCCCCTCCTGAGGATCACCGAGATCACCCTCGACGCCACCGCTCGTCTTCCCGCCTTTCGACGACGCACCACCACCGTCCACCGTTGGTGCCAATTGTCCCACTGGCGTGGCATTTCCACGTCTCACCGCCGCCGCCGTCACCGTGGTCGCGACCGCCGCCGCACCGCGGCTCGGGGCGATCGACGTGTCATCATCGCCGCCGTGTGCGGGCGCGGCGCGCGTCGCGGACGGCGGTCGGCGAGGCATTGAGGCGCGACATGCAATGCCGAATCGACGCGCAGGCATAAATCCGTTTAAACGGCCGATGGTCGGGGTAAAGTATGATACATTGGTGGCGTGACGGTTCGTATCTCTACATTAGTGGCGTCACTTTTCCGACGCACGCATTTTCATGCACTCATTCGCGTCACATCGCCGTCGCCGGACGCGCCCGAGCGCGATGCGTGATGCGCGCGCATCGCCGCGTCACCGAGCTCGCGTTGGATGGCGTTCGCGCGGTGCGTGGTCGCGCGTCGCGTGCGTGATGGAGGTTGTGGTGTTGGTGTTGGTGGTGATGGTGATTCTGGTGGTTGATGGCGCGCAGTCGGCGTCGGCGTCGACGTCGGCGTCGCGGGAATCGACGTCGTCGACGGATGCGTCATCGTCGTCGGATTCCTCGTCGGCGGGGCGTGGGCGTGGGTTTGGGGCTGGGGCGTTGCGGAGCGATGTTCCGCCGCGTCGGAGTCGTCCCGACGATGACGCCGACGTCGGGACGTCGGCGGAGGTTTCTCGGTCACCGTCCGATGATGGTCGTGGTAGCGGTAGCAGTAGTGCGGGCGATGATGATGCATTGTTTGTGGAGCGTCGATCGCGCGCGATCGCGGATGTGCTCGCGGAGGAGTCGGTGGATGACCGACGGAGAGCGGCGCGGTCGTCGGCGAGTCGAAACGCGGTGGCCAAGGCGCGAAGAAGCGCCGCGCAATGGCTCAGTGCGTACGTTGCAGATGAGTACGCGGATGATGGAGGTGATGATGGACGTGGTTATCGTCACCAGAGCCGTCGCGGTTCGGAGGATGCCGAGGCGTGGCGCGCGTTGGGATTGGCGCGTAGGTACGGGTTGGTTGACGGCGACATGAACGAACGCCTCGCGATGGAGTGCTTTGCGAAAGCTGCAGCGCGAGGGGACGTGGTGGCGCACGAAGAGTTAGGATTTGCATACGCCTCTGGATGGGATGGTACCCCGCGCGATGCCGCGCGATCGGTGTTGCACTACTATTTCGCCGCGAATGGTGGGAGCGTGACGGCGTCGATGGCGCTCGGGTACAGACACAAGCACGGATTTGACGTCCCCGAGTCGTGCGAAACCGCGGTGATGTATTACCACGAAGCCGCAAAGTTAGTCGTAGATGAAGCCGCAAAGCGTACGCCTGGGATGCTGCCGTTTCAGATCGAAAAGCATCGGTTGAGTGCGGAAATGGCGGGGTCAAATATTGCGGCGAGGCGCGAGCGTGACTTGGTGCAGTACTATCGGTACAGCGCCGACATGGGCAACGTTGACGCGCAAGTGACCATGGGACGGTTGTATTCTCTCGGTGCGCGTGGATTACCGAAAGATATCGATGTCGCGCGCAAGTACCTCGAAGATGCCGCGAACGCGGGCGATGCCAACGCCATGGCGCATTTGGGACACATGTACGCCAACGGATTTGGCGTCCGAGCCGACAACGCCACGGCGTTGCGTTGGTTTAGTGACTCTGCGAGCAAAGGGAACGCCATGGGGCGTTATGGTTTAGGATACATGACATTAGCCGGACATGGCATCGAGCAAAATCACGCCACAGCGGTGGCGTACTTGAATCAAGCAGCGGAGCAAGGTTTGGCGGATGCGCGCTTTTTCCTCGGCGTTTTGAGCTTGCGCGGCATCGGCACCAAACAAGACCTCACGAAGGCGTACAACCATTTCAACATTGCTTCTTTAGCAGGACATGAAGTTGCGACATATAACTTGGCGATGATGCAGCTCAACGGCATGGGGTTCCCGTCTTCGTGCGCCTCGGCGAGCGCATTGTTGAAACAACTCGCCGAACGCGGAACGTGGGTGACGCCGATGGAGCACGCCTACGCGGCATACATGCGCCGCGACTATCGCGGCGCGCTGTTGCGTTACATGAAAATGGCTGAAATGGGTCTCGAAGTCGCCCAAGCCAACGCTGCATTTTTGCTCGAGCACAAGCTCGGCGATGGTGGGCGATTTAGAGAGGACACGCAGGTGAATCCGCTGGCGTCGAGCACGGCGACGCGAGCGTTGCACTATCACCGTCTCGCCGCTACGCAAGGAAACGTCAGGTCCTTGCTCCGCATCGGTGATGCGTATTATTACGGTCGTGGTGCACCCGTGTCGCTCGTGAAATCCGTCGCTGCCTATCGTCAAGCGAGCGAGCAGCGCAACGCGCACGCCATGTTCAATTTAGCCCACATGCACGAGCACGGCATCGGCATGCAAAAGGATTTACACCTCGCCAAGCGCTATTACGACATGATTCTCACGTCTTCACCAGAAGCTACGATGATTGTCAAAATAGCCTTGCACAAGCTCGCCATCCATCGATGGATTATCAACCATCATGATGAATTGTTGGCGTTTGCGCGCGAGCTCAAGGAGAACCCGACGGCGCAAATGGTCGACTTTGTCATTCTCGTCGGTGCCACGTCGTTGTTACTCTTCGTCATGGGATTGCGCGTGATGTTAGTATGACGGCAATCACTCCGGCTCGATCGCTTTCGCATGTGACTTGTGTTTGTAATTTTTTTTTGTTTGAATGGCGAAAAAGTCAACAGTAACCGCCGCCGTCCCGTTGTCACTTAACGACGCTTCGAATCTCACGCGCCCCTCACGCGCGCGTGCGCTGGACATATGTCTGCGCTTTTCGATTTCAAATCGTTCATCACCACTGTTTTATTGTTCATCTGTACGTGCACGTACGTAAAGCTTCGCGCGCCGACGCTCCTCGACGCGCACCGCACTGGTTTCAGAGGCGTCTTTTGGAAAGCCTCGCGCATCGGCGAACGTCTCAGTCCCTGGGTTGGCGTGGCGTGCATGTACATGGCAGCGCAGACGTTGTTTGGGTTTTAACGCACGCGCACGATGAGCGGGAAATCGTCCGTCATGGCGCTGTTAAAGGCGGCGAACGAGGCGCTCAAGGTTGGGGACGTCGAACGCGCGCGCGAGTCGAGCGCCCAGGCGATCGATGCCGGCGCCGATGTGTACGAGGCGTGGGTCATGCATGGTAAAGTGCTTGCGGCGTGCGGTGACGGGAATGGGGCGATTGAAGCGTATGAGAAGGCGGTGGGGATGCGGGCTGATCATCCGGCGGCGTACCGAGGGTTGCGCGAAGCGTTTTCAGCCGCGGGGGACATTCCTGGGCTTTCGCGCACCCTCGAGCGCTTGATTGAGATTTACACCGCTACTGGGGATCAAGAAAAGGTTGTTGAGTTTTTACGCGAGGCTCATGATGTGGTGTATGAGGCGAAGGATTGGACCCGGGCGTATTCGACGGCGTCGGCGTTGAGAGCCGAGCCAAGCGCTGGTGATGATGTTCGAAGCTTTGCGCTCGGTAGGGCATGCGAGGCGGCGCTAGAGATACGCGATGCACGCGCAAGAATCGCTGGCCAAGCAGCGGTGGATGCGCTTCGGGCGACGACGATCGCGTCCAAGGCGGATGAAGATGCCGCTCGCGCCTCTGGTGAACGCGCTGCTTTAGGTGTGGATGATGATTTCACCACAAATTTGTTCGACACCTTGCGTGCGTGGTCGAGCGCGGATGGTACGAGTGTATCTTTTGATGCTCGTGCGCACATGGCTATTTTTGCGCGATTAGATGCGCGATTGAATGCGGCATTGTCGATTACGTCTTCCGGAGCGCTCGATGTCAAGACGTGTGCTCGTGAGCTGTTGGTGGAAGCTAACTCGTTATTAGAACGATTTGGCGACAACGTGATGAATTTCGTGGCGCCCGTGGCGCTAGAAATCGTCGCTGCGCTTGAACTCGGCTTGGATGTCGAAGAAGAAGGTTGGGATGCGGATGTCGACGAAAAGGACGTGGATGACGATGTGGCAACGGAATTAGTCTGTCGATGCCACGCATTTAAAGCGAACGCCATCGCCAATGCTTGGCTCGCGTTGCGTGATATTCGAAGAAGTGGCGCATTCGCGTATTCATGCCGACCACCTAATCCTCCTCAGGATGCTAAAGGTTTGTTAGCAGAGGATGTTCGGGATGCGTTGATTGCGGCGCTAACAGCCAATGACTCGAGCGTCGGCGGCAAAGCGTCGTTAGCGCTCGGGTGGCTCGCGCTCGCCGAGTCTATGCTCGTTGGCGGCGAACGCGTAGACATGCACGCTTCGCAAGCTTCGTCGACGGCGATTAAGATTGTTGCGGGGGATTTAGATTCCACCGCTCTACCAAGGACGTCGAGGCGGTGCGCTATAGTCAATGCAGAAGCCATGATGCGTTCGGGAGCATTCAAGGCGGCCGCCTCGGCATTTGAAACGCTCGAAGGCCCTCGTGCGATGCGCGGTACGGCGACGTGCGCAGAGCACGCGCATCCTCCCGACTACGCTCGAGCTCTAGACGTTCTCGCGAGTGCGGCTGAAGCGTTTCCAAATTGCCCGCGCGTCCGCGTCGAACTCGGCTGGCTCTTGATGATTGCCGGCCCGATAGAGCAACAATCCAAGGCGCTGAGTATTCTCGAACGGGCTTGTGGCGCGGTCACAAACGAAGCGCTGTCGACGTCGACACCTGCTGATGCTTGCGCGCGACTAGGGATTGCCCGATGGCGAGCCGCGAGCGCGCCCGCCGCAAAGGGTCCTGGAAGCGCGCATGAAGCACTATTGATCGGCGCCGCCGGGGAGTCAGCGCATCGCGCCGCAGCGTTTGCACATTTAGGCTTAGTATGCGGCGCGAATGGCGACGAGGCGCGCGCACGCAAGTGTCGCACTCGAGCGCTTCAGCTCAATCCTGCTGATCCCACCGCGGGACCGGCGGCGTTCGCCGACGCCTTGAGTGACGGCGATGACGCACACGCGACATCCATCTGTCGACGCGCGCTCGATATAGATTCAAGGTGTTTCTGGGCGGCGAATAGATTAGCTCCGATGTGTGCGCGTGCGAATGATCACGATGGTGCCGTCATAGCTTTACACGCGGTGCTCCGCGTGACTCCCGACAACGCGAGCGCGTGGGAAGCCTTAGGGGCCTCGTACAACGCCCTTGGTCGACACTCTGCCGCACTCAAGGCGTTTGATCACGCTCTACGATTGAGTGACAGCGCGGGCGAGGGCGTGCGCGCGTACGCTGCGGCACAAACTGGATTTATTCAGCTCGCGCTCGGTTCGTCTACAGATGCCATCGAAGCCTACACCAAAGCTTTGAGTGATGGCGTCGATCGCGTCGCCGCATTATGCGGGCTTGCCAGCGCGCACGTGTATTATGCCAAAGGTGCCTTACGTTGGGGTGCACCTGGGCGCGCAGCGGTGTCGATTCGTGACGCTGAAGACGCGGCGTCCCGGGCGCTGTCGGCGATGGGTGAACGCGCCACAGAGACGGCGTGGAAACTTCTCGGTGATGTGCGATCGTTAGCGGCGCGCATCAACGATCCAAATCTCGCACCTGACATGAACGCCATGCTAGACGTTCGTCGTGTCGCCGCCAAGGGCGCGGTGGATGCGTATGAAAAGGCGCTTTCGCTGAAACGCGACGGCGCCGCTCGATGGCGAGACGTTTCGGCTGCGCTCAAGCTCCACGCTGATGTCCTGCGTCTATGCGGCGACGTCGAAGAAGCACGCGCGTGCGAAGCAAAAGCGTTCGAATACGCGCTTGGGTACGTGCGATGCGATCCAGCTGATCCTCACGCCTGGCTCGCGTTGGCGTTTACAAACGATCCAAACGCGTCGGCGGCGTCGGATGAGCGTAAAATTACCGCGCTCTCACGCGCCGTCGCCCTCGATCCCACGTTTGCCGATGCCTGGACCGCGCTTGGACGCGTATACCTCGCCAATGGCGAAATCGCCAACGCCACGCGTGCGCTCGATAGCGCACGCATTGCAGATCCCAGTAGCGGCGCTGCGTGGACCGCCACCGCGGCGGCGCATCTCGCCCGCGGGCTCGTGGACGAAAGCCGCGGCGCATTCCGTATGGCTGCCGCCCTCGGCGCGGGCGTCGAGGCCGACGTTGGATGTGCACTCACAGCATGTGCCGCTGGATGCGCCAAGGATGCGCGAGATGCGTATGCGGCGGCGAGGCGCGCCGCGGAGCGCGCGCCTCGGGACGCGGTTGCCGCCATAGCCCTGGGCTTGTGCGCCGAATCCAGAGGATTATTCGACGACGCACGCCGCGCCATGCGCGATGCGATGACGTTTTCGGAATCCGCGTTAGTAGAACCACGCGGCGATGCATCGGTGACGTGCGCGCTCGGCGCTGACGCGCGCGTTGTGCGAGACATTGCGCGCTCGAGTTTGGAACGACTGGACAACGTCAGCGAGCGCGCTGCCGACGTCGACATACTATCGCCCGGAGAAGACATCGAAGACGCCATCGACCGTCTCACAACGCTTGTCGACGAAAATCCCGACGACGACGCGTCGCGTGTTGCGCTCGCGCGCGTATCATCGCGCTCGAGAGTTCACGCGCGCGCGCTCGCGGGCGCCGAGCAATGTCCCGTCGCTCGCGCGACTGGGGACCATCGCGCGCAATCCGCTCGTGCGCTCAGTGCCGCCGCGTGTTTGCTTAACGCCACACCCGTCATTCACGTCGATAATGATGTCGTTGACGATGACGATGGATTATCGACAATGCCGCTCGGGACGCGAGCGATGCGTCTCATCGCTCGAGCGGCGATGTTCAATCCCGCCGACGCCGAATGCGTCCGAGCGCTCGATATCGCTCGATGTCGTCGTCAGGGCGTCGTCATCGCCCGCGCTGACGCTGACGCTGACGCTGACGCGAAAGATGACAATACACAACGTCACCGTGCGCTCAAAGCGGCGCTGGCGACGCACGCGCGAGGCGAATTCGCGGATGCCGAACGATTCGCAAGAGACGTCGTCAACGACGTCGATTGTCCCACGTCGGCGGCGTCCGCCGCGCGGATCTTACTCGCATCGTTTCTACTCGCACGCGCTGCGCGCGACGACGATAAAAATCCTAAAAAAGAAGCGGGCAAGGTTTTGGCAAAGATTCCGCTTGATGATGCGTCGTCGAGCGTGATTGAGCTGACGCGCGCGTTGTCGTCTTCAGTCGCCGCTGGGTGAACGCGCGAGGCGCGTCATTGACGCGCGCGCGTACCGTCACTCTGACCGTTCTCCATGCGTGCCATCACATCGCGGTCGCAGTCATCGTTATTCGCCGCGCGCGATTCGCGTCGTGTGCGCTCACGAATCCGCAACCATTCGCAAAGATGTCAACATCGAATGCAGTCCCGAGACGACGAGGACGTAGACCTCGTCGGAGACGGCGCTCTCGACGTCGACGCCTTGGCGTCCGCATTCAACAGCGATTGCTTCGCCGGTATCACGTCTCACACGCAGGTTGACGCAAACCGCGAACGATTCGGTGCAAACACCACGCCAGCCGCGAAGACGTACACCGCCTACGATTTCGTAGCCCGAGCGCTCGACGACGTCACGCTCCGCGCGCTCATCGTCAGCGGCGCCCTTTCTCTCATACTCGAAGGCTCATTCGGCGCAGGCGATCGCACGAGCGTATCATGGTTGAACGGTGCCGCCATCTTACTCGCCGTTGCCGTCGTCGTCGGCGTGGAGACGTGGAATAATTTGAGCAAGCAGCGTTCGTTTGCGGCGCTCAACGCTCGAAGCGACGCCGAATCTGTCGTCAGTGTCACTCGGTTTGGCTCGCCTAGGTTACTCCCTCGCGCCGAAGTCGTCGTCGGGGACATTTTAAATCTCGATGCGGGTGATGTGGCGTGCGCGGATGCGCGCGTGATTGATTCATCGGCGTTTATGTGCGATATGAGTCACATCACGGGTGAAAGCGAGGAGTGTCCCGCTTCGCGGGACGATGTCGTCTACGCCGGGTCGCGGGTGACGAGCGGGAAAGGCACCGCGCTCGTCATTTCTGTGGGCACAAATTCCACGCAAGGGAAGATTTTGCAACTCACGCGCGAGGGCGACGGCGATGCCGTGAATGTGGAGACGCCGTTGCAAGCGCGATTGGCGCGTTTAGCCGTCTCCATCGGTCGCGTTGGGATCGGTGCCGCCGCGCTCGTGGGGACGATACTCGCGACGTCGCTGACGTGGGAGTATTACGTCACGACTGGTGATGTCATTCCGCCGATTGAGTCGGCAGTGGAGTATCTCGATGTGGTTGTCACGGCCATTACCATCGCCGTCGTATCCGTTCCAGAGGTACGTTTGATGCGCCGACGGCTCGAAAGAGTTCTTTGGCTGATTGATTGATCGCGTTGTTTTTGTGACGCGTTCGCGTTTTTTGTTTCGAATTGCGTAAAGCCGCGCGATCGACGACGATGATTAAACATTCCTTTGCTGATTCTTATGTGAGGATTCTGAATGGTCTTTGCCGACTTCCCAATGATGTCGAACAATCGTCGCGGCTTTACGCGTTATTTTTTCGACGTTTTCTTTGCGCCGGGGACGACGCGCACGGTTTCAGTGATGAAACATTCCTAATCTGATTGTCTGTGACGATTTTGAATGGTCTTTGCCGACTTCCTTCTGAGAAACTAGTGATTCGTCATCGAGCTCGATGTGATGGATTTCGTCTTTTGTCGTACTGACGCGCGCTTTTGTGTTCCAAATCGCAGGGTCTTCCTCTCGCCGTGACGCTCGCGCTCGCGTATAGCGTTCGTCAAATGTTAACATTAGACATGCTCGTGCGCGTGTTGAGCTCGGCGGAAACCGCGGGCGAGGTGACGACAGTGTTGACGGATAAAACCGGGACGCTGACGCGAAACGAGCAACGCGCGCGTCGAGCATGGATCGCAGGCGTCGACGTCGGTCCGCTCGCAGATGATGACACGGATCGCACTTGGGCGTCCGCAACGACCGCATCGCTCTCCCCGCGCGTGTCAAAGTTGCTCTCCGTCGCCTTGAGTTTGAACAGCACGGTGCAATTTGACAACCAAGGCCGCGTCATTCGCGGAAGCAAGAGCGAAATCGCGCTGTTGCGTTTCGTCAACGAACTCAACGACGGTGAAGATTTTGTGCATTTAGTGCGAAAACACTTTCCTTTGCTTCGTTTGTACCCTTTTTCAGCCGAACGCAAGCGCATGTGCAGCGTGTACACGCTGAGCGACGCGGTCGAAGACGCCGAAATGTCAGACGTTGTCGTACGCGCTTGCGTCAAGGGTGCGTCGCAGGATGTCCTCGCGCTGTGCGCGGAAACGCTCAATCCCGACGGTTCGCGCGCGGTGCTGACGACACACATGCGCGCGGCTCTCGCGGATAAGTTTTTAGATTGGCAGCGGGACGCCGAACGCGTTCTACTTGTCGCCTACCGGGACGTCGAAATGGATGTGGTGTCGAGCCGAGACGCCCGGGACATGTGTCAGAGATTATCCGTCATGGATGCCGAGTCGAATTTGTGCCTCGTCGCGGCGATAGGGTTATCAGATCCCTTACGCGTCGAGGCGCGGGCGTGCGTCGCCCGCGCTCGCGCCGCCGGCGTGGATGTCAAGATGGTCACGGGCGATAGTCTGACGACGGCGGTCGCCGTGGCCAAGCGTTGTGGAATCTTAGACGAAGACACTGACGATGACGGCGACGCGCACGCGCACGCACTGGCGATGACTGGCGAAGAATTTCGCGCCCGCGTGCTCACCCAAGACGGCGAGCTTGACCAAGGAAAAATCGACGCTGTGTGGCCAAAGCTCCGCGTCCTCGCGCGCGCTTCGCCAAAGGATAAGTACGCGTTGACGGATGGTATTCGCAACTCAACTTCATCGCGGCAAGTCGTCGCCGTAGTCGGTGACGGGTCAAACGACGCCCCAGCGTTACGACGCGCCAACGTCGGCTTTGCTCTCGGCTCTGGCACCGACATGGCGAAAGAAGCGAGCGATATTGTGATTCTACGCGACGACTTTACGAGCGTCATCGACGCCATTCGCTATGGACGAAACGTGTTTCAAAACATTCAAAAGTTTGTCGTATTTCAGCTCACAGCAAACATTTCAACGTGCGTGGTGTCCACGGGCGGTGCGCTGGCGTACGCCGTCTCGCCATTTTCGGCGATTCAACTGTTATTCGTCAATTTAGTGATTGATAGTCTCGCGTCGTTGGCGCTCGCCACCGACGCGCCGACAGAGGACGACGCGTTGCGCGACGCTCCCGCTGACGCCTCGGCGCTCATCACGCCAAACATGAAGCTCCAAATCGCCACGCAAGTCGCATATCAATGCACATGTATGACGTGGCTCATTAACGCCTACGGTCCGACCGATACCATCGTGTACAACGCCTTCGTGTTGATGCAGCTCGCCAATCAGCTCAACTGTCGCAAGGTGTCGACAGAGGCGAATGTCTTCAAGGGTGTCGGCTCCAACGCGCTCTTCGTCGCGCTCACATCCGCCGAGCTCGCACTTCACATCGTCATCGTACAACGCGGCGGTGACGTGTTCCAAACGTCACCGCTTGAGTGGCACGAATGGCTTTTGGCGCTCGCGTGCGCCGCGGGTGCCATTCCGCTGCGCGTCTTTGTCGTCACCTTTGTCGCGAGTTTTTGGGCATCCGCGCGAGGCACGAGTAGAATCTTCTAGTTGTTGTTACATTTTACGCTGCATGTACAGTAAACGCCGGTGCGGCGGTGGCGCGCCAATTATCCTCCCACGTCCTCGCTCCTGACGATTCGGCGCCGCGTTTCAACGTTGACGTAAACGCTTCGGCGCCCGGGCGCGCGAAGCATCGCTCGAGCGCATCCGCGAGCGCACCCGCGTCGCGAAACAACACCCCGTTCACGCCGTCATCGACGAGCTCATCACGAATGACGTCGTATTCTAACGCTAGCACGGGGAGTGAGGCGCCAAACATGTCGCACACCTTCATGGGGAGGTCCAATCCGCTGCTCGAGGCGTGAAGGCTGACGCCGACGTCGGCGTTGGCGAGCGCGCGCGGATAGTCGGCGAATTCGAGCCAGACGGTACGAAACGCCACATGCGTGAGCGTCGACGCCATGGCGTTTATTTTATCCTCGAACATACGCTTTTGTGGGCCCTTACCGGTGACGATGATGGCGAGCGGCGGCGGCGGTTTCGACGTCGACGCCCGTCTGGAGGATGATTTCGTCCCGAGTCGCGTCGCGCGCGCGTCGTACTCCACCGCAGCGTCGAGTAAGAGTTGGAAATCTTCATCCGGCGTCCAAGACGTGGATGTCACGACAAACCGTAGGTTGTCCTCGCGACTATCGGCGCGATCGCCACGGCGCGCGTAGTACGCGTCCACGACGTCGCCCGCGCCACGCGAACATCTCGACGCCTCCATCGCTCGCTCCACGCGCGCGTCCCTCCAAAACGCATCTCGCCCTCTCGCCGCCGCCTCTCGCGCCGCCGCTCGAAAGCACTCTGGTGCTTGATCACGCACTACGCGCACGCGGCGTATGCACCACTTTAGGCGTAAGAAATCCTCCATCGCGTGCGTCACGCACAAGTGCTCGGTGGCCCAAAATGTCCCGCTCCGCCGCTCGTACCGCTCTAATATTCGCGTCATCCAACCCCGTTCGCCGCCGTATTTCATCGCAAACAGCGTGTACGCAAAATTATGCCAGTCTATGATTAACCGCATGCGACGCAACGCGCAGGCGATGCCGACGATGGTGAACGTCGGCGCGCACGGAGGCGTTTGGATGAGGACGTCGTCGGCTCGAGCGCCGCGCGCGCAAAGAATCCAAAACAAGTGCAGCGCTTGCACCAACGCGCGCACAGCCAGTCGTACGGGGTGCGGCAATACGCGACGCAGCGCTGCGTGCTCGCCCGAGGTGACGGCGGTGAAGGAGATGCGCGCGTGGTTGGTGAGCTCGCGCGCGGGCGCTGAGCCTCTGTACGCGACGACGCGAACGTTTCGACCATCTTTGGCGAGAGACAGCGCGTGGTATTGCATGCGCGGCGAGCGTCCAAAGTCGCCTAAGACGACAATGATGACGGATCGCTCGCGAGGCATGGTGCGCGGGAGGCGTCGCGTCGAGGTGTGCGGCTTGATTGATGCGTTTGGTTGTGTTGTTCGGTTACGTGCGCGTTAAAATATGGATTCAACGTCGTCCACCGCGGCCGCCTCGTCCGCCTGGCGAGCGTCCACCGCGACCGCCGCGACCGTCGCGACCGGCTGGAGATCGTCCACCGCGGCCTCGGCCGGCGCCTCGGCCTGGTGAGCGACCGCCGCGTTTGGCGTCTCGCGCGTCGTCTATGCGGGACTCTTTGAGCGCGTCGGCGGAAGATTTACGCTTGCTTCCGGGTAACGCGCCCTCGTCCGAGGCATCACTGGAAGAAGAACTATCGTCGGAATCGGAATCTGATTCGTCGTCGTCCTCATCGGAGGCGTCGTCGTCGGATTCAGACGTCGCGGGTCGCTTTTTGAGCGCCGGCGGCTCATCTGAATCTGATTCCTCCTCGTCCTCCTCTGACTCGTCTTCCTCGTCCTCGTCCTCGTCCTCATCACTGTCCTCATCACTGTCGCTATCTTCATCCTCCTCCTCGTCGTCATTCGCATCCGTGTACGCCCGAGCCGCGTCGGCCGCCAACTTTCGCGTCCGCGCCTCCGAGTCGCTCTCCTCGTCCGTGTCCGTGTCCGTGTCCGTGTCCTCCTCCAACCCGTCGTCCTCGCTATCACTCATATCCACGCTCGTAGCCTCGATGCGTCCAGTCAAGCATACGCACGCCGTCTTGCCGTTATGCTTGACTTCCACGCGCGAGGCGTCGCTAAAGCACAACCCTGAGCCGCCGATTGAAAACTGCTCGTTCCCTCCGCTCGCGCGCACGCTCCCGAGTGCGATGGGCGACGCGGAGTTGTTGGATGACACCGTGACCGTGATACGGTCGTTCGGATCCACCGCTGGGTCGTCGCTGGATGTGCAGAGGGCGACGTGGGTGAGGACGACCATGGAGCCGCGGGACGGCGTAAACGCGCGTCCAGAGCCCGGCTCGATGCGCAACTGGAACAGTTCCATGTATGGTATAGATGAAGTTATATAATCGTGCACGCGTGTGTTCGCCAGGCGGTGTGTGATAACGTTCGCGTCGCGCGCGTGTGCGTGTGGTGAGAGGAGTCGCGCTGTGAGGTGGCGCAGCCGTCGTTTTCGTGTTCATTTCTTCTCTATCGTCTACGCGCCAGAAATCCAAGCACGAACGCCCCGAGTGGTACGAGCACGTTTTTAATTTTATCCTTCAACGCGTTGTCGTGATCGTCGCCGTGTGCGTGATCGGTGGTGTTGGTTTGCGTCGTCGTCGTCTCGACGGATTTCCCGCCGACGAGCGCGTACGTCATGGCCCAATCCGCGCCGTACGCGTCCAACATGATGGCTTGCGTCAACCTGAACAAATCATGCGCGGCTTGAATCTCATTTTTGAAGATGCTCACGGATTCTACGGATACCCCGAGCGGGACATTCGATGCCTTGGTCTCGTCGATGATCTTTTGACACATCGCCGTGAGAATGCTCACCGATTTTTGCACCGGGGCGTCGGATTCGAGAATGTCGCGTTCGACGTCTTCGGGCACGCTCACACCGAGCCATTTGATGAAACGCATGGTTTTCTCGCGTCCACACGGGGCAAATGTTAAAATGATCTTCTTTGCGGCGACGCCGCGCTTGGCGCACTCGGCGCCGTAGTCATTGATGAGTTTAATCGTCGCGTCGGCGTCGTAAATGGCTTGCGAAATGAACCACTCGGCTCCGGCGTCCATCTTGGCGCATAACGTTTCATGTTCGTTACCCTTCTTCACGTGACGCTCAGCGATCGTCACTCCACCAAACGCGCATCCTTTATTGATCGCTTTCACCATCTCTGCCGCGCGGGCAATTGTTGGTCCGGAATAGTCTTGACTCGAACTCGCGCCTCCGACGAGGTTATACGCTCGAGTCGCTCTCGACGCGTCATCCAACCACGATCCGAATTCTTCTTCGCTCTTCGTTTCCGCAACGCACTTGTATACTACGCTCTCTATGCCTTTACTGGCGCGTTTGAGGCTCGCGGCGTACACACCTGGATCGCCGAGCTTGCGGAAAGGAAACGGACGCGGCTCAGGCGTTCGTCCCGCTTCCTCTTGAATGTCATACACAATGTACCCATCCACGGCTAAACCGCGCGATTTCGACACGAAATTACGCGCGGCGTCGTCGTAGGCGGCGGCATCAGCGCCATCGAGCGGTGGAGTCACGCCTGTGCGTGCGAGGTCGCGCGGTCGCGGTCGCGTACACTGGTTAGTGGCTGAAAAAGTGAACGCGTTGATCGAGTGCGCTCGGGCTCTTTGCGGTGCGTGCGCGACGCGACGTGCGACGCGCGAGAGACGTACCGAATAAAAACACCGGACGCGATGGGTCTTTGAGGGCGTCGACGAGGGACATGGTGGCGACGCGTGCGGGGTAGATGGGCGCGCTGAGGTGTGGGGAAAGTGGATAAAATGGCGCGCTTTTCGCGACGCCGTGTGAGTGTGCGTGCAATAACAAGATTAACGGGACTAAAAATACGCGCAGTGCGTGTGTAGACTAGTGGTAAATTGTGTGCGTGTGATGTCACACCTGTCACCGGGGCGCATTGGATTACGCGGTGGCGAGCGGCGGGGATGTGTCGTCCCGGGTGGGCGGAGCGAGGCGGCGCTTGACGTTGGCTACGGCGCCTTTGAACGCGCCGGTGATGGCAGCCCAGACGAACAACGCGGCGATGGATATAAAACTAAAGAATCCAGTGGGGTTTGTTAGCTTTGAGCGCAGCAAAAGCATGGCGATGGATCGTCGACGCTTTTCCAAGGCGGCGTTGCACGCCGAACGCTCGGCGCCTTCATAAATTTCACACACCACGGATTCTCTTTCGTTGCGCAGGATTGCGCGCGCGGTTTTGAACGCCGCGGCAAAAAATGCGCGGAAAGAAAATGTCGCCATCGAACGCGCAAAGGATGCTTGGGCAATCTTGACGAGTTCTTTGCGCAACGGCGGTGGCGGCATTAAACCAGAAGGACTGGCTTTGAGCGCCACGCGACGCAACGCGGAGCCCGCAGAAGAATCGAAAAGTTCGTTCATCAGTCGCGTCACTGCTTCCTTAGCGTGAGCATCAGTGCTATCAAACTTCTCATCGCCTTCAGGGGCATCCGCGGCGTTGTTTGCTTGCTCGGACAACGCCACGAGCTTGTTCCATTTCAATCCACCATCCTTTTCCAACAACATTTCTTCCAACGCCCGCTTACCTCGAGGCGTTCGAGGAGACAACGCGCGGAAGATAGCTGTCGGTGCAGCAACTTCATACATGTTACAGTTTGTTCTCGCGGCGGCGAAATCAAGCGTTGTGAGTGATCGAATGACGAACACCATGTACGGAGGCAAGTTGAATCGGTACGCCGTGGAAATCTTCGTCAAGTCAAGCACGAGCTCGGTAAAGTTCGATCGTACCTTTGGGTTGTCATCTTCACCATCCATGCACGTCTTGAATGCTTGTCTGAATTCATCATCCGAAATTACCTTCCACGAACCCGGGCCGCCTTGGGTGTAATCCGCCTGGTTTCCATTTTCGTCAATCCACATTTGCGGTTCAGCGGGCAACATGTCCATTATACGTAAGTTATCAATCAGCTCACCCCATTGAGAGTTGAGAATGTTTAAAATACAGTTTGCCATCGCCTCTTGCTGATCATCATCGACGCGGCAGATTAAACCAAAGTCCAACAACGCGAGCTTACCGTCGTCGGTGAACAACATGTTTCCTTCGTGTGGGTCGGCGTGCACTAAACCAGTACGGAACATTTGCGCACTGGAGCACTCTACACCCATTTGTACCATAAGTTTTTGCTCTTCGAGCGATAACTTCTTCATCGGTCGGCCGGTGATCCATTCCTGGGTCAGTACCTTTGTCGATGTCATTTTCTCAAAGTGCCTAGGCACAAAGAGATAGTTGAGAAACCGAAGCGAACGTCTAAACTCATCCGCGTTGCGCGCTTCTACAGTGTAATCGAGTTCCTGGAAAATCCCAGCCCCAACTTGATCAACAATTTGCGGCAAGTCTTCCGAACCGTTCACTCCGGATTCTTCAACCCAACCGAAACCGAGGCGAATGATGTGCAAGTCGCGCGCAATGCGTCGCACCATCCCGGGTCGCTGCACCTTGACTGCCACCTTGCTTCCATCGTGCAACACGCCCTCGTACACTTGTCCAATACTCGCCGCAGCGATTGGCTCAGCACTCAACTCCTTGTACAAGCTATATTTCGGGCCAGGGGCCGGAGCGTCGCACTCGCGCACCGCTCCCGACCATCCCAACTCGCTCTTAATGATTTCATCCGCCACGGCGCTCGAAAACGGCCCAACTTGGTCTTGCAACACCATCAACGAGTCTGCCGCTTCCTCACCGATAATATCCGGTCTCGTACTCAACGTCTGTGCGAGCTTAATGAACACTGGTCCTAACTTTGCGATGCCGTCTCTCAACGCCTTGCCTCGTTTCCTCTTCTCCAGAGGAATGCCCATTCGTTCTTCGTACATCCACGTCGCGTACACCCCGCCAATCACGGATAACACCTCAGCGATTCTTCCCGCCAACTCCGTGGGAGAATTCTTAAAAAAATCACCAACTGCGAGCATTTTATCCGTAAAGCCATAACTCGGCGAAAAGTTCAACACAATGCCCTCCAGCGTAACCTCTTCCGCGCTCTTTGACGTCTTCAGCGCCGCGTCCAACATCAAGTCATCCGTCGAGCGCTTCACATTTCCTTCCTGGGCGTCGCTCACGTCCGTCTCGGGCGACGCCACGGACGTGAGACGCGAGTGTCGCTCGCGGCGCGGCGCGCGCGCTGAGGTTATCCACTCGCGCGGGCGCGTGTGCGGCGGTCTCGCACCCGGTGCGCGCGCGCGCGCGCGTGCGGGCGACGATCGCGAGGCGAACGCCATGCCGCGGGCGTGTGCGACGTGGGCGCGCATCGTTCGCGGCGTGTGCGAGGGCGGAACTGGCGACGATTGGCGAATATTCGGCTGCAACGTTACGCAAAAATGACTGAATTTCAGCGCGCGCTGACATTTACGCGTTTTGAGCGTCGAGACGCGCACGGGGAAGCGGATATAAACGCTAGGTATACGAACAAATTATTACAATGGGAGATATTATGCGCGCGTACGCGCGGGGGAGCCAAAGTCTTCGGCGGGCGGGAGCGTCTCGGGCGGTTTCGGTTCGTCTTTGATTTTGAGCTTCTTCGCGGCTTTCGACGCAGAACTAGGCGTTGCGCGCCGCGGCGTGCGAAGCTCTTCTGGGAGAGATTCCTTGATTGACTTGAGTTCGGCGATGAACATGGCGTTATGCGCCCAGCCTGCGTAGGGGCCGAAAATGTCAAACATTTTGTCTTCGACGGCGCGCATGATTTTTGGCGTCACAGACTTGGCCTCTCGGAGTTCCGGCATGTAGTGCTCCACCGCGAATTGCCACACGTGTGTATCCACGGGAATAGCCTCATGCTTATCAAGAGAAAAGAGACACGCACACGCGGAGACTTTAGGGCCAATGCCAGGGCACGCCATGAGCGCTTCGTGCGCTTCGGCGTACGTCTTTTCGTCTCGAAGAGACGCCAAATACGCCTCTGGAGATTTCCCGTCGGGGTTTTCCGCCAACACTTTTGCGGCACCGACGATGAATTTGGCGCGGTAGCCAAAACCTAATTCACGCAAGCGTTCTTCCGTGGCTTTGGCTAATATCTGTGAAACGCTCGGAAACGTATAAAACGCTTCGTCGCCCTTTACAGCCGCCGCCTCCTCGGGCTCAATTTTCTCATCTACGTCGTCTATCGCTACATCCGCAGCCGTCACTGGCAACACATCTCCATAATGCACACACATCTTCTCCACCATCCCATGTATTCTCGAAATATGATTGTTACTCGAGCATATAAAACTAAACAAACATTCGCTTGCGTCTTGCCTCAACATGCGCGAGCCTCCGACGTACGGAGCCAACGCCCGAAACCTCGCATCATTCGCCGCGAACCCGGCGTGCATGTCCACCAAAGATACATCCGCATTAAAATAATCCCTCACCACGCGATCGTCGTCGTCATCGCTCTCGCTCGCTGGTCGGCAATACACTTTATACTCGGCGTCCCCGCTCGCGGTTTCTCGCACGCGCACGACTCTAGCACCGATCACTCCGACGTAATCGCTCTCGCTCGACCCTCGCGGGCGCCACCGAAAGCTCTGCCCTGTCGGTAGCGTGTATTTCAACCGCAATTCGCCCGCGTGCATGTCGCGTAAAGGCACCCAATTCGCATCAGTGCTCGTCACTGCGCTGTGTGCGTGCGCCTTGGTCATGACGCGCGAATGTGCGCCGCGCCGCGACGCCACCGATGCGTGCGCGATCGCACGCGCGCGTAATGAATGCAACGCGCGTTGGTGCGTCGATGCGATGCGTGACAACGCGCGAGGCATGCACGCGTCGAGGTGTGGTGACGCGCGTGTTGGTACCTGTTGAAACGCACTGACGGTTACGAGTGTCCCGAGCGTCAAATGTGAAGCATAATTCGACGCAGCGCGCGCGACGACGGATACGGGCGCGAAATGCCGGTGGCGGAAATTAAGGTGCGCGCGGTGTCCGTAGAGTTTGGACGCGCGGGTACGCGCGCGATGACGCAGAGTCGATTTGAATGTGACTTTTGGACTGACGCGCGCGCCTCGCTTGTGTTCTTCGTCGCGACAAAAGATGGTGCATAACGGCCCTTGGGGTAAAGCAGGGGCTGTAATACACGTTAATGTGGATGAGTCTGATCGTAAGAGCGATTTGAAGCGCCGGGTGAGTTCGGCAACGGGTATTCCGATTCCTGAGTTGAAGCTCATCATGGTGAGTCCGGCGCAAATCGCCGCCGGAAGTAAAAAGTGTCCAGGTCTTGCGTACGGTAATTGCGGCGTCGTCGATCAGGTGGGTATGGCTGTGGTGCAAGCAGCGACGGGGGAGTCGCCGTTTAAACCTCGGCTGTCGCCCAATCGCGTTGATAACAAGGGAAATTGGACATTTGCTGATTGAGGTGCGCCTCGCGTTGAGGCGCCGGCGCGTCTCGGTTTCATCATGCTAGTATGTAACAGTGGTGTTTTCAATCATTCGTCTATTCGTGATCGTAAGTGTATTGTTCGTAATCGTTGTAAACCTTGTTGCCCTGCGCATCGCAGTGCACGGTGTCGTAGCAAATCTTGCAAAAGAATGCAGGAGATTCCGAAGCCATGCGGTCGCTGTACGTGACAAAGGCGCTGTCAAACACGCCGCATACGCCGCATCCTCTTCTGAACACCCGCCCTTCGCGTAAAACGAGGGGAAACATGTCATGCGCAGTGTCGTCTTCGTTATGTGGCAAGCGCACGTCGCGAACGCGCCACTTGTGTTCGCATTTACCTTGGTGCGTCATCACGTAGCTCTTTCCGATGTGCAAGGGGACGTCGGCAAATTTCACCCCGTGCATGTCTTGGGCGGTAAATCCCTTACCGGACATGTTCATCTCTACTGGTGCCCCAGGTGCGGTTAAAGCATCTTTCTTTTGATAGTCCAACAGCGGTTCGGAGTAATCTACAGCGTCGGGCGAGCGCATGTCGTTGTAAAATACGCCCTCGATGAACAAGAAACCATTCTTCGAAGGCGCGTGTCCCTCACGTTTCGCCTGCACGTCTCGTAAACAATAGATCATATCCTTGAAGCACACGATTGGGGTAGATCCGCGCACGATGACATCCATCACTAAGTACCCTTGCTTGACGGGATGGAACAGTTCAATCCAAATCATCACGTCTTGTCCGTTGGGCGGCGCGGCGACGGCGTTTTCGTCGCGCGCGCGCTTCTCTCCAACTGGTGCAAATAGCGGCGACGCTCGTTCAAATTCAATCAATTCCCGCGGCTTCCATGCCACGCACTGTATGTCAATCTCTTTACGCAGCAACGCTCGCTTATACGCTCTTTGTTGCAGTTGTTTCATTTCCAACTCGACTTCTCGCATGGACGCCAACGGCGCGGTTTTCGTCGCCGTAGTCAACTCCTTACTCACCTCCACCGCCTTCTTCGCCTTCTCCTCCTCCTCCTGCGTCGCCGCCTTTTGATGCTTCGCACCTTGTCCCCGATGCTTCACCTGATTCGTCTCGCTCGGTAACTGCACGCTCGGCATGAGCGAATCCAACGCCTTTTCCAGCGTCACCGCGCGCAAATCACTCATATCAATATCCTCCACACCACCACCGCTCGCGTCCGCCGACGCCCCAGCCAACGAACCCTTCGTCTTCTTCCCTTTCGATGCCCCCGCCCTCGCCGACGCGCCTTCACGCCCTGACGTCTCCGCCCACGCGTCCAACGCCTCGCGCGCGTCTCGCGCGCTCTCCCGCGCCCGCGTCGCGAACGCATCCATCACCTACGCATCGCACACCCGACGCCGCCGCGCCGAAAGACACATCCGGTCAGTCTCCCATCGCACACATTCGCCCCCGCATCATCGCCAACGCGCGCCATAATCGCGCGATAATCATCGAATCATCGAATCATCGAACGTCGCGCGCACGCACCACGCGCTCGCCCGGCTTATGATTCGGCGTCTCGGGCGGACAGTGCCGCACCACGCGCATCTGACACGTGCATTCCGCGCGTAGGGTGTCCACGGCGGTGATCGTTACCGATGCGGACGACGCCATCCGTCGTCCGTCGTCGTCGTCGTCGTCGTCGTCCGTCGGCGAATGTCGTCCACGCGGTAACGGATACAATCGCGATCGATGGCGACGTGCGCGTTGACCCACGCGCGAGGTCGATGGATTTTAAAATCCATCGATGCGTGCGCGGGTTCGGGTTCGCGGCGTTCGCGATCGACGGATCGACGGCCGATGGGGGGTATGCGAGGATGGGGGGTATGTGTACCGGGTACATACATGACGCTGGAGTCCGCATGGGTGGATTTTTCCACGTCAGATCTGACGTGTGTAACCCGGAGGTTGGGTGCGCGAACCGTCGCGCGATTGGTGCATGGCCACACGGCGACGCGCTCGACGCGCTCGACGCGAGCCGCGACGCGAACGATCGACGCGCGCGCGTTCGAGTGTGTACGTCGCGTTCCGGGTTCGGCACGGCGGGTGGCGTCGCGCGCGCGATCGCGGTGTGATTGCGTCATTGGTCAAGGGGTATGATGGAGAAGAAGCGGCGGGTGATTGTGATTACGGTGTGCGCGGTGAGCGCGATCGCGTTGGGGTTAGGCCTCGGGCTTGGTCTTGGGTTGAAGTCGTCGTCGTCGTCGTCGTCGGCGGTGAGTTTGGCGTCGGCGTTGGCGTCGTCGTCGTATACGCCTGTGGCGCCGTTGCCGACGCCGGCGGCGAGCGCGAGTAAGCGTCGGCGTTCGTTGTTGACCACGCTGTCGCAAGTGTCCAACAATGAGGTCATTCAAGACCCCGTGGCGGATGTCATGAATTTTCCGAATAACATTTTGTGTGCTTTGATTGAGCAAAGTGGCTTGTTTTCATCCGACGCCCTCGGCGGGTGGACGACGACCGGGGAAGCCGCCAAGACGATAAAGTCGAGTTACACGGTGACGAGTTGCCCGTATGAAGATTACAGTGCTCCCGATCAAAGTGTGGTTGCGCAGGTGTCGTACGTTCAAGGCGCTGTTACGAGCACGGGCACGACCACGTACGATTTCAGCGCTAAAATCTGGCTTCAACGCAAGGGTAACAGCAACCTGAACACCATCAACGTGGAATGCACGTTGACTATGCAAGCCTTTTACCGCGCCGATGGTTCCATGTATCCGGTATCTATTGATTTGCAATTCGACAGCTCGGACACGGATTCGACCAGTGGTGTTACTGCCCCTGAAACTCACACAGGTTACATCAAACAAACTACCACGTATGACAGTACCAATCTTGACAGCGCCAGCGTTTCAACGCAAACGACATCGTACCTTCACAACTGGCAGTTTGGTGGCTTGACTGGTATGTCCGACTACGCCACCATCGTCGAAGACGAAAGCGCTTCGACGTTGCAATCGAAGGGCAACTACTATGCTAAAGGCATTAGTGCGGTGAGTGGTACTGTTGTCGCCGCCGCCGTAACGTCTGCGTTCACCGTTGACTTGGCCGGTGGCTACGCGAGAGTCGAGGAGGTTTACACGGACATCAGCAACGCTGGCACCGAATCGCCAACCGCCGCATGCATGGACATGTCATCGTACGAAGTCACTGGTTATGCGTACAAATTGTTCGACACGGACGACGGAGAGGAATACTCCACTGGTACGGATTTATACAACATGGCATTGGGCAGCTGGACGTCGACGACGTCGCTCGACGGCACCACGGTGCTCTCCACGGCTCCGAGTCCTTTGACATTCCAATCATCCAACCGTTACTACGGATCTGGCATGACGTTCTACTGTCAAAATTTGCGAACTCGCGCCGTTGCCGTTTCCACGTCTGGTAGTTGCACGTATTCCGCCAACGGCGGATACGACGCAGAGTACCTCCACGGATTTCTCATCCCGACGCCAAATACCGTCACACTCACCAAGTCTGGTTCAACCACGCTCACGAAAACGTTGCAGTCGGTGGCGAAGAAAATCGTCTACACGCCCGCCGCATCCTCGAGCAGTTGCTCAGCCTTGACGGCGAACACCATAGCGGCTCCGCTCATCGCCGCCTGGACCGATCCCGCCCTCGGCACCGCGCCGACCACGTTCGACATCACCATGGACAGCACGTAATAATTGATATGTGTATAGCCTCGCCACAGCGCAGCTCATATCACAATTTTGGACTTTTACATTAATTTTATACTTGAACCTTTTACTCGCGCGTTTATTTGTGTCTTTCTTCATCCAGCCCTCACACCTCGCCTCGCCCGACGCCACCCGCGCCACCACCGCCGCCGCCGACGCACACGGCACGGTCGCATCGCGCGCCTCCATCGCCGACGCTCGTTCGCACGCGCACGATGGATGTGATTCATTTAGACCCGGCTATTCGCGCGTGGGTGCTCTTGCCCATCACGCTCGCCATGGCGTGCGTGGGCGCGTTGCGTCACCACCTCACGCGTTACCTCGCGAGCGCACCGAAAGCAGAACTCGTAGCATTAAAGGAAGCGCACGCGGTGCAGCGCGCCGAACGCGTGCGGGCGAATGCGGGGTATTTAACGCCAGAGAGCTTTGAAGCGCGTCGGTCGTGGGCGTGCGCGGCTGAAACCGGGGCGTTACGTAACCCGAGCGCGAAAACCGCCGCACCCGCGCAAATGCTCGCCGATCCAACGCTCATGACGAGCATGTTAACCAAGAATTTGAGCATGATTGTGCCCAATATGCTCACCGCGGCGTGGGTAAACTTTTTCTTTACCGGTTTCGTCGTCGGTCGCGTCCCGTTTCCGCTCACGCAACGCTTTCGAGGCATGCTCCAGCGCGGTGTCGCCCTTAAATCCCTCGATGTCACCTATGTGAGTTCATTATCGTGGTACTTTTTGAACTTTTTTGGTCTCGGTGGGGTGTTTCAGCTCATGCTCGGGAATAATGCATTAAACGACGCGCAGGCGATGCAGGCGCAATTCGCGGCTGGCATGAACGCCGACCGCGCGTTTGCGAGCGCGAGAGAAGGCTTAGAAATGCTCAAGCACGAGCACATGATGTACGTCGCCGATGCGAGAGCGAGGAATATTTTAGTTGCGTTGAATGCGGGGAAATCCGACGCGGAGGCGCGGGTGATGGCGCAGAAACGGGCCTAGAGGAGAGACATTGTATTGTAACGATAGCGACTGAATTGCGTTGAACCATCCTTCATTCGACGTCAGTGTGCGACGCGTCATCGCCGACGGCGTTCAAAAGCGATGACGATGACGACTATACCGATATAATAGCGCACTGGGTGAACCTATTGTGCGCACACGGGCGCCGGTGCGATGACGATGACGCGCGAGGCAGAGGATGAGGATGAGAGGCAGAGATTTGATTACATCCGCGCGCGCGTCTCGCACGCCTCCGTATCCACCTCTGCGCGCACCGCGTGCGTCGCCGACGGCGCATACATCATCACCGCATACCTTCCACACGTGGTCTGCGCCTACGCGTGCGCACGGCGCACGGGGGCATGCGCACCGCACGCGCCAGCGTTGAGCCGCGTCTGGGCGCTGGACCACGCGGCGCGCGTGTCTTCGCTCGCTTTCGATGCGTCTTCATGCGTTTTAGCGAGCGGAGACGACGCGGGTGTGATTGTGATTCGTAATGTGCGGGATGATGATGACGATGATGCGCCGCAGGAGCGCATCGCGCACGGGGTGGCGATCGTGGCGCTGGCGCGAGAGCGGAGCGGGACGAAGCGGCGGTCGAGCGGGCTCGCGTGGAGCGACGTACACGGGACGCTCACGTTGCGCATGAATGGTATATTAGGCCACAAGCACGTGGTGATTGATAAAAATAGTGGTGTTATTGATGCCATCGCGTTTGGATCGCGAAATGTATTGGCGTGGTCGTGCGACGTTGGCGTGAAATTGTACGACGTTGGGAGAGAGGCGAAAATCGCGCTCGTCGAACGACCGCGCGGGAGTCCGCTCGGCATCGGTGCGCGCTCGGCACACGTGGTGTGGAACGAGCGCGGTGATGGTGGAAAGACGCTAGTCATCGCCTGGGCGGACTGCGTCAAGGTGGTGAAGATTGAGCGCGTCGATACGAAACCAAAGGCGTTGAAACATGATTTAAGCCGGTCGGCGTCGTTTGCCAGCGGAGACATCAGCGACGGCGCGGGATCGCAAAGCGGCGATTATTTATCAAAGTCACACGCCGTGCATTCCAACGCAACGTGTACGTATGCCGCAAAAGTGGTGTCGATGTTTCAAACGGAGTATTACATTGCTGGTGTGCAACCGTTTGGTGACGCGTTGGCGTTGCTCGCGTGGACGCGAGGCGCTGCGCCAGAGCTCCACGTCGTGTCTAAATCCAACACTACGCTGTACGTCGACGTACTCGCGATGAAGGATGACGTGGACAATTTGTCGTGTAACGATTATACACTGGCGTGTGCGCAGCCGTTGACGGCGAAAGGGGAATACGACCGATGTCGTCGCGCCGGTGGCGAAACGTGGTGGACACCCGGGCTCGAGCCTCGGCTCGTCGTCGCGTCTCCAAAGGATTTAATCCTCGCTCGTCCGCACGGCGCCAAGGAAACGATCGATTGGCTGAGTAAACGTGAAGATTACGTGCGTTTAATTGATGCATGTGAGCTGGCGACGCAGTATGGTCACGTAGACGGAAGCGTGCACGACGTCGGCCACAGGGTGTTGATGAAGATTTTCAACGACGGCGAATACGCGCAAACGGCGGCGTTGTGTGCGAAATTACTCCGTCGTGACGCCGCGGCGTGGGAGTTATGGATTGAAAAATTCATGCACGCGCGGGCGTTGGCGGAAATTCAACCGTACATACCAACAGAAAATCCAACATTGAGCGCTAACGCGTACGAGACGACGTTGCACGCCTTTCTCGCCGACGCGGAACATCATCCGCGGTTCCTCGCCGCCGTCAAAGTTTGGCCCGCGCGCGTGTATTCTCCGAGGTTTTTGATTCCACTCGTCAAAGCCAAGCTTGCGGCGCTGCATGATGGCGCGGATACGTCATCAGTAGTGCTCAAAGAAGCCCTCGCTGAGCTCTACTTGAATGACGGTCAACGCGAGCGAGCGTTAAATTTATACCTCGACATTGGCCGTCCATCCGTGTTGAATTTCATCGCCCGGCACGATCTCGTGACGTTCGTGAGCCGCAAAAAGCTCTCATTGCTCGCGCAGCTCGACACGCCCGCGGCGATGACGTTGTACGTCACGAGTCGGGACGTATTGCCGCCGAGCGTGGTGGTGCCCGAGTTGTTTGCGCAAGGCGGATTTGGTGCGCGCGAACTCACGCACACGTATCTCTCAGCGTTATTCGACGACGACCCGAGCGGATTCGACGAATATCACGACATGCTATTCGATTTACACCTTGAATTCTCTCCGTCATCGTTGATGGGATTTTTGAAGAAGAGCGCGGCGTACGACGTCGGTCGATGCGCCGGCGTGCTCGCGGGTGTCGAGTCGCTCGTCTTCGAACGTGTCTTTTTGCTGAGCAAGCTCGGATCATATGAAGACGCCGTGCGCGTGTTACTCATCGACGCGAAAGATTTAGAAGGCGCCATCAAGCTCGCCAGCGAGCTGGAGAATCCACGCGAGCTGTGGGACGTCATCATTAAAGTCTCCACCGACTCGCCGGAATTCATGTCGACGTTGCTCGCGCACGCGAAAAATCTCGCCGGCGACGCCAACGCCATCGCGCTCGTCGACGCTCTCGCGTGTGGCGTTCCCATTGAAAACTTAAAATTCATATTGGTGGATTTGATGAACACGAACGCCGCGTTGGCGCGGCGATTACGCGCGTCATACGCGTCGACCCGGGCCGACGCCGACGCCCGAAGCTCGACGCGCGCCAAAATCGGCGCTCGCGCGTTGCGTAGACATCAGATCCATATTAGCCGTAAAAAAACAACCGCGCCGCGGCGCGAATACGTCTAGCGCACATGTCATAATAGCAGTAGCCTGTAGTAGCTCACATAGACGAGACGAAGCAAACGAGAGAGAAAAGTTTTCAAATTAATCCACATTAATCCACACGAGCCGCAGTCTCACGCGCTCACGCACGCGCAGGCCTCACACCGACGCCTCGCACACCGAGCCTCCACCACACACCGCGCGTCCATTGACTCGTGTGCGACGTCGGAGACGCTGAACGCGCGTGTTAACGCGCACTTTCGAATTGAACTCTGTGACATTCAACTTTGAATTTCGCATCTTTTATCGCATACGTCGACGCTGAGTGTCATGCCGACGTCACCACCGCCCGCATCGCACGGTGTACAAACGCCTTCATCGTACGATGTGCTTCTCGAAGCCGTGACGTTGATGGAAGATAAGATTATGCGCGCGATCGGTGGATTGGCGCAGCGTTTGGATGCGTTGGAATCGGCTCGCGGCGGTTTTCCGACGACGACGGCGTTTCCCTCTTCGGCGACGGAAGGAAAAGCCAACGGCGTGACGAGAAAGCGCTCAGCCGCGCATGCCATCGCAGGGGCGAGGAAGACGAAGCAGTTGAGGGATGTCCCGGTATCCAACGGTTCGCAGCCGACTTCGTCGTCAAAGAAATCTACGAGTTCGAGCGATGAGAACGACGGTGATGACGACATCTTGGTGGTTTCGGTGCCAGATAATACGAAGGCTACGACGCCGACGACGGTGACGCCGACGCCGTCTAGGAAGGAGGTGTTTCCGTCGTCGCAGACCATCTCTGCGCCGAAACCGTCGTCGACGTCGTCCAAAGGAAAGAAGAAGCAAACGGCGACTGCGACGAGTAAATCCAAGTCATCTAGCGGTAAAGATAAGGTTGATTTGGATAAGGTCTTGACACACGATGAACAACATTTGATAGAAACGGGTCGAGGCCGACGAGGCGAGGCTATAGAAACTCCTCTCGGGTGGTGTTATTTCACGCGAAACAACGAAACGGCGCGTGACGTTGGGAAACAAATTGGCGTCGAGCCGCTAGTCATCGTGAGCTTGAATCGATGGACGTTGAAATTGAAGGTGCATGATCACCTGGTCGAGGGCACGCGGTTGTGGATTCAACCGCAAGAGGCGTGGGAGTTTGAATACATCGCCGAAGACCGAACCAAGGTGTTGAAGCAACTGTATAGACGCATTCACGAAGTGTTTCCAGACTTCGTCAAGAGCTCGGAACCATTAAAGTCCATGAAGGAGGCGAATTTGGTGAACTATTCGTCATCGGGGAAATTCTACGATGAAATTTTACAAACGCTCGCGGCTGCCGAGTTGCAGGCGCGTTCTGAAAAAGACGACGAAAAATTCACCGACGTACAGACGATTCGTGAGCGTTTCGGCGAGAAATGGATTGAAGTCGGGTTTTTACCACCGTCGGCCATCATCAATCGCGCGATGAAGAAGGCTGGCTAGAATTATTAATGACTACGACAGCGAACGCAACCGCAACCAACGCGCGCGCGCGCCTCACACATTCACGCGCCGCACACCAATCACTCGCGATGCTCGCGACTGCGCGGCATCACAAGCACGTCGCTTCTGCGCTCGTTCGTCACGCCCGAGTGCTGTCGTCGTCCAGCGCGTCGACGTCGTCGTCGTCGAACTCCACATCCACCGCGCAGGTGCCGCGAGGCGCGCTCGCAGTCCTCGGCGCCCTCGGCGTCGGTCTCGGTGCGTACACACTGGCGCTTCAACGACCGGAATTCGGGAACATTCTTCCATCCTTCGCCGCATCGGCGGCGATCACGAATCCCGCGCGTGATGCGTGCGCTGGTGATGACGACGAGACGCGCGCGAGACGATTATCGCGTTGGCTCAGCGAGCACGGCGGTGCCTTGGACAAATGCGCGCTTAAACCCGCGCGCGATGGATACTCTGGGGTGAGCGCGTTCTATGACGACGATCACAAGGCGATTAATCGTTCGAAAAGGCGCGGGAAAGAGGAGGAAATCATGCGCGTGCCGGGCGCGGCCGTCGTAAACGTCGACACCGCCGCGCGCCATCCAACGTTGTTTCACACCTACGACGCGTTATTACGCGACGGCACACTCGATGAACGATTAGCAGTGATGGTGTTTCTGATGATTGAGCGTCGTCGCGGAGAAGAAAGCGTGTGGAAGAATTACATCGACTCGTTGCCGCGGTCGTACGATACGCCGCTGTACTTTTCGGATGAAGAATTAGAGCGCGAGTTAAAGGGTACAAATGTGTACGGTGCGGTGAAAGCGCAAGCGCAATCGTTGAAAAATGCCTTTGAGCTCAAAGTGAAGCCCGCGATGGGGGCGTTGATACAAGCTGACAACGCGGCCGGCGGCAACTTGCACGCGCAAGCGCCTCCGGGATTTGACGAATTCAAGTGGGCGTACGCCACGTTCTGGTCGCGCGTATTAGCCATTCCAGTTGGAACGCGCGAATTAGAGAGCATCGTTCCGGGCATAGATATGGTGAATCATGTGGTTGATCCCAAGTACGCGAATGCGCGATGGGAGTACGTCGCCGATGCCTCTCGCATCGATGGAGGATACATCGTCTTGATTTCGCCGCGAAACCGCAAGCTCGATGACGGCGAAGAACTCTTCATGTCTTACGGCGACAAATCCAACGAGGAACTACTTTTCACGTACGGCTTCGCGGATGAAGACAACGAAAACGACATGCTCGTGCTCCAGCCCCCCTGGGCGAACGAGCCCATCGAAGACCGGTCTGGCGATGTCAACGCTCGCGTCGCCGAGCTCGCCGCCAGAGGCCTTCCCCAGCACGTCATCCTCCCTCGCGTGCCTCCAAAACGCGGTTACCGCGATTTGGACCACACCACGCAAGAGATTCTCCGCATCTGGGTCAGCGAAGACGTCACAAAATCGACATCGAAGCCATCCGCCGAAACCGTATCTCGCATCCACGCCGCGCTCCGCGCCGCGCTCGGCGCTCAATCTTCCGCCTTGCGTCGCATCGAGCGCGACATCGACGAAAAATCATCCACTGCTCGAGAACGCGCGTGTGCAGCGTATCGACAAAACCTACGTAGGGCGATTGACGCCTATCTCGATGCCGCGAGCGCGTGGCCGCGATGAAGCCCCGTATGAAATCCAATGCACACACATACAAAATGCTAAACTTCGTACTCTAGAAAATTTAAGACTATGAGCTTCTCGCTTAAGCGGCGGCGCCGATGGCCCGATTGACGTCACTGCCGTCGCCATTCGCGCGCGCCTCACGTCGTCGGACCCCGTCCGGCGCCTCGCCTGACGCACTACAAGCACGCAAACCACCCTCGCAGACGATGTTCACCCAAGCTCGCGCCGCGATGGCGATGAACACGGCGCCAAAGTGCGTCGATCGCGCGAGCCACTGTGGGAAACCCCGCAGCATGGTCGTGCGTCCGTCGGTGCGCGCGCACGATCGCGTGCGTGTCGCGCAGACGCCGCGCGCGGTGCGACAACCCGATGCGAGTGAGTACGTGGATCCGAGCCAGTTCACCGAGCTCGAGCTCACGACGGCGCAGATGACGGCATACGCGAGTAAGCGACCTCGCGGGCAGTTTGTCAGTAAATTCGCCGACGATGAACCGCGAAAGGGTGCGGATATTCTCGTCGAAGCGCTCGAGCGCGAGGGTGTGAACTGTGTATTTGCTTACCCTGGTGGGGCGTCCATGGAGATTCACCAATCGTTGACGAAATCGGTGACTGGGATTCGAAACGTGTTGTGCCGGCACGAGCAGGGCGAGGTTTTCGCGGCGGAGGGGTTCGCGAAGGCGACTGGACAGGTTGGCGTGTGCATCGCGACGTCTGGGCCTGGGGCGACAAATTTGGTAACTGGTTTGGCCGATGCGTTGTTGGATTCGGTGCCGATGGTGGCGATCACGGGGCAAGTGCCGCGACCGATGATTGGGACGGATGCGTTCCAGGAGACGCCTATCGTGGAGATTACTCGGCAGATTACAAAGCACAACTACTTGGTGATGAATGTGGAGGAAATTCCGAGAATTGTGCGCGAGGCATTCTTCTTAGCGGCAAGCGGACGACCTGGTCCAGTGTTGATTGATATCCCCAAGGATGTCCAACAGCAGTTGGCGGTGCCATACTGGGAACCAAAGGTTTCGTTGAATGGTTACTTGAGCCGTTTGCCGACGCCGCCGACGTCGCCGCAGTTGCAGCAAGTGTTGGATTTAATTAAGGATTCCAAGCGCCCGGTGGTGTACGCGGGTGGTGGCTGCCTTGATGCCGACAAGGAGTTGGTTGAATTTTGCCGCGCGACGGGTATTCCGTGCACGAACACGTTGATGGGTCTCGGGGCGTTCCCAGAATCCGACCCTCTTAGCTTGTCCATGCTCGGTATGCACGGTGCGGTGTACGCCAACTATGCTATCGACAACGCTGATTTATTGCTCGCCTTTGGCGTGCGCTTTGATGACCGTGTGACTGGCAAGTTGGAGGCGTTTGCTCAACGTGCCGCCATCGTGCACATCGACATCGACCCAGCGGAGCTTGGTAAGAACAAGAAGCCGTTCTGCTCCATCTTTAGCAACATTAAGCCGGCTTTGAAGACGCTCAACAAGTTGGTGTCCCAAGAGAAGGAGAAGTTTGACTTTTCGCAGTGGCGCGCTGAGATTGAAGTGCAACGCAAAAAGTTTCCCTTCCCGGTGCCCGAGCAAGAGGGAGACGTCATCGCCCCGCAAGCCGCCATTAAGATGTTGTGCGAGATGACCGAAGGAAAAGCTATTATTTCCACGGGCGTCGGTCAACACCAAATGTGGGCTGCGCAGCACTACAAATTCGACGAACCGCGCAACTGGCTCACGTCGGGCGGTTTGGGTTCGATGGGCTTTGGTTTGCCCGCAGCAATCGGTGCGCAAGCCGCGCGTCCGGATGACCTCGTCATCGACATCGATGGCGATGGTTCCTTCGTCATGAACATTCAAGAACTCGCCACGTTGCACGCTGAAAATTTACCCGTCAAGTGCTTCATCTTGAACAACCAATACCTCGGCATGGTGGTGCAGTGGGAGGATCGCTTCTACAAAGCCAACCGCGGCCACACCTACCTTGGCTCGCCAGACGACGATTACCAAGTCTCCAAGGATGAGGCGCACATCTTCCCCGATTTTGTCACCATTTCCAAGGGCTTCCGCGTGCCAGCCGAGCGCGTCATGCGCATGAGCGACCTTCCGGGTGCCATCAAGCGCATGCTTGAAACCCCCGGTCCTTATTTACTCGACGTCATGGTGCCGCACATTGAACACGTCTTACCCATGGTGCCGGGCGGCGGCACGTTTAAGGACACAATCGTCACCGGTAACGGGAAGAACCCCACCTCTTCTGACATGAAGACGCTCTAAATAAGAGAAACACAACCAACCTGTAAAACGTGAACTTGCTTTTTTAAACGAAAGAAATTCTTATTAAACAAATCAAACAAATCACGCGTAACAACGCACGACACTACGGCACTACGTCTCTTCTTCGCCAATCCGCGCCTCTGCCTCCGCCTCCACCTCCGTCGTCGCCGTCGCCACCGCCGTCGCCGCGGCGACTAAATCCAGTTCAGCGTCGCCAACAGCCGCGGTCTTCGCTGCTGCGCGTAAATCGCTTGCGATTCGCTCCGCATCAGCTCGTGTATGCATCCGTCCGTGCATAAACGATAGCACCCCGTTCCACGCGAATCCTACGGCATTCATCCACGGAATCGTCAGGTGCTTTGGAACGACGCCAAAATTTATCACCTGCGCGGGCACCCACACCGCCCACAGCGCGAGCATGGTTTCCGGCCCAGTCTCACGCCATCGCTCGAGCACCGCGCGCGGGAGATCGACTAATTTCGAGCCTTCGCTCATGATTCTAATCGCTAAAAACGTCGGCATGTACAGAAACGGTTGAATAAACGCTTGGTCGACGAAGACGATGAATCCGGTGGATTTCGACACGCCGTAAATCGGCCTCCACTTATCATTCAACGGTTTAAGCACGTGATTGTACAAGCGGTACTGGAACGCACCGACGTATGTGACACCGAGGATGAAAAATGACGCCACACGGTTCCAGTCGAGATCAAATATCGACCGACCTTCGAGCGCGGTTTGCACGAAGACGTCGGAGACTACGCATTTGGACACAGATGACAACAATGCCGTTATAAATGGACGTTCAACCACAGTGGCGACGTACATGCACACGACGCGGGCCCAATAGTACGACCGCGTGCTTTCGTGCGTTAACGCCGTCCAACGCGACGCTCCAGCGTGTCTAAGGTGTACGAATGGATTGATGCGGTCGACGACGCTGCGAGCGCCGCGGCTGGCCTCGGCGGCTTCCATCGCGCCCTGTCGCAACCACACTGGTTGAAACGGTCGAGCGTTCCATAACTGTGATTTAAATTCCGGATGCGTGAGCACATCGAGCCACGTCCCTCCGGCGTGTCTCAGCGCGGTTACGGGTACGGCGGCGCTCGCCGCCGCCCGCCACTTGCGCATCGTCGCCAACGCCTTCTTCGTCGCCCGAACCGGATCGCTTTTGAATTTCGTCCCAAGCCGCGCGCCGAGCATAAACGCCCCAACGAGCTCTTTCCTCGCCTCGTCGTGTTTCACCACATCCATCCACGACGCGCCGGCGCGTCGTAGCTCATCCACCTCGCTGCGGCTGGACGGCGCCTTGCTTTCGCGAGGTTTACACCTCTTCCCGCCCTTCTTCACGACGTTATGCCCATGATGCGCGCGAGCGTACGCACGAGATTGCGTGTGCGCGTGCAACGCGTCGCGCGCGGCGCAGATCGTGCGTCGACGCGCGCGCGAAAGCATCGGATGCGATGGATCCGGTCGGTGCCCAGGGGCCGTCCAGCCGCGATTTGAGCGAATTCACGCCCCCGGCGTCGTCGTCATCGCGCGCGGTGCCGTGTACGAGCGTGCAACGCGTCTGTGCGTGCGTCAGCCTTTCAATGTGGGGCGAACGGGCTCGGGCGCGCGCGAGAGTGGCGCGACATGGTGACGCGAGCTGTTTTCCCGCCAAAAAGCTGCACTCGACACGCCTCACTCATCCGCGCGCATCGCCGCCGTGCGACGCCGTGTGGTGCCCTGGTGACGGCGCATACGCCGCGAGTGCGAAGACGTAGCGACACCGCACACGTGCGGTGCTCGTGCGCTGTCGAACGGCGACGGTCGACGAGACATTGCGGCGTTTTCGGCGATTGGTTTTGTGACGATTAGATTTGCACGCACTTGCACATGAATCGCGAGGTATTCGCGCGTCATCCGCGACGCGAAGACGCGGAAACGCTCGCAAAAGATGTGTATGATGCGGTGCACGCGACGCTGGATGATGGAGACGGCGCGGATGATGGTGGTGCGGTGCAGGGATTGGCGCGGGAGCGCGTGAGGCGCGCGTGCGCGGCGTTTGTCTCTGTCGGTTTGCTCGAACACGAAGACGCCAAACGCGGGGACGACGCGATGTCGGTGAATGGTGGGATTGATATCACAGCGATTTTAATGTCCTACGAAGTGTCGCTCGTGGAGTTTCTGGATGGGTTACCGGAATTTTTAAATGCGAGCGCGAGAAGTTTGGCTGTTCGCGTGAAGAGTGGTTCTTCGACGGTGGCGGAGATTGAGCGCGTGCTGCGCGTGCGTGAGATTCGGAGTGCGTTTGCGTTTAACAAGGTGATTGCGAAGAAGTTTTACGATTTCTTGGCGTTGCATTTTGATGTAGAGAGCGCGATTGGGAAAGCGACGGCGCGTTTGGGGTGGAGCTTGTACTTGTGCGCCAAGTGCGAGTCGCTCCCAGTCTTTCCAGATTTGTACTCGTGCTTTCATTTGTTGATTGCGGTTGAAGCATTTTTACTGACGAATGTCCCACAAAACGCGTTGCGAACGACCTTGAAGAATATGGTGAGCATGACGGCCAAGGATGAGGAGACAAAGTTGCCAGATCCGTTGCGTTCGTTGAGCGCCGCTTCGAAAACCAAGTTGGAGACGGTGGTCAAAATGGCGGACGCCGTGGTGAAGATTGTGTGTGACACTTTTCCAGGGGCACAACAACATAATAACAAGCACCGTAATGACGTTGCACCGAGTGATTTGTGCGTCGAAGGCGTTTTCGGCTCTGATTTTGGCGACGCAACGACAGACGCGATGTCCGCGCGGTACAGAGCAATCGCTGAGAAAGCATTTGGTCGCTTGATGGTTGATGAGACCATGTATCTGTACACGGAGATGAATGATATGAACAGTGTTGGTAGAAAAATCATTGGTGATCTATCGCAATCCTGGACGGCGACGACGCATGGATCGATGGCGACGCCGGCGCGACGTCAGCGCGCGGCGCCGTTTTCTCCAATCCGTCCAAAGAAAATCGAAATGGTCGGTGCTGGCCCTTCTAGTCCATTGCATGGATTCGCGTTTCGTAGCTCACAGCAAATTCCGCCGTCGACGCCCATCACTCAGGCCATCACAAGCGCAACGTGGTTGCACGACTGCGTGTGCGCCGGAGGCATCCAAGCCAAGCTCGAAGCACTGCGAGCCTTTGTCCCGGGTGACGCTGCACTCGTCAACGCTTTGCACAAGACTATCGAAGAACTGGGCCAGCGCATCGGGCAAGCTATTCGTGAAGATGCATTGGTGACGACGATGCGAACGGACATTAGTCCACAAAGCAACGTTATGGATGATCTTGTGCAGCAGCGCACGAGTGAAATTACCAATGTCTTCTTCTACTTTTTGAACCGAATTTTGAGCGACGAGCTCGAGAGGGCATCAAGGACCGCCAAGGATGACATGAATTTTTCATCTCTTTTAAAAAGTCAGAGGTTTACTAAATCTCTACTCACGTGCGCCATGGAGGTGATTGTCTCGACGTACAAGACTTCGACGCTGACGTTTCCCGCTACTCCGCATCTCTTGGGTATACACCCGTTTGACTTGGCCACAATTATCGAACCTTTCGTTCGTGCAGACATGAGCATGCCGCGAGAAATTCAGCGACATTTTAATTCCCTTGAAGAGAAGACGCTTGAGCGTTTGGCATGGTGCAAAGGGTCGACGTTGTTTGAGTTCTTACAAACGTACCACGACAGCGTGAAGGATCATCCAAATACAGGCCCGCGGGATGCAAAGATGGAGCCACCATCGACGAGTTCGCCGGCTCCAAAGCCATCAATCAGAAAAGCGACGTCCAAGTCTGTGCTGAGCGTTGGTTCAATTGCCGAACTCGCCGCCATGGGTGGCGAGGACACGGAGCGCACGCACACGCAAGACGAAGACGAACATCTTCCCATGGCGCAGTGCCAATCGCCAGTGCGTCGGGCACCGACCAGTGCATTCACAGTATTTTCTTCACCGATGCGAGGCGTGACTACGCCTAGACGACGCGCGAGTGCGAGTGGTCCATTGCCTGATCGATTTGCACCCGTACACAACCACGACGTGTCCATGCCAGATGGGTGCGATGTGTGCGCGTTCAAGGCGCTTCGCATGTTTTTTGCCAAGGTCATGCACCTCGCCGCGCGGCGACTTTCGGATTTGTGCACAAGACTGAATTTGACGCAAGAAATCGTCCGCAGCAGCTATGTGCTGATCGAACACGTGGTGTACGAGCAAACAAATTTGTTGTACAACAGGCATTTGGACCAAATCATTCTCTCGGCGGTGTACGGCGTGTGCAAGGCGAATAGTAGTGCAACCCAAGGACCGACTGTGGCCTTCCGTGATATCATATATCAGTACTCGAAACAACCTCAATCAAACGAGGAAGTGTTCTGGACTGTCATATTGGAGCAGAGCGATCCGGAGCTCGAAATCATGCAACGAGGCGACGTGATATCATTTTACAACACCGTCTTTGTGAGTCGGGTGAAATCCTTCCTACTCACTTTACGTGAGAAAAAGCGAAGTCACGATGGGAGCACGGATGCCGAGCCATCGAATGAGCCGCTTCCTTACGGGTTATCCTCGCCGATGCGGCGCGTTCCCATCCTACCAAACCACAACATTTACGTTTCGCCGATGCGTCCGGATCGCCTCAACGCCATACAAACCTCGATGCCACCGCACACGCCGCGGTCGAAAAGTTTGTTCGCTACGATTGGCGAGAGCGCACACGGGTTCCGGCCATCATCGCATGCATTCGAGGCTATTAATCACGCCATGCAGCCGCCCGCCCGGGCCGATGGTCCGCGAAGCAAAATTCCAAAGTTTGGCACCTCTTAGAACGCGCGTCCGTAATACGCCTCATGCTTCAAGCAATCGCTGCAAATCACATGAACGAAAGCGTCACTTTATGTGGCGTCTACCGGTATGTACATAAATTGTAAACATTTGCCAACCATTTACAAAAATCTCGCTCCGCTCGTTGCCTCACACGCAAGCGGGCGATGGCTTCCGTCCAGCCGCGTCCCGTGCGTCGCCCGCATCGGCGCAAAAAGATCATCCTAGCCATAGCACTCGTCGCCATCGCATTCTACGCCTCGTTCGCGTCGTTCCGCGATGCGAGCGCGACGATACCAGATGTCCCGTTGGAGCGGCGCGCTATCCAACTTCCGAACGAAGACGTGGACGTCCACGCCGCGCGCGAGCGCTACCACCGCGCGAGCGACGATGAGGGTTCCGATGCCGCACCGTCCGCGACCGTGGGCCCGACGCTCGATGCGAGCAAGCCGGTGTTTGCGTCGTTCGTGTCGAATGGATTTCATGAGTTCATGTTGCACTGGTACGCGTCGCTCCGAGACGTCGGCGTCGAGAGCAACGTCGTCGTCGCCGCACTCGATGCCGCGACGGAGAAAATATGTCAAGAAAACAACGTGCCATATTATAGCGATGCAAACTTACAGTACACGCACGAGGTGATGGCGACTGGAGGGACGCCGTTGCACGACGCGGCGCAGACGAAGAAGACGACCAACGACGGGCGAGCGTTTCAACAGATTGGCGCCTTGAAAGCGGGATTTTTATCGTATTTACTCAAGCAAGGACACACAGTATTGGTGAGTGACGTTGACGTGACGTGGTTGAAGGACCCTAGGATTTGGTTGCGGGGAGCGATGGGCGAGGCGGAGGTGGACATGGCGACGTCGACGGATTGTTTGCACGCGTCGAATTGGGACATCAAGGCGTGCTGGTCCACGCCGTTCAACACCGGAATATTATATTTGAAGCCGACGGAGCACACAAAGGCGTTTCTAGAGGAGTGGCGCGTGAAATTGGAGACGACTGAGAATAAGAATGAGCACGACCAAGATATTTTTAATCGCATGTTGCGAGCGCACGAAGGCGTCAGCGTGGAAACCGTAGGCGATGCCAACGAGATACAGGTTAAATCCATGGGCGAGGGATTGAAACTAAAAGTGGGATTATTGTCGATGCGATTATTTGCGTCAGGACACGCATATTTTGTGCAAAAGCTGCATGAGCGTACACCGACATATGAGCCGTTCGCCGTGCACACGACGTTTCAATTTTCACAAGCTCGAGGCAAACGACAGCGACTTCGCGAGAGTATGCTGTGGAAAGGCGACTCAGATGCGTATTACAACCAAGGCAATTTTATCACTATGAGTGATGGCGCGTTTCCGAGTGCTTGGAACGCAACGGGGATTGAGAATCATCTCGTCGCGGCGGCGTGGTTTCGCCTCTCCGTGCGTAATTTACTCGCACTCGGCAAGGTTCTGAATCGCATCGTCATCTTGCCTAAGATTACGTGCATGTGCGATCGATACTGGGGACATGTGTTACCGTCGTGCTCGATCAGCGATGTCCCACCGCCGTATGATAGATGTCCGGCTGATCACATTATGAATATAAATTCGCTGGAAAAGAGTCGGTTGGAATTCCGCGAATGGTCCTTTTTGAATAATCCGCGCACGCCGGATGCGATCAAGCAAAGTACCGCGCGCGTGCTCGTCGGTTCAAAAGCACAACACAAAGACGAATCACACTACACCATGGCGCTGTTTGCAACAGATAAAGAAGTGCTTGAGACGTTAGGAGAGGCGACGGAGCGCGTGCTCGTCGTGGACGCCGTCGTTGAGTCCTTTTGCGCGTTTGAAGACGAACAGGCGACAAAGGCGTTTGATGCGTCGGCATCGATAGCGTTAGAAGCCGAGTCGCATTCGTGTGGACCAGATGGGTGTTTCGTTGGTTTTCCTCGTCCGCATGCGACGGCATCGTACGCGGGTTCGTGTGAGATTTTACGCCGCGAAGGCGGAACGGACACGTTGTCCACGCTCGGTAAATTCTATTCCGCCTTTGCGCATGATCGCAACGGTGCCGTGGTCGTGGATGTAAAATCTTTTACGTCATCTCGAGTTAACTCTACGACAAAGGATGAAGAAGTCGTTAACGATTTGCTTGAAGAAGAAAATCCATTTAGTGCGCCTTCAATTAAAGCTGCTGTTTCAAACAAGACGTCAACTGCTGTGGCGCTCTCGAGCGTGAATGAAACTAAGCCAATGGCGTCAAACACAACGCGTGATAGTGCGCGGTACGAAAGTTTACACGATGCTCTTCAGGGTATTGGTGCCAAAGCTGGTGAGGATGTCATATTCATTGCGTTCGCCAACCACAACGTGGCATCGATGACGATGAACTGGGCCAAACATTTACAGAACGCAGCTTCAGATTCTAATCCAACTGGAAACATAAAATTCATCGTCGCTGCACTCGATGTTGAGCTTTTAGAAGCACTTCGAGAGCAAGGCGTTGCGACGTACCCGGCGTTGCATGAAAATCTCAACCAGGCGACGGATCACGCCAACGATAATTGGAAAACATTCTGCCGGCTCATGATTTCGCAACTCAAAGATCTTCTCGATGCCGGGTATGACGCCGTGTTGTCTGACATTGACGTTGTCTGGTTACGTAACGCTGCTCCATACTTTAAGTGTGACGACGACGTCGACGGATGCGCGAATATCAAGGCGGCGGATGTCATGATTAGTAGCGACAATCTCAGCCCTTCATCAGACGCAAAACTCGGGGCAGCATACGCCCGTGGCGGTATCTTTAACACGGGTATGATGTTTTTACGCCACAGCGCGAATGGTAAAGATTTCCTTCATGATTGGCTCATGCATTTGAGCGCTACGTCTGGGCGCTTTGCGAGCCTCACGACGCATCAACAAGTCATCAACGCCATGGCTCGCAAACAAGATTCATGGCCAGGTCTCGAGCCGTTTGGCGACGCAGGCGCTGACACCGCATCACCCACGCGCGTGTTAGAGTCAGGCGCGCCGTTGAGCACTGGACAATCGTTCAAGCTCGGTGTGCTGCCGCTGAAACTCTTTACAAATGGGCACGGCTACTTCATTTCCATGGCAAAGCGCCGGGACGAGATTCATCCGTACGCCGTGCACGCCACGTACACGTTCGATGGCAGCGGAGGCGATGCAAAACGTTATCGATTTGAAGAAAGCGGTTTATGGGCCGTGACGCCACCCGCGACGGATGAAATGTACGTCACATTTGATGTGACGACGACGTTTTCGGGCGAGCCAAACATCAGGGATCACATCGCCGTGTTCAAAGCCAACTTGAACATCGTACGCGACGCCATCGCGGTTGCCGTTGCACTGAATCGCACGCTCGCGTTACCACCATTACCGTGCTCTTGTGACAAGGTGTGGGGCGGTCACGACAACATTTTTACATTTCAATGCCACTACCCGGGCAGCGCCGAGGAAAAGTATCTTCCGAGCTCCTGTCCGCTCGATCACTTCATCTCGCCGACGCGACTGCGCAAGAGTGGATTCAAATTTACACCTCTCGCATCGCTTTCGTCGGCGAACCGCAGTGAAGCGGTGACGATTGAAGGGTTCACTGGAGCGAATGCAACCGTTGACGCCGTCGACGCATTCGTCTCCGCGTCCTCCGCCTCTCGCGCGACGCTCATTAATCTCGGTGATATTCGAGGCATCAACACCACATTCTCCAGTCAAGACCTTCGCGCACGCTTCAATGCGTACGTCGAAGCCATCGTTCCCGAGATGTGGTGCTCGGAATGCCACCCGCAAGGATGCGCGAATTTAATAGACGCCGAAACGCTCGCGCTCGGCCGCGTGCTCCCGACGCGTCAAACATTTGATAAATTTTGCATCTCCTTCGACGCCCCCGGCGTGGACTAGCGTAGCTTCTTAGCGTGCAATAGGTACGATAGTCATGCACACACACGCACACGCGCGCGCACGTTCACGCGTCGTTGATTCAAACCCGACGCGTTCGCGGGTCCTCGACGCCACTCTTCGGCGCCCATCAGCTCACCCCGCCCGTTCGTCAACCACCGTCGCCGCGCACACCCTGGCGCGCGCAGGCATGTTCACTGAGCTCAACGTCGCGTTCGACGCCGACGCTGGCGCTGGCGCGCCGCGCGTGCTCGCCGTCGTGGACCATCTCGATGCGCCATCGTCTTGGCTCATCGCCGCCCTTCTCGGCGCGCGATGCGACGCGCCGCAGGCGGTGGTGTGCGTGGCGGTCGAACGCGCACCGAAAGAGCTCGTCGCGCTCGCGCGCAAGGTGGCCAAAGGGGCGCGTGACGGCGCGCGGAGGGCGGTGGAGCGCGGCGTGTGCGCGTTCGTGGACGCGCACGCCTCGCCGTACAGCGGCGCGTGGAGCGTAGGCGATGGCGTGGGCGATGGCGCCGTCGCGGCGTCGGCGTCGGGGATGCCTGGACGTGAACTCGTGGACGCCATCGCCCGCGCGGTGGTGGATGTACAACGGGCGTTAAGAGCGAGCGAGCCGGCGGCTTCGTCCCGGACGTGCGTGATTATCGACGGTACAGATGCGCTAGAGCCCATGACGAAGGGTGCGGCGCTCGAGAAGTTTTTAGATGACGTGTATGCGCTCGACGAGGCGTTGGATGTGATTGTGTGCGCGCACGGGGATGTGGGCGCGGCGAGCGCGTGGATTGACGACAACGCCGACTGCGTCATTCGATTGGAACCGTTGAAAACGGGCAGCGCAGAGGACGTGCACGGGGCGTGCGAGACGACGCACAAGACAAATGCATTTAGAGCCGATGGGCGGGCGCGGCGCACGAGGGTGAGGTATGCGGTGAGCGAACTCGGGGTGAAAATTACCGCAGCGCCGTCGTTGACGTAGCTAACATTTTTAGACAGAATAGACTTTAGAATTTTCAGTGTAATCGTGGTGCTACAATGCATCTGGTATGAATAACAATTAAACACAGAGCTAAATGTTCAAGGGCGCTAAAGACGTGCCACGACTGCGAGTGCGGCGACGAGGGGCGTTTTCGTCATTCGTCGCGTCGTCCACGGCGTCGGCGAGTTTTTGAGCCGACGGAGGCTCGTCTACATCCATCATGTCCACATCCTCCTCGTTGGCGTCGATCTCGGCGAGAACGGTGGGCGCAGAGGCAACGGCGATGGGCTGTTCAACCGCGGATTCGTCGGCGATGTCACGAGACGTCGTGGCTTCGGTGTCGGCGCGAGAAAAGTCGACGTCGAGCTCGACGGCGTCTTCATCCGCGCTCGCCGCTTCCTTGACTGACTCTTCCACGTCTTCGACGACGATGGCGTCTTCACTCGCGTCAAGTGCATCAGCGGCAGCTTCAGCGGCGAGCTCTTCTGCTAATTCGCGCTCGGCGTCGGCGACGGCGGCGTCGAGTTCTCGCTCGAGTTCTCGCTCTTCCTCGTCTTCATTAACTTCCTCCTCATCCCCAGCGATGGCCTCCATCACGCCCGTCGCCACGTCTTCTTCAACATCGTCCTCTGCCATAGCAGCCATTTCAGCCTCGACCTCGGCGATGGCTTGCGCCTCCAAAGCGGCATCCGCCGCGGCTTGTTCCTCGGCTTCAATCTCTTCTGGCGTGCGGTTGGCTGCCAAGACATTCGCAAACATTTCCGAAACTATGTCCGCTACAAGACTGTCGTCGTTACCATCGACATTGACGTGTTCTTCTTCATTCTCGACTGACGCATTGTTCTTCTTGTTCTTGGACCCAACCGGGCGACCGCGTCGCTTCTTTGCCGGCTTGAGCGCGATACCATCCTCCTCGCTATTGCGTGGCGCCTTCCCGGGCGTCACGCTCGGACGTGAGCTCGTGAGAGGATGAATGCCGTACTTTTCAGCCCACGACGCGGGCGGCGGTGGGGGCATCAATCCATACTTTACTCCGCGACGATCCAAAGGCGAAGGCTCGGGGAGTTCGCCGCCAATGTCTCGCAACACCTCCGCCGGACGAAGACGCGAAATGCGAAATGGTTGCGACGGACCACCTGGCGTTTTGCGGGGCCAAATCGGGTTAGCCGTGCGCTTTTCGATTTGCACAACCGTGGGCAAGGAGTTGTGCACGCGTTGATACACCTTGGTTTCACCGCGCCAGTACTCGAGCGGCTTGGAGCGTTGACGCGTGGAGCGACGCACACCACCCTCCGCGGCTTGCAGTCCCGCCAACGCGAGCGACTTTCGACGATCCATCTCAGCACGCAACCGCTTGTGCGGGAGCCCACTCACGGTGCGCTTTCGTGGCGCCGGTGGCAGGTCTTCTCCATCGTGCGCATAGTTGTCGTCGTCATCGTATCCGACATCCATATCCGCTTCTCCAGCAAAATCCATGAGCGGCGGCTCGTCGTCGTGTCCCGCACCAAAGTGCGATACTCCGTGCACGTCTTCAGGCAAACCTTCAGGATACTCGTGATGCATCATCATCGCCAACGCTTCGGCCGCATTGGGCGTGCCCGCGGTGCTTGGTCGAGATTTAAACGCCGCTTCGGCGTTTGCGCCCGGCGTCGCCGGCGCATTCAAAATATGCGTCGACGGTCGAAACATCGGCCGAGGTCCGTCCACCGCACCGGTCGCCGCAAAACTAAATGGATTAATATTCGACCCTTTACTGCCTTCACCACTTCCCGCGCTCGCGCGAGAATCATCCCCCATCTCTTCGATGCGCACGCCGCTCGCCGGCGCGAATCGCCCCGCGCTCGCCCCATCCCCAGACCCCGAACCATTCGACACATCCATATCGCTCGAACTCTTCTGCTTCATAATCCCTGGAATATACACCTTGATCGAAAACGGTCGAGCGCTCACCTGACGCCCAGTGCCTCGTTTCATTTGTAATCGTTCGCGTCGGCTCGCGCGAGGCGCAAACGTCCCCGCCGGTTTCCCCCCGGCTGCCGCCGCCGCCGCTGCCGCCGCCCGCGCCGCGCGTAACTGCGCCAACCGCGTCGTCCCTATCACCCATAAAACACGCACACGTCAGCACGAGCACGCGTGCATCGCGCACACACACACACACAAAAAAAAACATCACATCGCACGCACCGACAACGGTCACTTTCCCATGCGCCCCTTCATCGCCCACATTCTTAAACGACACCCGCCGTCTCGCCTCCGAACGCGCGCCAGCATGTGTCATTAATATTGTTTGTTTCATTCCACTCGCCCGTGCGTCGTCATTGACGTCGCGCGTCGCGTTCGTGTCGCGCAAAGGCGCGCGAATCATCGTCGTCGCGGGTGCGCGAATCGACAAATGGGAATCGCGTCGTTTTCGTTGCACGCGACCTCGCGGGGTGGCGCGAGTGGGGCGGGAATGAAAGATGCGATCACGCGTTGATGCGCTGTGGCGTTGATGATGCCGCGAGCGCTGGGCGTGGGTGCGGGCGTGGCGATGTGGCGATGATGCGCGCATGGGGGGACGAAGATTTGAACGGTTCGGACATTCGGCGTGCTTGGACATGTGGCGTCGGGACGTCCGCTCGCGCGCGCGAATGCGCGTATAGCGCCGAGCGCGCGGCGACTGGCAATTCTAGGAGTAACTGATGTAAATATTATACTGTACGATGTGCTACTGGGGTGTATGTGTATATATGAGTATGTGACGGATGGACGCGCGCCCGCGTCTGTTTGCGTCTTTGCGTTTTGAGCGCATCGCTTAGAGCCGACCGGCGGCGCGGGCGGGATCGTAATCTGCATCGCGCGCGCGCTCTTCAGCGTCTTCTCGGTCGCGTCGGGATACGGCGCGAGCGAAACCTTGTGGACGAGCGATTCTTTCGTCGCCGTGGACGGTGGTGGTGACGGTGCGGACGCGCGCTTCGCGGCGTCGCGCGGGCGCGGGCGCGGGCTTGGGCGCCGAAAATCCTTGCGGACGAGCGATTTGTTCGTCGTCATTCATGACTCGCGTCACCTTGCGCACGCGAACGACGCGTTCACGTTGCTTGGGTGGCGCTTCTTGCTTCTTTGGAGCGCTGAACACGGGTCGAGCAATGTCTTCGTCGTCGAGCGGAATGCACGCGGGACAGTACTCGACGCCCTCGAGCTCGAAGATATCCGCCGCCGCGCACGGCTCACCGCAGTTCGGGCAATCGAATTGTCGCCCAGAGTGCATGCGCGCGACTTCTGGCACGCACGCCGGGCAGTATTCGCTGCCATCCTCTTCGTCGACGATGACGTCTTCGGGTTCGCACGGCGTCGAGCAATTCGGGCACGTAAACGCCTCGGGGACGCATTCGCCGCAGTATTGCTCGCCGTCACGTTCGCTCACCACTAAATCTTCTGGTTCACACGTGCGTCCGCAGTTTGGACAACTAAACGCGTAGTTGTGAGGACAGTCTTCGGCGACGTGGTCGGTTTTGCCGCACAACGGGCACTGCTTGCCTCCGACGAGCGCCTTGCGGGCGCGGGCGTCGCTCGGCTCTTCAATCACCGCGTGTCGTCGCTCGAGACCCATGTTGGCAATCGGCACGCGCTCTTGCGCGACGGCGAATGCTTTTTGAATCTTTTCAGCGATTGAACCCTTACCTGGTATGGCGCGGAAGCACAAATCGCCAAACGCTGACGCAAACTTATTCGCCGGAAGTCGCTGTTCGGTGCAGCACACGTACCCATCCGGCTTTTCATCAATCGAATGCACAAAACCTTGTCGTGCGCCGAGGAAACACCATTCGGGTGCGGATGACGCAAAGCTCGTGTGTGAGCTGAAGACGAGTTCGGAGTACTTGTTCAACGGATTGTCTTTGCCAACCGTCCACTCGGCGGCGGCTTTGAATTCAGACTTGGTCATGCCGTCGCCCGACGTGGCGAATTGCTTGTACACTTCTGAAATTAAGGCAACCTCAGACTGACCGAGTTCGCCGTACTTTGCCGCCGCCTTGGCATATTCGGCTTGAAGTTCGTACTCTTCGATGAGATGCGTGCAGTTTGGCTTCATCACGCGTTCGATAAACCAACGCGTGGCGCGCGCAACGCCTCGATCCGTCATGGGTACGCGATGGCCGTACACAATCCACGACATAAACACAAGAGATGTGAGATACTCATCCAAGTGCATGCCCCAGCCGTGTGACAAGCGCAATTCTAATCGCGGCCCTTCGCTCGGGCACAGCGATCCTTCGAGTGCGCCCGTGTTGCGGTCGAGGAATAGGCAGTTGGCCAAGCTTTCGTTCGACTTGACAGCGTCAAAGACGGAACGAACGACACTCGCGAGCTGGTTGAATTGCGTATTCGGAAGCTTATCGCCCACCTTGCACCCAGACATGAGATACATGAACTGTCGGTACGACATCAGTAAGTGATCGTCGAGATGGCCTCGAGATTCGGTGTCATTCGGACCAGATGGGAGAGAGGCGTACACCTTGAAGACGCCCTCGAGGAACGACCAGTGCGCGCGAATTTCGCTCCAGACGTAGTAGGTTCCATCTTCACCCTCGAAAGAGACTGTGACATCGCCAGGTTTCGTAATACTCTTAGCCGTCAAGAATGTCGAATCACGAATGAGTTCCTTGCCGAGTTTCTCTGGTGCGCGGTAGCGCAGGATCGTTCGCATGGATGGCTTTTGGTTTGCCTCCGCCATCATCTTACGCAAATCACCAACAGTCATTTGCGGATTGGTGCTAATGTCCGCGGAGATTGGCGTATCGTACACGGGCATTTCTTCTTCTTCCGTACGCGCGAACGTCGGTCGCGTCGACACCGCTTCGATGTCTTCATCGAGAATCAACCACGCCGTCGTTTTGGCCAAGTTGCCGCGGCGGTTTTCAATTTGCACCTCCGCCTTCCATTGCAAGTGCTCAATCTTCACCGTATTCATGTCTTCGAGCACCTTACCCTTGTGAATGATGTCAAATCTCTTACCACTCACCGCTGGAAGTTCATCTTCGCCCCCGAATTCACCGCGATCGCGCATGTCTCGCAGCTCTGCGGCGAGCTTTTCGTGCACTTCTGGCACGGTTTCGTTTAGTCTCACCGGGACGCGAACGTTCCAGCCCAAGTCTCTCGCACGATCGGGATCTTCTTCGTGAATGATAATGGTTTCTCTCGTGCGGAAGTGACGCTCGCGCTCAGCCTTGACTCGTTTGGCGTCTTCTTCATCTTCGGCGATGAGAACGTACAAGTTTCCGTGACGCGCGCATCGCTCGCCGGGTTCGCATTCGCACAGGCAACAGAAATCATCCGCAGGCATCTCGCTCTCCAAATGCCACGGTAAGACTTCGCCATCTTCATCTCGGTTCTCAGCCTTAGCCTTGGCGAGGGACTCGTCCAAGGCGTCCCAATCTGGAGAGATATCGCCAAAGTAGCCCGCGAAACGAACAAATTTGGTGCGCTCGTCGACGTCGGCGGTTTGGAAAAATATTTGCTCGTCGTCGAGGTTGCCCATGTCGCCAGTGTCGGATTGAAGCGCGCGAGTGACGGAATTGAGCTCGTCTAACGCGTCATACGCCGCGAGCGCTTCCTTCTCGGCGTCTGCCTTCAACTGTTGCTCCGCACTCTTCGAATTTGCTCGTTTGAGCGTAGAGTCGCGAAGTAAAAATTGTTCGACGGGTGGATTACGCGCTGACTTCGCGCCTCGAATATCCTTGAGCGCTTGACGGTAGTGCTTTCGATAAAAGTTGTAATGCTTGCCCATCATCTCTTTTTCAATGAATAGCGTCACTCTGCGGTTGAGGTCTCGATCATCCACGGCTGCAGCTCGCAGTAAACGCTTACGCGTCCCTTGCGAAAGCATCTTTCTAAATGACTTGACGCGGTCGTCGCGCTTTGTGAGCGCATGGATAACTTGACGGTGTCGCATGAGCGAACGCAACGCACGCGTAAACTCAAGACGCGAAGCCATGTCGAAGTTCCCACTGTAATCCAAACCTTGATCACCTTCGGCGGATTCGAGTTTTAGAATAGCTCCAGCCTGCGGGTTGAGCATCGTGAGCGCTGGGCTCCAGTGCACCCATGCTTTTTGTCGCAGCCATTTCGATCTACTCTTGCCAAATAGACGGAAGATGCGCAAGAGCATATTTTGTGAGAAGTTTATCAACGCATATTTTATCCTTTTGAATAAAACAGTGTTTTGGTAAGCTTCGAACAAAATGTTCAATACGAAGAACGCCACCGTCACACAAATGCTCGACCAGACGCCGCTCTCAGCGTTTTCCTTGGTGCGTTGGTCGATTATGTAAGATACGGGTGCCATGGACACTACCGAAAGCATGAGAACGATCACAATAGAGAGCAAATGTAGACCAAGCACACGCCTCGCTTCTGTGGTTTTGAATGGTCTCATGATGACTGAAGCGAACGATGTGCCGACGACGAGAAGCGCGGCGAGCGCCTGCACGACGCCGCTCCCATTATTGAGCTCGTACGCCAACAGTTGAATCGCACACAGCGCAAACATTCGACCCATCTCCATGACTCGGAACCACACGTAGTCATCGGTGAACTGATACGTGGCAAAACCAATCAAGTCTCTCTTCCATAGCTTGTTCCAACCGCGTTGGGCGTACGAAATAGTCGAGTACATGATGACGATGAAACCAATGGGATAGAGGAAAACCGCGGCGAGTCCGAGGGGAAACAACTTTTGCCACGTCGTGCTTCCAGAAGCCGTAGAAAAGAAACCAAAGCGCAAGTTTGGTTGTGCGCGAATGTATCCAAACCTGTCAGTTACGGAACGATGGAACACAAAAAAGTCCAACGTCGCGATGACGACGGATACATACGTCACTTGGATGAGGTTCAAAATACTACGAAGCATTTTTACCCATCGTCGTTGACCTACGCGCACAACCTCGACGTGCGATTTCATCTTAATATAAAACTTCCCAAAAACGTACGCGTATATTTGCGCGCAGGCAAACAACAATCCAAGACCAAGCGCTGGCATTGCCATGAGCGACTGCCATCGTTCAACGAATGAATATTCCGTAATGCATTCCAAGCCAATCACCTCGGGGTTGAGCTGCAAGATGAAGCAAAATTGCATCAACGTCGACAATGACTTGTGGTCGTTCCATCCAAGATTGTAACGACCGATGAGACCGACTTCTTGCAAGAAAACTACGAGCGCAATCATACGCGACTGAATGACATACGCAAAACTCGTCTCTTCAACCAACCATGGCATGGCGGCGGCAAAGAACACAACAGATGCGGCGATAAGCCCATAAAATGCGTGGACTTCTCTTTTACCACAAGCTTCACACTTGCCATTGAGGCGATAGTGCGTTGCATCGCACGTGTCGCAACCTTCGTTGTTGTAGCCATCTGCGCACTGCATTTCATCCGCTTCGACGCCACCCGCGGCGATGGTGTCAACCTGCTTAGAACCAGCTAAACCCTTCACACCCGGACACGCCTTGTACGGAAAGCACTGACGAATTGATACGGGCTCTGAAACATCACGTGTCGGTTCGGACACGACGTAGAATCCAGGTTGCGGAAATGGCACGGTGAGATTAGCCTCGGCGCAATACGTCCACATTTCTGGAACGCCGTAGCTTTCGCTGTACGTCGGGCACGGGTGACAGTAGCCTGGAACGCCGTACCAGCCAATATTGCAAAAGCATTGGTTCAAACTCGTCGCGCCTTCGACTGAAGTGCTTCCAGAAGGACACTGGGAGCATTTCGACAAGCCTGGTTGGTCGGCGTAGTACCCGGCGTTGCATCTCGAGCACGTGCCTCTTTGCACGGTACCGCCAGCCATACCAACAGGGCACGGGCGGCAAGAACGGGAGTTCACCTCGTCCGTGACTTGTCCGAGAGGACATTCCGTACACATGCCATACACTTGAACAGTATTAGACGACGTCGAGCTCATTTGGACGGTGTAGCCTTGCGAGCATCCGACGTGAATGTTGAGCGTCGCTTCATTACTGACGAGCAAGCCATCATCTGCTACACGTACGCGATACTTTTCCAATGGATTTGGTCGATTCGTGGACGTTGGCGTGTAATAGCCATATCTCATCGGCGGTGCTAGATAGTACAACTCGATAGATGTCCCATTTGACAGGATGCCATCTTGATCGAGTTCGGTAGCCGTGAGCTCAGACTGCGGCCTGCCGTATCTATCTCTACCTCTGTACCATTTCCCGCGCGGGCGGGTAGCCCAGTCAGGCTGGTCCGCGCGAGGCGTCTTTAGCGTTAAGAACAGCCTGAATGTATATCCAGCGTCCACATCGTCTGGTTTGAACGTAATGGCTGTGAGATCAGAGTCGCCGACGTCTGCGGCGTCCCGATTTCGGTTCATCACCGCGACAATTTCCATGTCAGGCAGCGTCGGTGGATCGTTCACTGGGTAAACATCTATCGTTACCTTTCCCGACGTAGCGGGGAATCCACCGTCTGTCGCAGGTGTTATTCTGTACTCAATGACATCCGATCCAGAGAAATTGCCAGATGGCGTGTAGTTGAAGTACTGATAGTTTTCATTTTTATCAGAGTTCAGTGAGCATTCTTCATTCTCCCACACTTCCACCTCACCTTTTCCCGTACACAGCAGCGTCACGGTGCCATTACTTACGCTTGTAACTTCATATTTAAGCGCAACGTTGTAGTCCGCGGCTATCAGCGATCTTCCAAATCTCGCTGTCATCGTTGTGTCTTCGTGAACCCAGTAATGCGTGTCAACGGCTTGTGGTTGTCCAGTGGCCGAACCCACGGCTACAATCACGCTCGCCGTATCCCACATCGTTTCTTCCGGAGTATTTGAAAGACCATCGTTCACTGAGTAAACAAAGTAGTCGTACCCAGTAAAATTGATTGCCGGTACGTACTCAAACGTCGACGATTCTGACGACAGACTCGTGATGATCTCCCCGTACAGTGGTTGTTGCTCAATCGTGTACGTCAAACGATCACCGTCGACGTCTGTTGCGACTAATGTTTCCCGAAGGCTACTGCTAGTGACTGAGTAATCGTCCCCAGTTCGCATAGGAATCACGTATGCGCTATTCTCAAAGCTCAAAATTTGCAACCCGTATGCCGCAACCGGCCTGTCGTTGCGCGTTTCGATGTAAATTCTCACTTCTCGAATATCCGTGTAGCAGTATCCCGTGTAACCGCTCTGGTCAAGTGCCGACATTGTCGCTGCGCTACAATCAATTGTACCGTCTGCGACAAGACCTAAAGCCTCGGCGACGGTTTTCAAAATAATACCTCTAAAGGTGAATACGTCCACGCCGTTTTCATTCGCGTCTGGTTGATACGACAGCACGCCATATCCGCCACTCATCGAAATATCGAACACGGCGTCGACATCTTTCACGGGATCACACACGCTTACAATTGTTTCAACGAGAAACGTCACCCCCGAGTTACTGACAAAGAGTGGCAGCTCTCGAGTCCACAGCGGCGCGTCTTCGTACGTGTAGTAGTTCACAACCTCTGTTGTGTAGTTGCTAGTAACCGTCAACGTATTGTCGTATTGGGCCTCAATCGCCTCAAGGGCTAAAATATCTGCAGGAATCTGTCCCAATTCGCTAGATCCAGAAAACGTTGAATTGGTGCCAAACGTAGTGTTCGTGCGCGCGGTATTCTGCAAGTTTAACCAATCAACCCAGTCGGCGGGCGGCGGCGATGGCGACAACAACATCGGTGGCGGTGATGGCGCCGGTGGCATTGGCGGTGGCGACGGTGGTGGTGGACTTGGTGGCGGCGGTGGCGGAACGTACGTCGTCACTGGCTTACTATCCCACGAGTATGTTCTCGCGCACAAACCCAAAGTTAAAAAGGCGGCGAAATACACGCATCCGACGATGAAATTATCGTTGAAAATGTATCGTAATCGACGTAAATTCTTCTTCTTGTCCGTGTACACCTCTGTTTGTTGCCCACCACGCAATTTCATGTGCACATGACACGTTTGGCCCACTTGAATGCCGTCTCCCAAGCGCCAACCAGACTCGACCAGGCAGCCGAGGTAAAACAAGTCTACGACGTCTGGGTCGGGCTGGTGCTTCAAACGTCGACAAATCATACGCTTCACTTTTTGAAAGTTATCCGTAAGCTTGCACGTGACTGTGATTGTCCGTGGTTCGTCTACATCTTCTGCATGCCGCATGAATAGAGAATCTCTCAAGCGAACTATAGTCGGCAATCGACACACGATGGTGCACGTCGGCGTGGGATTTCCTTGGAAAACGGTAATGATCGCCGCCGACAAGTACATCCCTAATAAGAACAAAAGAAGTCCAAACATCACCAATGTGCCATCGTCCTTTGTATCTGTCGGACATCGCTCTGATCCTACGGTTGCGGGCGACAGAACGCACTGACCCGCGTTGAGCGCAGGCGACGGGCACTCCTCGTACCCATACGGACAGCATCCCGTCTTATTGGAGTTCAATAATGCATCCGGATACGGAAAGCTCGTCAAAGCAGTTGACAAACAGTTGCAACGTTCTCCCGCAAATCCAACGTCGCACATACAACTCCCGTCGAGTTCAGAGCAATATCCATTGCCGTTGCAATCCACCGACGGCGAGCACGAAAATTTACATCTATTGTCGCCTACCCCGACATATCCAGTGTCGCACACGCAATCTAACGCCGTCGCATTCCACGTACCGTGCCCGTTACACGCATCGCGTCCGCTATTTGTGGTCGTGTTAAACTGACACAAGCTTCCTGTGACGCCGACGGGACACAGGCACTCCTTGCTCGTCTCCGCGCACTCGCCGCCATTCTTACAGTCACACGCCGTGCAATACGCCCCACTACTCGCCCCCTTACACGTTGGTGTCGCCTTGTAATACTTCCAATCGTACGCACACGCCTGGCACGGGCCATTATCCACGGACCCGCTCAAACACAAGCCGCTCGCGCCGCACCACCCGCACCCCGTCTCGCTCTGGCAGTGTTCCTGCGACCCTATAGACGTGCACCTCACATCGCACGGCGTCTCCACCACATTATTCACCGCATCCACAATCTTCGGCACGTACATTATCGGTTCCAAATGCGACGCACACAACGCGCTGTCCAACAACGAATAACACGCCGGGTTCGCGCCATTCACCTCGCGCGCGTCGCACCACGCGCACCCAACCTCCTGCACGCACTCCCCGAACACCGCCCGGCGCTGACACCGCAACGGACTCACGATACTCTCATCGCTCGCGTTCCACGCGCTCAACACCGCGCCGTGCGCGCGCGTCACGCCATGAAAACTCGTCGCACACGCCAGAACAGCCAACAGCATCGACCACCCCATCCTCGCCGCGACCTTGCCGCCGCCGTGTCGCGCGCTGTCGCGCGTTCGGCGCCCGCGATCGCGCGCCATGCTGACGGTCACGTGTCGCGCCACGCCCGCGCGCATCGTGTGCGCGAGAGCCACGCGCCGGCGCGTCGTCGTGTGCCGCGCGACCGCGGTCTCGGGACTCGGCACGTCGCTCGAGTGTGGCCGCGGAGGGACTCCGCCTTGAGTCCTGATTGGTCGATTGTAGGGTTTAGACAACGTTTGGGTGTTGGGGCGCCGTCGGGCGATTTGAACACCATACCGATCGACGTTCGCCCGCGCGCGCTCGGCGCGGCATACAGCGCCGCACATCGATGGGTGCGCGCGCAGGCGAACGCGCGGAGAGTCACGCGCGCGGCGCTCGAGCGACGGCGGTGCGACGCGGGCGGTGCATGGGGCACACAGGGCGCGCCGAGGTGCGTGCGATGGGTGCGCGAGGCGCGAGCCGCGCGCGCGCTGAGGCGTCGCGGACGCGGTGGCGAGGTGCGATGGGCGGTGCGATGGGCGCAATGAACGTGTTTGCGTTGGTGTGCGCGTTCGTGGCGTGCGCGCGGGCGGTGTACGGGGCGGCGACGGCGGATGTGTGCGTGGGTGTGAGTTGGACGGTGCGCGGGGCGTTGACGCCTTCGAGGACGGTGCATCCGGTGACGGCGTTTCCGAGCGCGCATCCGACGTACGTGCACGCGAAACAAAAGGCGTGTTTGGGGTTTACGAATTCGTCCGAGCCCGAAGGCGCGCCGGGTGGGGTGACGCTGGCGCGAGCGGTGAGTAACTATTATAGCGCGGCGAGCGGCGCGTGCGCGACGACGCCGGCGCTGAGTGCGGGGGCGATGTTTTATAATCGTGCAGAGTTGACGTCGACGGCATCGTATGCCGAGTCGAATACTGGCATTGAGAAGGATAAAACGGTGCGCATTGTGCTGGTGAGTGACGATAGCGCCGGGGCGCACATTGTCATTCTCGCCGGAGCGTCGACGACGTTGAGTTCGTCACGCCCCGAGGTTGGGCTGCGAATGGAAGGTCGGTCGCTGCAAAACGTGAACAACGTGTTTATTGAAGAACCTCGAGGGTTTGGGAATCAAAACACGGGTGGTATTGGGTGCGATCCGACGACTTCGTCGACGACGGATTGCTATGAGCTCGACGCGGATTTGGGCGTCGCGAGCTTTCGTTGGGGCTCGCACAGCGCGCAGCGAGGGGTGGTGATTGGATACATTGCCGACATCGACGAAGATGTGTCGCTCAAGTTTACCATGCTCGAGCGCATTAACGCGGTCGAGATTGGTTCGTTTGATGTCAACACGTACGGATTGACGTGGGAAACCATTCCAATCGCAAACGCCATGGATGGCTTCAGACTTCGAAGCGCGACGTGTGCGAACCACTGCTTGTCGCACTCAACGTGTGCGTCGTGTGCAACGGATGATGCGTGCGGGTATTGCGCGGTTGAATCAAGGTGTAAATGGACCGGGGACACGTGCACGAGCGGCTTTGATCGCGTCGGTGAGTGCCTCGATACGTGCGGCGCGGCGACGACGTGCGGCGCGTGCACCGATCGAGTCGGATGCGGTTGGTGTCACACCACTGGTCGATGCACGGCGGCGACGAGCGACGCCACGGCGCCGCAGGATGGGACGTGCTCGGCGTACAGCGTCGGCGCCGACGCGCAGTGCGCGACGTGCCCGGGAGCCATCAACAACGTGTTTTTGCCCTCGTATGTGGACGTCGAGCCCGTGTGGGCGTTTTGTAACGGCAGAGGCACGTGTGATAACGTCACGTTGACGTGCACGTGCGATGATGGTTACGGCGGCGAGGCGTGCGAGAACATGTGTCCGGGTGGAAAGAGCAATCCGTGTTCTCGAAAGGGCGTGTGCGAATCCTCCACGGGTGAATGCTTTTGCAACCCGGGATACGATGGCGTGCGTTGTCAAGACACGTTAGCGTCGGCGACGACATGCGCGTGCGGGTCATCGCACACCGTGCTCAAGTCGGATGGCTCGCAGACGACGGTGTGCTCGGGACGGGTGGACTCTGACGGCGCGTGCGTGTGCATGGAAGGCTGGACTGGGACGAATTGCGACGTGCCTTGCGCCGGTGCGCTCATCGTCGGCACAGAGGTTTGCGGTGGTCACGGCACGTGCGACGCGGCGACGGCAACGTGTCAGTGCGATTCGTGCTACTCGAAGGATGCTACGTCTGGATTGTGCGTGCAAGATGCGTGCGCGACGTGCGATAGCGATCGAGGCACGTGCACGTGCGTCAGCGGTAGCATGCAGTGCGTATGCAAAGGTCAGTTCAGTGGGTACTCGTGCAACCAGTGCAACTGCGGCGATCATGGTCGTTGCAATTCGCTCACGGGTGAGTGCGAGTGCGCCGACGGGTACGCGGGCGAGCTCTGCGACGAAATCATCAACCCAGTACCGTCGTGTGGTGCCAACGGAGCTTGGAGTGCGTCGCTCGAAATGTGTGTGTGTAGCGCGGGTTACGTCGGGACATTATGCGAGTACGCGTGCTCGGCGAGCACGAATTGCAAGGGCCACGGTTCGTGCAACGCCGACGATGGCTCGTGTTCATGCTTTGAAGGCTACTCTGGCTCAGACTGCGGCGCGTGCGCGACTGGGTACGAGCCGTATCCGACGTGCGGCAAGGCGTTAGCGGATGGCGAATGCACGAATGCCACTACGCCGTACACTGGGAGCGTTGCGGTGACGATTTCGGGGCAGCAGTGCCAAGCGTGGTCGTCACAGACGCCGTTTGCGCACCCGTACGCGTCCACGGCGGGGTTGACGAGCAACTACTGCGGCAATCCGTCATCCGACGCACATCCGTGGTGCTACGTCGACTACACGAACGTCAGCGGGTACTATACGCGCGGCGAGGCGCGATGGGAATTTTGCTCTGTTCCAGAGTGCAAGAGCGCGTACGTCGCGCCGCAAAAGGTGTGCGGCGTGTTTGGTGCCGAAACCGTCATGCCTTTTACCACGGCAAACGCGGATGGCACGATTGATGCAATCAACGCGTTCGATCGAATCACAACTGGTTCGACTGATGGCAACTGCGCTACTACTACGCAGCTCGGATTGACAACCTATCAGGATGTCGTGTTGCACGGCGACTTTGTCATTCGTTTCGCTGTCGACTCCGATAACGACGGTATGGCACCAGACTATGTTCGTCGCTACATCTCCGCTGTTGGCCTTAACGCACAGGCAGGATCGCACTCAAGCGTTGAAGTTCTCAGCGACCGCTCAGTGAAAGTTGGCGGCTCTGCAGCTACGCTCCCGTACTCGGATGACCCGAGCGTCGGCACGCTGTGCGTTTCCGATTGGTCTGACGTGAGTTCAGGCCTTGACTCAACCTACGTGTTGACCATCACTCTTGCAGACACAACAGTGGTGAACATCACTCAAACTAAACCATGCGCGACGTGCGCGGATCAACTTTTAGTGATTGTGAGCGTGCCAGATACCACTGCAGCGAGCGGCATTTGCTCCACCGCGAGCAGCGCGACGACGGTGGACTTTGCGACTCATGAAACTGGGACCGTGCCGTTTACGGCGGCTGGCAGCGTTACTACCTACAACACCGCACTGAACACGGCCTGTGGCTACACGCAAAGCACGACGGCACCGTCCACGACTGAGAAGTTGTGGTGCGACCAGTGCCAGTACTTGGGCGAGGTGTACGATTCGTGTGTCGCGACCATGGCAAACGATGGTTACGATTTCGCCCGAGCTTCCGTCATCGAATTTTGCCGCATGACGTTTGTGGCGATATATGGTTACGATAGAACGATCGCAACGTATTTGCCCACCGCAACAGTTGAGATAGCGACCCTACTCGATACGATTGCTCCGTACGCGCAGTACACGAGCGCGGAAACGATGCGCTCGTTTGCCGACAACTCAAGACTGTACTTTGATATAACTGATGTCGCGGTGACAAACTTCCCCAAGTACATTGTAGGCACAGCGTTGACGACGCATAGCTTTACTCGATATCTTGGAAGCGGTTTGCCGAGAACGATTGAAGGTGAAACGATTACGCCGAATGCGTTTCCGTTCCCAGCCGTGCAAGACGCGTGCCGAGGTTCGTCAGACATTGGCGCCACGTCTGGCTACCGCGTGTACACCATGGATTACTTCTCCACCACGGATGAGTGGTTGAAGATCACGATGTGCGGTTCGACTTCGGGAACGATTGTCGGTGTCTATCAAGAACAGTACGTCGAGGCAAATTCATTCACGCACAACTCGCCGGGCGACGGCAAGTTTACATTTGTTTTCACCCCGTTTGTCGATGGAGATGGCGTGTACGAGGCGCGTTTTTCGTACAAGCTATTGTCGACTAATAACGACGTGATGTTTAGCGTGACTCGTTCCAATGGCGCAACCACGACGGCGTTGGGCACATTTGAAGTCACCTCGACGAGCGGCTTTACTGGCGGCGACATTGGATTTGAATTTACGGTTCCATACGACGATCCGAAAGCGGACATTACGATCGAGTTAACGCCAACAGGGTCAACAGGGCAAGCGGACTCGTTGAACATAGAATTTAAAGGAGTCACCGTGACGGCGAAGAACTTCGTGCAGGAAGCGTTGGGGTTCCCATCGTATGGTGGTTTCTCACAAATTACGTGCGCAAAGTTTCAAGCCTCTGCGTGTGGCAACTTACAATTCTTAGCGACCTATGGTCGATACCACATAGTCGTCTCTGGACGTGATTCAGTGAACGGGGCGTACAAGATGCGCATCGCAAAAGTTAGAGCAGAATTGATTAGCGTTTCTACCGTTAGTAATAACGCCGCGACGTCCCTCGTGCGGTCGGCGTCGGATGCGTCTGGCGTGTTGACGCCGTACAAGTTGGCCAAATATGGCGACCACATTCGTGTGGTAGTGCGTGCAGATCACGCTATAGATAGTCCAATCATTACATTAGGTAGCTACACCGTGCCTGCTGGGCTCATTCTATCGGCAGTCGGTGGAACGGAGTGGGCGGCGGATGTCATCGTGAGCGCGAGTATGGTGACGTCGGGGAGTATTTCAGTGAGTGTCACAGAGGCGAGTACGCTGACGATGCGGTCGCGTGGGTTCGATGCGGTTGTAAATCCGATCGGTTCCGACGTTGCACTCGTCGTTTTGGACATCACACCGGTCACAATCACGGACTCGTTGGTTGTCAATCCAAGCTACGCGCTCGGGTTCGGCGCGCACACCGTGCCTGCGGCGTGCTCCGACATTCTGACACCCGTGTCCACCGCCGTTGATGTAAATCTCACGGCGGCGAAATACGCTCGCACGGGAGAATATGTCGCCATCCTGTTCACTACGGATGAGCAACCGGCAGTTGTCACTGGTAATATTGGTGGCGTCGCCATCACGAGATGGTCCGCCACGGATGCTTCGATGCCGGCGCAAGTTTCACTCGCCGTCGAAGAGTACAAGACTCTGGTGTCTCCGACGTACATGGAGGCTGTATTTGCGCTTATCGACGATGCGACGTTGGGTGATGGCGTGCTTCCGTTCGCAATCACGACTACTGATACAGTTGGTAACGTTGGCGCCACGATGACGACGGCGATTAACGCGCTCAGCGGAGTCACCGCGAGTTCTCCACTTGCGGATCGCATGCGTTCTGCTCGATTGTTGTATGACAAGAGCTCGGCACGTGTCGCTGACATCGTGCTCAGCTACGCGAATTCGGACCAGATGACAGCAAACCAAGGTAGAAAACCATCATATTACCACAGTTTCAGCCGCGTCGCCGCAGAGGCGTATGAATATCGCCTCGGCGACACGGTGACGTTACTCGGTACGTGGACAGAATATGTCACGCGACCGTATGGCGCGTATTTACGATCAAGCGCATCGAGTGGAGTGCACATTCCCCAATCTGGCATATCTTACACCGCGGTTGGTGGACAGTTGACTGGCAAGGCGGAGTGCCTCAAGACTGAATTTCGCCCGCGCGCCCAAGAAGCCCGAAGCGAAGCGCAAGGTTTCGGCGGCACGAATTATGAAGTGTCGAGATTTCATAAATCATGGCAAGTTACAGCGACGCTTACTGATCCCTGTGACATCGTCGGCAAGGGCGCGCTCGCATGGAGCGCACGCGCGGACTGCCAAGCCGAATCATTTGGTGGGCGCGCGTTTTGGATTCCCTTGTGGTCCGCGTGGTGCCGACACGGTTGGGGAACATTAGGCTACTCCTTAGTTGGTGCACAAGACCCAGCTGGAAACACCGCGCAAACGCTGCGACGGATCAGCAAGTCTCCTAACAACGCCGATGCCTCGGTGACGATTTCTGACGAGGCCATTGCGGATGACATCATTTTGCGCACGCCGATTTCGCTCGCCGGTATGACCGTTCCCAGCTGGCTCAACTCAGTGCCTCGTGGGGATTGGACGAGCGACCCGAATGTCATCGAGGTGTACATTGAACCAAACGTAAATCGTTGGAATGAGTACAGGCGTGTTGTCAAGGTCGGCGATTCTTTACAGATTCAGTTTTACACTGATCAACCCATCAAGGGCATCAAGGCGCAAATGGCGAACGGCGTCAATTTACCGCAAGCGACACATTCCGATGTCCCTAGCGCAATGCACGTCGAAACGCCGTGCGCGAACTCACCTGATATGACAACGTGGCTCAGTGCTCGTGGTTTACTTGCGCTCGAAGCAGAAGAGTACAACGATGGCTCTGTCTTTGCGCACGACGACGACTGGTTTGATTGGCTCATGCAGACGTCATATGAATACCGTCAGCCTGTACCGGATGTTCCTGGTTATCCGGACGCCTATGTGTTGTGCAAAGGATTCTGGGTGCAAAGAGGTTTACGTCCGAATGGCAAATCGTACTCTGTGAGACGATTGTGCCCCAACAGACGGTACTTGCGGCAGAGCGCGTTTGCCGCGACAGCGCCAACTTGTACGGATATTAATGACCGAATCTACACTGCGAGCGATGCGTTCAACTACTGGGTTATAAACTTTCAGTTTAAAGCGGTGCATCTCGCGGCGTCAGATGGCCCGCTGTCTATTCAATGGCAAATCACGACGTTTGATGATCGCATTTTACCGACATCCTCGACGTGGACGACGTCGTCTGCGTTTTTCGCTGCGGCGGCTCTATCGACGACGTCGATAACCGGTATTGACAACCTTGCACACGCGAACACAGACGCCACTGGTCCTGCGTTCGATGCCCGCATAAGCTGTGGTCGCAACGTGCCTACTGTTTGGAATGCAGCGGGTTCCTCGGTGTGGGTGTCGCAAGATACCCTCGCGCCGACGCTCAGCTCACAAACGGTGTACGTCTCTGACTCGATCGGTGAGGTATATTCTATCGTGGACAGCACTTACGTCGCACTGGCGGGCGATTACATCAAAATCGTGCTCACTTTCGATGAACATATCGCTGGTGGCTTGTACATTGAGTTGAACAGCGGTGTTCAAACCGCTCGCGCGACTTCGGTTCATCTGTACGACGCGACGTTTGAATTCGCCGTAACCCAGGCCCTCGCAAATGTAGATGCTGCGTTAACGTTTGAAGTCTTTGGCTTGAGTGACATTCAAGAAGCGAATACGGCTACGCCGACTGGCGTTCAAATTAGTGCGTTTGGCTCAACGACTGTAAAGTTGCAAAAACTTAGTCAAGTTACGACTGGTGATGCGGCTCCTGCGTCGTGCACCGTTCTAAGTGATAACAGCGTGGACACGGGTCACGCGACGGATTCGGATGCGGTGACTATCACGGTTACGATTCGCGATCCAGTCAATTCTGAGTCGCCGTCGATCACTATTGTAAACTCGGCGATTGCAGGCGTAGGGGTGGAGGCGGACGTTACCGGTTCAGTCATTACCATGTCGCGTGCGGTGAGCTCTACTTCTTCTGGTTTCGTCGATGGCAGCGCGATCCCTTGGAATCTCATAGCCATCGCAAAGATTCCGTGTACTGCCGACCCATCGAAAAACTGTATCACGCGCTTAGAGCTCTCAACATGCGTCGTTGGTGGTACCATCTCCCAAGTGATTGCCGATTTTACGTCGCCATCGCTCGTGGCAGTGGAGCTTGTGGAATCCGCCAACCAGTACAAGGTTCTTTTAGCTGATAATACTCGCGCTGCAAATGTCGCGATCACCGCTTCAGAACCGCTGGATTCATTAACGTACACGCTGTCTACGTCTGGGGCTGGTTGCACAATTGCTTCCTTGAGGACGGGGACGATAACGCTCGCGGCGGGCGGGCTCACGGGTTCGCACACTACTTCGGCGATAACGTCTGCAGAGCTCTCGAGTTTCACGTGCATTCTCGAAGTCATCTGCGTCACCTTTGTCGGCGTCGATAAGGTGGGTAAGAGTATAACCAATCCCAGGACGTGCAGAAGCTTTGCACCGACGTACCCGGCTGAATATCCGGGTTGGCTCGCCTTGCACAACGCCCCGCTCACGGCGACTGTAGACTCAGTTGTTCCAGTCGGCGTGCACTGCTTGGACAGTTCCGTCGATAAACGCGCGTGCGTGGCTGCCGTGGATAGCACCCCCATGGAACACGGTGATTTCTTGCGAATAACCGCGTCTTCGTCGACACCAATGGCTGTGAAGGACATTATTTTGAACTCCATAAGTATCAGCAGTCTGCCGTACACCGAAGACGCGGCGTGGACGAGCAAGTGTGACGATTTAGTACTCGATGGTTTTTGCCTCGAAGTTGCGACGAGTGCGACTTGCGCGAATTACTTGTGCCCAACGTGCGCGTTTGCAAACATGTGCGACTTTTCTTGCGGTTTCTGTGACAGTCGTCGCGGCGCCGCGACCAAGCACGTCATTTACGTGCAGACGTCGGACTTTGCGAACTTGGCCACCTTCGCTTCTGGCGCAGTCACCGTGAAGATGCAAGGTCATCCCGTGCTCATGCCGTCCGCGTTGACGCAGACGAGTTCTGATCTCGTCAGCTACACCGCGCGAGCGACGGACTCATGCGCGGGTCGATGCGGCGGCACCGCTCCGAGTGGGTGCGAATGTAATCCCACGTGCAAGTCGCGCGGCACCTGCTGCGCCGACGCTGGGCACTGCTGCGCCGTCGGCACTCCGAGCACTGGCTCTTTGAACGTCAAAGGCGGATGCTTGCGCGATAACGCCGTGACACTCGCTGTCACCGCGAAGTCATGGGGTGAGAGTTCCACGGGTCAAAAGAGAGACTACGTCGGGCGCTATTCAACCATTTACATCGAGCTCACGGGGAACAAGCCGATTGACGTGCGAAGCGTCACCATTGGCGGTGTCACCGTCGACGCATCAAACATTGCGATTGAATACGCGTCGTTGACGTCCGCGCGTCAGTTCTTAAACCAAGCGCTCTCAGCCTACGCCGCGGGCGACGACGCGTTGTTCGCGACGAATAGTCTTGGATTTTCGAACAAGATCGCGACGCTCCCGGCGGCGGCTGAATCTTGGGATGGTAATCAGTTTTCACGCGAGTTTCCAGATATCCCCAGCACGCTCACGGCTACGATTCGTATCGATGGTTCCAAGCTCGTTCCGCAAAATCAAGGCGCGATCGCATACACGGTGGTGTACTATGAACGATCCGCGGCGCCGTACTTCACCGACGGAACGGCGATTACGCTCACTGGCACTGGACCGTACTGGCTCAATCCGCCAACGATTGCGTCTATTTCGTACGCTCTCGTCGCAAACTCGGCTGGATGCGATTTAGTCACCAGTCCTACACCAATCGCGACGCAAAGCAACGGTTTGACGCTCATTTCAAGTGGTAACACCTTGCGTACGGTGGTGACGTTTAGTCACGAAGTCGTCGTTCGCAAGTGGACCGTGGAGGGTGCCGAAGTGAATTGCTACGGTACGTGCTCCATGCACGGGTACTGCAGCGTCACGCCGCATATTCTTCCTCCCGACGAAGGCGATGACGCGGAATACATCACCACCTGGACAAGCTGCCGCGAATTCAACGCCAAGGAGCTCACGGCGTTGGCGGATTTGGGATGCAGCTTGCGAGAGTTTGTCAACGCCGTCGACTTGGCGGAGAACAAAGTCCAAGGCGTGCGATGGAACAGCGATTACTGCTTTGCGGCGCCACCATCCGTGACGAGCAATGGTATAATCACCATTCGCGGCGTCACGTCGTGCGCAAACAGTGCGACGAACAAAACTTTCGGCCCGGGTTGTACGGCGACGATTTACATTGAAGCCGACGGTGAAATTTTGGAGCCGACGTTGCAGTACTGGACTACTGGAAACGTCTATAACGATTTCCCGACCGGATGCGTCATGTCACCTTCTGATCCAACGTCTCAAAGTTCATCGACATGGATGATGACGTGCGCGGGATCAGCTGCGTTGTTGTTGCCAGAAGATTCGACGATTAATGACGAGTTGCGACTAAAGACGTCCAACATTAGAGACACCGCGGGCAACGCGTTGGCGGATATCGACGCAACGACCACCGCGGGTTACCGCGGGGGTGATGTTTTGCCGATCATCATCGATAACACGCCACCAAGAACGACAACGGTTGATGTCCCAGCTTTATGCGTTCTTTCTATTGGTGACACGACGATAATCACCGCCGTGTTTGACGAAGCGTCTTCGCGACCGACGTTTTACGCGTTTGGCGCCAAGGTGAGCGTCGCGAATGTTGTTTCTTCGACTGATGCACTGAGTGGGTTCCATACGACTTGGAAGGCAACGGTGACGACACCCTCGGGTTGGATGGGCGGCACGATCATGCCTTGGATCGTGACGAACGCTGAGGATGACGTCGGGAATGTGGATACGACGCTGTACTCCAACTACGCGTCCGCCGACACCACCGTCGCGACCTCGACGAATCCAAATTGTACGGTTGATACGATGCCCCCGCAATTGACGTCCGCGTCATGTGCAGCGCAAGTTGTCAAACCAGGTGACAGTGTTACGGTGACGTTTGTTTCAGACGAAGTCGTGCAGTCTCCGGGGGCGGCGTGCGTGTACATTAGCGGCGTCGCCGCGACGCCGACGTCTAGCGATGGTCGTACCTGGACAGCAACTGCGACAATCCCAACGGATGCGTGTGATGGCGAAGTATCCATCAGCATTTGTCCACTCACGGATTCGAGTGGTAATGTGGGTACGACGACGGTGACGAGATACTTTGGCGCGACGAGCACCGCGTGTCTCATCGACGGCACGCCACCCGTGCTCCAGCTCATTGATTTCGTCAGTGATAACCCGTATGATTCGAAAATGGCCACTGTTGGCGACAAGGTGACGTTATATTTCGAAGGAAGCGAGATGGTGGACGCACCGACGTTCACCGTCGACGGCTCTCCAACGACAGCTACGCCGCTCACCGTCTCTGGTGTCGCTCGCAGACGGTTCCCGTTCTCCACAGATGCGCTGTTTTCGATTGTCTGGACGACGGAATACACCGTAACCTCATCTACTACAGTCGGTAGTCTTGCTTGGGACGCGACTGGCTTCAAGGATAAAGCAGGGAATACCGGCGTGAAGAGCGACTGCGCCGATTGGAACTCGTATTCGTGCACCTTGGTGTACGCTTACCAAGCCGTGACGTCGCGAAGCGTAGACCCGCAGATTGATTTCACCGGTGAAGTCGTCCAGACGTTCAGTAACTTTTTAGTTACTTCACCACAGGGTAGCTTTTCATCGCTTCGTGGTTGTAACGCCACCATTTCGACGTCGACCATCGCGTCGTCGACGATTTCAAGCTTGCGCAAATCGCTCGAGTTACATGATCAAGTGGCGAGCTCCATCTATGAGCACCATTTGATGACGGCGCAAGATTGGTGGTGGACCCGCGGTGGCGTGTGTGGTGCGGCTAATGGATTAATGTGCCGAGACACGTGTGGTCGTTGTAACGACGTCGCGGTTGTCGTCTATAACACGGATGCTGATCTCACAGTTGCAAAAGTAATCCCGGGCGGTACCGCCGTTGACGGCGACACATGCGACGACTACACTAGTGACGTGTGTATGTGCAACCCGACGCTCGGTAAAGGATCTACGGCAAAGTTCATGGTGAGCACGTCGACTCGCGATCTCGTATCGAAGCCAACCGTGAAGTTTACAGATAGTGAAGGCCGAGAGTACACGGTGCCGCCGGCAAACATTGTCGCCGTCGCACCGCAAACATGGCCCGTGCTCGACGATGTCCCTTGCCTGGGGACGGCGGGTGTCCGCGATGGTGTCTGCGATGCCGACACGCGATATAACAATCGCGACGGTTGCTGGGATGGCGGTGACTGCTGTCTTGATACTTGTAAGCAGATTTTCAGTGACGAGAATTTGTGCTTGGCGCAAGACTGTCAAGATCACGCCTTGAGTCCGGTGACGGGTCGTCCGGCGCCTGGTTTCTGGACGACGTACAACGCCAAAGCTTTAATTGCACGAGAGCTCTCCGTGGACTGGATCGTACAGTTCACGGTGGATGACACTTTGCCATTCGCTGATGGGATCATCACCGGCTCTGCGTGCTGCATGCAAGACAAGACTGGTGCCGACGTCGTGACCCCATTGACTCCTGGTCAGTTTACTGCAGGATCTCCATGCCTCGCCGCAACGCTTCAACGCGATACTACGTGCTTGATCAGCGCTGCAATGACGGCTGACAACGGTGAAAATGTCATCAAGGAGGCTCAAGCGTTGACTTTGGCGCTGACGTTCTCTGCAAAACCAAAGTCTGTGGCGTGTACGATCGCAGGCGTCAACGTGACAGTTGATACCGCGACTTCGACGGATACAGCCTTGACATTCAAATTTCCATCGACAACGAGCTCGAATGCTGTGATTGCTTCTCGAATCGCTACGACTGAGGAGCAAACGTTGCTAAACGCCATCAATCCAGACAAGTACCCACTCAATCTGTGGCCAAACTGCACGAGAGGTGTGACAATTCCGTTTGCTTGCTCGATCTTAGATTGTGCCGGAAATCCGCTCGAGATTACGGATGCGGATGACCCGACTGCGGATGTTTGTTTCGATTACCTCCAACCCGACGCGGTGACGATTAGTCAAGAAAGCAACAACTTATGCGACACGCACTACGCTAAAGTTGGTGATGTCGTGACTGTAGATGTGGCTATGAACGCATCAGTTATCGACCCAACGACAAAAACCGTGGCGGGTGAAGCGTGTACGCTCGCGAGAGTTTCAGATTCATCGTACAATTGTTCGATTACGGTTTCTTCCACAACTGCAGAAGGCGAGACGCAATTTGAATTCGCGGGAATGACTGGTTCTGGCGCTGCCTATCTCGACTCTGTCAACTCGAGCTACATCGAACTCAAATCGTTGAATTCCAACGACGAAGCCGTTCTCGGTGGTACGCGTGTGATAATCGATCGAACGCCTCCCGTGTATGAGACTCTACAAATGCTAAGCATGGACAGCGACAGCAAATTGTGCGCAAGACGGTGCACGGCTCGTCTGTTCATTGATGCGATTGAAGAGTTAAAGTCTGGCTCGTGTACGGTCACGATTGGTGGTCTGCCGGCTACTGTTTCTGGTACTGGCGAAGAACGCGTCGCCGAGGTGAACATCACTGAGACGAGCGGCATCGTGCCTGGACCAATCGGTTTCAGCATAACGTGCTCTGATCTCGCGTGCAACTCGGCGACGTCTACAGCGCTCGTTGGATTCGACACAGATCCGGTCATCTACTCCCTCGATCGAACCACACCGCTTGAAGTACTGTTTTACAGCGATCGTCCGAATCATCTTGAACTCGGTAACGAAAACGACTGTCTGAAGATGGAAATCACGTTTGCGAGCGACGTCTTTCTCAAGGCGGTGACCATGGGTGCGTTTACCAGCAAGCCGGTAAGTTCATGGAGTATCGTGGACATAAATGGAGGAAACATTGTCCAGTCTACAGCCTACAGTTATTTCTTGATTACGGAGTGTATCACAAACGCTTGGGGAACGACGGATATTGATCCCGTACCTTGGAGCTTTACGTATGACGACGGCACCAACGGCGACGTAGTTTGGAACACAATTCTCACGACAGATCCGGACTTCCCATTAAAGGTTCGGTTGGATTTGGAAGCACCGGCGGCAACGTACATCTACGCATGGACGAATGGCGCCTTTGATCCGTCAGCTGGTATCGGTGATGCCCTGTATTTGGATATCAACGCTACCGAGCCTGTGTTCACACCAACCGTTGTGCTCGGTGACGTGACGCTCAACGCGACTGATATTGTTCAAATTGGAAACGCGATGCGTTGGAGAGCCGGCCCGTATATGATTTCGAACACCACAGATGATGATAACGTATTGGCGGACGTGAACAATTGTTTGTTGTTTACTGTTACACTCAAGGATCTCGTCGATCACACGTCTTCGACGTATTCAAGCCAAGTCAATGCCGATGGCAGTGACGATTGTCCCACGCAGCGTGTCATTATCGACCAACATCCGCCCACTGTGGTGTGGCTTCAGACAGAGTATGTTACGAGTACAACGGTTGACTTTACTCTCGCTGTGGATGAGCACTCAAATGTCAGCTGGATCGTGCTGCCTCGCGGGAGCGAGGAGCCAACGCCTCAAGAAGTTGCCGCTGGAACTGGTTCCAATGGTGTTGGACCTGTGACGCGAGGTGTCTTGCTCTACCTCGGATCATCAACACCCTCGCCTGGTGCATCTGCTGGTGGCAAAGGTCAAGTGTTTTTGAATATTACGGGCTTGTCTGAAGGCATCGATTACGACATTTGGGTCGTGCCGTTTGACACGTTCGGCAACTACGAACCTCAAGCGCAGAGTCGCTGGGTGCGCACGGTTGGCATAGACATGATTCGTGATCCACTCCTTGTGCAAGAGGGAGGATACACGAGCACCGTCCAAGTCAAGCTGACGCAAGTACCGACGGCTGACGTCACCGTGCGAATGGCTGTACAAAATATTGCCGATGAGAGTCAAATTTCATTTGCGGTGCAGGCAATCAATCTGAATATCTTCACGACAACCGTGACGTTGACATTTACTCCTGCTGATTGGAATGTCGCTCAAGAAGTTGCAGTGAAAGCAGTGGATGATAAATACGTCGAAGATGAGCACTCGGCTCCGATAAAGTTTACCGTCACAAGTCTTGACGAGCGATACAATGAGTTGACGGGGCCAGTTCGTGGGGTAACAATTGACGACAATGACGAGTGTGGAATTGTGGTGTACGATCCAGATAATCAACCCACCGAGCGCTCTATTTCGTGCGCGGCGAACTCCGTCGTTGCTTTATTGAACTACACCGTCGCCGAAGACACAACTGTATACGCCGACGTGTACTTGACCGCAGCGACGCGAGGGGATACTGTTCAAGTTACGCTTACGAGTTCAGATCTTACCCTATTGTCTGCACCGAACGGTGCGGTGCTGACATTCAATGAAACAAACTATAATTTGGCACAGCGTGTGACGATTACTCCGGTGTACTCGTGCGTTGCGGCTTTGGATCGCTACGTTCCAATCACCGTAACAGTTGATTCGAGTACTTCGTGTGGCGCGCTCGCGGTACCTGATATTCCAGTGTATATTTCAGACGCACAAACGGCTGGATTAATGTTCAGCAAGAAATCGATTTCTGGCGTTCCAGGAAATACTTATCAATTCGACATGTGGTTGACATCGCAGCCGGCATACGACGTAAAAGTGGCGTTGACGACGCTCAAGGATGTCAATGGCGCTTGGGAGCACGCGAGCGCGAGCTTTGATTGTGGCGGTGAAGGGCCGGTCTGGACTTTCTCTGCGGAAGATTGTCAAACTCCTGTGACGTGCATCGTCACTCTTGTAGGCGACGACACGGCTTGTGGTGATGTTACTTTGGACATGAATGCCGATGCGACGTCACTCGATGAGGTGTACAACGCCATCGAGAGCTCGCCACCGACGCTCACCGTTCTCGAAGACGCGAATGCTGCCGGTTGGTACATTCGCGACGTCACGAACACTATTTCGCTCGTTCTTCCACCCGATGCAGCTGCCGGTACCTCCCCTCTGGCTCCATGGCAGGTGGGCGAAGAGCTCGAAACTGGCGTGTACACCATGACGCCAACCACAGCGTTGTGTAAGACGGTGACCATTCGACCGTTTATCGATTCGCAGTATGAACGGTACGCGATAATTTCCCCTCGCGAGATCACACTCCCTGCAGGGTTCTCAGGATCAACGACGTTCCGCGTGCGATTCCCGCGCAATTACAACGTGCACGTCCCCAATCAAGTCGTTCAAATTTGGCACGACGTCAAGTACACGACGGATGATCCCGATTACTTGGCGTTGAGTCCAAACCTCGGAGGAAGCGCCTTACCTGTGGAAGTCGTGGAATATGACGTGCCGGGATTGGACCTCGGTAACGCTGCGAAGGGCACGGTGCTTATTGACGAGCCATGCCCGAACAGTGTTACTACGCAGTTGTCGTCGCTTGGATTTTCGTTGAAGAGCGCGCCTTTGGCTGACGTCGTGGTGACTTTTGGTGAAATGGCTTACAACACCTCAATGTTGACCGCTCTCGGCGATGCTTACAAACATCTCACACTTGGCGCAACATCTTTGACGTTTACACCAAACAATTGGAATCTTGCTCAGCCCGTGATGGTGTCCGCGTTGTCGTACACAAACATTACGGCGTCGCGCACCGCTTACGTGTGCGCGTCGATGAGCTCAGCGGATGACGTCTACGAAGCTCTCGACGACGAATGCTATCCCATTCAAATATGTGACTGTACCGATGGATGTGGGGTGATGACATTCTACGACATCCCCACTTGTGTGTTCACCAACACAGTGGTCGAGCACGGTAATTTGCCAACCAAACCGCAGAGTTTTGAATTGTATTCAAGCTGTTGGGACGTCACTATTACGTGCGGCGGAACGTCTCTTTCGAGCCTTACGTCGGGCAACTTTCCTGCAGTCATGACGAACTTCACGACGTTGCCCGACGCAGTAGCTTACACCGATCTTGAGGCGATCCAACGCTTGAGGTACTCAAGCGGCGCGTGGTCCGTCGTCGACAAAACTGACTTCCCGCTCGCTCGGATCGACGGCGGCGTTCAAGGCGAGACGAACGAGGAGGGGATACATTGTCTCGGTGTGGCCAGCAGCGGTCTCATCGTTGAAAATCCCGACAACGCCGGATTGTTTGTTGAAAAGTCCGACGCATTGGGTTTGTTTGCCGATCAATTTCAAATCAACACCGCTGAAACGAATACGTTTGACACTGACGTGGCTGCCGTGGAAATTAAAGTTCTCGCGGGAGCTTCGCCAGACACCGACTCGTACAACCTGACGTGTGTTGACACTACGAAGAACTTCACATCTACCGATGGCTGCGTGCTCATCACCGATAAACTCTGGGGAAGATATGACGGCGCAGGTACGATGTACTTTAAGAGTTTGGGTTACTACGCCGATCCGTCTGATACCAGCGCGTTGCTCAGCGGAAGAAGAAAGTTGCTCGGGCGCGATGGCCGTAAATTGTTGCAGACGACTACGCCGGCGACGAGTGCGGAATTCATGAGCACGATCAATAGTATTGCTTTCTCTGATATCAGTCTCGATCCCACGGGGGCCACTCGTTTCTACGAAGTTACGATAACGGATTCGTTTGGCGCGGTGGCCACGGGTCCCGTGATGGCCATGGACACAGAAGGCGTAAACGATGCCCCTCAAATATTTGTCGATTTGCCAACCATTTACACGGAAAAGGAAAGTATTCCAATTGGAGCGCCTTGGTCTGTGGTTGACGTCGATAATCAGTACTGGAAACGTTGTGTTGTCACCATTTCGGATGTCGACGGCGTCTTTCAAGACGGCGACACGTTGTCTTACAACTCGACAGCTATCGTGGAGCAGTACGTTCAGTACAATACCACAATGCCGGCGAACTTTACAGACATTGTAGCGGCGTTTGGTGACGAACAACGTAGCGTTACATTAAGTAGTGCGGATGGAGCATCTTGGACGGCGTATCTCAAGGCTATGCAAAGCATCTACCTTCAGAACAGCGGTCCGGCGATGACGGACACCGATCGCTACATCAAAATGTGCTGTTATGACTATGGCCCAGAAAATGAAGAAGGATGCGCCGTGCAACGGGCGATCTTCCAACCCGTGAACGACGCGCCGACGTCGGAATCGCTGATTTTCTACATTCCAGATCCGCGCGTCGCCGGCTTGGTCAACGCCAACTTGATTGGCAACGACCCAGATAACGACGCACTCGAATATGTAATTTCGTGCAACACCACCAAGGGTGAGCTCGTGTACGACAAGGACACTGGTGTGTTTAGTTACACTCCAAACGCTGAAAATTACGGCAACGATCGCTTCGTGTACTACACAACAGACGGAGTCGTCGGTCCAGAACCGCGTCCGCTGCGGTCGAAGTACGCGACTGTTGAAATCAGACTCGGCAACGGTGACACCGCACCAGTTGCGAACGACATTTACATTGATGTTTGGGAAGGTAGTCCGGAGACATTTTCTTTCGACGCAACCGATGAAGACTCCACGGATACGGCTAAGTTGAATGATATCTACCGCTACCAGATTGTCACCGAACCCACAATGAACGTCGGTGGTATCACGCTTCAAGATGAAGTGACTGTAGGCGGTAAACGTTACACCGAAAAACCAGTGTTTACGTACACCGCAAACGCCAACACTGATCTCTCGAATCGCGTGCAAGAATTGATGACGCAAGACTACGGGGCAAACTTTGATTTCTCCACGTTGTCGCGAGAGGAGCATCCTGGTTTCAACTTGACGTACTTTTCATACGTCGCTATTGATTTGTCTGGGAAAGTCTCAAACGTCGCCAAAGCTTGGATATGGCTACGTCTCACATCAGAAACGAACACGCCACCAGTCGCTGCGGACATGGCGTTCTCGACGACTGAATCGACTGGCATTGCAGCCGATTTCGACACCACGGACAGTGAAACACCACTTCAGCTCGTACACAGCATCATAAGCACGGCTGTCGTGCCAACGCTCGGTACCGTCTCACAGACTGGAGTCGCAGCGAATCCGTATAGTAAGGGATTTGCATACGAACCATATCCGTATTACAACGGCACGGATACTTTCCAGTACCAGGCTTCGGACTCTCACGGGTCTACCTCTGAAATCGTCACCGTCACGGTGACCATTGACGCGGTCGACCAACCACCGCAAGGTGCGTGTGGGCCGAACTCCACGCTCAAGTCTTCGGTGGACGAGTTGGTGGACTTCAAAGGCAAGGCTGAAGACTTGCAAGTCTTACAAGGGTACCAAATTGTGCGAGCACGGATTCAAGCGTATCTTGACAACCCGCAACGCCGGGACTTGGAATTTTACGCGTACGCACCATTCATTGACGATTTGAACAAGTTTGACGATGTCGTAAACCGCGAGAATGTGATGATTTCGTGCGGGTCTGCGTATGACAACACGGGCAAGGCGAATGTGTATCACGATGAAGTCGCGGCTGTGGCGCTTTTAGCATACGACGTCGACCAACAACAATTTGGCACCATTCAATACGTGTTGAGTGAGCTCCCCAGTATCGCATCCAGCGACCCCGCGCGCGGCGCTGCTGGATATGCTGGTACATTACACCCGTACGTCGTACCCGCGGTTACCACGTACAACGGTACGAATTTGGTGACGTATTCTTACTCTGAAGCCACCATCGCTGGCTTGAGCGCCAACGTTCTCGCCGTGGGCGACATCATTGGTGACTCTGCCAATGGTCCCGCGCTGCTGATGTTCAATCCTCGTGAATTCATTTATGGCGAGGTTACGTTCAAGTGGTACGCTCAAGATACGAGCGTGTCTCCGCCCGCTCGCGGAGAAGATGTCACCATGACGGTGCACGTCAAGTGTCGCGGTGGAGAACGCGTGAATAGAGACCACGGTGAAACGTGTGATTTGTGCCCTCTCGGCACCTTCAACTCGGCAAATGTCCCAGATCAACAAAACTGCGGCTCATGTCCAGCGGGTAGTTACACGTCTTTCTTAGGCTCTACGGTGTGCATACCGTGTCCCGCGGATACGTACAGCGATTACGCCGGCGCGCAAGCGTGTACGCCGTGTCCGGTGAACAAGCGTTCGACATCTGGAAGCGATGATGAATCCGATTGCAAATGCGACATTGGGTTCGTTCGATTGAGTGATGGTTCATGTAGACCATGCTCGCTCGATCGACAAAAGTGTACCGAGTATGGATTACACATGCCTCTTCCTTACGCAGGATACTGGCAAGATCCAACCAACGGAGCGAGAAACCTTTCGTGCTTCCCTGGGGTGTCGTGCGTTGAGAAGTTCAGCGAAGATGAAGTACGGGCGTTGACGTGCGCTGGGCCCCGATTCTCATCAGATACCACCCCGGCGTACGTAGCTGATGCGTGTACTACCTGTGCCAAGGATCATTACAGATACGCGTCGTTTTGCGAAACGTGCGACCAAGAACCCATCGTGCGCATCTTCTTTATCATTCTTGGCTATTCTGTGGCGCTCTACGTCTTGTTCGAGCTCTCGCATCATCCAGTTATTCCTGCGTTGACGATCATGTTGTCTTTCTTCCAAGTCACGGCTGGGATGCAATATTTCGAAGTGCCTTGGCCAAAAGTCTTGGCGCGATGGATGCAAGTGTCGTCGCTTTCGTACGCCGACTTGCAAATTCTCGGTTTGGAGTGCGTGACTGAGTTTGATTATTTCACGCGTTTCCAAGTCACCATGTTTGCCCCGTTCGGTTGGTTATTCATCATCGCCTGCGCGGTGGTCATTCGATGCTGGAGAGACGTGGCGATGCAAGCCGTGCTCGGGATTAAAAAGCGTCGGTTGATTGAACGTCGACGAAAGCTTAAAGAGTTTGACATTGACGCCGACAAGTGGACCGAACTCGCCATATCGCGCGACGGCCTTCCATTCGACCGTCCAGAACTGCGCGGTAAAGGCGACGATTTCGACATGCTCGAGCGACACATGTACGGCCTCGCGACAAACGAAGGTTTGCGTCAACGCGTGTACAAGGAGAGCGTCGAGGCGATGCACAAGGCGGATCGACACATCGAGCTTAAAATGCACAAGAAGAAGAGCAAAAAGCAAGCCGAATACGAGTTGACAAAGGAACACCTCGACGACATTGAAAACCAGCGTCGAGCAAACATGCGCATCATCAAGGAGAACATCGACAAGGCGGTGCCTTCGTTCATCATCGCCATGTGGTGGGGGTACATGTTGCTTTCGCGCACGGTGACTGAGTTCTTCGAGTGCAAGAACAACGGTGAATCCGTGCGATTGATCGCGGCGCCAGAGGTTGAATGCAACGTCGGCCGGCATTTGGAGATGAAGCCTCTCGCCTTGAGCGCACTGGTGTTGTATCCGATTGGATTGATTATTTTGGTCGCGTCGTGGCTGTACGCGCACCGCTCGACGTCTAAAACGCGCGCGCGAGTGCACGTGCTCGCCACGACTGCGTCAAAGATCGAACGTGACCGCGCCGTGCTCATCGAAAAGTTTGAAGCGCGATACGGTATGACGTACTCGTCAGTGCGACCAGCGTTTTATCTCTGGATTTGCGTGGATTTGTTCAAAAAGTTATCCATCACTGGCGTCAAGGTGCTCTTCCCGGAGGCCATCTTGCTTCAATCCTTTGCCGCGATTGTCATCTTCACCGCGATCACGGTGGCGTGCACACGTAACCCATACGTCAGTACAAACCTCAACGTGTCTGAACTCGCGGGTACGGCCATGAACACAATCACCCTCATCGCTGGGTTTTACTTTCAACTCGGCATCATGGGCGACACGTCCACGTCTGTCGCCACGAGCGTCATTATGATTGGTCTCGTCGCCGTGACGCTTGTCCAAACCTTTGTTGTCATTCTTGAATTCTTCCCTTGGATGAAGAAACTCATGTTCTTGATCAAGTACAGAACTCAAACAGACATGTACAAGCCTGAAAAGATTGGCACGCATGAGAGCGGTCCGCAGGGCACGTCGCTCTTCGTCTTCCGGTCCGATTCTCCGTTTCGATACTGGTGCTGGCGCGCCATACGACACCCATTATTCGACAGGTGCGTCACCGTCGCGGTGTTTCTATCCCTCGGCGTGCTCATCGCCGAAAACGTCACGTACGAAGATGCCTACGTCTCCGACGCCTACGCTCGAGTCACCGCGTTTAATCTCGCCATCAACGCCGTGTTTACCTTTGAAGCGGTGGTGAAAATCATCGCCATGGGGTTCATCTTGGGCGAAGGCGCGTACATGCGCGACACGTTCAACTGCATTGACTTTTTAGTCATCTTCTTGCAGTTCTTGCTGTTGATTGTGGACATTTCATCCAACGTCACGGGTGCGAGAAGCGCGAGATTTGTGCGGTACATTCGTTTCGCTCGCATTCGCTACCTGCGATTGTTCCGTCGCTTGTTTAAGTTCAAGGCGTTGCGCGGGCCAAACTTCCGCTTGATGTGGCTCGAAGCTCGGGCTGAGGACACGGAGGAAATCGCGCAAGCCATCGAGCGCGGGCGAGTGGTGTTTGAACCAGCCACGGCGGAGACGATTGAGTACACGTTACGCGTGCTTCCGCCCGACGTGTTGCGTCTCGCGTGCGGGCTCATCGAAGAAATGTACAATGAAATGTTTGACCCGGCGCTCGTCGCCGCGTACTCACAACAAACGGACGCGGTGCATCAAACGGTGCAAGAAGCGAACAGGGAACTCGTGTACGAATGGCTCGCCACCGTGGCTGAGCCCGGGCAGAAGCGTGCGTTTTTGAACACGTTGACGAATATTCGCGACGTCGGCGCTCGACTCGGCGCCGAAGGCGTCGCTCGGGAAATGGCGCGACAGCGCTACGATTCTGTCGAGATTTCCAACGCCGACGCGTTTGTCATCCCCGAAACTGCCGGTGGTATAGGCAGCGCCAAGGCGTATAAGCGCCAAGCGTTACGCGGCGCCAAGGCGTCGTCGTTTGCGAGCACCAAGGTTACGATTAGTAAGCAATTTGACATGTTTCACGCGTCGTTGACGAATGACGACAAGGTTGAAGACGCGTTGAACGCGTTGCCGCTATTATCCGTAAACGAAGACGAACAGATGCGCGAGTTGTACGAGTCCAAACTCGCGCTCGAACAGCACTTAAAGGAATCGGATATCGACGTCGATGCCGCGCGAGCGGTGCGAACCAAGGCGATTAAAGCCGAAGCCGCCGAAGCCGAAGCCGCCGCGCCCGCGCCCGCGCGCGCGTCGTGGTTTGGAAAGAAATAAGCGTTCCACGAACGCCGAACGCGATTGACACGCCGACACCGTGCGTATCAATCGAATGCGTTCCCATGATAGATATATATCCTAGTAGCTCTCTTCACCAAGAGACGTCGGTCAGCATTTATATTTTAATACACACATTTGACCGCCGACGCCGCCTCGTCGCCTCACAACCGCGCGCGCCATGGCGCCGTCGCCGGCGCCGCCACCGCGTACCGCCGCCGACGCCCTACGCATGCGCGCGCTCACGCACCCTCACGCGCCCGCGCTCGTCGTCGTCGACGCCACCGGCGCCGTGACTTTCGCGCTCGACGCGCGCGCGCTCGACGCCGCCGTCTCGCGCGCCTCTCGCGCGCTCTGCTCCACCCCGCGGCATCGCACCGTCGTCGTCTCCACCGCCCGCGACGGCGCCGACGCGCTCATTACGTTGCTCGCCGCCGCACGCGCGCGGCGCACGGTGTGTACGGTGGATACGGAGGCGTGGCCGCCCGCGCGGTGTCGAGCCGCGCTCGACGCCGCAAAGGCGAAAGACGTCGTCTGCGCGACGGCGGACAACGCGCGGGACATCAAGGCACGGCTCGGCATCGATGACGACGAGGTAGGGATAATTGTTATGGATGCGTTCGACGATGATGGGGAGGGTATGAATGCGAACGAGGAGGAGGAGGAGGTGGAGCCGAACGCGACGTGGTATTTGGCGTTTACGAGCGGCACGACGGGCGGAGCTCCAAAGCCTGTCCCGGCGACGCACGACGCCGTCATGGCGTATGCGAGGAATAAAATAGCCGTCGAGCGTATAAAGAGCGATTCAGTGGTCGTGCTTGCGTCGAACGCGACGTTTGATTTGTATATGGGCGACGCGTGCGCGGCGGTTTTGGCTGGAGCGACGTGCGCGGCGTCGTCCCGAGCGATGATTCAGAGCGATTTTGCACGCGTCGTGCGCGCGAGTGGGGCGACGCACGTGTGCTGTACGCCGACGGTGTTTTCTTTGTTGCGTTGCGCGCCGAGCGAGGTGCCGACGTTGCGATGTGTGACGTTGGCTGGGGAGAAGATGTCGACGCGGACGCTCGAGACGTGGGCGCCGGCGGTGGAATTGTACAACGCGTACGGCGCGACAGAGACGACGGTGGTGCAAACGTACGCGAGAATGCGCGTAGGTGATGATGCGAGGCGTGCGGGGAAGGCGTATGCGATCGATGGGTTCGCGTGCGTGTACATTGCCAAACGAAAAGACAAAGACGAAGACGAAGACGAATGCGGCGCGACGTTTATCGACGACGCGGGCGTCGCTGGCGAAATTGTCATCGGCGGCGCGTGCGTTTCCGCGGGATACGTCGGCGACGTCGCTCGTACGGCGGAAGCATTCGTAAATACCGATCGAGGACGCGTGTATTTCACCGGAGACGACGGGTACGTGGATGAAAGCGGGGAATTGTACGTGCTCGGCCGGCGGGACAGACAGGTGAAAATTCGCGGCTACCGCGTGGAGCTGGATGAAATCGAAGTCGTTCTGCGCGCGTGCGACGCGCTCGTGGCGAATGCGGTGGTATTTTACGACGTCAACGGCGATGACGCGCAGTTCTCGGCGTTGACGGCGCACGTGCAATTACGACGAGACGACGACGCGTTCGATGACGGCGTGTACGCGCGAGCGCTTGAACGATGGGCGAGACATCGCATGCCGACGCACGCCGTACCTCTTCGGTATGTGTTTGTCGATTTCGCGTCTTGGCCGATGACATCGAGTGGGAAAACGTGTCGAATGACGCTTCGTGAGCGATTGCTCGAAGGCGTGACGTCGGTGTACCGCCCACGTTACGAAGCGCCCAGGAACGGCGTCGAGCGCGCTCTGGCGCGGATTTGGATGGAGGCGTTGGGATTGAGGGACGAGCGCGGCGTCGGTGCGTTGGACGCGTTCGATGCGATCGGCGGGACGTCGTTGAACGTGCTTGTGGTCTCGCGCGCGTTGGTGGCTGAGAAATCCTTGCGCTTAGCGCCGAATTCGTCGACATTGTCTTCATCGACGATTGGCTTGACGGATGGCGAAGCTGCGGCGTTACTCCCAAATGACGACGAACCCGCCGCGTGCACGTTTGGCGTCATCGACGGTCCATTCGCGCCATGCGAAATATTTGCCAGGCCCGTGCTTCGCGATTACGCCGACTACCTCATCGCGAATGGCGTCGCGGTCGACGACGACGACAACAAATGTTTGTCGCCGTCTTCATCGACGAGCGACATGGATGATTTCGACGCTGACGCGCGGTGCATGCGCGCCGCGTGCGGGCGAGGCGTCGTCGGCGTCGTGTGCGCACTGTTACGTTCGGGCGTCGCGCCAGACGCCGAATGCCTCCGAGCGGCGGCGGCTAGCCCGTCGCCGCGGGCGATTTCAGTAGTCCGCGCGTTGCTCGACGCCGGCGCTGACGTCTCTGTGCCATCACGTGCGAACACGCTCGCAACGCACATCGCCGCCGCACGAGGCAACGTGGATATGCTTGAAGAACTCATCCGCCGCGCGCCCGTGGGATGTGCTGGCGTTAAAGACGCCGACAAGCAAACTATTCTGCATTTAGCCGTGCGAAGCGGGGACATTGCGACCATTCGCGTCGCCATCACCGCGTGCGCGCCGTTAAAGACGCGCCAGGGCGGGCTCGAGGCGTGGGATCGATGGAAACGTACCGGCGCCGCGTGGGCGTTGCGATTGGGCGACGCCGAAGCCGTTTCGGCGCTTCGAGACGCGGGTGCAAAATTGACGGATTTGGAATTACACGTGGCCGACACGTGGAGACACGGGACGCTCAGCCAAAGGACGCTCGCGCAACGTGAGCTTCGACCGTCGCGGAAGCGCGAAGCATCCATTGAAATGATGACGGCACTCGGCGAGCGTCTGGCGAACTCGACGCTCGACGCTGAGCATCGAGTCGAGGCGGCTTCGGCGGTTCGAGAGCTTGCGTGCGCAAGCGGGGCGAATAGAGACGCATGTAGACGGTTAGGCATCATTCCTTCGCTGTGCGCGCTCGTGCGCGAGCAACATTGCGTGGAATCTATCGGGGCACTGCGCAACGTGGCGTATAACGCGAGCACGGAGAATCAAACGGTGGCTGGAGACGCCGGGGCGGTTGAAATTCTCTCCAACGTCATTCGAAGCCGCGCGACGTCGCTCCAGGACCACGACGACGATAGCGAAGACACCATCGCGGCACATAATAGGCGTATCATATTTGCAGCCGTGAGTGCGCTGAAATCTCTCACGTTCAAGCACGAGGCAAATACGAGGCGCGTCGCTGACGATATCATTCGCTTGGCGAAAGCGTTGTGTAACATCGACATCGTAGAAGAACAATAGGCGACACACTAGGTAGGTAGGTAGGTAGCACAGAAACATACTAGCAGCGGGTAACAACAGTAACTAACTATAGCCTAACAAATTTGCGCGCGAGTTTGCAACAACACGATGCGGTCGCCGACGACGGCGCCTTCGATGTCCTGTGGCGCGCCTCGGTACGACTCAATCGCCTTGGCAGCCTCGGCGATGCGCGTAATCAATCCGTCGCGCTTCGCCGCATCCCACACGAGCGCCGACGACGCGTAATCAATCACACGCACTTCCGTCGCTTCCGCGGTGATGCTATCGTATAATCCAGCGCCGGCGAAATCTTCCAAATCTTCCCCGTTGGAGTCGCTTCGAGCGATAATCGTCCCGCCCGCCGGCGCGAAATGTCCTTGGAGCTTACTCGGCACCGATCGAATCGTAATCTCGCCCGTAGACTTGCTCACTGTGAATCCTAACGCACACCCCGGATCGTTTCCAACCAACGTCTCGCCGAGACCGACGCACAGTTCGCCAAAGACTTCATCCGCGTCGCCCGTCACTGGATTTGCCGTGTGCAGCACAAACGCGTACTCCGCGTCGACGAGCTCCATGAGTAAAACCGCAACGTTGAGGTCGGCGTCAGGAATTCCGCACGCCTTACGCGATAGCCACGCGCGTTCGGTCCACTTGGATGCCCAGACGCCGCAAACGGCATCCCAGACGCGCTCCATGTCGGCGTCGGCGTTGAGCGTCTTCGCCGCGCGCGTCAACGGCGCCTCTAATCCGCTCGGACACACGAGTTGCGTGGCGATAATCTCGCGCGCGTGCGCCAAAGCGTCGCGGCGTTCACTCGCGGTGGTTGACGAATCAATCGCGCGCACGGCGGCATCGAGTTGCGCGCGAGTTTCGGTGTCTTCGGCGAGCGCGCGTTCAAATGCGCCGAATGGAAGCGCAAACGATCCCGGGACATCGACGCCGGCGGCGGCGCCAGATGCCGCGAGTTCCTTGGCCATTTCAGCCAAGCTCTTGCTCTTACCACCGACGATTGACTCAACATACGCGTCTGGGGTGATGACCCACGACTCTGAGGGCGTGTACGGCTTGATGGACACCTTGGTCGTCGAAGCCGAAGCTGAAGCCAAAGCTGAAGCCAAAGCCGACGTCGTCGCCGCGGATGAGACGTTGGCCTTTTCAATCACCAACGCCTCGTCCACGATCGCGCATCGCACGTGTTCGCCATTCATGGCGACGACATTCGCCCACAGCGCGTCGTCGGCGACGCTGGCGAGCAATACGTTGGTGTTGCGCGCGCGAATGGCGATGTGGCTCAGTAAATCCACCGGCGACTTGGTGACGACGGCTTTAACGCCCGCGGGAATGTCCTCGAGGCCGCCGAGCTTTTCCGTGAAGCACACCATTGGTGTGGATGAAAAGTCTTCACCTTGAATTTCGCCCAGTGTTTCAATCTTCGCCACGCCCGCGTAGGTTTCGAGCGCGGCATCACCGACGCTGGCGATGAGCCAAGGCGACCGTCCGGCGGCGGCGCGCACCGTCGGCCGAAGCGAAGAAATCAATTGCGACACCACAAACACCACGTGCGAACGCACGTTTTCTTCACCAAAGTTAATCAAATACTTTGGGTCAGTTTTCGTGCTCTTGGCTGCGATGATGTTCGCCGCGGATTGCGTCGCAGAGCACAAAAAGTCCATGTCGTGCTCCATGGCGAGGGCGCAATATTCGAGCGCGGCGTCCATCGTCTTGGCCCACGACTCGCTCCATCGCGCACCGTTCGCCTCACCCATCGCCGCGCGCAAGTAGCTCAACGCCATACTAAGCTTTGGTGAATCTTGCGTCAGCGTCGCATTCTTCAACGACAACTCCAACAACCCGAGCAAATCATCCGCGCTCATCGCCGCGTGGTCCACGGATTCCACCTTGGTTCGGAAAAACTTTTCAAGCGTCGCGTCAAGCATCACCACATCGCGATTCGGTGCATCATTTTGCCACACGTGCAGCATCTTTTCACGAATCTCGACAATCTTCCCGGGTACCCACCACGCGTCGCGATTTTGTAACATGTCATCCACCTCCCACGCCACGTCCCCGGGCAACCCGTGGCGCGCGAAATTCATCGCGCTATCCACGTCTCCCCCACCGTGCGTCGTCTTTAAAATCCACAAATAGTGCTTGAATGAATCAATCATGTGCGGCATGTGATACGCTGGACCAGTGATGCCATCGGAGCGCCATCCAGCCTTCATGCCGGCTAAATCTTCGCGCGTCAGACGCGCGTTGGTCCACAAATGCTCCCAAAAGTCATCCCAGTTGCCAGTGTGCAAAAAGTGCAAATACGCTTCGCAAATTTTCACATCATCGGGCGTGGTGTTCGAGTGCAGCTTTTGGTGCCACTGTGCGATGAATGGGTCTTCAATGCCCGGTCGGTGGCCTTCTTTGATGCCGTGTTGGCGCATGATGTTTAAAATGCCCATGCGAATGTCGTCGCCGTTGCCGCCGCCGCGCGGGAGAAACGCTAGAGACGCGCGCATTAATCCTCGCGCGGTTGGGTCTTCAGCCGTCGCAGCCTTGTGTGCGATACGACCAGCGAGACGTTCTTGCATGCTCGCCATGTCCTTGCCCTGGTAGTTATTCCCAGCGTACCAGTGGAGCTGTTTTAATGAGCTCAAACGCAACCACGAGTACACGACGGCGGCGCCGGCGCCGCCGAGCGCCGCGGCGTCATCCAGCGCGCCATCAACCGCGCAAAATCGCGTAAACAAGTTCACCGATCCGCCCTCAAGATCAGTGGCGCGACGCGCCAGGGCTTCGAGGCCACCGCCAGCGCCACCAGCCAAACTCAAGCGTTTAATCGTCGCGCGCACGTCGCCGTCGGTGGCGTGCGCCCAAAAATCGCCACTCACGCAAATCCCGACGATGGACCCCACATCCTCCTCGCTCGCCGGCACGCGCATCACCAACGCATTCGTAGCTTTATCAAACACACTTCGCTTCGCGATGCCGTCGCCAAACTCGCGCGTGACGCCATCGCACGCGATGGTCGCCGCCGGAGCGCGCCACGCGCCGACGTCGCCCTCCGTCGCCGTCGTCGCCCAGTGCAACTCAACCCCCGCACCTTGCGCATTCGCCGCGCACGCCGCCCCCACGAGCGAAAACGTCACATCCATATCACCACTGGGAAGCTTTACGACGACGATATCGATCGCGCCATCGTCACCGAATGGAAGTTTGACGCGCGCGCGCGACGCTTCGACGGGTTCGGCGGGCGCGCGGCGTCCCGCGTCGGCAGCCTCAGGGTTGGATATTCTCTTCGTCTTTGTCGCCGCCGCCGACGCGTCGCGCGCGACGGCGACGCGACGACGATGGCGCGGCGTCGCGCGGCATCGCGCGGTGCGCACGGCGGCGCCGAGGGACGTCGTCGCGCGCATCACGAGTGTTGACGATGGTGTTGTTAGTTTTTACAGCGCTCGCTCGCGTCGCGTGTGCGTCGTCGTCGTCGTCGTCGTCGTCGTCGCGTCACGTCGTCGTCGGTGCGTGCGGTCTCGACGCGTTCGTTCGTTCGCGTTCGCGCGGAACGTGCGCGTGCGCGGCGGTGTGACGGCGCGTGCGAAGCGACGAATCGATGGCGATGCGATCTTATCCACTTTTTTTGACGCGGTGCGACGGTTCGCGTTCCCTCTGTGGATTGATTCATCATCGATGGATGGCTGACGATCGTCGCGCGCGTCGACGCGGCGGTGCGCTATGGTTCGAACCAAGACGCCTGGTATGCGCGCGTATTCGTACACGCGACGCTCGCGACGACGCCCCATCCGCAATCACGCAATCAATCGTTCGTTCGATCGCGCATCGATCCATCAACAAAAAGTCAACACACAAAACGGTCTCCCTTCTGACGCCCCGCCGACGCCGACGCCGACGACGCGTCTCGCGGGACGCGTGCGAATCATACGCGCGTCATCATCTCGCGCATGTCTTTTCGCGCTCGAGCGTCGTCGTCACCATGCATGCATCCATCCGCGCGCGTCATCATGCATCATCATTCCATCAATCACCACGAGTACCCAGCGCGCGACGCCGACGACGCGTCTGTCTTCAACGGGACGCGTGCGACGGCATCGAACCTCTGATGTCACCTGCGCTCGCGTTTTTTCGCGGATCGACGCGTGCGCGTCGTCCCCGGTCGCGTCCGTCGGTCTTGTCCCGCGTCACACGCGAACGCGTTCTTTTCGCGCTCGAGACCGCGACTGGACGGGCCAGCGGCGACGTTGACGCCGTGCGCGATCGACGACGCGATGGACGGGCCAGCGGCGACGGCGACGACGACGCGATCGACGACGCGACCGACGCGCGAGACGTGGTGGTGGGGGTTGGTGTTGATTCCGCGCGCGCGACGGTCGTCGAGTCGTCGTCGTCGGTGCGTCGGCGGCGCGGATTCCATTCGCGCGTGCGTTCGGTGTCACGCCAAATCCATCGTCGTCGTTGACGCCGTGCGCGCGTGCGGTGGGGTATGTGTGCGCGGTGTCGTCGCGCGAGGGTGGGGGCGTCGGATGCGCGCGTGGTGTGCGTGACGACGGCGGCGGATGCGGACGCGTGGTGCGCGCCGTGCGCGAATGATGATGATGATGATGATGATGTTCATGATGATGTTCGTGATGATGACGGTCGACGCGGCGATGGCGCTGGCGTCGCGGAGGCGATCGATGCGTGCGTGGACGGCGCGTGTTTTTACGATGTCGTCATCGTCGGTGCGGGCGTGAGTGGGTGTGCGTTCGCGCGCGCGTACGCCGACGCCGACGCCGACGTCGACGCCGACGTCGACGTCGGTCCTCGCGCGGAGGGACGTCATCGATACCGACAACGATCCTCGTCAACGACGATGCTGTTGATTGATCCGACGAACATGGCGAAAGATGCGATAGTTACGGAGCGTCTGACGCGCCGGGCGGCGCGATTCGCGGTGGGAGCGTCGTCGCTGGCGAGTTTTTCGGCGCGCGGGTGCGCGCGAGCCCGCGCCGCCGTCGTCGGACACGACGCCGCGCGGCGCGAGCTGACGCTCGACACGGGCGCGTGCGTGCGGTACGGTGCGTTGTGCGTCGCGACGGGCGCGCGGCCGAGGCGTGCGGTGCCGGAGAGCGTGGATGCGCTCGAGGTGCGCGACGTCGAGAGCGTGGACGCGCTCGCGCGTCGCGTGACGCGTGCGAATGCGACGACGGTGGTTTTAGTCGGGAACGGTGCGATTGCGCTTGAAATTGTCGATGCGTTGTGTGGTGTGGGTGTGGCGTCGACGCGCGCGATGGAGGCGTGCGAATTGGTGTGGGTGATGAAGCACGACGCGTTGGGAGACGCGATGTTTGACGCGGACGCCGCGGATTTCTTTGGGCGGATTTTGCGCGCGCGGCGGAGGATGAAGGCGGCGCGCCGCGCGACAGAAGATTGGACGATATACCCAAACGTCGTCGCCGGTGACGAGGACGACGAAGATGGACGCGATGCGAAGCGCAGAATGTTGGGGTCGTCGGCGGGACCGGATTGGACGTCTCGCTTCCGCGCTCGCTGCCGCGACGGCGGCGGTGAAGCCACGGCGACGGCGGCGACGCATCGCATGAAGTTGACAATCATAAAAAATGCCACCATCGCTGACGCGCACAAAGACGGCGCGCGCAATGTCATCACGCTGAGTAACGGCGAGACGCTCTTCGCGGATGTCGTCGTCTCCGCGGCGGGCGTCGAACCCAGATGTGATTGGCTCGACGCTCGCGACGCCCCGCGGTCATCCATCGACGGCGGCATTCTCGTCGACGAGTGCATGCGCACCGTTGGGCCGTACGCGGACTCCATCTACGCCGTCGGCGATGCGTGTTCGATGGAGGCGCGGTCGCGCTCGAGCGACGCACCTTGGTTTCAAATGCGTTTGTGGAGCCACGCGGCGCAGACTGGCGCATTCGCCGCGAAAGTTCACGCCGGTGTGTGCGACGCCGACGCATTTGGGTTTAATTTCGAACTTTTCACGCACGTCACGCAATTCTTTGGCCTGAAAGTGGTCTTGCTCGGCGCGTACAACGCGCAAAAGCTCGACAGCGAGCCCGCCGAAGACGTCACGACGTACCAGCGCGAACGCGTGGATGAAGACAATCCTTCCGCGTCAACGTACGTTCGCGTGCTGTTGCTGCGTGGTAAAATGAAAGGTGCCGTGCTCATCGGCGATACCGATCTCGAGGAAACGTTTGAGAATCTCATTATGGATGGCGTGGACTTGTCGCGGTTCGGCCCGGCGCTGCTCGATCCCGAATTCGACGTCGAAGACTTTTTCGATTAGCCACCGTCGCAGGGCGCGCGCGATGCCCGCCCGCTGCGTAGCGAATAGTAGTAGAACAATCGATAGGCAACGTGAATGTCGTCATTCGACGCACACACTCGCATAGTAGCAAACAATACGTCTCTATGTATCTAGTATTTCAAGTCGACAATTTTCTATCCACCCGACGACGCCAGCCGCGGCGGCTACGAACCTCTCGCCTACTAACTCTTCCATCTAACGACCCATCACGTCTTGGCGGCAGCGATACCACTACACATCACTACCACTACACAACTAGTGCGGTTTCGGCTTGAACCCATCCACCGCAAAGTTTCTCGACGCCGAAGGAATGACGACTTCGCACCCATCCAGCGGCCCCTTCGCGCAGCTCACTTGACATCCCAACCTCGACGTCTCCGTCAACCCATACGCCAAATCTAACATATCATTCTCATCATCACACGCTTCGGGGAGCGATGCGAACACGGCTTCGGGAAGCACGACGTGACACGTGCTACACGCGAGCGAACCTTCGCACGCGCCTTCGAGCTCGACGTCGTTCGCGTGCGCGGTTTCCATCAAACTTTCCCCAATAATCCCTCGCACGGTTTTCCTATCGCCATCGCGATCGATGAATGTGATTTCTATCGAGTTCTCCGCCGTGGCTTTGGTTTTCCCCCCGCCGTGTGCGGCGACAGTGGACGTGGAGACGGCGCGAATGGCGCTGGACGACGTCGTCGTCGCCTCCAGGGTCGCCGCGAACCGGGACGCCGCGCGGCGTAGCGCGTGCCCGCGCATGTGCGCGTGCGAGCGGTGCGTGCGAACAACCCTTTGGATGCCGCGTTCGTTGTCGGCGGCGACGCAAAAGTTCCCCGCGTCACGGTATGGAGCTGAGCTCGCGAGGGAAACCCGCGCGGCTGAGGCAAACGTCGGTCGAGCGCGCGGGGAATTTCTAATTATGTCATCTACAATGAATCGCTAGGCAGTTGTGCGATGTGGGGTGATTAGTGTGGGCTATACGTGAGTCATCGACGCTAATGTGCGGCGACGTGCTCCAATACGGGAATTTCTAGAAAGTGCGCTTTGTGAGCGCGTCTTCGCGGGCGACGCCCCCCTGGGGCGGCGTCTCGGCGCGTTTGATGCATACACATCGACGACGGAACCACGCATGCGTGCGCGCGTGCGATTGCATGGTCGCTTAGACTGTATTCTCACCAAAAAGCGTCTTTTCAAACGCTTCGAGATGCTGGTAATCACACGGTTTGATTTTCACCGCCGTGTGACCGCGCGGATACCGTCGAGCCAACGCGACGACGGCGTCCCGAAGGCGCCGGCGTTCGCTATACATCAAGTACGCCACCGCCACCGAAGGCGCGCGCGAATGACCCGTCATGCAATACACGAGCACGCGCGATGGAAACGCATCGTCTGCGCGTTCCGCTTTGACGTGTAATTCATCTAAAATCCTCACCGTCGCGCTCAAATCCAACGCGCTCGCGTCGCTCGCGTCGCTCGGCGCGGTGAACACGGTAATATCTCTCGAACTACAGCACGGCGTACACGCCGGAACAGCCTACACACACAAATAAAAACACATCACACCCCGTCAGTACGATCCCGTCGCCACAAACACCCACGACGCGTCACCAGCAAAGCTCCACGCGTCGCGCGCGCGCGAAAAGTCACCCCCCCCTACCAATACTAATCCACAAAACTCCCTTCCCCTCGCCCACACGCGCCCACGTATCGCCTCGCATTCTCGCACGCACATTCATCACGGTTCGTATACCGCATTTTATCAGCACATCAATGTTCGACGTGTGTTCGAACGCGCCGATGCACAAAAATTTATCGATGACTTCGACGATTGGTTCCTTGCCCGTCGCATCCATCGTGGTGCCGCACGCGCCGTTGGCGCGGTCGACGCTTTCGCTGCATCGCCGGTAGTGTCCGCATTGATGGCACGTGGAACCGGGTGCGTGTGCGTGTCCGCACGATGGGCAGTCGTCGTCGGGCGCCATGATGTGGCGCGCGCATGGGGCCCATGGATTGATTGGTTCGGCGTCACAGGGGGGGCTTGGCATGGGGAATTTCATGGTGGTAAACACATATGCTATACGTGCGATTTAGGTCCCGAAATTCGAGTATGTGATAAATGAGAATTTCATGGGGTGGAGTATGAGAACTGGGGTGGATTTCGAACAGACACCCGCGTGTATCGGGTATCCAATGCGGTGTATATAGAGGGTTGTGCGCTATAATATACGTACACGGGCGTTCGCGAGGACGACCACTATGATGTATATAGAGGGTTGAGCTCTATAGTATACGTACACGGGCGTTCGCGAGGACACGGCGCGATTCATCGTCGTCGTCGTCGTCGTCGTCGTCGTCGTCGTCGTCGTCCGCACACGCGCGCGCGCCATGCACGACGACGACCTGCTCGCGCACATCGACACGCGCGGCGTCGAAGTCCTCAACGCCACCGACGACAAGGCCTGGACGAAGATCTTAGCCGCGGGCGAACGCGATCAGGACACGTTGGAGCTCATCACCGATGACGACGAGACGTGCATCGTCAGCGTGCCATTCACGACGAACGTGAAACCCACGCACGTGGTCATCATCGGTGGTGGCGCGAATGACGGCGATATTTCCGTGTCCGCGTGCGCGGTGGTGAAGGTGTTCGTGAACAAGCCGTCGTTGGGGTTTGAGGAGTGCGCGAAGAAGACGCCGGCGCAGACGCTGGACGCGCGCGTCGGCGCGCGGGACGGCGGCGTATTCGAGCTCGATAAGACGGCGTTCGATAACGTGCGGACGTTGACGTTTTATTTTGAAAGTAATGTGGGCGATACTGAACGGACGAGCGTGAGGAGATTGGAGATTCGTGGACGGACGATGGATGCGGCGGATGTGAATCAGTTGAAAAAGTGCTGAGGCGCGTAAGAGCTCGCGTTTTGGGAGCGCGTTTTGGCGCGCGGGGTGTGTGCGCGTCGTCGTGGTCGTCGTGGTCGTGGTCGTCGTCGCGTATGCGATGATGATGATGATGACGACGATGGACGATGGAAACCCCGAGGAGGAAAACGCTCCCGCGAGCTCGAAGATTTAAACAAAAAAACATAGCCGCGAGCGGATGGATTTGAGAGTCGCGTTTTGACCGCCACGAAGCGACCTCGTGCGTGCGCGCCCATGGCGCGCGCGCGCGATGTGTGCGCGATGATGTGTGACGATGCGATGCGTAAATTGGTGGTGCTTGTGCACCACCGCGCATCGTGTCTGATTAAAAAATCGTGGTTCAAAAGCGCGTACGATGACCGAATGCAAACATTCGCGGCGCTTGAATGTACATAGATGATGATGCGGCCACCGGACGCGATGACAAGTTTTCAAGGCGCGATGCATGCATGCATGCGATTGAATATTAATGCTTAGCTAAATTAGAGCCATGCTGACGAATGCGCTAAACGCCATACATCTACGCGCGCGCGATTATCGCGCGCGTTTGCGCTTTGCTCGACGCCATTGCGCGCCTCTCGCGATGACCACGGCGAACCCCATGCCCGCGCTCGCCCCAGACGTGGGCTACGCCTTGAGCGGGATCTTCATCGTCAACGTGCGCGGGGACGTGCTCATCTCGCGCGCGTATCGCGACAACGTTGAGCGGCACTTACTCGATGCATTTAGAAGTGAGATCATCGATGCGCGCGGACAGGCGAGAAACACTCGCTCCGCGCGCCGTAACGGCATTCTGGACGCACCGATGCGAACGATAGGATCAGTGACGTACATGTTCAAGCGCTGTAACGACGTCTACGTCGTTGGCGTCACGAGAGGCGCGTCGAATGCGATGTTGGGGTTTACTTTTCTCTCGCATGTGTCGCGCCTGTGCGCGCACTACTTTGGCGCGTGCACAGAAAACGCCATCCGAAGCAATTTCGTGCTGTTGTACGAGTTGTTGGATGAGATTTGCGACAATGGGTACCCGCAAATCACCGCAGCGGAGGTGTTGAAGACGTACATTACGCAGAGAAGTTCAACGAGAGACGCGACGCGCGAGCAAATCGCGAAACAAGAGCTCGCGGACCAGCGCGCGGCGGTTGCTGCGGCGAAACAAGTCACCGGTGCGGTGCAGTGGCGCCAGGAAGGGTTGGTATATAAAAAGAATCAGGTGTATTTAGACATTGTGGAGAGCGTGAATATGATGATGAGCGTAGAGGGAACGGTGTTGCGGGCGAGCGTTTCAGGAGCTATTTACATGAAAACCTTCTTGACGGGTATGCCAAACATTAAAGTCGGGTTGAACGACCGATTAAGCGAAGAGACGCGTGCGAGTGCGCGTGGGGTGGATATCAACGCCAGCGCGGCGACATCGAAGAGATTTATCGAACTCGATGACTTGCAGTTTCATCAGTGCGTTCGGTTAAATAAATTTAGCAGCGAGAAGACCATCGAATTCACGCCACCTGATGGTGAATTCGAGCTCGTGCGCTATCGCGTGAGTGACGGCATAACGCTTCCGTTCAAGCTGATGCCGGCAGTGAAAGAACTCGGACGTACGCGCTTGGCGGTGACGGTAAACTTGAAGTCGCTGTACAGCGACAAAACCGTCGCCACCGAGGTACGCGTACGTATTCCCGTTCCCAAGCACACCGCTCGAGCCATCGTCAACGCAACGGGTGGCAAAGCAAAGTATGTGCCCGAAGAAAACTGCTTGCGCTGGAAAATCAAGCGTTGCGCCGGTCATGAAGAATTCCAACTCGACGCCGAAGTCATCCTGGCCAACACGTTGGAGGAGCGCAAGCCGTGGATACAGCCCCCGATTAACGTCGAGTTCCAAGTCCCCATGTTCACCGCATCTGGCTTACGCGTGCGTTTCTTAGAGGTCACGGACACGAGCGGGTACGACGTCGTAAAGTGGGTGAGGTACTTGTGTACGTCGGGCGGCCGAGGCGAACGCTCCGGCTCTTACGAGATTCGCTGCGCGTAATAACATCAAAGTAGTGCGCTGTTGCTGGCGCCGCTATAGAGCGAGGCATATATCGATACCTCGATACCTCGCATATTGTAAAATAACACCAAATCTATATAGCACACGAGAACACAACGCACGCGTGCGTACGCGAGTGCCGCTTTGAGACCGCCCGCGGTCAGCGCTTCCTCAGACGTGGGCGCACCACTATCGCGCACACCGACGCCGTTTGCAAGACCATCACCGCACACAGCCGTCACTCAAACGCACATGTTCGCCACACGCGTGTCGTCGTTCGCCGTCGGCTTCTCTGCCGCCTCGGCTGCGGGGTTTTACATCATTAAACAGGATATTCAAAAGAATCACGAAGCGCTCGCGAAGGAGTGCTCCTCCTTAGTCGCGCGCGTCAAAGCCCTCGAACAGGCATCGAAGGCGTGATCATACATAAGCGAGGTGAGAAGTAGTAGTAGTAGCGCGCGACGGCGGCGGCGATAATGTCAAATACAGAGCTATAGGAATAGAAACGATTAGCGCGAACGTTCGCGCGTCAGGCGCGCGCCCTCAGCGAGCGCGTCTTTCACCGTCGGCGCGGGAAGGCACACGACTTTATGCGCGGACCAGTCTCGTTTTTGACACTCTGGGGTGCAGTAGTATGTTGTTTTGCATTGACTGCATCGGCGCGCGCGGTCGGTGTACGCGAAGCACGCTCTGCACGTGCGAAGTTTCATTTTGCGCCGGCCTTCTCCATCCTCTCCGTCTTCGGCGAACGCCTTTGCGTACTTTGCCCGAGCAGCGACGATAGATGCCATGATGTCGTCGTTCTCGGCGAAATCCGGAAAGACGTACTCTTTCGTGATGCGCGGTGCCCAGTGTCGGTGCTTGCGCGGGACGTGGACGGCGTCGCGGAGCAATTCGGCTCCGGTGCGACCAGTGTCGTCGAGCATTTCGGTGATATCAGATGTGAGCAAGTCATACCTTTTCAATATCTCGATCGCACCGGTCGCTTGGCGCTCGCACGCCCAATGATAGGCTGTGCGACGGCGGCTATCGCGCACGGCCATGAGATTCTTCATGGATGGCACCGAGAGCAAAATGATTTCTACATACTTTTTCATGTCGTGCAAACATGCAATCATGAGCGCTGTCGTCGACGCCCCTTGTAGAGACGTGTCCCCGAGTTCCGTATGACGTTGTAGTACGTACTTGACGCACGTTTCGTGTTCATTCGCGAGATCGCCGCGACCAGGCTGGCGCGCCTCGTCGCGAGCGACGCCGTCCAAGAGATAGAAGAGCGGAATCCACCCCAGCCGACACCGACTGAAGAAATTGGCTCCCGCGGCATCCAACGCCTTAATCGCCTCGAGCTCGATGCAATTTCCAAGCGCGGTATGCAATGGTGTACGCATATCTTCTGCGTCCACAGCGTTGCAATCCACCCCATACGTGTCGAGGAGAAGTTTAATGACGCCTATGCGATTTCTACGTCTGCACGCGAAATGCAGCGGCGCGCCGTAATTCTCCAACGCGATGACTGAGAACGGCTTCGCCGTTTCGAATTCTGGATACTTTAACATGAGAAGCGAGATGAAATCGATATCATGTCCTTTTTCACCATCGATGGCGTACATGAGCACGCTTCGGTTTTTCTCATCCAGTAAAAAATTTGGCGACGCCAAATCACGAAACGGTGCCAAATTACCTCGAAAAGCCGCCGCGTGCCACGGGCTCACGAATCTCACTCCACCCGTGTCCACCATGAAATAGTCCATATACACGCTCATGTACCGCTCTGCACTCCAGTGACTGACGTCTAGTTTGTGAAAACATTGCGCAAAGGCGATTAACTTGCGGAGTTCGTGATTGTCTTCGCGCTCGGCGATGTCTTCGAGTCGCGTCAGCGCAAAGGCGTTCCCAAACTGCGCGGCGTAACACGCGACGTGCATCGTCGTCTCATACGACTCGAATGCATACTCCAGAATGACGTCTAAAATATCTTCAGGGAGAGAAATGGCAAACGCGAGCGCCGCGGGCGATGGTTTCGTTCGAGAATCGGATACAAAAGCGTCGCTCCCAGAGTCTAGAACGAACTCAACCATCTCAGCCTTGGGCTTTGGCGCGAGTATGGCCACGCGCGACGGCTCGAAATCGGCGTCTCGCCAGACGTTCAACACAGGTTCGCACTCTTCACACACTGTTTTCGCATCGTCGAGGCGACCGCGGTAGATGGCGGTCAATAAAGCGCGTCTGACGGTTGACATTCGGCGAGTCGCGAAATGAAGCGTTGACCAACGGGCGCGACGCGTTGAACACCATCGATTGAGTATATACGCGAAAATCGTCGCGATAGGTGTTAGAAGCACACACACACACACGCAGAGAGAAAGAGAGAAATACGCTGGAGTTGTAACTAACGATGTCGTAACGATTGCAAATTCTAAAAACTGAGTACATGTGATGTCGCGCTCGCGTCTCGAGCGCCGCGCGCGCAATCCCATTCCATGTGGCGTGCTACTTCCTTAATTTTAAGCGCTCATTAGCGTCATATTTGATCGTTTCGACGCCATTTTTGTCTACAATCTTCACCAAGTAATCTTTCGGCGCCGTGACGAGACGCTCGCATACTTCGCCGACGCACAAGTCAATCAAATCCATCGCTTGCCCGCGAGACATGTTCGGCACCCAATGCTTATCAAACAGCGACAAGCAAAACATCCCACCGTATCCATGTCCACCAGTATTCACTTTGTGACTCGTGGCGAGGTAATCCATGAAGTACAACTCTGGACCGATGCCTTCGTCGTACCCAGCCAACAAACAGTTGACCTGGTACGGGCCCGATCGCAACGCCGTCGCCAACTCATTCCTCGCATAGTGCGCACACGCCGCCGTGTCCAACGAGTGTTGATATTTCAACCGGTACAGCCGTATGTTCGCCTTCAAATACTCTCCGTACGCCACGCAATCGCCGCGCGGACCGCTGATCGCGAGCACCTTGGTCGCGTCCAGCTCCACCGTCTTGTCCACGTCGTGGCTCTGCACGATGATTTGCTGCGCCGCCGTGCAGTCAGTGACGACGACGGCGAAGTCATACCCCACGAAACCAAACACGACGTCCATCGCGCGCGCGTTCGCGGCGTGTTCTCACTCGATGGTTGTGAATTCGTGCGCTCGAACGAGATCGAATCCAATCAATCTGCGCAACGTCTCGCGGCGCGGCGCGGTGCGGCGGCGATGCGCGGTGCGACGAACGGGGCGATGCTTGTCGCGTCGTGTGCGGCGGGACGGTGAACGATCGCGCGCGAGGACGTGCGTCGCGCGCGACGAGTTTTGGCGTTGGCTTTGCACCGTGTGGGCCTCAGAACATCGCACGCCGGTGATCCGCGTGCCGCGGTCGCGACGCACGCGCCGATACCGACGGTTGCTTGATACCACGCGCCTGTCGCCGCGCCGTCTCTTCGCGCGATGTCGGAACCGAAGAGGTACGCGATGGTGTGCGCGGCAAACTTTAATCGCTCGATGCAGGCGCACAGCGTGCTCGCCGGGGCCAACTTAAACGTGAAATCTTACGGCGCCGGGCGCGCGGTGAAACTTCCCGGGGCGACGAAGGATGATCCAAACGTGTATCCATTCGATGAGATCACGTACGAGGACATCGCGGCGGATTTGCGCGCACAAGGGGCTGAGCACGTGAAGGAGTTTGAGCGGCTCGGGATGTTTGAAATGCTTTCGAGAAACGCTGAGATTAAACCAAAGCCCGAACGATGGCAGACGCATAGTGGTAAGGAGCAATTTGATGTCGTCGTGTGTTTTGAAGAGCGCGTGTTTGATTTGGTGATTGCGGATTTGAAGAGTAAGGGTGGGAACTCAGAGGCGGTGCTCGTGGTAAACTTGGACGTGCGGGACAGTCATCGAGATAGTTTAGAAGCGGCTCCGCAAGCGCTGCGATTGTGCCAGGCACTCGAGGCGAGTGAAGACTGGGAGTGCGAGGTTGATGAGATTTTAGATGCGTTCGAGACGCAGGAAGGCATGCGACCGTTGTACTCTGTGTGTTACTTTTAGAGGGAGACTCGTGAAAATAGAATTTTGTTTTATACAGCGTAGTAGATACATTATTATCGTAGCAAGGCATTGATGACGCGGTCGCACACTAACTGGCGACGCGTGGCATCCGAAATGGGCTCGCCCGAGGATTCGGTGAGCAAGAATCTATGCACTTCCTCTTGAATGGGCTGGTCCACGGTGCGCGGGTCGATTAAAATGTCAGCCTTAAACACCATGATCGCTAAGTCTTGCAAAGCCTCAGTGACATTGAGCAGCACGCGCGGTCGCGTGTGCCCACCAATGTCTAAAGGTGCGAACACTCGCAGTTCGCTCGTCAAGTTATCCGTTGGTGTGGCGAGCATTTGCACCACAATCGGTCTGTCGACATGCTCCTTGTATCTCGAACACAAATAATCCGTCTGCGCCTCGCTGGCAATATTTCGAGTGAATAGCGCGACTTCGCATATACCACCTTCGATAATTTCAATCTTGGCGTAGCTCACGGACACCTTGAGGTCTTTCGACACGCGCAAGCAATCGTATAGTAAACCTTGACGGTCCCGCGTTCTGATTTGGAAAACCGTGTGCGCGGGCGACATCAAGTTGTCCACTTCCACAGTGGTTTCAAAGCTAAACTCCGGGCTTTCACCGATGATCACCTCCATGTCTTCCGTCCCGCGCAACGCTTTCGCGCGCCCTTGGCGCGTGACAAATCCTGGCGCTGGATGGACTAAAATGTTGACCCGTCGCGCCGCCGACGGCGTCGCCGCCGCGATAGCCTTTACGCGCCGAGAAATATCCCCCACGCGCGCGGGATTAGGAAGCTCGTGTAAATCATCCGTGACGTAGAATAAATCCACCGCCATACCACTCGGTGAGGTCGTGACGTGCGCTCTATGCACCGTGAGCTGCAATTCCCACAACGCCAACGTCACGTCGTGCAACAAACCCACGCGGTCATCCACCTCAACCTGCAAAATATACAACGACTGCTGCTGATTCTGCATCTCTAACAAATGCAACGAGTCACTCGATGGAATGGTGGAGATCGTGCTCTTGTGCGGACACAGTAACTCGAGACGCTGCCGCAATAACTCCCAGTCGACGACGCACGTTCGCGTCTCCAGCATCGCCGCCGCCGCGAACCCACCGTGCGAGCTGCTCTCAAACATGCGAATTTTCGAAGAACTCGCCATCTCTGATGCGCGAGATCGCTCCAACACGTCTTCCCCGCGTCGCCAGAACCTTGTTTTACTCCCCAACGCCGTCCACGCGCGCTTCACGCTCTCCGCCGCCGCGACGGCGACTCGTCTCGTTCTCCACCCTTGTCCCTCCTCATCTTCCTCTCTGCCGTGCCCATCGTCGTCCCCGGCTAAATCATCACTCACTTCCGCGTGCCCAGCGCGCACGGTGAGCAACACGAGCGCCCATACGCCATCCGTAGTAAAGTCCCCGCGCGTCACGACGAGCCCAAACTCAAACACCACTCGACAAATATCCGCCCCTAACCCAGTCTTATCCGGACACGTCAGCCGAAATTCCGCCGTGGGCACGTCCTCCGACGTCAGTTCTTCGTAACTCACGTACTTTTCGTCGTCCGCATCGCCGTCGACAACGGCTTCCAGGCTTGAGCCGCGCGCGCGAGAACGCTCGTTCATCGTCAAATGCCCAGCTCACGCGTCTCCGAGCGTCGCCTCGCCTCGCGTTCGGCGCCAACGATGCGCGCAATCGCGTGCGGTGGTGACGTTCTCGCGCGCACGCGTCGTGCGCGGTCGATCGATGTCGCGCGCGCGCGTCGAGCGAGGCGAAATGGCGAAATGGCTGTGCATGCATTTCAACAACACGATGATGCGATCACGTGTCGCCAGAACACCGCACGGCGAGTTCGCGACGGCGATGCGCGCGTCGCTCGTCGCGCTCGTCTTCGCGTCTCTCGCGCACGTCGCGCGCGCTGCGGTGCACGAGTACGACGATGCGTCGCTGTACGCCGTGAGCAACGCGGCGATCTTCGTCGCTGGACGCGAAGGATTATTTGCATCTCGCGTAGATTTAAACACCTCTACGACGCGCGCCAAAGCTTGGGTGGGCGCGAATCCGCACGTGAGTGATGGTCGGGCGTATATACGTTTTGATAACGTCGCGTTCGTGCGTTCGGAGGCGGTGGCGAAGGCGGGAGGGGCGAATCAAGGGGCGAATGGATTGATTGAGGCGGTGACGTTTGACGCGCGAGCGTACGACGCGATTGGTCTGTACGACACCGATGGGTCATCTGGGCGTAAATTTTGTTGCGATGATGATATGGTTCAGCGTGGGGTGTGTGCGCGCGCGGGGCGGGCGATTGTGGATAGGTCAGAGAGGAGCGACGGGGCGGCGGCGCCGTGGACGAGCGAGATATGGTTCGACGATGATAACGTCGAGGCGCGAGCGTTCGAAGAGGCGATGAGCGTGGAGGTGACGGGGATGTATTACGTGTGGTTTGTAGTGTGTGATCCTGAGCACGCTGGGGTGAGGGTGCGCGGGAAGACGATATGGAAGAATCCGGATGGATATTTGCCCGGGATGAAGGCGCCGAATTTGAAGTTTTTCGGCTTTTTGGCCATGGCGTACTTGGCGCTCGGTTTTTCCTGGGCCGTGGCGTACGTCGCGCATTGGAAGGAGTTGCTAGAATTGCAGAATTGTATCACTGCGGTAGTGGCGCTCGGAATGTGCGAGACGGCGGTGTGGTATTTTGACTACGCAAACTTCAACGCCACTGGATTTCGACCGTATTTAGCCACCATTTTCGCAGTCTTACTCGGGTCGATGCGCACGACGTTGAGTCGAGCGCTCGTGCTCGTGGTTAGCATGGGGTACGGCGTGGTTCGCCCAACTCTCGGTGGGTTGAGTACCAAGGTGATTGCGTTGAGCGTGTGTTATTTTTTCTCCGCCGCCGTGAAGGATGTCGTCGAACACGTCGGCACGGTTGATGACTTGAAACCCGGCGCAAAAATGTTCTTAATCCTCCCCGTGTCTGTATTCGACGCGATATTCTTAATTTGGACGTTTACGTCATTGTCGAAAACGCTCACGCAGCTTTTGTTGCGTCGTCAATCACAGAAGTTGGCGCTGTATCGCGTCTTCACCAACGCCTTGGCGCTCGCCGCAGCCTTTTCCTTGTTCTGGCTCGGCTTTGAGGTGTGGTTTAAATCGACGGATATGATTGACCAAAAGTGGGAATCAGTGTGGTTAGTCGGGGCGTTTTGGCACATTCTATCGTTTGCGGTGCTGTGTGTGATTTGTATGTTGTGGCGACCTACGGATGCGGCGTCGCGCTATGCCTACAGCGACATGGCGAACGATAACATCTCCGAAGAGTCTTGGTGGAATCAGCTCATCGATGACGAAGAAAATAAAATGGCGAAAGGAGCGTCGACGCCCGGTGAGCGCGTGATGTCGTCGGCAAAGAAAAATCGAGCATTGCACGATTTTAGCCTAGATGAGGATGACGCCGAACAACTCGAGATGGAAATCGGCAAGATGGAGTAGGCCATCTTCGACTACATTAGCTTTCATTTTAATTATCGTGATAACAAACATTATAACGCCACGTGAGTGCTATGGTTCTAGTGTGCTACTAACTTGCGAGACGCGCCGCGAGCGTCGGATTTCTTTTGCAGCTCTTCATCAAAGTCCCAGAGCGCTTCCTCGCGCCTCACCGGCGGCGGAGACTCGTCGCGTTTCTGCTGACTCACGGCCGCGCCTTTGGTTTTATTTTTTGCGATGACTTTCTCAGCCTTGACTTGCGCTTTTGCTACCTTTTTCTCCTCCGCGGTGGCTTTCTTACTCTCGCTCGCCGTTCCCGGCGCCGCCGCGCGCGACGCCGGCTTTTCCGGCGCGTACGCCTCATCTAAATAACACAACCGACACACATTCGTGCGCACGACGATGTCATTCGGATCTTCCCCTCGCTCCACCGCCACCGCGCGTAAATCAGCGGCAATCGTGCGCTCAGCGATGATGTACTCATACGTCGACAGTCCTTTATGACACAACGCCACGTGAAACGTAAACAACTCCCCGACGATGTACAGCAACACCCCTCCGAGCGCAATGTACGCGCACAATCCCCCAATAAGCGACGCATACGTCACCCCTCGTCCTACATACGTCGCATTCGTCGCAATATACGCCCTCGCGCGGTCCTCATCGCTCGCCAACCACCCGAGCAAATACGTCCCGGCGACCACTTGTCCGCTCACTTGCGTAAACGTCGCACTCACGAGCACAAAAAAGCTCCTATAATTCCTCACCCCGACGCAATTATTCAACCACTTACAATGGTGATCGAACCCATCCACGCACTTGTCACAATCTCGACAGTGTTTCGCCCCGGCGTACACTGTCGCTTCGCAAAACCGACAGTACAACATCTTCTCCTTCGCGTCGTCATCCTCACCGCCCACGACGCGCGCCTTTGGATCCGTCGCCGCCGCCGCGAAGAACGTCACCGTGGCCGTCGCCGCGAGCGCGCCGTAGGCAATCATCGCCCCCACGCGCGCGCTGGCATCGTCCACGCTCGGCGCGAACAGGAAATAAAACCCGAGCACTTCGCACGCCCACACCGTCGCGCCCGAGAGCTGGTACGCGTTGAGCGCGACGCGACCGGCGTGGTCGATCAACCCGTTTCGTCGTCGCGGCGGCATCGGCGTCGGGCGCGCACGCACCGCGCGGTCGGCCCGGCCTGCGCGCGCGAATGAATGGCGCGTGACATTCGCGTTACGCATTCGGCATTCATCGCCGCACGTACGCCGACGATGGGCATCGAACCGTCGCTCGCGGTGAGCGCAGGGCACGCGCATAATGCGCTCGTCGTGTCACGCGGCGCTGAGGACGCCGACGCGGGGCTGACAGCGCAGGAACGACGCGTTCGCGACGCGGACATCTTGGAAGCGAAACTCAAGCGCGTCATGGCAGAGGGCCCTGGCGCGGGGCGTGGACACGATATTCAAGGCTCGCAAGCGGGAGCGGGGAGCGGAGAGTTTCATAAGTACCGCGCGGCGCGCTTGAAGGAGCGCGCGAGGTTGGATGCGATGGAGAAGGAGGAGGAGGCGCGAGAGGCGGAGGAGGCGTTCGCAAAACGCAAGGCGGAACGCGAGGCGGCGTGCGATGCAAAGACAGCAAAGAATCGCGCAAAGAGGATGAAGAAGAAGGCAAAGAAAGGCGGGGGTGTGGCGAAGGAAGCAAGCGCCGCGGATGGGGCGGGGGCGACGGTGGAGAATGATGATGTAGCTGGCGACGACTTAGACTAGAAGCAACAACATGTTTTACATACCTATGGTACTGGTATAATTGACGCATGATGACTAATTTTACGCGCGCCGCGTGCGCGCCGCGCGTCTGCGCTACTCGTCGTTTTGCTGTGTTGTACAAGACGCGTCGCGACATGGAATCGATGGGGTTTGAGACGACGTCGACGGCGCGTTCACGTTTTGTTGTCGGCGGCGTCTTCTTCGCGCACGTCTTCTTTCCTTTCCTTGTCATCGCTCTCGCTTTTTTTGAACACGCCTGAGAATTTGTCGGCAACCTTTTGTTCGAATTCTGCGCGTTCGGGCGAGCCTTTGTCGATTAATGCGTTCATTAACTCGCCCGGATCGACGCGAATGAGCTGCAACGCAAACAAAATGAATAGCGGGATATCGCTCCCAGTGGCGATCGTCGCGCCGAACGCGACGGCACCGATGATGAATGACGTGCGTTTCTTCTTCTTTTCCTTTGCCAGTTCTTCTGGGGTCTTGTTTGCGTCTTCGGGCGAGAGTTTTTCGACTTCCACATCGTCGTCAAGAGTATTCGTCCATGCGCGAAGAATGGCGCGCGGAAGCAACGTCGCCGGCGCAACGTAAAATCCGTACGCCATGAGCATCGCCGCGGGCGCTAGTACCAAACCAATCAACCCTCCTCCTCGCAAAGCCCCGATGGCTTTCATCAACGTCGTCGATGCGCTCGTTAACAACGTCGCCAACGCCAACGCGCCAAAAATCACCACCGTCGCTCGACGAACCATTCTAATCACCTTCCCCTTACGCCCGCCAATCCACCGCACGGCGTATAGCAAAGGACACAACAACAACCAAAAGCTACTCCCTTCACCCCCGAGCGCGCCGGCTGGGAGCAGTAACATGTACCCGAGGTGAAAATCAAGCCACGCGCTGCGACACGCTCGCGAAAACGTAAACGGCGCGTACTTTCCTTCATGCTTCAACACCGTGCGATTCGCATACCACCACTTGCGAACGACGTACATTAATGCGAACATCGGTAGGAACACGAACGCGAGCCATTGCGCGCCGACGATGGGGACGTCACGGCTCTCGCGAAGCATCGCTCCGGTATAGTAGACGAGCGTTGCCGCAAGCGGGTTCAAACGCCCGAAAAACATCGGCACTGCGTCGAGCGCGCGTGGATACAGCGCGTCGGCGATCGGTGCGATCGTGTCTGGCATTTCGCGCATTTCGCGCGCGTCAGTGCCATCAGAGGCGTCAGCGGCGAGCGACGACGACGATGCGATGACGATGCGATGACGCTGAATCGTTGACGACGCTGAAACGACGCGGTGCGCGGGCGGTGCGGGCGAACGCGCGTCTCGCAGCACGCGGACGTGCGTAGAAAACACGTATGCGAGCGGCGCGCGAGCGATGACGCGCATAGGTGCGAGCGCGCGGCGTTGTGTGGATCAGCGCGTGCCGATGAAAGATATTTCGACAAAGACGCCGCGCGATGTTTCATGCGTTAAATGTGTGGTTTTGAATTAAATATGAACTAGTAATAATTCGCCGTGCCCGTGCGCGAGCATTGCGGCGATGGCGATGCCGACAAAGCCGCTTCGGAAGACACCGACATTGACAATAATCGCGTCTGCGTTTCGGTTGTCTTGGTTGTTAAAACTTGAAATTCGGCTCGGTCGCATCCTTCGGGAACATTGCGTGGAGCTTGACGCCAGCGAGGGTGGTGAATACCGCCTTGGCACCTTCTCCGATGAAGTCTGCGCTGGCCGTGCTCGCGGTGGGGGTGATGACGCAGTTCATTTCCGCGCCGACGGCGGCGCGAAGGCCGACCAAGGAATCCTCCACGACGACGCACTTGGACGCGGGCAAGCCAACCTTTTCGCGCGCCAAGTTATAAATGAGCGGATCGGGCTTCTTGCGCGTGACATCATCACCTGCCATAACGACATCCATCTTGCTCAAACGCTCGACGCCAACGACGGAGTTGACAACCTTTTCAAATCCCGCCTTGGTCGCCGCGCTGCAAATGCCGACGGCGATGGACGGATCCGCGATAGCTTCATCCATCAATTCCAAAATCCCCGGTCGCGCCTCAGCAACTTCCTCAACAATTTTCTTATAAAAGACCGTCTTTTGATCTTGCAAAGCGTCGACAAGCGCGTCACGCTCCGCATCCGTCGTCGGCGCCGTCGGAAACAACGACGACGTCGGCCACGCGTTTTGATTAAAATGCCACTTCATCTTCGGCTTCCCCCCACCCACGGTGTTTTGCAACACATCATAGTACTCAACCACCCAATCCACGCGTTCACCATCGATACGCACGTCGTAGTGTTCGAACGCACCGTTATACGCCAACCGGTGCAACTCCTCCGTCTCGACAATCACCCCGTCGCAGTCAAACAACAACGCGAATCGCGCATTCGTCGTGTTCGACGCGCACGCGCGCACCGCCCCTCGGCGAGCACCGCACACGTTCTTTGACGTCGTCGACGTCACGGACGACGCACGCACCGCCACCGACGCACGCGCGCACGAAGACATCATCGGTCCAGAGCCGATGGGCGCGAATGTGGATAACAACCAATGGGCTCACCCCTCGGTCGACGACGCACTAATCCGTTTCAACGCACGAAACCGCAGACGTGAGCGCGAGAAAATACGCGCGACGCACGGGCGGCGCTGCGAGGTGTGGCGACGCCTCGCGCGGCGTCGGCGGCGACCGCGACTGCGCGCAGGGGCCCATACCACGCCACTAATGTATCACGACCCATCCACGTGCACATCTCATCTATGTACACGTCCCACAGTACGATACAAAACCTCGCGTATATGCCGATAAAAATCGCAGATGTCGCCACATAAAAATAAACTCGGACACTCAGGCAGTATAGAAGTACACACTACATCCATGATGTGATCCCTGTAAGATTCTGCGGATCTCGCGCCATGCCACCGCATTCGCGCGATCGCGCCCCCGGATCCGTCATACCCGCACACGCCGTCGCAGTCGCCCTCCGTCGTCGACTTCGCAGCGCTCCCAGAAAAAAAAAACTCAACCTCTTTTTTTTTCTCATCATCACCATGTCCACGTTCACGGTTTTCGCCGCCAAGGCCCCGATGAAGGCGCCGATGAAGAAGCCGATCGCCGCGAAGAAGCCCGCGTTCGGGGCGAAGAAGCCTTCCGCGCCGGTGCGCCGCGCGCCCAAGGGCGACGACGAGCTCGCGCTTCCGGGCACCGAACGCCCCAGCTGGCTCGATGGCTCCCTCCCGGGCGATCGCGGGTTCGATCCGTTCGGATTGGCCAAGCCGACCGAGTACTTGCAAATGGATCTCGACCGACTCGATCAAAACGCCGCGACGAACCCGTCGGGGCGCGTGATTGGCAAGTTGAAGAAGGTGGATAACAAGCCGCAAGCGCGCGCGATTGTGGTACGTAGGCAATAGATGTGGAATGTTTTTCGTCGGTTTGGCGCGCCGGACGGGGGCGAACGACGTCGGCGGCGACGCGAACGCGTGGAATGTGTCATCGTATCTCGTTATCCGTATCTTTGGCGTGGAGGCGCGGACGCGCGCTCGGGACTGACAAGTATGCGTGTTTTTCGATGCGTTTTCTTGACGTATACAGCCGTACAACGAGTCTTTCGACATCATGCGCTTCCGTGAGTGCGAGTTATTGCACTCGCGCTGGGCCATGCTCGGTTTGCTCGGCGCCGCCGCCGCCGAAGCCGCGACGGGTGTCTCTTGGGCGGATGCCGGCAAGGTGGAACTCGAGCAACCGCAATACCTCGGTTTCCCGCTTCCGGGTTTGACCGTCACGTCGTTGACCGCGATTGAAGTGTTGCTCATGGGTTACCTTGAAGTCGCGCGTTCGGCGGAACTCGATCAAGAAAAGCGCATGTACCCGGGTGGTCCGTTTGACCCGCTCGGCTACTTGGCCAACGCCGACGCCGAGGAGGCGTTCCGCTTGAAGACGGCGGAGCTCAAGCACGGACGTCTCGCAATGGTTGGTATGGTGATCATCTCTATCGAAGCTGGCGCTGGTAAGTCTGCGCTCTTCTTCGCGCAATAAATATTCCATTGCGTATGTGAGAGTCACGAGGAGGCGAGCGAAGAGCCGAGGCGCGTTTTACTCGCGTGTTTGGTTTCGAGCGTTCGCCCCGTCGCGCAAACCACTAGCGAACATCTAGCAATTCGATCGTCACCGCGACCGCGAGTGTCGTACATGACACGCGCGCACATGGCATATGGCACACGTGTGCGCGTGCGCGCGTAGCGGCACCAGAGAGCGATGACAATCGGTGCGTGTAATTGAAACGAGCACGAAAAAAACTTAAAAACGCTTCGTCCCACCCGCCGCGGGACACGTCATTCACCCACGCCGGCGTCGCCGTCCTCGCGCGCACCCGAGTCACACGGCACCGACATGCTTCTCGCCATCGCATCGACGTCTGCCGCGCGCGCGTTCGCGCCGCACGCGTCGACCTCATCGTCGTTTAACGCGCGCGCGCGCTCGAGGGTGCTCAGCCCGCGCGTGCGCTCCACGCCGCTCCGAGCGCCCGTGACGCGCGCCGTCGCCGTCCCAGCGCTCGCAAGCGTCGCGCGCGCGTCGACGCGCGCATCGGCCGCGCCGCGCGCGCGCGTTCGCGCGCATGCGAGCGCGCACAGCGGGGGCTTGAGCGCCGGCGCGGTGGCGTCGGCGGCGTTATCCGCGACGCTCGCGTGCGCGTACGCCGCGTTGGTCTATTTCGCCGGCTGCAACGCGTTCATGTGGGCGTTAGACATCAGTGCGCCTATTATTGAACAACCGCTCCCGTTCGTGCTCGGTCGGTTGTTCGTGGCGATCGGGATGACCACGCTCGCTGGGTTGAATTTTTATCCGCAGGCGAGGAAACAGTTGGGTTTATGTTTGCGTTGCGCGACGTCGACCGAGACAGATGCGGCGACGAAACAGTTTGCCGGCATATTCGCCGCGAAAGTGGTAGGAAAGATTGTTTTGGAGTTCATCGCGTATTGGTACGCGTTGACGACGTTTACGCCGTGTACGGTATCGATGGAATTGTGCGCGTATTACGCGGTGGCGTTTGTCGGCCACGCGGCGTTCATGGCGTCTTCGGCTCGGGTTTTAGGCGCATCAGGCTCGATTGAGACCATTCCGCAAAACGTGCGCGTACTTATTGGATCATTTGACTTGGTGCTCGCGGCGTTGTGCGTGGCGACGTCGAGGCTGGCGTTGGCGGGATGGGGCGTCGCGAGCGCCGCGTGCGGGACGGCGTTTTTGGCGCTCGCGTTGTATTTTACGTTTGAAAACAAACAAAAGCCGCAAGTCGCGAGCACGTAGCCAATCATCGAATTCGAATTCAAAAACCATTGGATGCTTTGTTAATATTCATATATCGTCATCATGTATCACACGCCGCATCGGGCGTAGGCGTTGATGTCGCGACTGCAACCGCAGAGCGCGACTCTCGCGCGCGTTCGCGAACTATGCGCGGTCCACCCAACGCCGCCCTGCTCCGCCGCGTCGCGCAGTTCACCACATCGTCCTCGTCGCGTGAGGGATTGCCTTTCATTTTACCCCCCATCGATGTCGCGTACGACGTGGAGACTGCTGAACGCGCGCTCGCGGCGAGAGGCTTTGCCCCAGCGACGTCGCCGCGCGAGGGCGAGCTCTCGCTCGTAGGTTTCGATATCGAGATGCGTCCAAACTTTTCCGGGGGCACGGCGAAGAATCCGCCCGCGTTGGTGCAGGTGGCGAACGCGACGGGGTGCGTGCTCGTACACTTGGCGTCGATGCGTCCCGAAGTTCCTCCGACGCTGCGGGCGATGTGCGCCGACGCGCGGATATTATTCGTCGGTACGGGCGTCGCGCACGACATGCAAGACATGCAACGCGCGCTAGGTGTGGAGTGTAAGGGGTATGTAGATACTGGCGCGATTGCGCGCACGTTTGGGCATAAGAAGTTTGGATTGAAGGCGATGAGCTCGTACTACGGGTACGACGCCGACAAGCCGAAAGCGACGCAAACGAGTAATTGGGAACGAGGGCCGTTAGATGACAAGCAAATACGGTACGGTGCGGAAGACGCCGCGCTTGGATTGTGGGTGTTAAAGTGTATGCATAACGAGCGCGGGAAAGGGAGCGAGTTGATGGATTGGGTGGCGGCGTTTGCCAACGCGCCTTCGGCGGATGCGTTGGCGAGGCGAGCGCGCTCCGCGGACGTTCCAAAAGTTGTCGCTGACGCTTTGGTGGATTATACCAAGGAGGAACGCGCCGAGGCGCGCGAAAAGTGGGTGTTGAAAAAAGTACATCGCGGGAAAAAGCTGTTGTCGCGCATTTTGAATGGGAATCTACATCCCGTGTCGGCGGCGTCTTCGCTGGCGGATTGTTTTCGAGCGCCTCGCGCGCGTCAAACATCCGTCGTGTGGCACGTCGAGCAGCCGCCAGACAAGTCGACGTTTAAGGCTACGGTACAGATAGGGTCAGAGCTCGCGGGTGTCGCATCGGCGACGTCACTCAAGGCGGCGAAATTCGAGGCGGCGCAGACGGCGTTGGCCGCGCTTCGTTCGATGGATCGAGAAAAATGGCTCACAAAAGAATTAGAATTGGTGTGCGATGTCTAAACCGTAGTAGCATTTATTGTAGTAGTACACACGTTGTAGAAGATTTCACATCGCGCCGCGGGTCGTTCCAGTCCGGCTCATTTTCGAGTATTTCATTACAAGCATCGATGATGCGTCATTACAAATTGCCGTTGTCGCTCGGTCGACCGTAGACGATGTTCGCTCCCGGTTGCGTAAACACGCGACCCGGTTGCGAAGGCGTACCCTGCTGCGTCGTCCTCTGCGTCTGCGTCACGACGGAATCGACCGGCAACACACGCGTCTTGTCGGTAACTTCATCATAGACAGCCACGATGTCTGGCTTGGTGAGCGTGTTGCGGTCCTTATCGATGGCGTAGCAAATGAACACCGCGTCGACGCACGAGAGCAAAATGTTAAAGAAGAACGAAAGCACAATCCACGACGAAATAAACGCCGAAAAAAACACCACGCCGCCGTACCCGCGCACGTCCACGTTGGCGATGGACATGGTTAAACGCGACATCCACGTCACGATGCTTGAATACGCCAGAGAAAGGAATACCGCAGCCAAATTGAGCACCATTTCGGGCAACCACCAGACGCGAACGGCGCTCAAAAAGTTGTCATTCAACAACCGCGTCACTTCTCGTCCAGATGTGCACAAATCCTCACCGGAAATCGCGCACTGAATCGTGGCAAAATTCGTGAGCGCTTCGATGATCTCACCGATGCAATCCATGATGGTGGTGACGATGCACGCCAAGACCGCCATGAAGCCTTCGCTTCGTCGTCGCGCGCGTTCGTTCATCTGTCGCATCACCGACACCGCGGTGAGCACCAACGCACCAAACGCCAACGATCCGAACGAATTGCGCCACGCATGCCGGATAAACGTGCGCGTCGTACCCACGAACGACGTCGTGCCTACTGGGGCAAAATACCACTTTGATACCGTGCCACCGATGACAAAGTTGCGCGCTTGAGCAAACGTCAACGCCGTCCACGCGGCGACGAGCGGGGCAAACGCCAGAAACGGCGGCACCCACGCATCGAGCCGCCACGCGCAGCACCGGATGGGTTTCGTCAAATCATCCGCCCAATAACACGCACCATCTCGATAGATCATTTCATCCGGCGCACCGGTGGCGACGACTGAGCCGTTCATCGACGCGAACAACACGCACGCGCCCGCGACCAACAAGCTCGTGCACAACCCGAGCCCCGCGAACGTGGACACCGTCACCAAATGGGGATTGTCCTTCAACGCCGTCGACGCCGCCGCGAGCAACTTGGCCACGAGTTCCACTCTATCCTTTGTCCTCGTCATCCAAAACGCCCATAATCCGGCGAGCGCGATGAAAATCACCCCGCCGGCGACGGCGCCGTTCCCGAGCAAGATCGCCCCGACGGTCAAACAAATTCCACATTCCGCCCAAATCATCCCCCACGTCATCATCCGCGGATGATTCTTAAACAAATGTATCGTCATCAGTCCCAACGCAATCGCACCGATGGATACCGCGATCGCCGCCGGCGTTTCGCTCGCCGCGAACCGTTCATTCGCCTCGTCGTCGTCCTCGTCATCCGACAACAACATCCGTCGCCTCACCGCCGTCCCATCGCTCGCGTGACAGCTCCCATACCGCGTCAACACATCGCTCGACATCAAATCTAACGCATCGCGCGGGGCGTTGCTCGCGCCCACGACGCCACCGATCACGACGAGCGCCAAGCACGCCACGAGCGCGCGGCCGAATGCGACGTCTCTCGGCGCGCGAGATTCGTCATCCGCGCTCGATCGCGCGTCGCCGTGCGCGTCGGCGCGAAGGAACGACGCGCGGTCGTCGTCGTCGGATGGGATGAGGGTTTCGGGCACCGATGCGGGCGGCATCGCGCGCAGCGAGGCGGCGAATGGCGACGCGGGGATTCGGCGCGATGGGGTGTCGGAAACTTCCGAAACTGGGCACCGTGTTCGGGCGTGGGTATGGGTGCCCGGTTTTATAGAGACGCGCGTCGTCGTCGCTCAGGCGCGCGCGCGACGGCGACGACGACGACGACGACGCGAGCGATGGGGACGCGAATGTACGCGCGACGCGTGATTATATGTTATATGCGTGCATGCGTGCGTTACAACGCGGTGGCGAGTCGCGGGCTAGGAGGGGAAGGTTTTGGCGAGGAGCGGCGCGCGCGCGGGGTCGTCGACGCCGCCGTCGGCGCCGCCTGGTGCGGCGCGATCGCGCGACGACGATGACGGTGGCGCGGTGGTGTTTTTCGTGAGTTCGCGCACGGCAGCCGCGTCGAGGGCTTTGGCGTGGTTGAAAAAGAGGAAACCGACGACTGCGACGGCGTAGCCAAAGATTTCGAGCGCGGATACGTCGTCGCCGTAAATTACCACCGCGGCGGCGATGACGACGACGTTCTTCAGCTGCGACATGGTTTTAACCATGAGTGAGCCCGCGTGTTTGACGACGCCTAGGCACACGTAGTTTACGGCGAACCCGAACGTGGCGCAAATCGCAAACAGATACCAATACTCTCTAAACGCGCGCGCGTTCTCGCCACCCTTGAGGAGCTCTTCAGTTTCAAACACCGCACTCAGAGCCATTAAGAACACCAAAGTCGCGGGCGAAAAGTAATACATGCCGTTGAACAGTGAGAACTTTTTGTTGGCAATCAAGTACTGGATGCCGACGGAGCGAAACGCCTCGGCGACTTCAGCCGCGAGCATGCACGCCAAACCAAACACCGTGACGTGCGCCTCGCCCCATGACGCGATGAAACACCCAAACATCACCACACTCAGCGTGCTCATGATTCGCGCGCTCCAGCGATCGAGCCCAAACCCAACTAGAGTAAAATACGTCACCACGGGCGCGAACGCCTTGAGCATCTGTATAAAACTCAAACTCAAATAAAAATACGCCACGTTCGCCGCCGCTAAACTCAACGCCGTGCACGCGCCTATGGGTAATATATTCGCACACCACTCCCCAAACGTCAACTTGTGCGATAACGGCTCCATACCCGTGTGTATCGCCACCGCCGCCGCGCCCCATCCAAACCAACTCCCGAGCGAGCTCACGAATATCGGGCAGTTAAAGCTCGTCTCCGTGATCAAATGCTTGTTCGCCAATATCAGCACCGTGGCGAATATCAAATATAACACCGAATACGTCGCCGCCGTCGTCGCGCTTCCCGCGCCATACGTCGACAGCTCCATGTGATTTGATCTACGCTCAACACTATAAACTACTAATGTTCAGTACATCAACGTATCAAACCTCCTCGTCGTCCTCCTCGTCGTCGCCGCACCACCGAACGAGTCTACCACCACCCCGTGCTCTCCCTCGTCGTCGTCGTCGTCGTCCTCGTGCGCGACTCGTCGACGTCGTGGTATGACAATCATCATCGTCAGCATCACTTCATTCATTTTCTGACTCGAACATACCTCCTAGTCATAATTGGTCGATGAGTCCCTCCTGGTGGAAAGTTTCTCTTCCTCATGCCTCATTCCTCGATGCGCGCCTGCGCGAGCGATTGTGCGCGCGCGTACGCCCGCTCGTCGCTCGCGTCACCGCCAGCGTCACCACCGTCACCGTCACCACCGTCGCGCATCGTCGCCAGCCGGGGATTCGCGACGGCTTTCGCGCGCCCGACGCGCGCGCGTGCGGTGGCGGCGGCGCGCGCAGCGAGCGCAGACATGCGCGCCGCCGTGGTGGCGCGCCGCGGCGTTCGCGGCGCGTGCGCGATTCGCGGAGGGTGCGATGGGGTGTGGCGGAGCGGTGCGCACGCGCGGATGCGCGCGATCGGCGCGTACGCGGGGGCGAACGGCGTTGGATTGGATGATGAGGTAGGGTGGCGCCGCGGCGCGTGATGGAGCTTTTTGGTTTTTTCGCGCGTGATGCGACGCGTGTACCCGCGTTTGGGACGCCAATGATGCTATATACTGCGTTATCTTCCTTATTAGAGCTTCACCGAGACGCTTTCGGGCTGACGCGTGAGCAACCTATGCGGCAAACTTAACAACAATGAGGCGTCGAACGCGGGTACTTTTTTTGCTTCTTCTTCGTCTTCTTTTGATGCATCGCTTCGCGCCTCGCTTCGCTTCGCAACGCGATAACTGACGGGGCGTGTTATCATTGTACGTTTTCTCAGACTATACATCCGAAGGTCACTGCGGCGTTGCGGAATTTGGGATTTACCGCGCTCACGGAGATTCAAGCCGACGCCGTCCCGGCGGCGGCGGCAAACGTCGACGTCGTCATCGCCGCCGAGACTGGGAGCGGGAAGACGCTGTGTTATTTAGTGCCGATATGGAGTAACTTGTTGAGACAGCTCGAAAAAGATGCCGCGAGTGGCGTGACTAAGGCGGGCGGCGATGATGGGGAGATTAAAACAAAGACGGGGGCGTTGATTTTGTGCCCAAACGCGACGTTGTGCGAGCAAGTGGCGCGGGTGGCGGATTCGCTCATCGATACCGCCACGGGCGAGCCGCTGTTGCGCACGCACGCGTTGACGCCCGAAACCGGCACGCCATTTACGAACCCGGATGTGTACGTCACCACGCCCGCGCGCGCGATGGATGATTTGTTGCGGTTTCGCGACGGACATTGGCGACGCGGCGGTTTCGCGCCCATCGCGCAAACGTTACGCCACGTCGTGTTCGATGAAGCCGATATGCTGTTCTCGGGTGGGTATTTAAAACCATTACGTGCGTGCTTTGACGTGTTGTACCGCGAGGAAAAGCTCGCGAGCGAAGGATTTTTTGTGAATGAATTGGAATTTATAGCGAATCAAGAAAACGCGGCGCAGGCGGCGGCGGATGCGTGGGACGGCGATGCCGAACGCGGTGAAGCGGATTACGAGCGCGATTGGCGTAAAGATCACGACGGACCATCGCGAAAACGTGGACCTGCACTCGGGGGCAAAGGTAAGATGGGCCAAGGCGAAGGTCGCGACTTTAGGCGACAGTACATTTTCGCCGCCGCCACGGTGATGAGCAACGGCAAGAAAACTCCTGGAGCAATGATCAAGTATGGGTTTCCGGACGCGAAGTGGATCGAAGGACGTCGTTTACACCGCTCAGTGGCCAGCGTGAACCAAACATGGATCGATGTCACGATGGAATCACGCGCGGGCGAGCTCGCCCGAGCGGTCGGTCTCGCCGCCGGCGCCGCCGGCGGCTCTGAGACAAAGACAATGGTATTCGTCAATACTGCTGCCGCTGCGGATGAAATCGCGCGCGAATTCAACGCACTAGATTTACGTGCGGCGGCGTTTCACGCCGATATGAATAGCGTCGAGCGCGCTATTCGCTTGAATGATTTCGCTGAAGGTAAAGTCACCGCGTTGGTGTGCACCGACAGCGCCGCGCGAGGCGTCGACATTCCCGGCGTCGAACACGTCATCCAAGCCGAATTCGCCGGCAATGCCGTCGATTATTTGCATCGCATAGGGCGCACCGCGCGCGCCGGTGCCACTGGACGCGTCACGAATTTATGTTTACCCGGGAGCGCCGAGCTCGTGCGCGCCGTCCGCGAAGCCGAAGCCAAAGGCGAATCCGTTGAGAGCGCGTTTAGCCGCAAGCGCTCATTCAGGAAAAAATTTAAAAAGTATGGAGAAAGTAGAAAAGGCGTGGCCGACGAGTCCCTTCGTCGTCGCCGTTAGTTTTAAACATTTGTGTAACATCTACCGTAGTACAGTACGCTTCGAACCGCACATCGCGTCGCGTCGCGCGTCACGTCGCGCATCACGTCGCGGTAAGCATGCGCGTAGACGTCGACGATGACATCATATACGCCGCGCTTCCGTCATCCGCGCAGGTACGCGCGCGCACGCATCGAAAATCGCGCATCGTGACTCCCCCGACAGCTCGAGCTGAATTTAAACGCATTCGTTGTGCTCACACGCGTGTTTCGTCGCGCACGCAGGATCTCATCGCGCGCCGGGCCGCGCTATTGAAGCATCGCGAAGCGCTCGTCGATGCGTTGTCGCGCGTGAGCGTGCGCGCGGGCACGGCGAGCGATGGACGGTGGTGTGACCTCGTCGACGCGCGCGCGGCTGACGAAGACGCGAGACGCGCGTCGACGCCGATGCGTGGCGTGTATTCACTATCCCCAGGCGCCGAGCGCGCCGCGGCGTTAGCATGCATACAAGAAGCGACGATTCCGATGGATAGCTTTGACGTTGAAGGCGCGAATGCGGGTGAGCTGGACGATGACGCGAGCGAACCGACAGAGCCGACGGCGCCGCGTACAGACGTCGAAGGACAGGAAGACGACGTTCGCCGGCGGACGATTGATTTGGCGTCGCCCGTATTCGTACAAGACATCACGCCTGCGTCGATACATGATTCGGGGAGTGGTGCGCGTCGTCATTGGGCGGCTGATGGAGACGAGGGCGAGGACGCGTCGGCTGGTCAAATGGAATCAAAACGCGCGCGCGTCGAAGAGACGCCTTTGGTCGCCTCTCCTCACGCATCGCGCGATGATGACATGGACGATGACGGGTGCGATGTTGGTACCGATGGCCCTGACGCGCGTGAGGGCAGTCCGGGACGAATGTTACGATTTAGCGTGGGCGGTGCAGCGAGCGACGATAGTGCCGAAAAACGAGCCACGAGAGCCGAGCGCGCCGCGACATCTCGGCGCGTGTTCTCTTCTACGTTCAACAGTGGTGTGCCCAAGACGGTCGTTTTGAGTGCTGATTGCGATGATGACCAACGCTATGTGACTTTGGGTGTCGTCGTGGAGTTTCCGAGCGACGGAGGCGCGTCAACGAGTCAACATTCGAGCGCCGATGACGCTGACGTCGACGCTATGGATGTCTTGGTATTTCGAGTGGGCGTTGCCGGCGATGCGCGCGGTTCGAATAAGTGCTTAGGTGCGCGCTCGGTGTTCAAGTCGTCTACCGCTGGTCGACGGGTGAGTCGGCGGCGGTCATCCTTGACGGCGCCCGTTCGCGCGCCAAGTGCCGACGCGGTGTTCGTGAGCTCGAGCGGGCGTTTCGTTTTCGCGCCGCACGTGACGGATGGTATGCGCATCATGCGCGTGAATGGGATGACGAATGGTGATGAGTCACCACTGAGTGTTGACGATGAACGAGAACGACGTTTAGAGTGTGGATTCAGAGTCGTGCGCGTCGCCGCGCGACGCGTCGCGAATGATTTCCTTCTCGCCGCCGCGGGCGAGGACGGCCAGTGCATCGTATGGTCTTGGACCGCCGCTTCAGAGAGCGATAGCAACGATGAAGAAGACATGTTCACTCGCGCACCGACGGAAACAGTGGCACTTCCCGACGTGTTATTTCGAAACGTCGCTCCAAAGCCCGGAGCGCCGACGAGTTTAGCATGGATTAGCGCGGCTTCGACGCCCAAACTCGTCGTCACCCTCGATCACGCGCTCGTCGCCGTGTGGAATGTGCGCTTAAAATCGCTCGAACGCGTGTCGTACGTCATGGAACACGACGTGCGGTGCGTGGTGCCCATTCATTTCGAAGGTTTACCCGTCGCGGATGGAGAAGACGCCGCTATTCCGGCGCTCGCCATCGCGACCAAGAAATCCGCGCCGAGCGAGTCGTATCGATCGACTGAAGACTGGACCACAGTCGACGACACATATCGCGATACCAACGTATGCGCCGCGCTCCTTCGTTCGCACGGCGTATCCATAGGCTCGACCATTTTTGACGACGTACCAGACGCGAACGTGTTGGCATCCGGCGGCGACGTCGCTTGCGTTGGCACTCGCAATGGCACCGTGCTCGCCTGGAACGTGCGCACTGGTCACGTTTCATTGCACGCAATTTTAGACGAATACGTTGACGCCATGTCGCCCGCCATTACGCGCGTGGCGTGCCATGAAAACGTCGTCGTCGCCTCGTGCGGCCGACGCGTCGAGTGCTTCGTCGTCGACGACGTCAACACGCGCAGTACAACTCAAAACCACACCACACCACCATAGCCATGCATTCACATTGTCACACACATCACACACAGCTTTAAAACACTCTGCTACTAGTACGTATTACAACTTTTCTCTCATCCAGCGCTCGAGCCTCTACCACACCGGGCGCTTCCCCTCTTGCAAAGGAAGGGAATCCGCATCCGTCACCGTCATGCGCGCCTTGTCCTTCAGCCAATACTTATCCACCTTTGTGGGTTGGTCCCAATTATCCTTCCTGCGACGTTTCACGAAACCGTGCGCGGTGAGTCAGTCTATCGGTTGACGCGTTTTCGAGCTCGAGAAACCCCGCGGACGCGCGCTCTTCGCCTCGACATCCCACGCGCGTGCGCCATCGTCGCCGCCAACGCGCTCGGCGCACGCGACGCGAGAGCACGCGTTGCTCTCGCGTTGCCATCCGCATCCCGCCCTCGTCGTCGCGCGAAGACCGATACCGCGCGAAGACGCGATCGATCATCTTCATCTTCATCATCATCTTTGCACCACTCGCGACGCGACGCGCGTTCGATCGAACGCATCGAGCGCACGTACAGGCTATCACACTTCGCCGTGACCTTTTTCACATGCGCCGCTCGCGCCTCGGCGCGCGCGGTGTCGTCCTGAATGCCGCTCGCGATGAATCGCGTTAAAAAACCCATGGCGCGGCGCACTGTGACGCCACACTCGCACCCGTCGCATCGCTCGACGCCGTCGTCGCGCGCGCGCGATGGCGTCGGCGGTGCGCGTGCAGGGCGATGGCGGCGGTGCCGACGCCGTGCGCGCGGTGTTCGCGCGCGCCATGGCGGCGATTGTGCGACAGTTTGCGTGCGATGGGACGGACCAACGAAACAATGGCGACGCGCACGCGCGCGCGGCGCTGCTTGCGATGCATCGCGCGTTCGCGGGCGATGGTGGCGGAGCGGTTCTTGATGCTGCGCGCGGCGGTGAGGCGTCGGACGCGGAGGATGCGGCGGTGAGGGGGTTTGTCGCGGATGAGCGCGTGGCCAACGACGTCGTGTATCGCGCGCCGTCTAAAGGTTTAGAGATTGTTCTCGACGCGTGCTCGCGATGCGAGACGCTGAGCGTTGCTGGGGAGATTGGCGTTCTTGGATTGGCGCTGTACGCGATGGATGAAGACGTTGATGGTGGGCGGCTGTGGGCGCAAGGCGTCGCGGCGTGTAACCGTTCGCTGCGGCGGTTGACTGGGGAGCGCTTGGCGTCGGATTGCACGCTCGAGCGGTACTATCGCGGTGTGCTCGCGCGGTTAGACGAGTTTAAAATGTGCTACAGAAATAGTTTGCGGCTGGCGTTCGCGCGCGTGTGTGGGGCGAGGCAAACTGAGACGCGAGAGACGTGCGGGTTGCTGCTCAAGCTCGCGTCGTTTGAGAAAGTACCCGTCGTCCGTGCGGCGTTAGTGTCAGCAATTGATGCTTTAGGTGGCCCACTCGAAGACACTGCGGTTGAATTTAGTAGAATGTTTTTCAACGCATCAGAGAAGAGTTCGATTGTTCGCAAACGAGCGCTCAAGGCGGTGCGTCGGTTACGGGGACCGAAACATAAATGGTTGGTGGAAAAAGTTGCGTGTAAACGCGCGTTCGAGCTCGGGAAAAACGATCCAGAGCTGCGCCAGATCACGTGCGAGGCGTTACAGCGGCTATGGGAAGGGCGAGAAGGCGATCCGGCGACGGATGGGTCGGATGACGTTAGATTGTACATGACTGTGGAATTTGTCGGCGCGTTGACGACGGACGCAGATGCGGATGTTCGCGCCGCGGCAACGCGGTGCTTGGGTCATCTTCGCGCCGCGGCCGCCGCAAAAGTCAAGTTGATACACGCACGCGTAGAAGACGTTGACGAGGGTGTGCGGGATGCGGCGGCGGAGGCGCTCATCGCGCTCGGCTTTGTCAACGCCTCGACAGGAACGTTCAAGGCTCGAGGCAACTACAAGCCATCGAAGTTTTCGGCGAATAAGAACTTTTTCGCGGCGTTGACTGGAGATGTTGAGAATATTTCGACGTCGAGGGTGAAGATTCCGATTGGCGCCATCGTTCGCGTGTGGTGGGAGCTCGATCAAGAGTACTATGAAGCCAAAGTCAAGGCGTACGACAAGGCGACGCGCATGTACACCATCGTATACATAGAAGACGGCGTCGAAGAAGTTATGAATTTCCGTAAAGAAAAAGTAGATTTAAAGCACAAGTTGGGTAAAAAGCGGGCGACGTGGATTCCTTGCGGTATGGTGCCTAGACAAAAGAAGCAAAAGAGCGTCGACAATGCCACTGAAACACGTGGCCGCGCATCTCGACACGTCGAACGGCCCATTCGCGAAGATCTTCCTGGTGATTGGCGCAATTACATCGCGGAATTACATCGGGATAAGGCAGATTGTCAAGTCGGTGGGCGTGCGCGCGTGTATTGGCCACTCGATAAGGCTTGGTACGTCGGCCAAATTCGGGCGCACGTCGCCGGAACGGACACGTACTCTGTGCATTATTACGAAGACGACTGCGAAGAAGAGCTTGATTTCGCCAAAGAAAAGGTACAAGTGTATATTTTAAACCCAGATGTACGACCACCTTCCGTGCGAGGAATAGAACCTATGCGCCTGGAGGTGTACACGGGACCCGAAGACAAGCGCACGAGCGGATGGTTCGAACCAGGCATGCCGAGGGGCTACGAATGCGTGTCGTACGTCAACGAAGAAGGCACCAAGGTCACGGCTCGTGCGACTCAGTTTTGTACTTATTTTAACCCGGACATCGACAAGGGCTCACGATGGCGTCGTGAAATTTACATCAAAGCCGACGGCGTCGACGGCTTGGACGACGACGCGGCGTTAAACGACTGGTTCAAAATCCAGGGCGAGCGTTGGAGCTATGCCGTCGTCGGCCAAACTTTCGAGATTAACACCAACGTTGACATGCGCGATTTCCGCGACGACGATGACACCAAAGACCGCGATCCGGTGTGGCAGCTTGTGAAAATCGTCGATTATAACAACCCGACTGGTGAACATCAAGTCGTCAACGTCGACGCCGACGGCAAGCCAGATCGCGACCAAGCCATGTGGGTGCCCTTGTTCACCCAACACACGCGGTGATTTTGTGAAAGTCCGCGCACGACTAGTAGTGTACAATAGACATATACAAGAACCATGAAAATGATGAGCCGCCAGTGGCTTTTCAACAGCCGCCCGTGCGGCGCGCCCCACACCGCGCCTCTCGCGCGCGTCGTCAACGCCTCGCGCGCATAATCTCGCACCGCACACGTCGCGGCATGTATAGAACCATGACCCTCGTCCCGTCGTTTGCACGCGCGCTGCGTATCACAGCGCGCCCGACGTCGCAGCCGCCGTCCCGCTGGGTCGTCGTCTCCAGCCGTCAGCGTCGCCAAAGCCACCGCAAGGTCGACGGCAACGGCGGCGAGGATTACACGCGCGTCAAGCACCAACCTGATGCTAACGCACACCCGTCGCACGCAATCCCAGACGACGTTGTACCGCCGCCGCACGACGCAAAGAGAAAGAAGAAACCAGTGGCGCTGCTGCTTGCGTACGTCGGCGGAGCGTACAAGGGTAACACGCACAACTCGCAAGGTCCGCGAGGCGACACCGTAGACGATCACATTGAGGATGCTTTATTTGCGTGGGGTGGGATTTTGCTGCCAAACTATCGCTCGCGCGGGTTGCAGCGATTGAAGTGGAGCCGGTCGAGCCGCACCGATAAAGGCGTGAGCTCGTTGTGCACCGTGGTGAGTTTACGTGCGGAAATCGATCCAGAGGTGTGGGATGCCGACGCCGAGGCTCGCGAGACTGCGAAGGAAATAACCAAGTTGTTACCGAACGACATTGCGTGTTTTGCGGTGTACAACACGCCGAAATCGTTCCAGGCACGGCGAGAATGTATCATGCGGACGTACGAGTATTTACTTCCAGCGCGCGTCCTCGATGCCGAGCTCGAGGGCGGCGAGGCGAGGATTGAGGCGTTTCAGAATGCGCTGCGAGCGTTTGAAGGGGCGCATCCGTTTCACAACTACACCAAGCGGTCGCAGTACACGCGCAAAGCCAAGTCTACATTTTCACCAAAGCTTCGGGACGCGCGCGGTCGCCTCGCGTGGGAAGGTCAAGAAGGCGCAACAATGGATAGCGGGTCGAACTTAGACGACGAAATAGAGGGTGATAGTGAAAACAGCGACGGTGATGAAGAGGGCGACGTTGGCGATATAGCGACTGATGACGGTGACTCCTCGTTTCCTGAGCACGTGGGCAACCGCCGCAACGGCACGTATTGGCTTTTTGGCTCTGACCCAAATGATAAGATTGGACCTTCGCATTTCAGGCGCATTCACAGTTTCACTGCGAGCTCTGTTATTGAGCGCATGGAAATTACCGCCGAAGATGGTTCGACGACGACGATGAGCGAACCATTCGTGCGCGTGAGCGTGCGCGGCGAATCCTTCATGTTGTATCAAATCCGCAAGATGATTGCCACCGCCGTCGCAGTCAGCCTCGGGTACGTACCGCTTGAGTTTTTACCCGCATCGTTGAGTCGCCCGTGTCGTGCGGCGATGCCACTCGCGCCTGCGTCGACGTTGTACCTGTACGACGTAGAATTTATGAAGTTTCGCGTCAACTTGGACGAGAGCCAGCCGAATAGACTCGAGAAGCTCGTGCCATCCGACGCCGTTCGCGCCGACCTCGCGCGCTTCCAGCGCGAAAAACTTGAACCTGCGTTAGCGCCGTCGTTATTGAATGATGAATGGGACTTGTTCAAGGAAAATTTGGCTCAAGGAAACATTACGGAGGATGTAGCGACGCCAATTATCGAGGCTCACGCGGCGTACCGCGCCAACCGCGACGAAGCGCACGCCCGTCAAGACGCTGAAGCCGCCGCCGCCGCCGCGTCAGCTGATGCATGATTTCTGCGTTTCTCGTGTACACTGTAGCTCAATAGCGCCGCGTTGCATAATAATTTACACTCTCTAAGATAAGTACGCGTCCAGCGACGTGTTCCCCGTCACGCACACCCAAACCGCGCCGAGAACCGCTAAAAAGATAATCGCATTCAACCACGTGGGAATCTCCTGACGCAACGCTTTCGTCACGACCCAATACGCCGCTAAGGGCGACGCCAAATCCACCGCTAAATCCGCCGTCGCGTACGCGGCTTCGACGGTTTCATCCGAACCAAACTCAGGAACGCCCCCCGAACCGCCCACGGCGAATCCCGCCGCCAGCGCCGCGCACGGCGCGAGCGCAGAACCCAACGCCACCGCGACGGACGCCACCGCCACCGCCGGCGACGGCGGTTTCGATGCATTCGCGACCACTGTAGAAGAAAGATGATGACGACGATGACGAAGATGCCGAAGATGCCCCTGACGACGCGACGCGGCGCGTCCGAACGCCGCCGAACGCCGCATGATGACTCGCGGTGATTGCCGCGCGCGATGTGCCGCACCGCTCGCGCGCGGCGCGCCGACGAGCGATGCGCGCATCACCAATGTGCGCTCCATCATCGCGTCTCGCAATGCCGCACTCAACGACGCGCGACGACGCGCCATGGCCACGTCAACGCTCGAGTTCGCCCGTCGAGCGCACGAAGACATCGAAAGACTCGAGCGCGCATGCGTCAAGGTGCTCAAGGATGCGGCGCCGACGACGCATAGGGCGCGGTTGACGCAGAATCACATTGTGGATCGATTGTTAGAGGCATCGACGACGCGCGCGAAGCGACTGGTGCGTTAATGCGAGCGCGTGCGATGGAGACGATGCGCCGCGCGTGTGCGGTTGTGTTGACATGCGCGTTGCTGTGTGTGCGCGCGCGACGAGGCGAGCGGATGCGTGAATCATGCATCCCTAGTGCTCGACTGAAGGCTGACGACTGACGCGCTGGATACGTTTCTTTTTCACGCACGAACAGCGTGATACGTACGCAGACGAGGATAAAATGCGCGAAGAGGAGTTGGCACGCATGGGTGGAGACGAGGCGGCGCAGATGCGGGCGTTTTATGAAACTATAAAGGCTACGCGAGCGTCGCACAAGCCGTTTGCGGGCGCCGTCGCGACGGATGGCGCGGAGTTTATTGACGAGCTCATCACCAAGGATTTGAGCGAGGATGTTATTTTTAGCGGTGAAGAGGCGACTGGGAGATATCTTGACTTGCACGAGGCGCACATGATGTATTCCAATGCGAATTTTGGTGAGCGATGCGACTACGGGGAGTATTTGGAGCGCTGCGGGAATTTCACGGCGACGAGTCGCGGGAAAAAGTTTACCACCGCGTACGGCACATATCTCGATGGTTTGATCGAGTATTTGCGTTCATTTCATGCGCGTGCATTGCCGTTGCAGTTTGTAGACAAGGTGCTAGAAGCGAGCGCGAAGGAGTTTGATGAGAAGTGGGCCAAGGGCGAGTGCGACGGTTGGGAGGACAAGGGCGTGCGCTCCGTGGACGCCGCCGCGATAAAGTCCGCGGCGGTAGATTTATCGGGGTATAAAACAGTTGACGACATGAGTAAATCCCTCGACGTCGATGCGATTAAGTCGGCGCTGGAATCCATGGGTCTGAAGGCAGGAGGCACGCCCGAGCAACGCGCCGAGCGTTTGTGGAGCACCAAGGGCAAGACGCTCGCTGAGCTCGACAAGAAGCTTTTCGCCAAGGGTGTGGTCGTCGGCGCGAAGAACGCCAAGGCGACCAAGGAAGATGTCAAGGCTAAAGAAGCCAGCGCGCGCGCGGTGGCGTTTAAGGAATTCCAATGCACGACTTTGTTCAAGCTTTTGAGCAAGCAACTCGATGCCACGAGAACAAACGTAGAAAAGAAATCCACGCTCTCTCTCGCCGAACTTCAAGCCGAAGCCGAAGATGACGACGACTTTTCTGACGCCGCCACGGATGACGAAGAAGAGATTTATAACCCGCTTAAGCTGCCGCTCGGGTGGGACGGTAAACCCATTCCGTATTGGTTGTACAAGCTTCACGGGTTGAACATGGAGTTTACGTGTGAAATTTGCGGCAACTACTCGTATTGGGGTCGTCGCGCGTTCGAGCGTCACTTCACCGAATGGCGCCATCAGCACGGTATGCGGTGCTTGAAAATTCCGTTCAGTCGTGCGTTCAACGAGGTGACGTCGATTAACGATGCCCTAGCGTTGCATAAAAACTTGAACCAACGCGAGCACGGCGCGTGGAACACGAGAACTGATGAAGAAGTCGAAGACGCCGAGGGTAACGTGTACAACAAAAAGACTTACCAAGATCTCGTGCGGCAAGGATTGATTTGATGTGTATTGGTACAGTGAATATAGTTTAATACGAGCATGACATCGGTGCTTATTCGTTCTCGCCGTCCTCATAAAGCGACTCGACCGCGCGATGCGCGCCGCCGCGCGAACTCGCCGCCGCACGCGCGAGCCATTCAACCCACCGGCGCACGCACCCACGCCCAGCACATCGCACGTCATTCAACCCGATGTCGTCGACGAGGACGACGCATGTTCGCGCCCAAAGCCCGACGACGTCGCGCTCGACCAAGCCGCGCTCGCGAGCGCCCTTTCGTGCCCCATCACTGGCCGCATTTTCGTCGAACCATGCACCACACCGTGCGGGCACACGTTCGAGCGCGAAGCTTTGGCGCGTTGGATGACGCGCAGGGACTTAGAGCGCGCGAATCCGAGAGATATGGCGTCGTCCGCGGCGGGCGTGGGCGCGAGCTGCCCGAGGTGCAGAGGCGCGTTGTACCACGAAATGCCGCACGAATGGCCCATAAACACCGTCGTGCGCGAATGCGTAGAGGCTATATACGGCGTTCAATCGCTCCCCGCCGACAGCGGCGCGCGCGATGGCGTGAGTGATGGAAACCATGGGGTGAGCTCGGAGCCACGAACGACGACGTTGCCGGTGTTTTTCCTCGACGCCTTGGTCCCGGGACAGGAATGTTCGCTCAATGTCTACGAAGCGCGTTACAAGGTGCTCGTGCGCCGCGCGTTGAGTGGCACGCGAAAGTTTTTAATGCTTTCGCTTGAAGATTTGGATGAGGATGAGTTTTTAGAAGCGACGCGACGCGCGGAGGGCGAGGATGCGACAGCCGGAGCTGGAGGCGCCGAAGACGAAGACGGTCGATGGTTGCCGTCTGGCGTAGAGATTCCCGACGCCATGCGCGAAGGATGTCGAATGATGCGCGTGTCATTGAAGAATCTCGGTCGATATTGCGTGGAATGTCACATCGTGAGCGCGCAAGAACTCATGGATGGTCGATTCGTCGTTCGCGTCAAGGCGTTGAAACACGCCTACGTGCGCTCCGCCGAACGCGACCCCGCGGGCTACGTCGTCGCACAGTGTTTACACGTGCCTGAAGATGACGTAAACGTCGATCCAGCGACTCGTTGTCGCGTGCTTATGCGTGCCGAGCGCGCGAAGGAGTTGTTCGACATTTGGGTCGCCACGACATCGGGGCCGCGATGGTTGTACAATTACGGCGGCAAAATGAGCGCGTTGTTGCAACACGTCGGCCCGCGACCAGCCAAGGATGATTTACACGCCCTGTCGTGGTGGATGATTCGTGTGTTGAATCCGCTGCCTACCATAGATGGCACGATTGAAATGCGCTCGATTAGCCTGAACGCGGAGGATGTCGAAAGCCGATTTCGCGTCGTCGCCCAAATGCTCATTTACTCCATGGCGCTCGTGCAACGCGTGCGCGTGAGAGATTGGGTCAGGCGTGAGCACGCCATCGCGGCGTGCGTGTTGGACAAATTGTTGGATAATCTTGAAGAGGCGTTTCGCGACGGCGACGGCGGACATCAGCGGAGGCGTGCACCCTTGGCCAAAGGCGTGCCGCCGATGTGGTCGTTATTGTGGCCAAATGAGCGCGCCGTGCCAATCCTTCGCGAACTCGCGAGCATCATTCGCCGCGCTGGCTGGTTCATCGATCAAGACCCCGACTCGCGCACGGGGGACGATGCAAACGGTAGCGAAGATTTCGTCAGCGGGTTTGATGGCGAGCGTGGCGTCGTGTACATGAGCACTTGGGCCGACGCCCCGGACTTTATGTTTGAGGCCGCCGTGGGACGTTTAGCGGACACGCACGGGATTGGTGGCGTCGTGCTCGCGGCGTGGCGCGTGCTCGCCAATCTTGAGAGTGACGATGAAGATTTGAAGCGCATCAACGAGCGATTGCTCGCGTTGTGCGGTGTCAATCTCACCGCTGTCGAGCGCAACGATGTGGTCACGTCGGTGAACGACGTTCTCGGTTTGTCGGGCGCATTCGTCGACTTGCTCCGTCGCGACATGCGCGCGGGCGTGTACAAATTCTTGTACATTTTCGACCTCGCGCGTTTTGCGGCGTGGTTCGTCTATCGCATGTTGATTCTCATTATCTTCGCCTTGGGTTTCATTTTCGAAGCCGTCTTCGATCGAGAATTCCACGGCGGCTACCGCACGGCAATTCGAGGCGTCGCTCTCGGTCTCGCGTGCGTATTCGGAGCCAAATGTGGATTTGGAGCTCGAGCCGCCTACGACGCCATTTATGCGCGCGCGACGCGAATTTGATATCGTCGCACTGTTTCGTTGGTATCAAATTCGTTGGTATCGTTGGTATTACATAACATTGTTTTCCCGTTGTAAAGTTACTACACACGCATTCCTTTCTGCTCAACCCATGCGTTGCTTCTTCTTTGCATCCCGCACAATCTTCGCCGTCTCTATGCGTTCACCTCGCCCATATCTCCACCGTTCATACGTCGTCATCGACCGACGGCCCTCGTCCCACGTCTCGCGCTCCTCCCGCGTCAGCAACCGCTCCAATTTCCCAACATCACTCGATCGCCCGCACGCCTCCCACAACACCTCTCGCCACCGCCTCAAATATGCCTCTTCAAGTTTATCCCTGATTAACACCACATCCTCGTCCTCGTCGCCGTCGTCGCACTGTTTCGCGAGCGCCGACGCGAACCCCGCGCCAAAGCCAAAAAAACTCTCATTCGTCGCGCGCAAATCTGCAATCCTCGCGCCCTGCTCCGCCCCCAACTCCGCGAACACGTCGTTCCCGAGGCACGCCGGTAAGCCAGTGATGTCTAATTCATCCACCAGGGCGCCTTCGAGCCACCACAGGGGCACCTCGCCCGCGTGGTCGCGCGCGATGTGTTCGTTGCGAGGCGCGCGGCTGCCGCTGATTTCCGCGCCTAAACCCAGCGCGCCCTTCTCGAACGACACCGGTACGCCGTGGTCGGCGGCGAGGAAATCGTTAATGTCGTAATAGTTCGACATCGCGCGGGGTCGGCGCGACGCGCGGTGCGGAAGGACGTCGTCGGCGCATCGATCGATCGATCGTTTGAAAGTTCGGACATTCGGCGTCCTGGTCGACGACGACGACGCCGTGTCGACGACGACGACGACGACCGCGGTCGCCGCAGAGCATGACGGGCGCCGACGCCGACGCCGACGCGCGCGATTTCACCGCGTGCGACGCCGCGGTGTTCGATTGCGATGGCACCCTCGTCGGTGCGTGCGTGCGCGAGCGACGCGAGCGATGACGTCGTGATGTCGATGCGCGTGAACCGTCTTCATACGCGCGGTGTGGAACGACGATGGACGACGAGACGCGCGCGAGAGCGACACTGACGCCGAGCGTGTGGTTTTTTGTCATCATTCGCTCGCAGATACGATGGGGTTATTCTACGCCGCCGACGTGAGGGCGTGCGAAGAAGTTGGCTTGCGCATGAGCAAGGAGGTGTTTTATCGGCTCGCGGGTGTTCCAATTCGCGAGATATTCCGCCGCCTCGCGGTGGAACAAGGGAAAGATATGACGGCGCACGAATTGGATGTCATGGTTGATCGTTGTGGGGCGTTTGCGCATGAGTTGGGGACGCCAAAGGCGATTGAGTGCGTCATCGACGTCGCGCGCGAAGCCAAGGCGAGAGGCTTACGCGTCGGCGTGGCGTCGTCTGGGGTCAAGACGACGGTGATGAAGCACTTGCGCGAGCATGGATTATTAGATTTATTTGAGTGTGTGGTGACGTGTGAGGACGTGGAGCATGGGAAGCCGGCGCCGGATTTATATGCACTCGCGGCGAAGACGCTGGGCGTCGCGCCCGAGCGATGCGTGGCGTACGAAGACGCGGAATTGGGCATCGAAAGCGCGCTCGCCGCGGGATACGCGCGATGCGTGGACGTGAGAAAAATGTCCAAGTACGAACCCACAGATTATTTATCAGGCGGTAATGAACCGTAGGTGCGGCCTAGAGAATGTATTCACATAGTCATAAACAGCCGTCGACGTCGTTGTATTATCCACACTGCGCGCCTCGGTAAGGCTATGCGGACCGTGGCGAGAGTTTCATCGTCGTTCGTCACCCGCGTGCGCTCGACGACGGCGAGGAGGATGACAACAGCCGCGCGCGCGGCGTCGGCGCCAGCGCACACGTACGTCGACACGCACTGTCACTTGGACATGGTGCTCCCGCGCTTGGAGCTCAGTTTTGAAGACTGGCGCGCATCGCTCGACGCCACCGCGCACGAGGACGGCGCCACGCTCGACGCGTGTATCACCATTGGCTGTTCTCTCAAGAGCTTGGCCAGCACCGCGGAGTTGTCGCAAAAACAGGGGGTGTACTCGGCGTTTGGCATACACCCGCTGTCGGCGCCCGAGTGGGACGGCGCCGGCGTTCCCGAGCGCATCGAAGCGCTGTGCGCGGACGCCAAGTGCGTCGCCGTGGGCGAGACCGGGTTAGATTATCATCGCATCAGTGAGGACGTGGACGTGGAGGCGTACAAGGCGACGCAGCGCGCGTCTTTTGAGGCGCAAATGAAGTTGGCGACGAGGTTGGACTTGCCTCTCATCGTGCACACGCGCGAAGCGGAAGAAGATACCCTCGAATTGATGCGCGCACATTTACCTCGCGATGCGCGCGTGCACGTACATTGCTTTACGTCGTCGTTGACGTTAGCCCAGGCGTTGCTCGCATCGTTTCCAAAGCTCTGTATTGGCTTTACGGGCGTGGTGTCCTTTAAGAATGGCTCCGACGTACGAGCCGTCGTGGCGAGCGTTCCTTTAGATCGAATCTTACTCGAAACCGATTCACCGTACATGGCACCGACGCCGTATCGTGGACAAGTGTGTCACCCTGGTATGATCCCACGCATCGCCGAGGCGATTGCGTCTACGCACGGCGTCCCGGTGAGCGACGTCTACCGCGCGTCGCGAGAGAACACGCGAAGCGTCTACGGCATTTAGCGCAGTCAACTAATAGGTAGTAGCATTATTCATTGTTGTTTTGTAAAAGTGTGTACGAGGTAGCACCGCCATTGGGTAGACGTGGTCGATTGAACGACACTACGTCGAGAGAACGATGGATAGCGTTCTCACAAAGCGACACGCGTCGAGTGCCGACCATCAAACTCACGCGCACCCAAACGATCGACGCACGCCATCGACGACGCACAGCATCGCAAGGGACGCGCTTCCGAGGACGTGATGGGTATCGATGATGACGACGAGCGAGTAAAGCTTCGCCTGGTGGACACGATGAATGCCCCAGAGAATGTCGCCATTCGCGCCAAAGCTCTCGCCCGTGGCGCCGCGTTGCAGCCCGAGTACGACTCACAGAACTGGGTCAAGACTGTGTTTTCGCTTGATTACAGAGGACGGGGCATAGGGTCGTTTATTGCGCCGTTTATGTTCATCAACGCGTGCTCGGTGATTTGGACGTGCGCGTACGAGTTGGCGCTTCCGAAGAGTCAAGCATCGTTGAGTGCGTACGACGTGGTGTATCAATTGGTGTTTTCCACGATGGGTTTTTTGTTGGTGTTTAGGCTTTCACGCGCGGCGGTGCGGTTTTGGGACTGTCGAACGGCGTTTGGGAATATAAACGTCGGCGTGAGAAATTTAGTTGACGTCGCGTTGGTGTACGGCGACGGTAGAGATCCCGACGCCATGGATGATATCTGTGCATGGACATGCGGGTTTGCGTTGGCTTCGAAGCAGTACTTACGTGGGATTAAAACTATCCCCGCGAACGAGGTTGTGGGAATTTTAAGTGATGAAGATAGAGCGCGCATCGAAAAGTCTTCGCATCCGCCGTTGTTTTGCATTTCGATGATCCGACGGGCAATCTATCGCGCATTCGGCAGAGACAACGCCGGGAAGGATAGCGTGAATGACACAATTAGGTTTGAATCTCGCGTGCGAGAGTTGCACGCGCAGATTGATTTCTTAGTCCTACAGGAGGGCGCGCTCGAGCGGTTGCGGGCGACAAAACTTCCGCAAATCTACGTCATTCACCTGAGGACCTTTTTGGTCTTGTATTGTTTAAGCATGCCGTTTGTGTTCGTCAGCCGGTGGGGCTGGGGCACAATCGCGGCCGTCGCCGCTGTGTCGTTTGCATTATTAGGCATCGAAGGTGGCGCCACGGAATGTGAAATTCCATTCAACCCGACGCACTCCAATCATCTGAGAATGGACCAGTACGTTCAAGGCTGTTTCAACTCTGTGGGGTATTTGTTGACGTGGAACGCCAAGCGTGAAGGCATGAAAAGCCTAGGTAACAGAGAAGGAAACGTGTCGTGCGCATCACTTGATGAGCTCGTGATTCAGGTGGAAAAACGAAATTGATGGACGTCGGCAAGCGCGATTGATCCATTTGTAAAACATTTTTAATTTATTACAACGTATGACGGCGTTAATTACTTCCCAAAACCACCACGGACGACGCGCACGCTCGCCGAGTCGATGGCGTACATCTCGCCGTATTCGGGGTGCGTGCCAAATTGCAAGTCAAAGGCGACGACGCCGCAGTTGACAATTTTCTTCTTCTTGCCTTCGCACGAGGAGTCGCTCGGGAGAAAATGCTTAAAAAATTCCCGAAACCAAATCGAGTGTCCACCGGCGATGATAACGTCCGCAGACTCATTCATCGACCACGCGGCAAACTCGCGCAGGGAGTTCACTCCCTTGCGATTGAGACTCTTTTGCCCGGCGTTGGCGCTCGCGTCCATAATCGCGCTCGCGTCAAATTCATCCAGTCCGAGCTCCTTGGCCAGATGCTGCGTGGGTACGATTTCGCCTCGACCGCTCGCGAGTGCATATGTATCCACATTACGCGCCATCTCTTGCAATGCGCTGTGAATGACAACCTTCTCGCTCTTTGAGCGCAATCGACACCACAACGCGTGCACCGTCGTATTCACCGCCCGGCGCAAGTTACTCGACACAATCACCGACCGTCCACGTACGCCAACGATGATGTCCACGATGTCAGATTGTCTATCGCCAACCCCGGCTTCGCGCAGCGCACGCTCTTTCGTGAAAAACTCGCGAAGTTCTGCGGCTTGAGCCGCGCCCTTGGCGCTCAACGGTGAGTCGAGAAAATACGAGTCGTCGCTGAAAAACTTCAACACTTCGCACGCCACGCCAATCACGATGCGCACTGGCATGGTCAACCCCGAGAAAAACCCTCGGTTAAACACTTCGTTCCACGTCGACTCACCGTGACGAATAAACACGATGGTTTTCGTCTTGCGCACGTGCCAACCGTCGCCAAACACCCGCGATTGATTATCCTTGGACCATTTCTTCTCGCTCGACAACACCAAGTGCGCGTTCGCCCGCGAGCCCGCGTGAATCTTCCTCACCCCGCGTCTCGCCCGCGCGCTCACGATTGACGCGCACAGCAGCGCCCCGTACGCGCTCACCGCGCACTTGACAACTAATCCCAAAACCATGTCCAGCGGCGCCGTTCGATAGTACTCCACGTCCGCGAGCGGCGCAAACTGCGCGAGAAACGGCGCGATGACGCGCGCGTACAACGCAGTGATCGACCCGGGCGCGGTGGCGGCGACGGTGGCGAGGTGAATGGGCATGTGCAGCGCCGCGAGCGCGCAGCGATGTGACGATTCGTTTGGTCAACATCGCCACTCACCGCCGCACGCCGTTACCGCCGTCGTCGCCGCCGCGTCTCGAATCGCGCGCGACATCGTCGGCGTCGTGACTGTCGACGTCACCGCCGCCGCCGCGCGCGACATGACGCGGCGACGACGACGCGACGATGCTCGCGGTGCAGATGCGCTGCTCACGACGCTCCGGCGGCTCATCCTGCGCGCGCTCCGGCGCGGCGCGACGCCTCGGCACATCGCGGTGATTATGGATGGGAATCGTCGCTATGCACGCACGCGAGAGTTGCGCGCATCGCGCGGGCACGAGGCGGGCGCGGCGACGTTGGATGCGCTCGCGGCGTGGAGCTTTGAGCTCGGCGCCGACGTCTTGAGCGTCTACGCGCTTAGCACGGAGAACTTTAAGCGCACGCGCGAGGAATTAGAGGAATTGTTTGATTTAGTGTGTGATAGGCTCGACGCCATGGGGGAATCGGCGGCGGTGCGCGAGTACGAGGCGCGAGTACACGTGAGCGGGGACTTGGACGCGCTGCCGAAACGCGTTCGGGACGCGGCTCGAGCGGTGATGCGTGCGACGTGGACGCACAAAGGGCCAATGTTAAACGTGTGTTTAGGGTATACTGGTCGCGAGGACATCGTGCGCGCGATCGGAGACGTTCGCGACGGTGTGGAAAATGGTGAGCTGAGGGCGAGCGACGCGGACGAGCGCGTCGTCGAGGCGTGTTTGCACGGATGCGAAAGATTTGGAGATGTGTCTCGATGCGATGAAGGACGAGAATGTTCGACGACGGCGACGACGACGTGGGCGGTGATGCCCGAGGTGGATTTACTCGTGCGTACGTCTGGGGAGACGCGATTGAGCGATTACATGTTGTACAATGCTCGATTCGCCGCGCTCGTCTTTGTCAACGCGTTGTGGCCAGAATTTACGTTCATGCATATGGTGTACTGCGTATGTAAGTACCAGTGCGCGGCTCGCGAATTGCGCCGAGCGCGTGAATCGTACGCGCGCGCACGCGACGATGGTGTCGATGAAGAGCACGTGTTATCCAACGCCGTGGCGGAGGTGAACATTCGCGACGTCGAAGACAAGACGATTGCGAACGCGTCGTCTTCGTCTTTGACTACGATTTCGACGCGAGCGAAATCTTTCATAGCGATGCGATTAGAACGCATCACGGGAAAAATCTTCCAAGTACGATGACTTGACCCGCAATAACCGGTAGCAGCTGTAGCAGATAGTACTAGATGGCATGGTGAAATTCACATTTGATTGTCACATGATTGTCATTCCCAGGCGTGCACCGCACCCATGCACCGCACGCGCCGACTCATTCGCGCAATCGCGTACGCCGCCATAGTCCAATGTGCAGTCGCCGCGAGCGTCCACGATTTCGAACAGCCTGGACCGTTCGCGCAACCGACGCTGGCGTCGGACGCCGTCGCCGTCGCTGATGGCGGCGCGGCGCGCGAAGCCGGCGAACTCGTCATTCAATACAGCGCCACCGCCGCTGCGGCGGCAACCAGCGAAGGACTGCCTCTCGTGGTGTTTTTATTTCCAATTCACGGGTTCCCATTCAACGCGTGGCGGAACTTATTGGGTGGATTGACCCGTACGCTGTGCTCGCACGGATTCGCCGTAGCGACGCCTCGCCGGATCGGCGTCGGCGCCCGCGCCTTTTCCGGCGGTATATTCCCAGGCGCATCATCCACATCAAATGGTATGGATTTAAGAGAAATCGCCACGAGATATGTCAATTTCATGACGCACGCCGTGGAATATGTGGCAGATTTGGCGCAGACGGGTTCGCTCGCGGCTCCAGTCGACGCTCGCCGGATCGGCTTTGCTGGATTTAGCGTTGGCGGCGCTTTAACGCAATACACCGCCCAGCGCGTCGACGCACGCATGCCCGGTCGCGTCGCGTGCGTGCTCGCTATCGCGCCTACGATTGGGTCGGAGGATGTGAACGATGTGAACGATATCGGGGCGCAGCTCTATCAAGCGTTTGCGGCTTCAATGACCATCCCAACCGTTTTCGTCGCGGGTGTGAACGACCGCATGGGTGGCTACCGCGATTCTGCACTGTACTATCGCGACAGTCGCGCACCGCGTGTGCGTGTCATTGCTGGTTCGGGCGCCACGCATTGCCATGCGGTGGTTCCAATGTCGGAATGCGACGTCACGCTCGGGACGCGAGGCGTCGACGTTTTAGACGGGATCTTGGCGTCGGCGCTGATGACGCTGTACTTACGCAGTGCCGATGCCGACGACCCGAGGTATGCCGCACAGCGCGCAGTCGCGGAAGATATCATTTGGCGAGATGGCTTGCGCGAACTTGAGTCGAGCCGTGGGACGTTGGTGCCGGCGAATCGACGATGGACGGTGGACGCTATTGAACGCGCGCCTGAAATTTCGCTCGCGTTGAATGACTATTCAGTTTCCGCGCCGGTCGCTCCAGCGAGCGTAGAGATCATCGCCGTCGTCGAGTCTACGCTTGTTGCTCTTGATGATGCGGGTGCGTCGTGTGCGCCGCGCGTGAGCGTGACTGATGTTCCAGATGGTTTAAACGCGTGGGTTGAACAATTGAACGCACGCGAATTCGCCATTCGCGTGCAATGGATCGACATTCGAAGCGAGACTGGACGTCGAGGTCGAAACAGAAGCGGCACATTCGTCAACGATGCATTCAATTTTGTCATGCAAACCATGGGTGTGTCGAGCTCGTTCGGTCCACGCGCGGCGCCGCCGAGACGCGCGGTAACGGTTGCGGCTCGACACGGATGCGTCAACGCGGGCGTCGCCGCCGCTGTTGTCTTCGTCAACCAGCCGCTGCTATAATAGTCGTTTTCTTCTGTGTTATTAAATTCTAATACAATCGGATAATATTGTCACATGAATTAAGAGTCGACGCCGACGCGGCCGTCGAAACCATCGAGCGCGCCTCCCCATGAATCCACCGGTGGGAGCTCGACGCTAAATCGCTCAAAGGGTACGCGACCCGTCCCCGAACTTCGAACGCGGCCATCCATGCGTAACCCAACGTACACACCCTTATCATCGCCAACCTTTGCCATTGACTTTTGCTCGCGAACCCACTCGAGCCATTCGTTGACGCGCAGAGGCGTGGCGCGGAACTTACGATCCTCCGCCGCGGGCGGCTGGACATCCGCCGACGCCGTCGTCGGCACCGGAATAACGAGCACGCCTCGCTTCACCAATTCCTCACGCACGCGTTCGGCATCGCCTATAGCGTCACGCAAATACTCTTCATCACCACTCACGATCACCGCGCGCGAAAACCCACGCAAATCCTCCAAACGTACGCTCCGACCGCCCGCGAGCTCCAGTCGCAGCCGTCCCAACCGCTCCTCTCTCCCGATGCGCGCCATTTGCTTCTCCTTGGCCTTCTCCTCACGAGTATATAAAAACGCAAATACCGCCAAGGCTGTAACATCAATGGCTAAATTTTCTAACGTCCCTTCAATCGGCGGCGCGCTCGGCGCCCCCGCAAGCTTCGTGAGCAACTGAATCGTCGCGATGCCAGTCCCGATGGTCGCCGAAGCGCCGCACGCGCCGTACAAAAATTGCCTCGCCACTCGAAACGGCGCCTGGGCCTCCGACCGAAGCTTCGTCTCGTTCGAATACGACGGTTTCGATCGCCCTGCGCCGTCGTCGTCGTCCCCGTCATCCCCGCTCCGCATCGACGCCCGCGCGACGACGATAAAAGATGACGCGCCACCAGATGACGATAATAATCGTCCCGATGATGATACCGCGTCGTCGCGTCTCACCACCGCTCGCGCACATCGCCGCCGCATCGTCGGCGTCGGCGTCGTCGTCGTCGTCGTCATTCGGCACGCACGCGTCGCCGCCATCGCGCGCGTCGTCGACGTAGACATGTGTGCGTCGTCGTGTGACGTCGATCGCGCCTCGACGACGGTCGTCACGGCAATCGCATACATACTCGTATACACCTATACACTATGGGAAAACAGGCCTCGCGTGTGGGGATATACTTTTTTAACAGAGAGGACATTTTTTAGTGAGCATAATGCGGTTGACGAGGCTTCAGTAAAGCGAGTGGAGGCGTCACGCGATCAGTCACGCGATCACCGCCCGAATGTATGTACCCCTACCGATTCCACGAATCACGACTAGAAACTCCGCATCACAGCTGTGTGTACCCACACCATCCACCAATCACGACCACGTATCCCCGCGCGTCACGTCGAGGGCAAACGACACCGCTGACTGTACAATTCGCGCGCCATTTCGCCGTCGCCCGTCGCCGCGCGCACCGGCATCGCGCGCGAGTGTTCGGCCGAGGCGCGCGAAACCCTTGTTCGCGCGCGATGGCGTCGTCCGCGTCCGCGATCGCCGCGTCTGCGTCGCGCACGGTGACGCCGAATCATCGATGCGATGGCGCGCGCGGGACACGAATGGATAAAGCGCGCGCGCGCGAGCGGTTCGTGCGTCTCGCACGGGTGGGTGCGGGCGCGGGGGCGACGCGCGCGGCGCGGGGATCGGGGCGCGTCGTGCGCACGCGCGCGGGGACGGGGGATGAGGGCGATGCGGATGCGGATGCGAGCGCGAGGTTGGCGGCGTTGCGCGCGCGGAGCGCGGAGCTGCTGGAGAAACAGAAGGAGTTGATGGCGAAATTGGAGCGCAGACGGGGGGTGGCGTCGTCGTCGGTGGCGGCGACGGTCGTGGTGAGTGATGTGAGTGCGGGGTCTGGTGCGGCGTCGAGGCCTGCGGTGGGGGATGTGTTGATGTACGACGCGGACGGCGGGCGCGGGGTTGAAGCGGCGCCGGCGACGCCGACGCCGACGCCGACGCCGACGCCGGTGCAGCCGCCACCGCCGCCACCACCCGCGCCGGTGGCTGAGAGCGTGGTCGTCGCACCGCCGCGCGTCGTTGAAGAGCAGCCAAAGTGCCGCGAAAAGTTGAACATTGTCATGGTGGCGAGCGAGTGCGCGCCTTTTTCAAAGACGGGTGGTTTAGGCGACGTCATGCAGTCGTTGCCTAAAGCTCTCGCCGCACGCGGTCATCGCGTGATGGTTGTCGTACCGAGATATAAAGAGTACGAAGGCGTGTTCGACACGGGCGTTCGGGTGAATTTCAACGTGTTGGGGGGCAGCACTGAGGTGGGATACTTTCACTCGTACCGGGACGGCGTGGATTACGTATTCATCGACCACGGGGCGTATCACCACGTGAGAGATTCAATTTATAGCGGTGACCGGTCGGCGGCGACGTTTAGAAACTCAATGTTGTGTCAAGCCGCGTTAGAGGCGGTGTGGCAAGTGCCATGTGGGGGATTCCCGTACGGGGATGAGAATTTAATTTTCGTCGCCAACGACTGGCACGCGTCGCTCCTACCGGTATATTTGCAAGCGTATTACCGCGATCACGGCAAGTTTGAGTTTGCACGCTCGTGTTTCGTCATTCATAACTTGGCGCATCAAGGACGAGGGCCGTTGAACGAGTTTGGCGCGTTGCAGCTCCCGGCACACTATGAAGATTTCTTCAAACTGGACGACCCGTTTGGCGGCGAATGCATGAACATTATGCAAGCCGGGCTGAAGCTCGCCACCAAGGTGATTGCCGTGAGCGAAGGTTACGCGTGGGAGATCACGACGGATATGGGCGGATGGGGGCTGGCCCCAATCATTCGCGAATTCGGCGAAGGCAAACTGAGTGGGATTGTAAACGGCATCGACCTCATGGAGTGGAGCCCCGACGTCGACCATCATTTGGACGGTGACGGTTACACGCGCTTTGCGCCGAACGTGGATTCCATTGACAACGGTAAGCGACAATGTAAACTGGCATTGCAACGTCAACTTGGGTTGCCCGAACGCGACGATGTGCCAATCTTAGCCTTTATTGGACGTTTAGATGACCAGAAGGGTGTAGATTTAATCGCCGAAGCCGAAGGATGGTTGATGAGCCAAGACGTGCAGCTTATTATGCTCGGGAGCGGTCGCGAGGACTTAGAAGGCGCGTTGCGTGGAATGGAAGAGCGACACCGCGATAAATGTCGCGCGTGGGTTGGATTTTCCGTAGAAATGGCTCATCGTATCACCGCCGGAGCGGATATTTTGCTCATGCCGTCGCGATTTGAGCCGTGCGGGTTGAACCAATTGTACGCCATGCGGTACGGCACAGTGCCAGTCGTGCACGCCGTTGGCGGTCTTCGGGACACCGTAAAACAGTACGACCCATTCAACGACCAAGGTAACGGCTGGACGTTTGATTCCGCGGAAACTCACAAACTCATAGATTCCATGAGTTTTGCCATTTCGACGTTCCGAGACCATCGCGACGCGTTCAAACGCATCCAAAGCCGCGGCTTCGACCGCGACCTGGGCTGGGACCACGCCGCGCAGCTTTATGAAGACCGTTTCATCGACGCCAAGTACTGCTGGTGATTTCGCTCCAGCAAAAATTGCTCTAGCGTTTGTAATTTGAAGCTCGCTGTCCCGTCGCGCGCTCGTCCTCTGACTTATAGCCCTAAGCACGTTCGCCGCATTCACGCGCGCGTCGTGCGCGAACCACCGTCGAGGTTTCGCCACACACGCGTCAAGGACATGGACGAGAACGGCATTGCCACTCTCGTCGCCGCGCTCGCGTCGTCGGTCGCGTCCGATGCGCAGGCACGGGCGCAAGCGGATGCGTTTTTGGCCGCCGCCTCTACACAAAACGGCACAGCTTTCGCGCTTTTACGCATCGCCGCGGACGATGGACTAGACATGGGCGTGCGGCAAAGCGCGAGTATTTACTTCAAAAACATGTGTGCCAAATCTTGGGCCGCGCGCGAACACTTACCGACGGCGTGGGTGATGAGCGAGGGCGACAAGGCGAACGCTCGAGGCGCGGCGTTGGATGCCATCGTACGTACGCCCGTAAAAGTGCGTTCGCAGCTCGTGGAGGCGGTGCGAGTGATGGTGCATCATGATTTCCCCGAGCAATGGCCCGAGGTGGCGTCGCAGGTGTTGCAAGGCTTGGAGGAGGCGAACGCGGCGCACCCCGAGCGGCTGTGCGGGACAGTGTTGGTGCTTCACGCGTTGTGTAGAAAGTACGAGTTTAAACACTCGAGCGAGCGAGCGGATATCGAACAAGTGATTGCTGTGGTATTTCCAAAGCTTTTGTCTGTGCTCAAGGCGTTGATTGCGTATGGAACGCCGAATGAAGCGTTGGAAGAGTTGAAAAAAGCGATTTGCAAGACGTATTGGAGCGCAACCTACTTGCACGTCGGTCCGTCGTTGCAACAGGAGGACACCTATCGGGAGTGGATGTCGGCGTTTCACACTATTATCACCACACCCGTGCACATTGAAGGAATTTCCGACCCGACGGACAAGATGGAGCTTAGACACTGGCCGTGGTGGAAAACGAAGAAGTGGGCCTTGCACATCGTCAATAGACAGTTTACGAGGTACGGTAACCTCAAACAAGCACAAAGCGATAGTAAAGAGTTGGCTGTGATGTACAGAAAGTCATACGCCACGCAGTTTCTGCAGTGCTACGTCGAGCTGTTGAGCTCCTTGACGACTGGTATGGCGATGCCGAATCGCGTGGTGAACTTGGCGGTGACGCATCTCTCCAGCGCGCTCAGCGTGACGTTGACGTACAAGGTGTTACATCCGCACTTGGATGACATTGCTATGCGCGTCATGTTCCCACTGGTGTGCTTTGGCGCAGAAGACAAGGAGTTATGGGAGGATGATCCCAACGAGTACGTGCGCAAATCGCAGGACTTTATGGAGGACATGTACTCGCCGCGCATGGCAGCGCTCAATTATTTGAGCGAATCTTGCAAGACTGGCTCTAGAATGAAGGAAAACTTGCCCAAGATCCTCGCAGCTATGGTGCAGATTCTGAATAAAGCTGCGGCTTTTCCACCAGGGACGGCGCTTGATCCACAACTGGCCTCGGAAGTTGATGGCGCGTTGCTCGTCATTACCAACTTGTCTGAAATTTTAGCCGCGCATCCAATGTACAAGCATCAACTCGAATCGATGCTCGTTTCGTATGTCATTCCGTCGTTTTCATCGCCACATGGACACGTGCGCGCCAAGGCGGTGTCGTGTGCGGCAAAGTTTTGTGAAATTGAGTTTGAGAATCCGCAAAACTTTTTTAGTTTGTTTTCGTGCGTGGTGAACGCAATGAAGGATCCAGAGCTTCCGGTTCGGGTTGAGGCTGTGGTTGGGCTCGGCGCATTTGTGCACGCCGCGGACGACGTGTCGCAACTTAAGCCTATTCTTCCGCAGTTGCTCAATGAATTCTTCCAATTGATGAATGAAGTTGATTCGGAAGACGTGGTGTTTACGTTGGAAACTATCACGGAAAAGTTTGGCGAAGAGATTGCCCCATACGCTCTTGGCATGACGCAAAATTTAGTCGCGGCGTTTTGGAAGGTCATTGAAGAATCTGAATCGAAAGATGACGAAGATTACGGCGCTTTAGCGTGCTGCGGTTGTTTACGCGCCATGGCGACGATTCTCGAATCCATCTCGTCCTTGCCACACATGTATCCGGATCTCGAAGCCGCCGTGTTTCCAATCTTGCAAAAGATGATCGGTGAACAAGGCTACGATGTGTTTGAAGAAATCTTGGAGATATTGTCGTACTTGACGTACTTCACGCCAGTTGTGACGCCTCGTATGTGGGAGTTGTGGCCGCTCATGATTAAAACCATGGACGATTGGGCGCTGCAGTACTTTGAAAACTTACTCATTCCACTCGATAACTACATCAGTCGAGGCACGGAACGGTTTTTAACCCCCGGGACGCCGTATGTCGAAGATACGTATAATATTTGCAAAAAGGTACTCGAAGGCGACTACCCAGAACCAGACTGCTTGTCGGCGCCGAAACTGATGGAGTGCGTCATGACAAACTGCCGAGGACGCGTTGACGTCGTGATTGAGCCGTATATCAACATCGCACTCGCGCGATTAGCGACTGCCGAAAACAGTTACTTTCGCGATTTGCTCATGATGACATTTGCGCACGCGTTGCACTACAATGCCTCGCTCGCGTTGATGGCGACCAATCGATCTGGCAAGACGAATGAAGTCTTTGCGCTTTGGTCATCCATGTTGAACGAGCGCACAAAGGGTGGCGAGCGCAAGCGTTTTACGACTGAATCTAGCAAAAAGGTGTGCGCACTTGGTCTCATGGCGCTCTTACGCGCGCCTGCGGAAGTGCTGACACCAGAAATTCACGGCGCGCTCGGCGGTATTCTCGCCACACTGCTCGACTTGCTCGGCTCTTTGCGAGAGCAAATTACCTCACGCAAGGCGGACGAGGCGAGCGGGGTGCGACGGCGTCCGTGGGAATTATCTGACGAAGAAGAATACGACGAGCCTGATTTCGACGACGAAGATCAAGATGAGGATTTGCAGTTTGACGAAACCACGCTTCGCGCCTTGGCGAAGAATGCGAAAGACGCCGACCCGCACGCCGCCAGATACGACGACGACGACGATGATGATGATTTCGACTTTTTTGCCGACGATGACGAATGCACGAGTCCACTTGATGACATCGATACATTCATTGCGTTTTCCGACTTTCTGAATGAACTCGGATCTATGGGTGACCGCGCGGGCGCGTTGCAAGCGATTCAGAGTCAAGCCGACGCAAACGCCAAGGTGCAAAATTTAATGCAATACGTCGAAGTGCGTCGCGTCGAGTTCCCGAAAGAACGCGAGGAAGCCAAGTCAAAGTGATTCACTAGTACTAGATACCGGTAGCTGTTTGAGATACAATACGTCTTGATATTTTAGCATTACAACATACTTCTTCTTGTCGCGCATCCGTGTCAGAGTTCACTCCTCCAGCCCGCACGATTTTAAAATATACGCAATATGATCAGGAAGCGATGCGTGCTTGATTGACATCTCAAAGTTTTCAACCTCCGCACCGTGCACTGGCGATAATCCCGCGAGCGCTGTCGTCGGATCGATCGCTTTCAATCGATACAGAAACATTAAGATCCAATCGTTTGAGCAGTGCACGTTAATTAATCGCCCCGACACAACTTCGCGCATGGGTTGCCATATTCGCTCCGAGCACGACAACGGTGCTGATATGAAAACCACGCGCTCAACAATATTTCTTCCTTTATCTCCAGCGTCGTAGAGCTTTTGCAATGCGCTCTGTACGACGTAAGCACCCATACTATACGACACGAGTGTCACTGGTCGTCGACCGTGCGCCTTGGAAAGCAACGCGTGCGCTATTTCTTCACCTGCAATTTCAGCCTTTGATTTAGCAATCGTCCAAGGATCATCGAGATAATTTGACGCAGTGACCAGTGTCACGGGCCACGCCACCGCGGCTGCGATGGATGCGAGAGCGGTTTGCGCGAGCACGTGCGGAGCGCTAGCGGCGATGGCGAATCGCCCGCCGACAAATTGCATGGCGGCGCCGAGCTCTGTAAGCGTCGTGGTTTCCCATTCAAGCACGTACTGCTCACCTGTAGTGTTTTCCCATTTCGTGTTGACCATTTCGCGCGTTTTAGCCTTGTCCTCAGAGTGTTCCTTAAGCGGCGCGTCGAGGACGATTTCGCTCATTTCTTCGACGAGCGTTTCTACGATGTCCGCGTTAATCTCTGGGCGTCTCAATCGCAACTCTAACGGCCGTGGCAGCGCTTCGAGGTCTTCCACGCTCATAGTCATAACGTTTTTTCCTGACGAAAATCTACGCAACGAAGACGATTGTTTCGATAATAACGCATCGTTAAGCGACCGCGCCGAGATGAGTTCGCTTTGCGAAACGACACCCGCCGCGCTCGCCAAACCCATCGGTTTACTCGTACCATCATCGTCTTCGGCGGAATCTTCGTGCGTGCAAACTACCAGCATTCGCTCGCCAGTGTCGTCATGTTCCAGACGAATCCCAAGCGCGCCGTCGGCGTGAATCACAACCGTGTACGCGTTCTTCTCCACGCCCCAAGCGCCCAACAAATCGTTGCCGTCGCGTAAAAACCCAGGCACGTACACATGCAACGCGAATCTCTTCCCAACGCCACGAATAGGCACGAAATTAAACACCTCCATCTCACTCGACGTGCGACGCATCATCTTATATCCCGTCAATCCCGCACCCGTGGCGCCAAACACCGCCGAAACGCCGCCGAGCGTTGTCAACAATCCCGCGCCCGTAGCGCCGATGACGCCCAATCCGTTCAAAGACGCCACAATCGCGGGCGCGGCGATACCGCCAGTAAAGAATAACAACCCACCACCTATAGCCGACGCCGCAGTGACTTTGGCGACGCGCGTCCAATACTTATAAGACGCATCCGAATTATCAGCGTCGGTTGTCTCGCCGTCGGTTTCAGCCTCGTCGCCGTTCGCGACACTCATGCGCATCGCACGCGCTGCTGAATCCTCCGCCGAGGCAAAACTCCGCCAGGGCATATTTTTACTCTTCGCATACGCGCGCAACCACGCGCGCGCATCCGCGTCATACGCACCGCCGCTCAATAACGCGCGCGCCGCGAACATCGCCGAAACTTTGCTCATATCCACGGGCGCGCCTGTATCGCCCTCATTCGCCTCGCACGCGGCGTTATGCGCGTCCACGGCGACGGAAATCGTGTGCGCGATTTTTTCCCGCACGCTTTTGCGCCGCTCGCGCGTCCAGTGCGTCGGTCCATAGGCGTCATCGATGTCAACGCCATCAGTGGCTGTCGATGCTTCTGCGCCGTCTCGCGCGCCGTCGTCGTCGAGCGTTAACGCGCGCACGTCAACGACCGCGGTGGCATCGTTCTCGACGTCGCCACCGTCGTCGCGTCGCGCGTGCGAACTCGACGAGGACGCCGTGCGGTGCATCGCCGCTTCAGTGTGTGACGCATCGATAATCCATCAATCTCACGATGAATACCATGCCCTATCCCGAACGGTACGTCAACGCGCGCGCGCGTAAAGATACCGACGACGCACGCGTCGGTATGCGTCGCATCGCATCGCGCGTCGAACGCGTCGCGGCGCGCGCGGATGATGGTGATGATTGACATGACTTTGTCTCGGACCGTGTGATGATGAAATCAATCCATTCGCCGACGCCGACGTCGCAATTGATGCTCGAGCGACTGACATCGCACGCGTCGTTTCCATCCACAGCTTCCACGCCGCGGTGCGCGTGGGATCGAGCGCGGCGGGTCGTAGTTTCTTTAGCGATGAGACGCGTCTGTTGTTGTACGCGTTGGACCGACAGGCGACGTACGGCGAGCGTTCGACGTGTTCTCGCGACGTTCTCGACGCGGATGCGCGCCTGGCCGAGTCTGACGCGCAGGTGCGAGCGATGCGCGAGACATGGGAGAATTTAGGGTCGATGCCGAGCGCGGAGGCGATGCGGTTGTACGTGAAAGTGTTGGATGAGGAGAAACCGCAATGGCACGACGCGAATGCGTCGGGGGACGCGAATCGTACGAATCGAGGGATGCATGCAAAGACTGGGGAGCATACGCTACCGTTGGCGTTTCGTGAGTGTCGTGAAGGGGTGTGGATGTTTTGTGAGTATGAAGGGAATCGACCGACGGCGAGATTTCAACACGCGGCGTGCACGTTGCGGGATAAAATGTACGTCGTCGGCGGAACGAATCGCGGGAGGTTTATGCGCGATACGCACGAGTTGGATCTCGATTGCGATGGGCGCGTGGTGTGGCGGACGTTGAAGACGAAGCCTGGGACGACGCCGTTGCCTGCGTGTGCGGGACATCGCGCGGTGGCGGCGAATGGGAGCGTGTACATTGTGGGCGGCCGCTTCAAACGCGAGGATGTCGATTCGACGCTCGATTCGACGCGCATGAGCGTGTATAAAATGGTCAAGGCGCACGAAGACGTGGATGAGGTGACGTGGGAAAAAGTGACGACTCACGGTGAAGACGCGCCGTGTTCGCGACGTGGCGCGAGCGTCACCATGGTTGGTGAACACAAGTGTATCGTTTTCGGCGGGGAGGACCACGACCGTCGGTTTCTTAACGACGCGTGGATTTTAGACATGACATCTTTCGTTTGGCGCGAAGTTAAAGCTCCTGGTGGGCATCCTCCCGAGCCGCGCGCCGAGCACAGCGCTGCGATGTGGGGAGCCGATACGCTGCTCGTGTTTGGCGGTACGGGAAAGAGTACAAAGTGCTTTAATTCGTTGCACGCGCTCGACTTAGTGCATCAACGATGGATGGACGTCACGCCACAAGGCGTGGCGCCGCCACCGCGCGCCGGGCACGCGGGAATTTTAGTCAAAGATGGACGATACTGGTGTGCTGTCGGTGGAGGTAACAACGAACGAGGATTGTCGGAGTGTACGGTGTTGGATTTGGAGGAAATGAAGTGGGTGTCGCGCGCCGACGCGCTCGTCGCTCCGCCCGTCGTCGGCGAAGGCATGACGTTGTGCGTGTTGAGCACGCGCGACGGAAGCGAGGATGTCGTCATTGCTTTCGGAGGGTACAATGGTCACACGCAAAATGAGACGCAAATCTTGCGAATCCCAAGCGACTTTCCCGAGCACGACGTACCCTCGAGCGTGAGCGAGCCAAACGACCGAGGCGTCTTAAAAAGTCCCCATACCCAGGACAACGCTCGCCGAGACGACGACGACGACGCTGCGCTTGAATACGCCGACGCATCCGCGAGCGAACGCTCGAACGCATCGAGCTTTGAAACCGCTCTATCGGACGTCACGCTCGGCGTCGACGCCGCCAACATTTCGACGTCGACGCTCACCAACAAACAACTACGCAAAGAAAACGCCGAATTACACCGCGCACTCCACCGTTTACGCGCCGACGCGAAAATCATCGCTGACGCACACGAAAAACTACGCGTACGATGCTCCACCCTCGAGCTCGCCGCGCTTGAAGACGCCAAAATCATTCAAGACGAACGAGTCGCCCGGGATCGTTTACGCGCCGAACTCGAACGGCTTCGCCAAAACCGCGCCGACGACGACCCCGACGCCAAGCCTCGCGCGCCCGCCGCCACGAGCTGGTTCTAGCCCACACATCTAGCCCCTTATCACGCCCGCGTATCCATGCAATTCAAACCCAAAACGCACATTCAAACGACGATGTCAAGCAACTGCTCAAAAATTGAAGCGTTTTTTTCGGTAACTTTCCGCGTCAAAGGTCACCTCGCGCCATTCGTCCACGCACGGCGTTCGCGGACGCCGCGCGCGCGCGCATCGATGTTCTCCTACGTCACGCAGCGCCGCGCACCGCCGAAACGCGCGTCGCTCGTCGACGACGACGACGACGACGACGCACGCGCGCGCGGCATCGATGCGGCGCCGATGGCTTCAACGTCCACGACATCGGTCCGCGCCGCCTCTGCCTCTGCCGTCGACGACGAACACGCGCGCACGACGCGAGACATGGCGGGTCGTAAGCGCGCGCTCGATCGCATCAGCTTCGTGATCATGACGTGCGCGCTGTGGGCGATGTTGAGGTTTATGTGTGGTGAAATGTTGGCGCCGAATGGACCCGCGACGACGGTGTCGGGCGGCGGGGTGTGGGCGGTGACATTAATTTGGGCGTGTGCGCACATTGGTGGCGCGGTGGCGGTGGGGTGTAAGCTTCCATCGTTAATTGGCATGCTTGTGTTTGGATTGGTGTTGAGGAATGTGCCAGGGAATTTGGTGGATGATTTACCCGAGCGGTGGTCGAGCGATATTCGAGCCGCCGGGTTGAGCGTGATTTTAATGCGAAGCGGATTGGAGCTTGATTTAGATGCATTTAAGTCGATTGGGTGGATGGCGAGCCGGTTGACTGTTATGCCGGGGCTTACGGAGGCGATCGCGGTGGGGTTGTTCTCGATGTTGGTGTTTAATATGGGATTTCCGATGGGCATGTGCCTCGGGTTTATACTCGGCGCCGTGTCGCCGGCGGTGGTCGTGCTCGGTATGTTTGAGCTTCAATCGCGCGGGTACGGCGTGACGAAAGGGATTCCTTCGTTAGTCGTCGCTGCGGCGTCGTTTGATGACGTGGTGGCGATCACGGGGTATACGATATTCAAGTCTTTCGCGCTCGGGGCGAGTCACGGAGGGAACATGGCGTGGACGGTGATGCACGGCCCCACCGACGTCGTCATGGGGTTAATCGCGGGCTCGTGTGGTGGTGCCTTATGCGGCCTCACCGTGTTATGGGACACGAGGTGGAAGCGATCAAGTATGGTTTTCATGCTTGGCATGTTTTTCATGTTTATTGGGCGTTCGTATGGGTTTAACGGTGGTGGCGCCATGGCGTCTTTGGCGCTCGGGATTTCAGCGAATAAGTTTTGGTCCACGGGTAAACCAATTCGTAAGCTCAGCACTGGCCCGTCGTTCGATCACGCACACGGGGTGGAGACTGATCTAGCCATGTTGTGGCGCGTTGGATTTCAGCCTCTACTCTTTGGTGTCATCGGCTCTGCGGTGAAGTTTGAAGACATTACGCCGTCGACGATTCCCAAATCCATTGGCTTGTTACTCATCGGATTGAGCGTGCGATTGCCCATGGCTTTTTTCGCCGTCGGCGGTGGAAAGGGTAGTAAGAAGCTCACATTCATCGAGCGTTTATTTATCGCTCTGGCGTGGGTGCCCAAAGCCACGGTGCAAGCGGCGTTGGCGTCGGACCCGCTCGATTTCATCCTCGAGCACGGCAAGAGCGACAAGTACGTCAAGTGGGGCAACGACATTTTAACCACGGCGGTGTTTTCAATCATCTTGACCGCGCCGCTCGGGATGATTATTATTTCTACGCTTGGACCGAAATGGCTCACGCGCGATGGTAAAAAACCGATCGAAAGCGGTGAGCTTATGGAGCGCGTGGAGCAAGTGCGTCGCAATTCCATCGAAGCCGCGGCGGCGACTTTGCAACGTCGTTCGAGCATGAATGACGACCGCAACAGCGTGTCCATTCCACCGGATAGCCCGCGAACGTCCATGCAGGGCGATCGTGATCGTGAAGGCAGCGTGGTGTCCGTGGATGAGTTTCCACGAACCGCCACGGCGAGCGAAAAGCTCATCTTTCATCTCACGACGCTACGAGAAATGGCCATCGACTCGCCAGATTTATCCCCCGAAGACGTCAGGCTCATCGAAGACGCGAGTGAAAGCATCGAGAACATCATGCGAGAACACTTACCGCGTGTGCGGTCGATCGATACGCCTGGTTTATTCTTCCGTAGAACGTCGGCGACGTTTAACGATTTAGACATCCCGCCGCCGGGCGAATTCGACGACATCGTCGCCGAAGTCGAAACCTTCCCCGCGCGCGACGCCGACGCGTCCGAAGCGGTGTGAGTACATTATTACGCTTTGAAATAAATAATACGCGACGTGTTATTGTGCAAACACAACTCAATCGCGATATAAAGGCATCGTCGATAAAGTAAAGCGAACAAAGCGCCGCCGCCGTCGCTCGCTGCTGTCTCACTTTGTGTCGCGCGCATGCTCGCCAAAACATCCACGAGCGCCGTCGCGCGCATCGCGCACCATCATATCCGCGTCGCGTCGCGCGCGCGTCGCACCGCGCGCGCCCACGCCAGCGGCAGCCGCGCCGAGGACAAGTTTGCCGACCCAGAATCCCCAGAGGGCGTCTTGCGCGTCTCCAAGCGCACGTCGTTCGAAGGCCTTAAAGCCGCTCGACGCGTCGAGGCGGAGAAAGCGCGCGCAGAAAATGATGACGCGCGATTAGCGCGCGTGGAGTGGGCGTATGACGCGCTCATTGCCGAGTCTAGAGCGTGGTTTGATGGTCGAGTTCGGGATGACGATGGAGCGGAGAGTCGGTTTCAGCTTGGAAATTTCTACCAAACGTTGGAAAAGTTTGAGGATGCCGAGCGAGAGTATCGCAAGGCGTTGGAGTTTGACACGCACGTGGATGCTGCGAATAATTTGGCCATGTTGTTGCAAGAACGTGGGGAGTTGGATGAAGCTGAGGCGTATTATATTCTCGCGTTGAAGCCGAATGAGAACAACGTAGACGTGTTATTTAACTGGGCCACGTTAAAGTTGAATGGTAGGCAAGATTTAAACGCTACGCGGGTGTTGATTGAGAAGATTGTGAGCATTCAACCGGATTTGAAAAAGCATCCTTTGGTCAAGGCGTTGAGGGACGAGGAGGATGACGACGACGAGGGCGAGCCTTTCGTTATTCCGATTTGACGGCGACGGACGGATGACGATGCGCGCCATAGCGAGGCGACTAGTGGACAGATTTTATTAAACAACTCACATTATTCACTCTACACCTCGATTTCGAATTGGGTCTCAGGTTCGGGCGGCGGCTTGGCCGCGCTTGGCACGTGCGGTGGTATTTCCCAACGTAACAAAGCCCAATTAATAGGCTTGAAGAAAGCATGCGTTTTAATTTCTTCGGCGCCTCCCAGGGTGCCGAGCCTGTTGGTAGAATCTCGCGTCAGGAGCCTGAGCACGATATCCTTGAACGCGTCGCTCGTGGGAATGTCCGTGGGGAACTCAACTTTGGCGGTTGCAATGTTGTTGAAGGTTTCTTCACGCGTCGGCGCCTTGAACGGTGTCTTGCCATACGCCATTTCGTACATGAAAACCCCAAGCTCCCACCAGTCGACCGAACCCGAGTGCCCAGCACCGTTCAGGACTTCAGGCGAAAGGTACTCTTCTGTGCCGACGAAGGAGTTTGTAAACGTAAACGGCTCCGCCATGAGCACTGGATTGGATCCGTCGCGTTGAAACTTTGGTGGCTTGATCTTCTTCTTTGTGCTCGCAATAGCGGCGCGATTTCCAGGGTGCCAATACGGATTGCCCTCTTGCAAGTTAATGTGAGGCCTGCATGACGCACAAAACGATAAATCGAAGTCTGTGATCACCACGTGCCCGTTGTTTCGGAGAAGCACGTTTTCGGGTTTCAAGTCGCGATAGACAAACCCAAGCAAATGTAAATATTGTAGCGCAAGCAAGACCTCAGCGGCGTAAAACCTCGTCGCTTCTTCGCTCAAGCGCTTGCTGGGGATCTTTTGTAAATGGTCGTACAACTCGCCACCTTCGCAATACTCCATGACAAAGTACGCGTGCGTCGGCGTGTGAAACGACGCAAAGAGCGTCGCCACAAACGGGTGGTCAACTTGGTTCAAAATTTTCGACTCTGTGTTCAATCGATGGAGCTTATTGCGGTCGATAATTTCTTGCTTGGTGAGAATTTTCAACGCAAATAACACGTCGCGATCTTGGGCGAGAGCCACGAGATGCACCGTACCGACGTCCCCTTGGCCGACGCGTCTCACCGGGACAAAGTCGTCAATCGTCAACGGTTTTGTGTTGTTATTCGTCACTTTTTTCAACGCGTCCCACTGACGACGTAACTCGATTTGGTGTGGCTTTGGGCCATTCAACACACCAAGCATACGATTCCAACATGGGTCGTGCTCGATGTCAGCCTTGGTTGCGCCCGCGACGAGGCTGGCGGCTTCCTTGGAAATTTGCATGTTTTGTTCGTTGGCGTCAACAAACGACACCTCCGCCACAGACTCATCCTCCATGGTTTCATCGTGCACGGTAATGTCGACTTGTACGCCCGCAAAGAATCTTACGACGCCCTGATCGTCACGCACCGGTGCCAAAGTAAACATATTCCAAAACGGCTTTCCCGCCTTTGTGTAATTTAACAATCGCACCGTGCACTCGCTGCCGCTATCGATGGCTTGACGAATCTTCGCCACCGCAGTGCGGTCGGTTTTCGGCCCTTGCAAGAACCGACAATTACGACCTAAAATTTCATCCATGGCGTAGCCCGTAAACTCCAAGAACCCATCGCTGGCGAATACAATTGGATGATCTGGTAACGACGGGTCGGTGATGACAAAACTCTGTTCAATGCGCTCAAGCGTAGACGCCAAATCAAGTCCAGCTCTCGAATTCGGCGTGCTTTGTCCCGGTATATTCGGTTCTAGTCCTTCACTTTGCCTCACCACGGACTCAACTTCGCTCACGCGTCCTAGGCTCACCGCCGCCGCGCGCGCGTCGTACCTACTGGGCACGGGTATCCCGTGCGCGTCCCACGCAACTCCTCGCTCACCCGTCACCGAATCCTTCACATCCGTCACATCCACCTGCACTCCGATGTACTTGGCCACCGTACCATCGGCTAATTTTACCGGCGCCACGACGAGATAATTCCAAAACGGCGTGCCATCCTTCCTGTAGTTTAACAACCGCGCGCTCCAACGCTCGCCTCGTTTAATCGCCTCTCTCAACTTTGCCACCTCTGCGCGATCGGTCTTCTCACCCTGTAAAAATCGACAGTTCCGACCGATCACGTCTTCCGCGCCGTACCCAGTCATTTTCAGGAACGAATCGCTCGCGTACACGATCGGGCAATCCTCCGCCGTGGCGTCTGACACCGTAAAAGTGTGCGCGTACGCGGCAAACGCGCGCGCGACGTCTGCATTCAAACTCGGCCCATACACGCCTCCATTCACCTTGAGCACGCGCGACGCAGTTGACGACGACGGCGATGCGCGCTCCGGCGCCTCCGTGGCCGCCACCGGGGTGATCCCCGACGACGACGGCGACGTCATCGATGCAAAACTCAAGCCTCGCCCACACCAAATCAATCCAATGAATCGCCCGGTTCACGCGCCCTCGACGCTCGCAACGACGATCGCGCGATCGCGTGCGACGAAGGCGAACGCGCGCGTGCGTTTCGTCGCGATCACGACGACGACAGCCCGTTCGCGCGTCGCTGTGTGACGTGAGCTCGGTGTGCACAGTCAGCACACCGTGCGTGGGTTTTGCACATCCATGCCGCATTGCGCGCCGCCGCGGTCGTCCGTGTCGCGCGCGCGCGATGCCATCGCGCGGGTTATTTTTGTCGTGTCACGCGTGGCGCGTCAACGGGTGATGACGACGACATGACGCGCGAGGAGGCGTTCCATTTCGCCAAGGCGCTCGGCGCGGTGGATGCCGTGCGCTGCGGTGGCGCGCGCGAGCGCGACGTTCTCGACGTCTTTGAGCTCTGGGACGACGATGGAGGCGCGGCGATCGCGCGCGCGCTCGCGTCGAGGGATGATGACGTCGCGCTGCGGGCGTTGGGCGAACGGGACGTCGAGAGCGCGAGACGCGCGACGCGCGAGAGAGATGAGGATGGTTGGAACGCGACGCACTACGCGGTGCATTACAGTCATTTTCGTGCGCTTCGTGCGTTGGTGTGCGCGTGTGATGGAGTGCTGGATGATAAGACGTTGGAGCTGACGCCGTTGGACGTGGCGAGCGGCGGGTTGGTGAATCGACGAGTGGACGAAAGCTGGCGCTTTAGCCGGGACGAAGCGGACATCGAGCCAAAGGCTGCCGGCGAATCGCGCGTGAAATTCACGACGCATTACGTCTACTCGTGGGGTTCGGGGGTGAATTTTACCCTGGGTACTGGAAGCACGGAGACTTCTCGCGCGTGCGCGCGTGTGGAAACGTTGGTGAGAGCTAACATTCGCGAATGTTCGACGTCGAAATATCATTCCTTAGCTGTCGACGCCGACGGCAAAGTATGGGCCTGGGGGTGCACGCGGGACGGTGTTTTAGGGCTCGACCGATGCGCTGGCGCGCGCGAGGATGAGGCGTCGGCGGTAATTTTCCCTACGCGTTTGGGCGCGTCGACGTTTGGCCTCAACGTGGTCATTGCGAGCGTGTCGACGGGCGTCGCGCACAGCGCGGCGGTGGCGCTTTCAGGGGACGTGTATACGTGGGGGAATGCTAGGCATGGGCGTCTAGGCTACGTCGTCGTCGCTGCGTCGACAACGTCCTCGGGGAACGATGAAGGCCCCGACGACGCCATCATACAATTCTTGCCAAAAAAAGTACCAAACATTGAAGACGTCGTAAAGGTCTCGTGCGGCGATGCACACACGGTATTTCTCGACCGTAGCGGTGATGTATGGACGGTTGGAAGCAATTCATGCGGACAACTTGGATATTTCGTCGCGGAGCGCGCGAACGATGGTGCGAGATGCGGCGCCCCCGACGATATCTGTTGCTCGACGCCGAAACGCGTCGAATACCTCAAGCATCGAGATATCTACGTCGTCGACGTCTCTGCGTCGAAAGCGCACACAGTGGTGGCATCGAACAGTGTAAAAGGTGACGTATATTCATGGGGACATGGCTCGACATCGTTGCGTCGAGTAAATTATCCTCAAATTGATGATATTGTGTGGCATTTGCTGGACAGACGTATCGTTTGCGTCTCCGCAGGCGAGGCGCATAGCGCCGCCGTCACGCGCGACGGATGGTTATTGGTGTGGGCGAGTGCTTCCGTTGATAGACTCGATGCGGAGTACGTGCGTGTGCCCGGCGGTCACGGAGCGGTTGATGTTTCATGTGGGCAGACGCGATGCGTCGCCGCGAGCGCGTGCGGGAACGCGTACGTTTGGGACGCCACTGAACACGCCGCCCTGAAGCGTACTTCGTTCGGCACACGCGCATCGACATCGTCACCGCCGCCGTCGATGATGATGACGTCGAAATCGCCGTCTTCTGGTGAATCCCCAAAGGGCGGCGGTGCGACGAGCGCCGTGCAGCCGTCGCGAATTCGGCTCCAGCGCGTCACCGGATTGAAGGGTGTGAAGCGCGTTTTTGCCGGCGACGCGCATTTTCTAGCGTTTCAAGGCGTCACGCGTCCGATTACGTTCATGAGTAGAAATCCCGTTTTAGGTCATGAGTTTAAGGTGTTCGAGCTGCTCTC
>Ga0255763_1000017_pt1 | contig 178172 bp, 125 predicted proteins | sample 041ome_2_FD_179963 | JGI IMG/M metagenome (GOLD analysis project Ga0255763, IMG submission 179963) | Coastal salt marsh microbial communities from the Groves Creek Marsh, Skidaway Island, Georgia - 041406US metaG (version 2) | ecosystem: Environmental > Aquatic > Marine > Intertidal zone >...
TTCTCGTTCGTTCGTTCTTTTCTTATTACGTTGTGACGGCGCCTTTGTGCCTTAAGCTCTCTCGTACTCTCTTCTTTTTCTTCTTTTTCTTCTTTTCACATGTGTCAACTCTTTTCTTTTTTTTTTCTCTTCTTCTTCTTCTTCTTCTTCTTCTTCTTCTTCTTCTTTCTCTCATAGTCTGATGCGTGTGTCTTTCTTTTTCGTCGTTAAAAAATTTCTCTCTCTCCAGCTCTCTGTTGTAACGACAATTATATAATTATAATATATCGTTACGCACACACACTCACACACATAATATACATACATACACACGCAACAGAAAGAAGACACATGAATACCAATAACACCTTCTCTTCTTCTTCTTCTTCTTCTGGAGTGGATCAAGACCGATTGAAAAGAGATTTGCACAAAGCGTTGTTGAATGCAAAAGTCATCGCCTTTCCCATCGCCGTCCGTCAAGCGTGGCACTCCTCGGGGACGTACGATAAAAACACAAACACGGGCGGGTCGAACGGCGCAACCATGAGATTCTCGCCGGAAAAAGACGATCCGGCGAATAACGGGTTAGGCATCGTTCGGGACATGCTGCACGAGGTGAAGAAGATACACCCGAACGTTTCCGAGGCGGATTTGTACACGTACGCGGGCGCGTTGGCGGTGGAATTCGCCGGTGGGCCGCACGTGCCGTACGTGTTCGGAAGAACGGATGATTTCGATAACAAGAGGTGCCCGATGCACGGACGGTTACCGGACGCGAGTCAAGGGAAAGACCATCTGAGAGAGGTGTTTTATCGAATGGGCATGAACGATCGAGATATTGTGGCGCTGAGTGGAGCGCACACGCTCGGGAGGTGTCACTTCGTTCGAAGCGGATACGACGGTCCTTGGACGCACAACCCGTTGAAGTTCGATAACGAGTATTTTCGAAACTTGGTGAATTTGACCTGGATACCGAGAGATTGGGACGGAGAGATGCAATACACGGATAAAGAGACGAAGACGCTGATGATGTTACCGACGGATGTGGCTTTGATTCGAGACGAGAAGTTTCGCCAGTACGTGGAATTGTACGCGAGGGACCAGGAGGCGTTTTTTCGCGATTTCGCAGACGCGTATTCGCGCCTGTTGGCGCTGGGAGTTCCGCATTGCTGTCCGCATATGCAAGCGCAGAAAGTTGGGGAGATGAAACGGAAATCGGCCAAGTTTCGTGAGAGCGCCATGCACGGTGTCGTGGAGATTAAAAAGTTAGCAGAGGGTGCGGACGTGCGAGAAGGCGACCCGGGGAGCGGGAGAACGGCGTTGCATAAAGCGGCGTATTGGGGACACGCGCACACGATTCAAACGTTGGTCGATTTAGGTGTCCCACTCAACGCGCAAGATTCCGATGGAGACACGGCGTTACACGATGCGGCTAGATTTGGACACCTGGAAGTCGTGAAGCAGTTGTTGAACGCCAGAGGTATTGATATCGGCTTAAGAAATAGGCAAGGATTGGACGCTTTAGGATTGGCCAAAGAGTACGAGAAGAGAGACGTCGTGGACGCCATCGAACAGTTCAAAAGGAACGGCGGAAGCAGATTGTAAAATATAAGTTTTAAAAGAAATATACGAATATATGTGTGTGTGTGTGTGTATATATCGCTTGAGGAAGAGTTTATTTGATTTTGATTAATACTCCTCGTCTAAAGTCGCGGATCGATCTCGCATGAGCAACACGAACAAGTTACCTTTATCGCCTCTCGAAATTCTCAAATCCTCGTCGACGAAGGTCGTATCTAATTTGCCTTTGGCACTTTCCGGAGCGTTAATTTTAATCAAACCGTTAAACAATCCAAATTTTTTAAACTGCACGTCCACGCTCGACTTTGACGTGGGGGTTAATTCTGCGCTCACTTGGTTATAAAACGGAGCGCTTTCGCTATTAAACGCTCGCAAATTCTTCGCGTCGATGGTTTGGTAAATCGGCCCCGACGGTCTAAACAGTTTCGGTTTCGTCAAGCCTAAAATCGACGCCGAAGTCGTGTACATCAATTCCCACTTCCCGTTTATGTATTCTGTTTCTAACGCGTTTTTTCGTTTCTGCGTATTTTCTACTCTTTGGGCGAGCACATCAATCTCTTCTTTATCTTCTTCGCTCGCGTTCGCGCCTCGCTCGACGGTTTCGATTTTACGCAACAAAGCCGCTTTCATATCTTCCACGTGGGCTGCTGATTCCTTCTTCTTGAACAATGAAGACGACGACGAAACGACGGATTGAACCGCCTCTTCTATCTCGGCAGATTTCTGTTTCACTCGCTCTAACGCGTCTTCTAAGAAACCACCACCACCGCTCATCCCCCTCGTGGTGTTGTCGCGCGCGCGCTCTTCTTTTCTTCGTCGATTTTGACGAAAACGATTTTTTTTTCCATCATCGCCCCACCCGGAAACAAAACTTTGAGATGAAGACGTCGAGAAAGAAGACGTTCTCGCGATTGCGGTGGTGGTGGTGGTGGTGATAGAATTGTTTTTTGCGCGGTGTTGACGAGCCGTGCCGCTGCATCTCGTCGAGGACGACGCTCGAAGCATCATCGCGCGAGAGAGGAGGCTTTCCATTTTGTCGCGTGTTCAGAATTTAAAGTGTGGGGGATTGATTACTTGCGTGTTGTGTGTTTATCTTAAGCGAGGAAAAGTGTTGAAAAAAGACGCGGGGATGTTGCTCACAACTACTAACTAAAAACTAATCAGCGAAAATGCACTCTTTGCTCTCCATGACTGATTTACTGCAGAACCCGCGCTTACCACCGGGACAGTGGTCGTTCAAAGAATCGCACTTACGCGCGCAATTCGCTCTGGGCAAACCTTTCGCGTTGGCGGGCGTTTCCGGGTGTTTCTCGTCGTAACAGTATCCGGGTTTGGGCACCGGATGCCAGACGTTCGTCGCGCAGACCAATCCGGGCGCGCAGTTTTTGCATTCACCTCTTTCGTCTTCTTGCAAACACGGCTCGCCCATTTTGTGCGTCATGTGGCGCTCTTTTAACCACATCTCTAACCGGTCGCCTTCTTTATCGTCTCGAAAAGATTGGCCTTCGTTTGGCGCCTCGCTGTTGTAATAGTGATAATACACGTTGCCTTTCCACTTACGGAAGAATCCGTAGACTTTAACTTGCTCGCATAATTCCGTGGCTAAAAGTAAGCCGTAAAACCCGTTGGAGACGACGCCTTTGTCGGTGTATGAAATGGCCAACTCGTGGAAGTCTGGGTCAATCGCAAACAATTTTTTCTTCACGTTTACGTCGTCTTCGTGTTTAACTTTAAATCTCGTCCACTCGTCTAACGCGTCCGGGGTCGTGCAGTGCTGCAGAACCATTTCCTCTTCCGTCTCCCTAAATCCCATGTGCAATCTATTTACTAATCTATAATCCGTTCGCGAACCTACTTTCTTCTCGAAACCTTTAATAGGCCCCGCGTTCAAGCGAATGATAACATCCGCGCTATCAATCTCTTTACCTAAATCGTACGCCAGTAACGTCCCTCCGTTGCCAATGACCGCGCACACGCCTTTCTTCTTGAAATCATTGTTATTGATACTATTCATCAACGTCAGTCGAACCTCGTCCTCCTCCGGAATGACTCTGATTAAATCCTTCTTCGCTTTGCCTAACGAGTAATGCTGCAACGTATCTCTCAACTTTTTCCTCGGAAACGGAATCTCTTCGTTCACTTTCCTCCTTCGTTTGTTCATCACAAACGACCCTTTGAAAGAAGAAGATGACGAAGCGCGATGATCATGAAAATCAACGCGATCATTATCATCATCATTATCATCGTTATTCGATGATGTCATTTGCCGCTTCTCACCCAACTCTTTCAACTTAGAAACCAAATTCTCGTTCATAAATCCAAGCTGTTTCGACGCGCCCGTGCCAGCGCCACCAATCCTGTGCCCCGATGGTTTTTTAGCGTTCGTTGCGCCCGTGCGTTTGTGACTGTAATGATTGTTATTGTTATTGTTCATTGATAAATGTTGTTGTTCGTCGTGAATTTCGTCGTCCTCCTCTTCATCGCTTCCTACAAACTCTCGTCGTTGTTGTTGTTGTTGTTGTTGTTGTTTGTCATCAGCATCTCCTTCTCTCCTTCGATGAGGATTATTGTAATCTATCACGGCTCCCGCAATATTATCAGCAGTAGTGGTAGTAATCGACGAGAACGACGACGACGACGACGACGACGACGACGACGACGACGATGGTTTCAACACGTCGTCGTTCCCACCGTATCCTCGCCTTCCTCTCGCACCGACGGATGCATTCATTCTATTTTCCCGCGACGAAGAAGCCGCGAAGAGAAACATAAACGACAACAGCGAGAGACAGACGAAAAATTTCGTTCGCTGCCGCCGACGACGGTAATCGGTCGGCGCGCCCATTTGTCGTCGTCGTCGTCGTCGTCCGTCGTCGTCGATAGATTGTGTGTGGTTTAACTTATCGTGTTCTGAAGCTGCATAAATATAGTAAAGAAGAGGTGGGAAAAGTGTGAAGACTGAAAACAAAAAGAAAAAGAGCAGAAACTCAACATATGGTTCGTTTGTTTTGCGCGCGCTATATTTTTAATAAAAACTCTCTCTTCCTCCTACTTTTTTATAATTGATCCTCTAAACCACCGCCTTTGGTGTTTCCTCTGCTCTTGACTAACTCAAAGGACTGACCTGGCGACATCGCGGTCGCGCCAGATCTCGGAGAAGCTGCCATGAGTTGGACGCTGTCGCCTCGCGCGAGCTCTTCTTCCGAAAGGGAACCATTTTTCTCCACATCGATCTGATGATGACTAGACACCGCGTTTGCTACTAAAGGATTTCTATCGCTATCGTTATTGTCGTCGTCATCGTCGTCGTCGTCGTCATCGTTGGAGAACTTGACGTATTTCATTTTCCCTTTCTTTTTTGAATCTGTCCCGCTCCGAGGGCTATCACCTAATCCTCCTCCTCTGGTGCCAGCCACGGGTGAGTTTGGTACCGACCCGTGTCCGCCTTTTCCCATGCAACGATTCCATTTTCTCCGTATCCACTCCGTATTATTTTCCACGAACGTTTTGATGTCGTACAAGACGTCTCTGACGTCGAACAAGTCGAATAAATTATCCGTCAATTTCCTTCGCGACATGGTCGAGTTCAACCCGATGTTGTAACCGCCCACCGGTCCTATACCCCCGTCGGCTTTGTATTCATCCGCCGGGAACGCGTATAAATGCAATATGGCAAAGAAGAACATCTCCACACAAATTAAAAACTCTTGAATGGCGTTCGCACAATCCGCTTTGTCGTAATCCGACCACGTCGGATCGATCCAATTCACCCTAATGATGCCTCGATTGACTAAAAATGCAATCAACACTGATTGCCAGAAACTAAAGAAAATGATCGCCTTCACGCTCGCGAACTTATAAAAAGGACTGATTGGTGCCAACTCCTCTCTCGTCGCCCGGTACAACAAAACTAAGCAATACATAGCCCACGCGGCGCTCAAATTGTTCACAAACGCCAAGTACGGGTACGACACGTACGGATTCATAATCTGCCCATCGCCGTACACCCCTTTCGCTTCAGTTAAAAACGCAATCGACGCACAAAACGGCCTCAACGTGACGAACTGTATGATCCCGTGTCTACAAAACCTCACGAACGGTTCGCCTATCCTCGGTGGTCCTAATATAACGCTTATCGGCCATAAATGGTGTTGTCTAGGTTTCCTCGCCAAAGAGTGTTCCAACCCGGGCACGCAAAACTCTTGCAGATACACCATGCAATACGTATAAAAGTTCCACACCACGTACGCTTCGTAACATTCTCTCACAGTATCCAAATAAATAGTCGCCTTTTTATATCTCAACGCAAACCAACAATCAATCGCGTACACTGGCACCATCGCCAATATCCGAATTACGTGCCTTTGCAACTTCGGTGCTCGATAGTTTTCCAAATGCAAAATTACTTCGTAAAACGTAATCGGAATGGACAACATTGCAAAAACGCCCGCGATGAACCAAGCTATGTATAACTGTTCGTAATCGTGTTTGTGCATTTGATACGCGACGACTGGGATGGCAATCAGGATCAACAAGTTGAGAATAAACCATATCGTTTTGAGAACCTTTCTCAAGATTGTTCCAATGCTCCACTGATAGGAAGACGTCGATGGGGCGTTCGGATGAATAGAGTCCGAGGCGGCCATCGTTGCGTTGTATTATGTGGCGCTCTTCCCTCTCTCGCTCTCTCTAGCTCTGGCTCGAGTGCTCACGCGCTTCTTTTATATTTTAGTTGGGAAGGTTATGAGGGGATTGTGTTTGGAAATATGCCGTAACGTCTATTTTTATTCTTATATTTGCATAATTAAATTCGCGCGCGATGACAAGAAATCTTTCTATTCTTCTTCTTCTTCTTCTTCTTCTTCTTCTTAGAGATTAAACACAACACTATGTATGTATACGCTATACTTCTTTACAACAAGCACTCGCCTTTCTCTTTAACTTTACGCGCGAAATGAAGTTTCCCATTATTATCTAGCATACGTCTGCTTCATATCTTTCTCGTCTACGACTGCGTGCTTCTTATCCTTCACGCTTTTACTTCTCGCTCGATTGAAATTTTCGTAGACGACGTCCAACTGTTTTCGATCCGCGTCTCGCATGCGCGAGAACCCGCTTTTCCGAGCTAAGCGAACGTCCTCGGCCGTAATGGACGGGACTTCGGTCGGGGTTGGGAGGGTGGGGTCTCTCTTTAAAGCTTCTTCGTAAGCTTGAATCACGCGCGTGGCGGCATTTTCAGAGCAGGTATTAAGCAAACCTTTGATATCGGCGCCGCTGGTGCCGTGCGGCATTTCTTTCGCCGCGATGGCGCAAAGGTTTACGTCTGGATCGGTTTTGATATTTCTGGTAAGTTTCCACATGATGTCGTATCGCTCTTTCTCCGTTGGCCAGTCTAAAAAGAGCAAATTGTCTAGACGGCCTGGACGTAATAAAGCTGGATCGATTGTGTCTGGTCTCGACGACGTAGCAATAACGTACACTCCTCGTAACTCTTCGAAGCCGTCAATTTCCGTCAACAACTGGTTGACCAATCGATCCATGACACCGGCGTTATCGGATCCTCTTCGAGGACAGATGGAATCAAACTCGTCAAAGAATAAGCAGCACGGCGCAGCAGCGCGCGCGCGTTTGAAAATCTCCCGAATGGCTTTCTCGGATTCGCCGATAAATTTGGACATGATTTCAGGACCACGGACTTTTATGCATCGCATGCCGGATTCTGTGATCGCCGCGTGCGCCACGAACGTTTTCCCGATACCAGGAGGGCCGTATAGAAGGACATTCGTTTTCAGACGTAATGGACACTGCGAGAAGATCTCTGGAAACTGTCCAGGAAGAATCATACAATCATTCAGTAACCCTTTTACGCCGTCGTATCCACCGATAGCACTTAAACCGCCTTCGATTGTATACTTGGACGGATCCGTGAGATTTAAACCTTCGTCACCACTCGGTTTGATGTCTGCTCTCGCTTTTTCGTAATCTTCCAACTGTAAAGGGATGAACTCGTGATCTCCACCATGCTGTCGCTTTTGAAATTCAGGATCTTCCTCCAGATTTAATCGCTTGAACGCGTTTTTTATCGCACGAGCGACGAGAAGTTCTAAATCTCGTAAATCGTATCCGATTGTTTTTCTGTCTTGCGAGATATCTTCGGCGACATCATCGGGGGTCGAAAAGTTCAAACTAGCGGAAATTAACGTTAAAGACTCTTTACGAGCGTCGTCGTCCATAGATCCAATATCCTGAAACTCGTAGAAAACCTCTTCATCGAGCAATGGTTTAGCCACGTTCTCTTTCGCTTCCACCGTAGCCACGAAACAGACGGTTTCCATGTTTAAGCAATATTTAATCTCATCCGCGAGCAACGCCGCGATGTGATATGCGTCATCCATTTCACCCGATTCTTCAGCGCCATCTGGCTGTTTCTTACATACCGAGTCTAGGTCTAAGAGTAAACAAAGAGCAGGTGCTCGCAAATGTGCCGCTTGCAACGCGTGTCGTAACGCTTTAATCGCTTTCCGAGGATGCGCGGGTAAATCCTTACATTTCACTTCGACGACGCTCGCATAACAGTTTGGGTCGTTTGCGATGCTCCACGCAATGCCCTTCGCCAATGGGTCTCGATGCGACCCGATAGCTCTACCGCAAAGCATTGAGCCTCCCGGAATTTGAAAGCAGTTTTGCTCGTTCCGCATTATTTGAGCTTCTTCCCATAACGACACTCGCACGCGTTTCAAAACATTAATCGCCACTTCCTTGTATCTCTCTCCAGGCGCAACGTCGCCGAGATGTTTAAACCGCCCATATGAAGGCATCACGGAAACGCCTAAACACGGTTCGAGTAAATTTACGTGCTCTTTTCTCGGGTCTAAATAAGCAGTCGTTTTTCCGAGTTCCACATGGACGCGCGAATTTTCTTTCATAAGATCGTCTCTAGTGATATAAATTAATGGGATTGCGTCTTCGGATAAACCCGATGCTTTCCCTCCAATCACCCGAATCGTCACTTCAAAGCTCGCGAACGGTAAATATCCACCGCTTCCAACCTCATCGCTTGACAGCATAATTGTCGAATCAGAACTTAAATGTATGCCATTGTTATTGTTATCACTGTCATTGCCGTCACTGAAACCGTTTCGACTGTTGCCGATATCTCCGCACGAGCCAGAAGCGGTGTTCTTGACGTGCGCCTCGAGCCAATCGAGAAGGACACGCTTGGCACCAGAATTGCACGATTCTGTCGTTACTAAACGCAAATCAGACAACGCCTCTTCATCTTCATCATCGCTGTCGTACTCGTAATCGCTATCTTCCGTTGCAAAGACGTTTAGATGACCCAAACCAAGCGCGATGCGTTGCGGAGCGGAGAGTTTTCTCGCGAGAATTTGAGCAGCTGTCAATGGTTTCGATTTCGGTAGGAGCCCAGTGTCGTTGAATATGGCATTTCTCTTTACTATTGTAGCCTCATCCTCGGTGTCGTCCGAATTAAATCCATCTTCTTCCTCTTCGCTGCTCGTTTCGTCGTCCTCGTGAAGTTTGAATTTTTTCTTCTCCTTTTTCACGACACTCGGTCGAAGTTGAATGACAACTTTCGCGAAATCATCCACTTTCAACGGTTTCGGACCCTTGCTCAACACAACCGTATCGCCTTGAACGGTTCCTAAAAAGTCCATGATTGATTTCGACAACGCCACGTGACCAGGTCGTAAGTGTTCGTGCGAGGTATATTTTATTCGCACAAGCGCGGAGCGGTCGTTGCGAAATTTTTTCTCTTCTGAATATATTCGCACCCGACACAACTGGCCTTCGCGACAAGGCAACATTTCCTCGTTTTTATCTTTTGACACTCGAAGTAAAGCAATTCCACTCAGCTCGCAATTAAAATCGTCAATTATTTCATCGTTCATAGCTTTGAAATCGCGATCTATTTTCACCATGAGCTCATCCAAAATGTGATACATCGGCCTTTGCACGCGAGCGCAAAACGATTTCATTTTTTCTTCTTCCTTCTCGTCGTCGTCTTGCATCCCATCTTTCGGTACATCTTCTCTCGCTGGTGGTGCGACGATGAGCTCGGTGTTCGGCGCTAACCGAACGACCGAAGGAAAGACTTGACTATTTTTACTATCATTATTACTGTTATCATTTTCACTACTTTCTACGTAAGCTTCCACTTTCGTGCATTTCAACACGACCGGTTTTCCGCCCGCTTGGATGCTTGGAAAAAACGGAAACTTCATCCCGTCATACGCGCTTCCAACTTGTTTCAACAAAGACTCTTCCACTCGGTCGCTTTGTGCAAACACGACGTCCCAATCGTCTTTTTGCATCGGGGAAACGTGCACAGCGGCTGCAATCGGCGCGAAAAAGACTGGCCAAACTCGACACAAGTCTCCGTCTTCTAAACCTAAACATCTCGCCGCCACGATTGGGACGTCCATGAATATCTGTCCCCCTAGTTCTGATGTCGACCCTGCCCAAGAGACATACTTAAACACCGAGAATATCTCCTCTTTCTCGTGCGCGGGAATATCGTAAGGTACGCCGCGGCCGTTTTGATTACTACTATTACTACCACTCCTGAGCGTGCCGCCTCTCTCGATGACTTTCACTTTCATCGGCAATGGGAACGTCGGTGCTTTCACGAGCAAATTTTCGCACATTCTCGATGGCAAACGAATAAACGTGGAAGTATCGTGTATTAACCGAATGCGAAGTTCCATCACGTCTCGGATGTCTATTTTGTCGATCGAAGCATCCGCGCCGCCGTCCGCGTCGAGGAGCGACGATTTCATCGCGTTCAAAAAACCTTTCATCATGTCGGCAGTAACACTAATTTCAGAATAACAGCAATTTATCTCTTTCTTTTTCCTCTCTAATTGTTGTCGTTCTCTCCTTACATGCGTTTCCCGCCTTTTCCAATTTTCACCACCGGTTTTTGTTTTTTCGGCCTCGGTCCTTTGATGCCTTCGCCTTTTTCCGTACCTTCGGGCGCTTTAATCAAACGCAAAGTGCCACCCGAACTCGTCGCTCTTCTCGCAAACTCCAACTCGTTCTTCAAGTTCACCTCTCTGGTGATTTGCATGGACGCTTTCAAGTTATCCGTCAACTTGTTGCTCTTCTTTTGAAACGTTCCTTTTCTCGTTTCGATGCGCTTCCCGTGTCTGTTTTTCGCGATTTGTTTCTGTTTCTTCAACGAATTCGCGAGTTGGTGCGACGCGGATTTCTTTGCTTTCTTGAACGACGATTGCTGCGGCATTTACGATGAACGTGTGTGTTGTGTTGTGTTATTATCAGCGCGTGACTGCTGTGTTTTACCGCTCTCTTTTTTCACGAAATCGCAGGAAGCCACGACGACAACGCGATTTGACACCGGTGTGCAATTGCGCGATTGAGTTGAGAGCGAACGTTTTTTATTTGTGTCGCGTTACCGATGAATTTGTACGAGAAGAAATTTTCACGCGCGTGTCCTAAATACGCGGAGCGCTTACGCGGGCAGAGTCAAAAAATCGTGCATTTTACAAACAAGCGAGAACACCACTAACCTAACATTTTCACACGGTGGGATATTCCATTTTCGTCTTCTTTTTCGGTTCCGGAAAGTTGATTTCGAGCCAAGCATCCGAACCTTTCTGCGGTTGGTCTTCTTCGCCGGCGATTTTTTTTTCGAGAAGTAGGATATCGCCGACGCGCCAGTCGCCGGCGTTGGCGTCCTTTTCGAACCTTCCCACGCCGAGCGGGTTGTTTTCGTTTTCGTCGTCGTCGTCGTCGTCGCTCGTTTTTTTCTTCGCGAACAAAAAGCGCACGCCTTTCTTGGAAGAAGAAGAAGAAGACTTTTCGAATTTAACGGGACGTGTTATACCTGTTCTGAGCGCGTGGCAGACGTACGAGCCTGGCCAATTTTTATCTCCGCCAAACGCCGCCGCCATCGCATCCGTATCGAAACGGAATCGCGACCCATCTTCTGAAACGGAAAGGACGTCTATACTCGTCGAACACCCGACAATGTTTGCGTGAAGCCCGCCTCCAGATCTGTACGTTGAGCCGGGAAGTTTATGCAGATCCGTATCGGGCCACGTGACCCGCACAGACCTTGCGTCGTCAATCGGCTCCGCGAAAGCGCGTCCCCACGCGACTTTGTTACGACTCAAAGGAACGTCGTGCCACTGACCGTCCGAGCGAAGCGCTTTGACGTTAAAACATAAGCTCTCGTAAGGCACGTCCGTGTGCACACCGCAAACTCGCGTTCCGACGTTGGATTTGTCGAGCACAAACTCCACGTCGAGTTCTTTCCACCAGTGCCCGACTAAACCCGCATTTCCAAATCGTATCATCTCCCCCGGTAAGTTCCACCCAGTTTGCGAGTGCGTCTTATACTCAGAGATACTGAGAGGAAACGTGAGAGGTGGCATGGCGTACGATTCGCTGTAATTCAACAACGTCACCGTATCTCCGACTTCCCAATCGTTTTCTTTGGCGTATCCAGCCGGGTTCCAACACCCAACCCCTTCGCCATTAGGACCGCCCCAAACGCAAACGGCTTTGTTTCCATCTTCTGTCCCGTTCCTTCTCGCTACGAACGACGCTCCAGCCCCGCCTTTTATTTCCTGCGTCTTATACGCTTCCGTATCTACGCACGCCCAATTGCCGACGATGTTTGTTAAATCTTCCATCTTGAATCGGAAAAACTTTCCTCTCGGCTCGTTCTTGTCCGGATCTGGATACTCGACGCTCGTCACTTTGAACTCCGGCGCGATGGCAACCACGCGGCGTCTTGGAAATAGAAATCTTTCTCTTTTTACATTCGTCGTTGTGATTATTGCATCAGTATTATCGACAGTATTAGCGTCGCCTTCGTTGTCCTCGTCCTCTCTGTTCCCTTCTTCTCTCACACCGTTATTAATAGCAGCAGTGTTGTTATTACTATTATTATTATTATTGTTACTATCATTACTATTATCATTCCTTTCATTGCTCGTCATCATGAGAAACCGCAGCGCGGAGTCTTTCACGTGCTGTTCGATCAAATCGCGAATCGCAAAGTTCGGCGCGATATCGTCCACACTCATGCGCGCCGATGGATTTAACGGGTCCGTGCCTCTTCCACTCACCCATTCCTGAAGCGCTTCTCGCTCGTACGTTCGCCCAGATTTAACCGATAAAGCTGGTTCTTTCATAACTCTCAGCGTTATCGAACATATGAACGATTCGGGCGTGCCATCGATGAACTGTTGAGAGTCTTCCAGCGCCGATGGGATTGGGATTGGTGGTGGCCACTTCATTTTTATTTCTTCTTCTTCGTCGTCGTCAGACAGAGTTGTTCTTTTGAAGTAAGTTGGTGGTAAAAATTCCCCTAAATTCCCCCAAAATTCACACGCACACTTACACACACGCGAGAAGTATCAACATAATCGCATCATCGAGAAGATGATGATGTTTGCTGGACGCGCCGCCGCTTCTTTATCCTCTCTGTCTTCTCATTCATCGTCGGCTTCTTCTTTATCGTTATTATCGTCATCAACTACGAAAACAAAGCGTGGCAAAAGCGACAACAACAACAACAACTTGAAGAAGAGGATAAAAATCGAATCCCGAATACGTCCCGGCCGCCAAGCGGAGCAAAGAAAATTTCGAATGGAACGAGAGAAAGAGTCCATTGGAATATACGAGTATTTGGAGACGATTGGGGTGGCAAAATCGGCGGCGTTGAGAGTGATGTCGCAAGCGACGATGCAGTTTGAAGCGGAGAGAGCAAAGATGGGGTTGAAGATGGACGGGTCGGTGAAGTTTGACGAGACGGAAGTGAGAAAAGTGGTGGAATTTTTACAATCGAGAGATATTTGCGGGGATGCGTTGGGGGAGTTGATCATGAATTTTCCGTCGGTGTTGGCGTACGACGTGGAGACGAGATTAGAGCCGTTGTTTGTGTACGTGGAGAAGGAGTTGGGAATTACCGGGACAGAGTTTGCGAAGGAGGTGCAACGACGACCGAGTTTGCTAGGATTACGAGCGGATGAAAATTTGGCAAAGATGGTCGGGTATTTAGAATCTACTGGAAGCACGCGGGAACAAGTTGTAGAGTATTTGATGAAAACGTTATGATAGTAGTATTATATGTGTGATGTAGTATGTGTTTAGTTTCCTTGATTTGTGTATTAAAATAAGTTACGTGCTTCTTAATTCTTTTCATCCGGAGGCGCGTCGAGTTCGGCGGCGATTTCCTTGACGAGCTGTTCTCTGTAGTCTTCAAAGTCGCCGTTGAATTTCGTCACCACACCATCGTCAACGACCCAGATTTCACTCGTCTCGTCGTCCAAAACTTTGGAACAAATGTGAGCGTCGTGGGTAATCAGAACGACGCCACCTGAAAACGCAGTCAAAGCGTCCGCCAACGCGTCGATGGATTGCATGTCCAAGTGGTTCGTCGGTTCATCCATGAGCAAAATGTGCGGGTTCGACAACGAAATCGACGCGAAAACGACCCGCGCTTTCTGTCCACCGGATAACTTCACGATCGGCTGCAAGTGGTTGTGTCCAGGTAAACCAAATTTGCCCAAGATTGCGCGGATGTCGTGGTCTTTGTAACTGCCTCCGTCTTGCCTCTTGTACTTTCTTTGTAAATAACTCACAGGTGTTTCGTCCATGGCTAAAACGTCCACGAAATGCTGCGAGTAGCGACCGATGCGTAAGGCGTGCGACCGTCTCGAATCCCCTTCGGTTGGTGTTAAGTCTCCGGCTAGTAAATTCATCAACGTTGATTTTCCGGCGCCGTTTGGCCCGATAATCGCAACGCGCGTTCCCATATCAATGCCTAAATCGATGTTATCCAAACTGAAACCTTCCAAACCGGGGTACCTAAATGAACACTCTTGCAAAGAAATTAACGGTGGATTCAACTCCGTAGGCTCTGGGAAGTTGAACTCGACGTCGTAATCGTTCCATTTTGTCGGTGCTCTCGCAGTGTTCAAAGCATCGTCCGCGTCGTCCATCATACCTTTGTTTTTCTTCTTTTCGTTCTTTTTCATCGCATCCTTCTTCGCCTTGGCCGTGATGTCTTCCTGCTTCTTCTTGTTCGATTGTTGCTTGGCTTGCTTAATTCTCTTTTCGTACTTCTCAAACTCTTTGTTCGCCTCTTTGCGTCTTTGCTCGTACATCTCTTCGAAGGATTCAAAGTTGCCCTTGTACTGATCGAGTTGATGGTCGTGCAAATGGATGATATCTGTCGTGACGCCGTTCAAGAAATCCCGATCGTGCGAAACTACAATCAAAGTTTTCTTCCAACGCATCAAGTATTCTTCCAACCAAATTACCGCGCGTAAATCCAAGTGGTTCGTCGGTTCGTCCAACAACAAACACGTCGGCTCGATGAATAACGCTCGGGCTAAGGAAATTCGCATTCTCCAACCGCCGGAAAAGCTCTTGGTCGAATTATGCATCGAAAATCGATCCGGACCTTTCGTTTCGCCTTTCTTAACGACGGTAAAACCTAGACCGTGTAAAATCTTCGACGCTCTTGCCTCTGCGGTATCGTCACCTTTCAGTTTCAACTTATCGTACGTCTTTGTCAACGCTTGCGATACGTCCATTTCAGCCCCGGTCTCTTCGTCTTTGAACGTCAACTGGTTCATTTCCTTGATCAAAGCTTCGTTTTTGCTCTCGTCCGCTTGCGCCATCTTCTCCATCAACTGCTCGTACTCCAATTTCTTTTGCCTCAATTCCATGAGCTCCACGTCCGCGGCAACTACGGACTCCAACGCCGTTCTCTCGTCGCCGACTACTTCTTGCTCGACCAACAAAATATCGATGAATTCCGGCACCGGAATCTTACGTCTCGCTAACAACTTCATCAAAGTCGTCTTCCCGGTCCCGTTCGGTCCAACGATCCCGTATCGTCTCCCGTGCGCAATCGTAATGTTCGTATCCGTCAACAACGGCTTCCCTCTCACGGAAACCGAGAAATTATCAATCTTGATATCCCGCGAGTTTGCCATTTGAGCCATCGCTTGTTCATCCATAGCCGGTAATCGAACGTTAAACGCGTCGTCGTCGTCTCTCATCGCCTCTTCTTTCGCCATCGCCTCTTTCCTAGCCATTTCGATTTCTTTTTTCCTCGCTTTCGCGGCTTCCTTCTCCGACGGTCCGTCGAACGTGTTTTTGGTTAAATCTCTTTCCACCTTTTCTTCCACGTCTTCGTCGTCCGAGGAGGAAGGTAAATCCATCCCGGCTAAGTAATCGTTTTTACTGTTCTTCTCCTGCATCATCATCGCCGGGGTCGGGCCTCGCGAAGCAGACTTTTGCTTCTTCTCTTTCAAAGCGTTACCGCCGCTCTCTTGCTTAGACGCTTTCGCCGACTTTTCCTTGCGTTCGTCTTTTGATTTCCCATCGGCTTTCGCCGCTTTTCTCGCCGCTCGTTCCTCGGGAGTCTCGTCCTTCTTCTTATCCTTCTTCGAAGATTTCCCCTCTCTCTTCTCCTTCTCCTTGCGCTTGGCGCGCTCTTCGGGCGTCTCGTCTTTCTTTCCCATCTTTGTTTGTTTGTTTTGATCTTCTTCTTATTCTTATTATTATATCGATAAGATAGATGCGCGAGAAAAAGTTAAGTCGGGGCGGCGAGTTTGATGTTGATGTGTTCGCTTTTTAAAATTTGATTGACTGATTGAGCAGGGCTTACGACGAGAGAGAAGATACACAAATATCAAAAAGGTACGCGCGTCGCGCGTGCGCTCTTTGAGAGAACTTGAATCACAAAATCATCTCTCTCTCTCTCTTCTCTCTCTCTCTCTCTCTCTCTCTCTCTCTCTCTCTCTCTGTTTTCTCTCTCTTCTCTCTCTTATCTTCTCTTTCTTCTCTTCGCTTTTTCACGCGGCGGAGAAGAAGTTTTCTTTTCTCACCCCTTTTTTGGCAAACAGCGAGGTCCACTCCACGGCTTTTTTCCCTTTCACTCCGGCTAAGCACAAGACGCACTTGTTGTGCTGTAAATGCGTTTCGCCGACGATGTTATTGGTGGAGGAGGAAAGAACAGAACGAATGGTCAGAGAGTGGTAATCGATGATGCCGTCCGGGTCTTCATTTACCGAGGTTATGATTTGGACGCCTTGTTGCTTCCATCGTTCGATTTCGTCCACGGTGATTGGCAAGCGACCCGTAGATTCCGCGAGGAAGAACACCGTCACGGGAGCTATGGAAGCGTGTGCGAGTAAAGCCGGCCACGAGAGTAGACTCTTCGCGCACGCGAAGCCTTGCGACCCTTCGGCGAGAATCACGATCGGAACTTTGACTATTTCGGACATCATCGCGTTATCCAACGTCTTTTCGTTTGAAAACAGCGGGTTGGTAAATCCAAAGCCTCGTGGCATTGAAATTTTCATCTTTGCTTGAGGCTCTAACTTCGTCAAGTGCTTTTCCTCCTCATTTTTACTGTCTACGATGAATTTTGCTCTCGTATGCGTCGACCCAGCGGACGATTTCGTTCTCGCCATGTGTAAATCCGTCGGCGACTGCGCGATGGGTAGCTTGTGCGTCAAGCGTCCTAAACTCTCGTCGACGACGTCCTCTCCCGACCAATCTTCTTCTTTAAACACCTTAAACTGTGCGCTTTGACCCGGGGTAACGTACTTGGACAACCACTCGGAATCGAAATCTGTCTCGTTCTTCACGTATCCGCCGTCGATGCTCGAATCTCGAGTCGTGTGCGTCCTCCCCGTCGTAGTCCCGTTCGCCTTCTCTTTATTCATCTTCAGTTGTTTCGACATGACTCGCATCGTCGCCACGTCGTCGTCTATTTCCACCGTCAATAATCGATAACTCTCGTCCGCGGATATCGGGTCGTTCGATATTACCGTGCAATTAAAATATTCGTGCTGCGTTCTGTTGTTGTTGTTGTTGTTATTGTTATCATTCGTCGATGATGATGCCTTCACGACGCGACGATGATGTCGGTGATGTTGTTGATGCCGACGAGGAAGAAATACATTCGCAGTAGTCGTCGTATTTCCGCCATCTTCTCTTCCTCGTCGTCTTCCTCGCGAGGATGAGAAGAGTTGTTTCATCTTCCTCGCCCTCGTCGTTTCCCAACGAACGAACGAATAATACGCACGCGACGACGACGAAGCAGAAGAGGAAGAGGCGCTCATCATATTTATGGTGGTGGTTTTTTTGTCTTCTTCTTCTTCTTCTCTTTCTTCTTCTTCTTCTTATGCGCACCTATACCTGAGCGCGCGCGCGTAACTGTCAGAAAGAATCACGCACGAAAAAGATGTGTGTATGTACGTATATAAGAGATATTTTTTTTTTGGTTTTCGACGACCTTTGCCCTTTTTTTTGAAAAAAAGGGGCTCAATTTGCCCCTCCACCACACAAAGAAAACACGCACAGTAACAGTAAACATCCATCGACACAAACCGATTATTCAAAACACAAAAAAGAAAAATGGGCTTTCTCGGTCTCGGACGAAAGAAAAAGTCGGAAGCGGAGCTGTTGGAGGAGGAGAGATTGAGACGACAGAGCATGCCTTGGTACGCGCGATTGTTCGGCACGGAGTGTTGCGGGAACCGAGGCGGGAAGCGGGAAAAAGAAGAGGAGAAGAAGAAGGGTGGGGGCGCGTAAAATGTATTTTAAAAGAGAGATTAGAGAGAGAAGATACGCGCGTGCGTATTCAAATTTGTGGGGATCTTCTGAAGTGTTGCTTTTGGGTTCTCGCTGCTTCGAGCGAAAAGTCGCGTTTCTAAAAAAGATGCGAAAGAAGGGAACGATCTGAATTTGAATCGACGAGAGCGCGCGGGTCTCTATCTCTATCTTTCTCGCGTCTTCTCGCTTTGTGCGTTCAAAAATGTGCGAGTATGTGTATATAGAAAACCGACAGAGAAACGAAAAGAGAGAGAGTCAGAGAAAATTTTATTAGCAAACCAAAACAACATTAACAAGAACACGCATCATCGAAGGAACGGAACGAGAGAGAGACGATGGTTGCGTGTACATATATAGCAACAGTTTTGTAACTTACAAGTATAATAACATCAGCGCGTGTCATTTTCATTCCAAGAAGGAGGACTAATACTAAAAATTTCCAACCGACACGACGCTCGCAAGGCTTCCGATGGCTTCCGTTAAGCGTCCTGCTAAACTAAAGGTGAAAACCGCAACGCTCGTTAAACAGAGCAAAACAATGCACCGCCTTCGGGTGAACAAACGAGAAGTGCCTCGTCTGCGCTTCTTTTGTTGTTGTAACGACATCGTTTGCGTGTTTATTCTATGCTCGCCGAGCTCCATGCGGTCGATGTTGGAGGAGTTCGACGTTTTCAACAAGCTTTCGGACATCGTCGTCGTCGAGGAAGACGTGGGAAGTTTGTTGGGCGCGTTCAGAGACGTCGCCGTGGCGAGTTTCTTCATCGTCGTCGTCGTTGATGGTTTCTCCGGTTTTTCCTCTCTGCTTAAACTTCTCGTTAAGAATCTGTCGACGTCGTACGACGCAGACTCCGTGTTAATCGTACCGTTTGGACCGACTAACCTTTGCAAGCATTCCTTCGCAAACATCTGCGCGAGAGCAGGAACCGGATCGCCTGCTCTTCCTGTAGCCATTTGTAACATCGCGCGAAGTTCTTCCACCACATTCGCCGCGCGCAAAGCCGAATGGTGCGCGGGATGGGACGATAAACCCGACAACGCTCGGCACGCGTCCACGAGCGCGGCTGAAGATTGATGCTCGGTATCTTCGTCGTCGCTACTTCCGTGTTTCTTCTTCTGGCTACTCCTTCGAACGCCAAAACCATCGTCGTCGAAATCGTCGTCGTAATAATCATCGTCGTCTTGCCCGTACTCATTTACACCGTCGCCGTTTTCTGAGTCGTTCTCGCCGTCGGAATCGTGCTCTGGTGGCTCTAGAGACGCGCACAAAACGTACGCGCCTCCTGAAGCGCAGAAGGCGCTCGCCGCTTGACTCGGAGGGTTCGTCTTCTTCGTCGTTTGCGCAGTTCTCCCTATGATCGCGGCGAGTTTGAGTAAATCTAACACCCCTAAAGTTCTCGCCGGATCGTTTTTTTCGACGACTCGTAAACCGAGCCATCGTGCGACTGACGTGCCTATGTATTTACCAATCGGCAACTGGTCGTTTTTCAACAGTTCACACGCGTAATTTTTATCGTCGACGATGCGAGCAATCGTCGCGAATGCCAACACGGACGTTTCCTTGTTCGTTGCGCTGTGTTCAGTACCGCTACTATTACTACTTTCTCTCGCGAACGTCTCGCACAACGTCGCAAAAGTTGTTTTTGCGTGTCGCTGCAAATATTTTTTGTTTTCTAAAAGAGAAGACAAGCGGTAACTGGTTAAAGTCGCCCGATGCCGAGCTATAGCCGAGGCTCCCGAATGCGCCTCGGCGATTTTAACGACGCCTTCTATAGCCTCCGCACCAATCGCTAAGACCATCGTTTCCGACGCCGAGGAGTAATACGTAGACGATTTATCGCTCGTGTTGCAGAGCGACGCTATGGCCCAAATCAAAGACTCCGTGGCCTCGTCGCTGGGAGAGAATCGTAACAACGCCTTTGTCAGAGCGTCAATCGCTCTCGCTTGCCTCAACAAATGCCTACCTTTCAAACTCTGACCGGATAACAAGACGATCAGTTTCGCGCAATAATCCAACAAGTGTGTCATTTTCGTCGTTCCACCGGCTTGTTGAGATTGTAACAACGCGCGTTGGAGTAAAGTCACCAGCGGCTCTGAAACGCCTTGATTCAAAACAAGCTTCGTGTTCTTCTTGTTGAAGAAGCTAAAATTACCGCCTCCCCCGCCCGCGTTCGCGTTGCCGGTGACATTTGTTTTCGCTCTGCAAATATGAATCAAAGCCATCACGGCAGCTTCCGCGCACTCCAACCGTTTAGACATCAAACAATTCACCATCAAAAGGCAACTTTCTTTGGTCACCGGAAAAAATTCGTTCCCTCCGTGCGCGTAAGAGGAGGACGAAGACGGGAGAGACCCCCCGGCGTGATGGTGCTGGTGATGATGATGATGACTATTACTAAAAGAAGAAGATAAAGAAGACGAGTGATGATGACTCGAATCCAACTCCTGAGAGAAATTCGCGAGGCTTTTAATCGCGTAATAGTACGATTCTCCGTCTATATTCTCCGATTTCCTCGCGATCCTCAACAATAAGTTTGCCGCGTTCCCGCTTCCGAATTGGTTCATCTTCACTCTGTTTTTATGCTTCTTCGAGAGAACACACATCAACTCGCACCCTTTCTCGCACGTTTTTGATTCCAACGACGATGCGTTTAACGCGAACGTCAGCGATTGCATGCCTTTCAGCAAGAAAAACTGCGACGTCGGTGAACTCTCTTTGTTGTCTTTAGTATTTGTCGTCGTCGAATACGAAGACGAAGACGAAGAAGAGGAAGCGGTAATCAATCGAATCGTCTTCTCAATCGCGTCCGCTCGTTCCGATTCTGTTCCGGTAAATTTTTTAATCAGTTCTCTCATCTCCGAAGTGGAAGAAGAAGAAATAGAGGAAGAAGTCAAAGACATCTTCCGATTCTGATTCTATCTATATATATATATATGATCTCTCTCTCTCTCTCTGCGTGAATTTCTTCTTCCTTATATTTGATTGTATGTGTTATAAAGTTGACCTAGCTGCCTATTTATTATTAGGGGAATTTCAAAATTCCACAGAGTTTGTTTCAACAAGTTTGTGAAACGAAAGAAAGCGTCGTCACACGCACAGTCATTCTCTCTCTTTAACTCCTCCACGCGCACGTTATCAGAAAGAGACACAGTAAGAACACACACAAAAACACACACACGCACACATCTCACGATGTCGGTGACGTTGCACACGAGTTTAGGGGATTTAAAAGTGGAACTCTTTTGCGAAGACGCGCCGAAAACGTGTCATAATTTCCTCGCTTTGTGCGCCTCCAACTATTACGACGACACGATTTTCACTCGCTTGATTAAAAAGTTTATCGTGCAAGGCGGGGACCCGACCGGGACCGGGAAAGGAGGGGCGTCGATTTATAACAACGGGGGGATGTTTGAGGATGAGATACGGGAGCATTTAAAGTTTACGAACAGAGGGATATTGGCGATGGCGAACGCCGGGAAAGATATGAATGGAAGTCAGTTTTTCATCACGTTCGCGAAAGCGCCTCACATCGACGGGAAAAACACGATTTTCGGGAAAGTCATCGATGGGTTTCCAGTTTTGGATATGTTGGAGAAAACGAAAGTGGACGAATCTATGAGACCATTGACGGATGTGAAGATCGAGAGGGTGACTATTCACGCGAATCCAATGGCATCGAGATGATTAAATCATCGATTGATTAAAAAATGATAGTTTTCTTTGACGCGCTAAAAGGTGTTTGTAATAAAAGTTAGGTGAAATTATTGATACTAGTAGATCTTATTTTTACAACAACAATAACAACAATACACGAATGCATAACGTGCGTCTGAATGCGCGTCTACCTCGTCCTTGACGTCAGCGTGCGTTCCATTTTGAGCAAATCGCCGACGTGTCTGGCTTTACCGGTAGTTTTCAACCAGTCTCGAAACTCGCGCTGAATCATGGCAACCTTTTCCGAGTCGGCGCCGCTTGACATTTTTTCAACCATGTCTCTGCGAAAGGTGGCGACGAGCTCGTTCTTTTCGTCCAAAGAGGTGACGTACTCACCGGGAATGCGGAAAGGATTTGCCCTCGTAATCTCTACCGATGCCGCTGATGATGCGGAAGGCGCGAGATCGTGCTGCGATTGATTATGCTCCCCTCCTCCTTTTTCTGCAGCAGCCGCAATCTCCTCGGACGGCAAAAACGGAACGATGAAAGGCCCGAAATCTTCCGGTTTCTGCACGCAGACGCTAAAGTTACTATTGCTATGGTCGCTATCAGATTCTGAACCTGAATCGGGGTCGGGATTTGTGCTAATCACCCGAGAGCTTTTCCAACTCTCTGTCATGTCGTTCGAATCCGGATGTAACCGGCACTTTTTCAAGTGCGTGGACAACCCGCCGTAGTAGGAATTATATGGTCCCACGACGCAACCTCGAGAATCCCCGACAAAGATTGGACGATTTTCCACGGCAACGTTGAAGTTACAATCGTGCGACGCTTTGCTAAATAAATATTTCGACGCCGAGACGACGTGGACGCGCTCACATCTGGTGAGAAATATCGTCGAGGATACCGAGCCAATGAACACGGAACAATCCACCACATTATCGATTCGAACGTGCTGCACTGGCGCCATGACATACACGGCACTCTCCGAGCAATCCGAAATCATGCACGATGAAAGAATTTCATCCTCGGCCTCATTTCTTTCTGCAGAGGAAGGGACTAACTCGCGCGCAAACGTTTGCTTTTTCAAGTTTTCCACGCGCAACTCGAACGGCTTCTTCAACGCGCCGGAAAAAGATGAAATCGAAGACAAGGAGTCTTCCAACAACCGATAAATATTCAGTGCCGTTTGCAATTCCTCTTTCGCAGCTTTGGAATCAACCTCTTTCATCTCGTTTGCGTCGTAAAAATGAAAAACGTATTGGAAGCACTCCCACGAGTTTGCGCTGATGAGTCCGGGAGAATCGATCAAATCGTCCGTTTTCGTCGCTATCGTTTTAATATCGTTCCAATGCGAAATTAAGAACTTCATTCGCACGAACTCTTCTTTATCGCGTTCGCTTTTCTGTTGTTGTTCGTTATTTTGATGGGTGGTTGAACTGCTTTCCCCTCCATAGTTCCCGCCTCCTCCTGTTAAGCTCGAGTACCACTCCGCGTTCGCTTTCATCGGCGACTTTGCCGAAGGTAAGTTTATGCCGTGCATTAACAAGAACAAGCAAAAGAAATCTACTCTGATGGAATCACCACCTTCTTCTGTGCAGCCACATTTCGTTATATCCAACGACGCATCGTACGCGTCCAGTATACACTTTACGTTCGCCTCCATCTTCTTCGTCTTGTTCTCGAGTCGTCGATACGCGCCGCTCGTCGTGCTGTTCGCTTCAAAATTCATTCTCAAAACTTCCTCCACTCGTCTTCTCTCCAACGTTTTCGCAAACGGATTTGCACTATTCTCCGTTTCTTCTTCTTCCGCGCATCGCTCCAACAATTTCTCCTGCGTCTGCATCACGCACCGCTCGAACGAGTGTTGATGATGTTGATGATTGTAGTTGCTATTTTTTGTTGTTACTTCAAAAACAGAAGCGCAGCAGAGATGTTTCTTCACCATTTGCGCTGGTAATAAACCAGAATATTCGAACACCTCCGCCCGACATCTCGCTCTCAGTAACCTCGCGTCGTCGTCGCCGTCGTTGTCGTCGTCGTCGTTGTCACCATTCTTCGGCGTCAGAGCCGCTGATGGTACCGATGGTGCCATCTTTCTCTCGTTCTTTCTTTTGAAGACGAGAGAGAGAGAAAGAGAGAGAGAATTGCCTATTTATTTACGAAGAAGAGGAGAAAAATTTGAAAAGCTGAAAGACAGCTGTTTGCTACACACAACTTCAACTAACGGCTATCTTCATTTCACTCTCACACTGGCACAAATAATTGCTATCGTTATTATTATTATTACTATTACTACTACTACTGCATTGATACTAAAAGAAGAGTGGGAGGTCCACCGATCATGACGAGGAAGAGTCGCTTGAACAACGCGTCGTCGTCTCTCTCGACGACGACGACGAGTGACGTTCCCGGGAAGACAAAAATGATGGTGCCAAAGTCCCCTACGAAAACGACACCTACGAAGACGACGACGAGCGCCGCGAAACAAACGACGAGAAGTCCGCTCTCGCAAGTGCTCTCGCCGAATAACGCCGTCATCCCGAGTAATAATATTTCCAATTCATCATTTTCGGAGTCTTCTCCGAACGATGGAAACACGCCCACGAGGAGGCATTTGACGACCGCAGAGCTGACGAGACCGAGCTTGAAAGTGTACGTGGAACAGATGACGACCCCGCCTCCGTCGTCGTCGTCGTCGTCATCGATGATCGCGAATAACAACAACAACAACAACAAAAGCGTGGAAGAAATAGCGGAGGAACTATTGAAACAATCGAACGAGAATCAAACGAAGATGGTTTTGGTGGACTTGTTACAGACGGCGAAAGAAAACGCGAATTACAAGTTGATGCTGGAACGGATGAAGTCAGACGAGGTGGAGAATTCGTTGAAGTCGTCGAGAAAGATGAGTGAGGTGACGCAAGTGTACGAAATGTTGAGAGAAGATAAGATTAAAGCGGAGATGGAGATTGCAAAGTTACAAGAGGAGAAGAAGAGTTTAATGATGGCGGCGGAAAAAGAGAAAGTGAGCGCATCCGTTGAGACCGATTTTGTGGCCAAGACGCCTTCGACAGCCCCGACGAAGCAATCGTCGTCGGCTTCACTTCGCTTTGCAACGACTTCGACCGTCAACGATGGCAACAATAACGTTGGAATCTTTGCCTCACCGAGATGGGAAGCGGTGAAGAAATCTGCGACGGAAACTGCGGAGCGTTTGAGAGCGCTTTCGAGCGAGAAAGGCACGGCGGCTTCGCCATTTACCGGTGGAAAAGCGCGAACGATCGGGAGACCAAAAAGTACAGCAGTTGATAACAATGATGATGAAGAAGAAGAAGAAGAAGATATCTTTGTCGACGCATTGAATACGGTCGCCCAGACCCAACAACTTCATCGCAGTAAAAGAATGACCGAGACGACGACGGCAAAACCGTCAGTCAGGGCGATTGAAAAGACGCAGAACTCCATCGCCGACGCCTTGAGAGATTCTAACAACGAACTTGAAGTCAAGAATTTGCTCGCTTCTCTGGACGAGTATGTCTTATCGCTCAGAGAGAGAATATCGTCTTCTTCGCCATCGACGACGACGACGACGACGACGAACAGCAGCAATGAAGCGAGTACTTCCGCCCCTACGCGCGAAGAGAAACCGCATCCAACAGAAATGAACAAGGAAGAGGAAGTTTTAAAAATTGCGGATAAAGCGGACAATTCGATCAAATCGCTCTTCCAGCTCTTATTTATTAAAGAAAGCGGCAAGAAGAAAGTCAATACTACAGTTGACCGCGTGAAATCGGATTTACTGAAAACATTCGAAGAGGAAGACGATGGTGCGCAAAATCGATTACTGAAGAAGGAGCAAGACGAGCGGAAGAAAGACAACGAGAAAGCGGCAGAAGCTTTGAATAAAGTCCAGTTACTCTTAGACGAGAAAACTAACGAAGCGAAACGAATGGCGGAATCTTTGGAAGACGAGCAACGGAAAAACAAAGCGTTACAGACGAAATTGGCCGAAAAAATGAAGGAGATGGAGGAAGAAAAGGAAAGGAAAAGCGTCGCGAGTGTATGTGTGCAAACAGAAGAAGTGGAAGAAATTAATAGCAATAGTAAACTAAACGAGTACGAATCTTTGGTAGCGTTGCTCAAAGAAGAGAATCAAGGTAAAGACGTGCAGATGCTTCAGTTGCAGCAAGAGTTTGCGGATTCGATGTCCACGAAAAACGCAGAGCTCTCAAAACTCGAGAAGGAGGTCAGAGAACAAGATGAAAAAATCTCCGAACTTTCGCACGCGTGCGCTCATTTTGCAGAAGCTTTGGGATCTGCAGAAGAAGAGGTGGAAACTTTGAAAGAAGAAGCCAAACGTGGAGGCGAGATGGAGATGAAGATGGAATCATTGAAGGAGATGTTGACTGAACGCACTCACGAGCTCAACATCTCTCAGTCTGAAAAGACCAATTTGGAAGGAAAATGCGAAGAGTTGCAATCGGAAATGCTCTTCAAAGTCGCCGCGTTGGAGAATTTGAAGCAATCTCACGATGAATTAGAGGCGAACGAAGTTGAAGTCGAAAATATATACGGTCTTCTGGCGGAAGAAGTTGAGAATTTTGAACGCTTGTACGAAGAAGAAAAAGAAAGAAAGAAAGGTGTGATAGCAAAATACAGCACAGAGAAGGAAGAAATGCTTCAAATCATAAATCATCTAGGGAACGATATGAAGATGTACGAGCGCGAAGCTTTCACTTGGTGGACGAGAGCGGAGCTCGAAAATACGCACGCGGCTGATTTAGAAGACGAAATAGAGCGTTTACAAGACGAGCTCGAACGCGCAAACGAAGAACAGGACGAGCGCACGGAATTGCTCTTGGACATCGCGAAACTCAAGGAAGAAAAGCGAGCAGTCGAGGAAGCCTTGGAAAAAGTCGACACGACGAATAAGACGTTGAACGTTCGCCTGAAGAAATCGTACGAGCGCATACAGGAGTTGGATGAAGAGATTGAATCCGCCAATAGCGATTGCGATTTCTTGTGCAAAGAAGTGGACGAAGCAAACTCGAGAGTACAAGTTCTCGAAGCGTGGTGCAAAGAGACGAAAATTCACGGCGAAATCAATGATGAGGACAACAATACTTCATCTGACTCGTACGATTACGCGAAAATTCCTGCGAGATATGAAGAATTGAAGCTCGAGAACCTCGAATTGATGGAGAAGTTGACCGCCTCTAAAGCTGTTGAGGAGAGTTTATCGCAGCGACTCGAGAACATCATGCACGAAACCGATGGGTTGAAAGATGAAGCGAAGACTGCGTTTATGAAATCATCTGAAATGCAGAAAATGACCGAGAACGCGGTGGAGAAAACGGCTCAAATGACGAGCGAATTGGAAGAAGCGACGAATGAAATACAAAAGCTTGAAAATTTGTTGGCGGTTTCGAGAAAACAAGTACAGACGCTTGAAAAACAACTCGCCTCGAGAAGAGAAGAGATTCGTCAAGACGAAGATGGTAACACTGTCGCGAAAGAAGAAATCCTTCACGTCGATGAGAACGACGAAGATGCGGGCGCCATCAAAGAGTACTTCGAAGCACAAAACGAAGAGTTGACGGCACTCCTAGCGTCCAAAACGAACGAATTGACTCAGTTGCAAGCTGAAATTGAAAATTTGAAGAGTAAATCGAGTTCGGAAGAGGATGCGAAAACGCTTCGAGGTGAAAATTATGAACTCGCCGTGCGACACAAAGCAACGTTAGAGAGATTGACTGCAACTATGGAAGAGAAGGAAGCTTTGGAAAAGTCCTGCCAACACTACGAGACGACGATAGAAAAGATGCAAGTGGTTGTAAAAGAGTTGAAGACGGAAGTTGAAAAGTTGAAGGCGATGAAGTCTCCGGCGCCGAAGAAGACGTCGCAGTCGACACAAACCATCAAAGATGGATGTCCATCGTCATCTGAAGCTGCTACCGCGTCAGTTCGCGAAAAGATCGTTTACGTGCATGATCCGCGACAACATCTTCCACCGCCCGCGAGGAAAGCGACGTCGACTGAAGAGGATGAAATGTTTTACGACGTAGCCGACGATTTTCATCATCAGGACCACCACCATCAAATTCGCGACGCTCGAAGAGTATCCGTATACCCTCTCGCACCGAGAGGACAGCTACCGCCGTTGCGCAGAAACGCCATCGAGTCGTATCACTATGATGCGCAAAGAATGCGTTTACGAAAAGAATGCGAATTGGAAGAGCGAGAGTTGTTTAGGATGAAACAAGAGAAGAGAATATTATCGGCGAGAATGAAGGAGGAAAAACGGTCCTCTTTGTCGGCGAAAGAATCAGAAAAGAAGTCGACAAAAGTGAAAAAGAGCAGCAAGAATAAGAGCAGCAGCACTGTGAAGACGACTTCTGCGGCGGATTTTCCAGCGCAATCGCTCTCGTTCAAGACGCCGCAAGTTTCGACGAAAGAGGAAAAAAAAATCGACGACGAAGCCTCTCCGTCGCCGTCCACCGACATCGTCGACGGCTGCAAAGCTCCAGAGAATACGCCGGCAGATGAACCGGGCATTATTCACAATAACACCGACGACGAAAACGCTTCCGTCCTCTTAGAAACCGCGCTGACGGCGAAACTCGTTCTCGAAAACTCCCGCAAAGCGGATGAAAAAGCCAAACACTACAAGAAACAAGCCAGAGCGGCGTTCAAGTCTCTCGAAAATATCAACGAAGAGATGCAAAGAATGAAACGAGCGTTCGTTAAAGAGGAAAACGGGGCATCTTCTTCTATGATCACGCCGTTGACGGAATCTAAGTTTTTGATGCGCAGACCGTAAATGAAAAGAAGTGAGTTGTACTATTATTTTAACGAAGAAGAATCCTACTGTATTGTTACTGCGTTTCGTTACTTTATCCGCAGCGGAATGTCGGAATGTGCGCACCCCTTTTGTGAAAATTTTTTTTTTTTGCCATGCGCGAGTGATGTGACACGACACGTGTGTTTTATCTTTTCTCCACTTTCGATTCGCGTTGCGTGAGAACACACACAGAGCACCAACACGACGACGATAAGAAAGACGAAGACGAAATATCATCATGTCGAATTCAACGACGACTTTTTCCGAGAACAACGACAAAAGACTCCGAGATTTCGTGCTCTGGTGCGAGCAGAAAGGGTGCGAGTTGAACAAAGTCGAGATTAAATCCATCGACGCGTACAAAGTGGAAACCCCTACGACTATTACTATTACGGGAGGAGGCGAGAACGAGACAACGGAGAGAGAGTTTGATCGACGCGTCTATTGCGTCGGAAGAGGAGAGATGAAGACGGGAGAAGAAGAAGATGAGGATAATAACATCGCGATTAAGAAAGGAGAGAGAGTTTTGTTCGTCCCATTTGCGTGTTGCGTGGGGACGCAAGGCTTACGAGTTGGCACCGGCGGTGACTCTTTACCGCCGTTCGAGCAAGCGACGTCGTCGGAAAGGTTAGCGGCGGAGTTACTCAGACAGAGAGATTTGAAAGAGAAATCGGACTTTTATCCGTACATTAACGCGTTGCCGAAAGTTATCGATTCGCCGACGTGTGGGACGTGGACGACGGAGGAGATTAAGGAGATGCAGTTCGCGGACGCCATCGGGACGTGCGCGAAGACGTTGGCGAGGGACTCGGTGAACGTAGAGATGCACTTTAAAAAGGAAGAGACTACCGCTACGAAGAGCTGTAGGAATTGGACGAAGCAGGAGTGGGCGTGGGCCATGGCAAACGCGCGGTCGAGAGCGGTAGAGATTGATGCGGAAATTGGAGACGTGGGGAATAACGAAGGACGCATGCCTCCGTCTGGAGCGTTCGTGGCGCCGTTTATCGACATGTGCAATCACACGCACGTCGACCCGGCGGCGTTTTGGCGGCCGGCTTATAGCGAGAAGAAGAAAATAGAATTAGGAGGAATGGAGAAAACAAAGTCGGGACAAGAAGCGTTGTCCGAAGAAGAACGGGAAAAGAATAAGCCAGACGGAGTGGAACTGGTTGCCAGAAGAGACTTGGAAGCCGGAGATGAAATTACTGTCTCGTATGCCGTGGCAGATTCGGACACTTTTCTTCTGTTTGGTGGTTTCGTCACGGAAACGAGAAATCCTCGCGACACGGTCGAGTTATGGCGAACGTTACCGGAATCTGCCACTTGGCTTTCCGAAAAACTTGTCGATGCGGGAAGTTCCGAGCAAAACGCCATGGCCATTCCTCTGGAATACTCTAAAGGCGTCGCGTACGCCATAGTCGAACAACGTCGTCAGCAGCTTTTAGAAGCCATGGGTCAGAATAAAGCCGACGTGAACAAATTTGATTGGGATAAATCCGGGTTAGACGAAAGCGTACGTGCAGGATGGAATTTCGCGAGGGACGAAGCGCATCACGCGATGTTTACCTTCATCGCGCAAAATGTCATGCAATCGGATAACGACAACGACCAGTTATACCGACAAGTACTGATCGGTAGAATCACGGAATTACTGCACGAGTTACCAACGTCCATGGAAGAGGACGTCCAAATCATGGAACAGTGCGCGAATATTCTCGACGATAACAACTCCAACACCGACAAAGAAACGAGACTCAAAGCTTTGCGATTGAAAACCGTCTGTCGATACCGCGGCCAAAAGAAGGCCATCTTACATCAATGGTTACAGTTTCTCACGAAAGATGAAATGCCCAGAGATTTGACGGCGATTAAATCCAGTCAAAAAGCAAAGGAAGAAACCAGCTCTGCGGCGGATGAACTCGCCGCCATGTTGTAGTAAAATTCTTTAGTTGCTTTAGTAGTTAGTCCAAAGAGAGGGTCAATTAAATATATAAATTAGGTATTTTCACACACCTTTCTCCCTTTTTTTCGTCGCACCCCACACAAAAAAAAGCGCAACGACACACACAAGAAAACACAATCCGCGATAGCGACGAACGAACGAACGAACGATGACGACAAAACGCTCCGAAGATAACGAAACAGAAGAAGACTGAAGACACTTTTCGCTATATTGCTCCTGATTTCTAAACCTGTATAGATTACAAAAAAAACATGGGCGGTCCACGTAAAGAACTCATGAAGAAGAAAAAAGGTATCGTCGCCACGGGAGGAATGAGCAGCAAACCGGACGCGAACTTTTTGGAACTGAAGAAGAAAAGCGGCACGGATTTACAGTGTCCGTATTGCGATCGAGACCCGTTTAAACAGCGAGACCGATTGAAAATGCACATCGAGAGACACCACAAAGAAGAACTCGAGAAGGAGTTAGGAGGCGGCGAAGGCGGGAAGAAGATAGACGCGAAAGACGCGGTGAAGATGTTGGCACAGAAGCAGAAAGATTTGTTGGAGGTGAAGTTGGCGGAAAAGAGCAAACAGCAAAGCGATAAAGCGAAAGGCATCGATCCTTCTGCAAATAATAATAACACTTCGAATAACCCGAAAGATAGAAGCGCAAAAAAAATCATCGTGGATACGGCACCGGTGGTGAGAGCGTCGATGAAACAACCGAGAACGATATTGGATGAGTTCGCGAACAAGAAGAAGGACATTCGGAAACCGCGATACGTGCCGCAAGAGAAGAAAGATAGTAGTAGCGCTAGCGGTAATGACAGCAATGGGAACACGTGGATTTGCAAAGTTGTTTTGCCGGATAAATATAAACCGGATTCGGATATTGTTTTATGGATGAACGATGCGGCGCCATCGAAGGAAGAGGCGATACAGAGAGCGGCAACGTTGGCGTTGGCGAGATACGCGACGAATCTCCCCTTGCAAAGACTGCTGCCGCACGAGTATAAACAAAGATTTGAAAGTTACGAGAAGGAAGAAAAAACGAGATTAGAGAAGAAGGAACAAAGAGAAAAGAGAGAGTTGGAGATGAAAAATAGGAAACCGAAACCGAAACGAGTCATTCCGACGTTGCACATGTCCGAAGAGAAAAGGTTGATGGTTGAAGAATTACTCCGAACTTACGAATCCGAAGATTCTTCGACATTCTCGCAGCATCATCGCTCCTACGACGATTTCTCCGTTTTGCACGAAACGGACGAAGAGATTGCAAACCCAGAAGTTGAAGCGCTGACAAAGAGATTAGAGGAGTGTGGTTTTGAGAAATCAGACGCGACCATTGCGGTGAAACAATCGAAAGATTTCGCCTATGAGAGCGCTTTAGACTGGCTAGTCATTAACATTCCAGAATCGCGATTACCGGCAAAGTTTGCTCCAAAAGCTATGAACGATCCGATTGTTTTGTTGAACAATGCAAAGAAGACTGTGGAAATGTCAACGAAAGAGAGTAATAGCGTTCCTGCGAAGGATAGTGGAGATATTAGACTTGTTTGGGAACGCGGGTATTCCGTCGAAGAAGCGGAGAATGCAGTCAAAACTGCCTCTGCTTCTTCGGTATCACCAATGATTGTTGCGTATCGGAACAGAGTTGGGCCAGAGTTTACGATTAACCCAGAGAAACAAACAAACGAAGACTGGGAAGATGAGATCGTCGCGATTGAATCTATATACGGAGATGAGAACGTGAAGAAAGGCGATGAGGAATGCGCGATTTCTGTATCGGTGGAGAATAAGGTGCTCGTAACATTTACGAATGTTGTTGGTTATCCCCAAACTGCACCGCCGTTGATATATTTATCTCATGTAGATAGTAGTAGTAGTAATAGTACTAGTCACAGCAGTAGAGAAAAGCTCGCGATGTGTTTGAAGGTAGCGGTCGCAACAGCTTTGGAATGCGTGAAAAGTGAGTCGGGGCCGTGCATGTATTCAGTCATCGACGCAGTCAGCACGGAGCTAAACAAGGAAGAAACAGCCGAAAGCAACGCCACAACATCTTCGACGAGAGCAAAAGCAACGCAAAAGTTACCGTCGTCGTCGTCGTCGTCGTCTTCAGCTGTGCCGAAACCAAGAGGTGCAAACACAGCAACAACAGCACCACCTTTGGCAAACCAACAAGCAAACGAGAACAGAAGCAACAAGAACAACACGCGCAGTCAACTTTCGCGAGCTCAAATCGAGGAAGAGAGCGCGCGTTTGAAAGATGCGTACGATTTATGGCAGCGCGATTTCAAATCTAACAAGCATTCTACGGCTTACAAAATGCAAACTGTTCGAAACAACTTGCCTGCCTCAGAATCCAGAGACAAAATTACGAAACTCGTTGAAAATAATGCCGTGGTTGTGCTTTCCGGAGAAACTGGGTGCGGGAAGTCTACTCAAGTGCCGCAGTTTATTCTCGAGCACGCGATTTTCAATCAAAAAGGTGGCGGAACGAATATAATCTGTACGCAACCTCGAAGAATTAGCGCCATTGGCTTAGCCGAGCGCGTGGCAAACGAACGCGATGAAAAAGTCGGAGGCGTTGTTGGTTACTCCGTGCGATTGGAATCGAAAACGAGTAAAGAGACGCGCTTGCTGTTTTGCACGACTGGTATTTTGCTCAGACGATTGCTGAGCGATCCTACACTAGAAAGTGTCACGCACGTTATTTTAGATGAAGTTCACGAACGCTCTGTCGACTCGGACGTTTTACTTCTGCTTCTCAGACGCGTCGTCCAAAAGCGACCAAATCTGAAACTTGTTCTCATGTCCGCCACTGCTGATGCGGATTTGTTTGCCGACTATTTCCAAAACCCATCGAAACGAGCGATTGAAAATGCCATCAAAGCCGTGAAAACGTCCAAAATTACCATTCCTGGGTTCACGCATCCAGTAAAAGAGTATTACTTAGAGGACGTGTTCGAGGAGACTAGATTTTTAGTTGGTCAAAAATCTAAGTACGCTAAAACAACGGCGGAAAAGAAAAGACAACTCGCGATGCTGGAAAACGAAGAGGACAGCATAGATCCGAACGCGCTTCTATCTTCTGATGACGAGGAAGATGATGATAATGATGCTAGACCTGATCGTGAAGTGCCAGATAGTTGGGACGTAGCCGAGCTCGACGAAATTGTAGCCTCGTCCAAGAAACAAAAGAAGAAAAATGACGAAGATGATGAAGACGACGAAGATACATCGGATAGTGACGATGATGATGCAGAGGATTGGGCTTTGAATAAAAACCAGGCGGAAAAAAAGCGTGCGGCTATTCCGAAGCTTTCTCCTGGAACGAACAACAATAACAAGGACAATAATGAAACCACCGCGGATGAAAACATGAAACGAAGGAAAGAGGAGGAGGAGCGAGAGCGTCAAACCGAACTCGCTTTAGCGAGAAAGCATTTGGAAGATAACTACAGCGACGATGTAAAGCGTTCTATCCAAAATGTGGATGAATCTGTTATGAACTACGAACTCATCGAAAGTGCGCTCTCGGCGATTATTCGCAAAGAGTTGAGGGAAGGCATGGAAAGCATCGTCCCGAAAGGAGGTAAACCGATGGAGAAAGATACTTATGGTGCATTTCTAATCTTCATGCCCGGTCAAGCTGAAATTTTGAAGCTCATTCGCGTCCTCGAGCAATCGCGCTTGTTGGAAGTTTCCGATGTCGGTGAGTTAGACTTTCTTCCTTTGTATGGTCAGCTTTCCGCGGCAGAACAGCGAAGAATTTTTCAGAAGCCAAGACTCGGCGTTCGTAAGATTGTCGTGGCGACAAACATCGCAGAAACTTCAGTTACAATCGATGATATTCGATACGTCATCGATACGGGACGACAGAAAGAGATGCGATACGACTCGGAGAGAGGTTTGTCTTGCTTAGAAGACTGCTGGGTCTCCAAAGCTCAAGCGAAGCAGAGACGAGGAAGAGCCGGGAGAACGACACCGGGCGCGTGTTTTCGATTGTTTTCGCGCACACAATTCGCGAATTTCGAGAAAACGCAAGCACCGGAAATGTTAAGAACGCCACTTCAGTCGTTAGTTTTGAACATTAAAAGTATGGCGCCAGAATCTGGAACGGCAAAAGAAACGCTTTCGCTCGCGTTGACACCTCCGGATGAAAATGCGTTAGATCTCGCCGTTCAAGAATTGAAGGATTTGAAAGCGATGGCAATCGTAAATAACACCGAAGAAATCGTCACACCGTTGGGTAAACACTTAACACACATGCCGTGCGACCCGAGATTGGGGAAGATGCTTGTCTATGCTTCTTTGTTGGGATGTTTAGATCCTATGTTAACCATCGCGAGTGCAATGTCCGGACGTCCGTTGTTTTATTCTCCGAAGGATAATAGAGAAGACGCCGAGAGGAAAAAACGGGCGTTTGCAGTTGGTAAATCCGATCACTTGGCCGTCGTCAATGCTTTTGACGGATGGTTAAACGCCAAGAAACGCGGTGGGAGAGGTGCAGAGAGACGCTTTTGCGACGAAAATTATCTCTCGAGTCAAGCGCTAGAGGCTGTGTTGCAATCGCGCGTAGACTTTGCGCAGATTTTGTCCGATTTGGGATTCGTTTCTCGAAATTACGCGCTTCGCGTGAAACGATTCGGGCGCGCAAAAGACGACGCGACGAATAGTAATAATGGTAACAAAAACGCAGCGGGAGGTGGCTTAAAAGATGAAGTGGACGTGAATTCGAACGTTTCTCGCATTATTAAAGCAGCACTCGTCGCCGGCTTATACCCTAAACTCGTTAGAGCGCAACATCCGGTTGCCAAATACGCCAAGACGCTCGGCGGCGCCGTCGAGAAAATGGCCTCCGGGAAAGAGATGAAATACTATTCTCGAGACGTCGGCAGAGTATTTTTACACCCAACGAGTGTGAATTTCAACGTCGGCAAGTACGAATCGACGTGGCTAGTTTACGGCGATCGCGTTCAAACCTCGAAAGTTTTCGTTCGCGATTGTACCATGGTCGGAAGCTATCCGCTGCTCTTGTTCGGCGGAGATTTGGACGTCAAACACGAACAAGGCAAACTAGTTCTCGATGAGTGGTGTGAGTTCAACGCCCCGGCAAAGATTGGCGTGTTAGCGCGCGAGCTGCGCAAGAAGATTGACCAACTTTTGACGAATAAAGTGAATTCTCCTGGTCCTATATCCATGGACAACCCAATCGTCAAGGCGATGTTGACTCTCATCGAATCAGAGGGAATGTAAAAGTTTAGACGAGCAAAAACGAATGCGCGTTGTAAATTTGATGTTTTTCGCTTTCATGTCGTCTTCGTGCTTCTATGCGCTACCTATTACATGTCGCTGCTGCTGCCGCTGCTTTTATTAAATATCCCGCTATTTTCTAAAATTTCTAAGTATCTCTGAACTTTCCCTCTCGCGTCTTCCGCAGTCAATAGCAGACCGTCAGCCGTGATTCGCTTATCTTTCCTCTTGCCCATCGCTACGCCTTTTCTCAACATATCAATCGTCAAAGCCGCTTCCGTCGAGGGCGGCGCGTCCGGACTGTTCACGCACGAATACAACGCGCACACAAACTCGTTCGGGGTCACTATAAACGGCGTGTGCACGCCCCCACCGTTCTTTTGCGGAATCGAGTCCCACACGGCCGCTTCAATGGGCGTCAACTCTTCGGCGTCGACAAACGCGTCCAACTTCAACGCGTTCTTTTGGAAATTATAAATCGCCGACTCTCTGTTTTCAAACACCGAGGACATAGACTCTAAAGGTGGATCCGTCCCGACGTCGCTCGCTCTTTTAAGCTGTCCAACCATCTGCGAGAGTTCAAAGTCCGCACGTTTTATTTCCGAGAGGAGGAGTTTCAAGTTGCTGAAATCTGAAATTTTTCCTCCTCTTCCTCCGCTCCCGACGACGAGAGGGACTACAGCGGCGTCGGAATCCTCCGAGGACATCATGGAACCCGCTCGAGCTTTGTCGCAGCAACCATCGGCCCATACCAAAGCCGATGATGCCCACGCGAGTGTCATCGTCGTCGTAATCTCTCGTCGTCCTCGTTTTCTTCTTTCTTCACCTTTTCCTTCGTCGTCATCGTCGTCGTCGTTAGACTTTGACGAGTGAGAAGAAAAAGAAGAAGAAGCGGACGCGCGCGGCGATTTTCTCATCAGCGGTGCGTTGTGAGCCGCGATGCCGCGCGCGCCACGAACAGCAGCGGCAGGAGGAGGAGCAGGTATCGTGTACATGAAAGTGTGGTTGTGCTCCCGCTGCACTTTTGAAAAGACTGAAGTGAACTGTTTTGCCGTTTTGTGTTTTTCGGAGTTTTTGACTGCGCGCGAGAATTTCTCCAATAAAATATATATTCCACGCGAACAAATATAGACAACGCACACTTCACGCGAAAGAGAGAACAAAGCGCTGCTCTGGAGGAAAAGCGAAGAAGAAAAAAGAGCCGTCTCGTCTCTCTCGTCTGTTTTCATCTTTTTATAACCGCCACCGCTGCTGACCCCCCGCTTTGAGAGAGAGAGAGAGAGAGAGAGAGAGAGAAGAATCGAGAATTAGAAAGAGAAACTTCGTCAAAAATCACAATCGGAAAACAACAAGAGATGACGACGAGAGAGCAAATCGAATACGCCTCGCAAAACCTCTCCTCTCGGGAGCAATCGGTCAGAGAACAATCGGAACAGATTTTGATATCGTTTCGTAAGTCACCGGAAGCGTTGCCTTTATGTCAAGACATTCTTGTGCATTCGCAGTCTGTCGATGCAAAGTTTCAAGCTTCAAACGCTTTGCGGTTTGCGATTTTACAAAAATGGGAGTCCATGACGAACGAAATGCGCGCGGAGATTCGACAGTTTTGCTTGAAGTATTTATTGCATTCTTCTGCTGAATTAGCTGGACCGTCTTCTTCTTCAGCGGCATCGTCTCGGATGAACAACGTCATCAGCTCGCAGATTGTTTCCGTGCTGGCGGTTGTCTTGAAACGCCAGTGGTTGGACGACGACGGGAAGCAACGACAGATGGCGTTGGAAGAGTGCGAACGCGCGGTATCGTCTTCAGCGACTGCTGCAGCGAGGAAACTTGGATTAGATGTGTTCACGCAAGTCGTTTTGGAGTGCGCGCCGAGCACGAGCTCGCCTATGCATTTGAATTGGGAGTTTCACGAGCGAGTGCGAGACGCGCTCGAGAAGGAAGTTTTGGTTCATTTTTTCTCGCACGCCGGAAACATCGCCAGAGAAGTGTTGATGGTTGAAGGAGGTAAGATGGTGAAATTAGGAAAAGACGAGGAGTGTTTTTTCGCTAGTCTGCGGTTGTTAAATGCGTGCTTATCGTGGGATTTCTCCCGGTTCGGCGGGTTTGGTAAAAACGGAGCGAGAGGCGTAGAGAACGATAACGGAACAACAAGCAACGATAATAATACTAGCAATAGCAAAGGTGGAGGTCGAAACGTTTTAGAGAACGCATCCATATCCGATGGATTTATTCCGGTGACGCCCGGAGAAACGTGGAGAGATGTTTTGTTGCAATCTGGTGAGAACGACACGTTCGCGTGGCTTTTTTCTTTACACGAAGCCATGCACTCGCCGAGCGGCGTGGCGCAGAACAGCGCAGACGGATCGAACGCTATATTGCCGGAAACTAAAGTCGCCAAGGAAACGAGGAGTTTATTTTCGAGCTTTTGTGCTTTGAGTGGATCGATATTTCCAGAAGCCGACGTCCACAAGCAATTGAAGTCCATGCATTTCCAACGCTGCGCGCAGTCTCTCTTGAAAACGCGAACCGTGATGGATCCGAAAGATGCCATGAAAAACGTCGATGAAAGAGAAGAGGAAGTTTTAGATTGCGTCAAACAACTGGGCACATTGTGTTCCGCGCATCATTGGACGTATTTAGTGGCGACGTGCGCGGCGACGGGCAGTAGCGTATTAGAAGCGCTAACAAACATTTGCTCGGCGGCGATTGAAGCTGGGAGTTTGCGCGCGATAAACGACGGATCGTGTTTAGATCTCGTCATGAAAAATTGCTTCGATGCTTTTGCGGTGCTCTCGTCAAAAGTCGAGCGAAATCAAGCCGAGTCGCCGGAAATGGCGATGAAAATAAACCAAGAGATTGCTAAAATATGCCAAAGGTACGTCGAATTTGGTTTACAATCCGCGAGAGAGTCTGCGTACGACGAAGACGACGGTCACGAAGAAGACGGCGCAGCAGGTATCGAAGCTTTAGATGTCGCCTTAGATGTCGTCGCAGAGTTGTTTCGCTCGACGGTATCGTCCTCCGTACCGATGCTCACCGCGGCGTTGCATGATAAAATTAATTTCTTGTTACAATTAGCCGCGTTATCGACCGATAACGCCGCGCACGCAGATTTACAACGCGCTCCAGAATTGTTCGAAGAGTTGTGGTGGTTGTTACGTCTCGTAGGCCACGTCGTCGCGGACGATGGACGAGGCGAAACGCCCATGCGACCTTTACAATTTGACGAAAACGAAGGAACGAGAGGAGCTTTGCGTCAAATAGGCGAACTATTTATCGGCACTTTGTGCGTCCAAATGTGTGAAAATCAAAGCGTCAAGCAGTTCCTATCGCCTCGAGTTGTCGAGCAGGTTGTGTGGTGCGCGGCCAGGTGGGCGGATACGCACTTGTTCCCCGAAGATTCCGGCGGTCGCGTCCGCAATGTTCTACTCCACGATAACAATTTGTCCATCAATGGCGGCGTTCACCCACCAGACCCGTTTGAAGGCGAGGGAGGAGCCTACGCTGCAAAAATTTTGGTCGGTTTGGCAACGGTAGCGATTTCCTTTTACGAAGGTGAAACCTCCTTGAGGAAATCTGCGAGCTTCCGTTTACTTCCCTCCTTAACGCGACGCAACGCGCCGTGCAAAGCGGTCGCGAACGACCCCGCGTGGACGACGCTGTTGTTTTCAACTGGTCAAGCGCACGAAAACGTAAACGGTGGTTTTCCAAGCGAAATATTCTGCGGATTGACTGAATCGCTCACGAGAGCCGCGATTGGCATCGCGGAAGAAAACGATCAAAGAAACGCGTATTTGCGATACGTTTTGGAACCACCCTCGAACGTTTTGCTTTTAGCCATAGAGAACAAGAAATTTATCGAGCACCCAACCGGTGAAAGTCGAACGATGGGTGCTTTAGAAGCGCTCAGAGGTGTGGCGAGAGCGTCTCTGAGTAAAAGGCACGAGTTCTCGACGAACCATTTCTTCGAAATGCTTTCGCCGCTGACCAGAGTGATTGAAAATGCAATTTCAGCAAACTCTTCTCTCGTTATCTCTCGAGCAATGAAGTTATCGGAGACCTTGTGCGAAATATTTGCAATGGACGAGGAGAACATGGAACGACAGCAAAGAATACGCGAATTTACGCTCTCGATTGTCTCGATTTTTGCGAAATCCGAACCCACGAAGATGACTTCGGCGACGCTTACGCGATTGCGAGACGAAGAAATAAAGGCGAATTACAAGTGCTTAAAATCGCTGTTGAGAGCGTTGACGCACTTAGCTTCCGCGTGGAACGACGAAGATAAAGAAAAGTTAGCCTCGGTTGTCTTTTCGGGACTAGCAGTCGTCATTCCTCTCTTGACTCCGGAAGCGTTGTTGCTCCCAAAGTTGAGAAACTGCTATTTTTCTTTGCTCTCGTATTCGATGGAATCGTTCGCGGATATCATCGTTAAAAACGCATACAGACTGTCAGAGCTCGTCGTCAACATCAATGGATCTGCTGCGAACGCTTCAGATCCAAACGCGTTGTTTTTCATGATACTTTCGACGTTAGAGTTTGGTTTAGACAACGACGACGAAAACGTCTGCCGAGAATCTCTCATCGCTCTCGGCGCTTTGGCTGCCGCGGAGTTGCGAAAGCAAAAAAGTGGTGGTGGTTCCCCTACCGATAGTCCTCTGTTGGTGCAAACGACTCAAACTGTCGCGAGCTTCATCGTCGAGGGTGGGTCGACGTCGGCTGACAACATCAATGACAGACCAAACGCTCTGATGGTCCAACTTCCGTTATCGCCTTTGGGGAAGTGTCTTCGAATCGTCTGGAAACGACTCCTTTTCGTCGACGCATCGGGCGGTGAAAAAAACTCCGCAATCGTAGACGAAGCTGCCGACGCCTTGTTGCCTTTGTTGCAAATAGAAAACGCCTGTTTCATGAGTCTCGGCGAGGAGACGTTCGAAGCCGCCGAGAAGAAAGGCGGTCGAGGCGTCGTCGTTCGCGAAGCGCTCGGCCAGTTGACCACCGCCAGAGGCTTAAACGCCGAGGTCGATCGAATGAACAAGCGAAGGTTTCGCAGAAACTTGGGCGAGTTCGTCGAGCGCGTGAGAGCGGTCGTCCGGAGTAACTGATGAGAAAAGATCACGCCGCGTTTTTTTAATCATTTGGAAGTACCTGTTGTAAAAGTAGTAGTAGCGATATGCGTAAAGTAAAGTAAAAGAGAGCATTTGCAGCGTTGTGAAACAAATTTTTTGTTGTTTTCCTTTTTTTTTCAAGACGAGGCATTTTTGTGTGCGCGCGTGTGTAAGTGTGTAAATTGTGTGTGTTTCGGTGCAAAAAGAGAAGAAGAGGATAGAATTTCTCTAAGTACAGGTTAAGTCTCTGATTACAACGCTCTCGAACCTACTAGTTATATTATTATTAAACGCCAGCTCTCACCTCCCCATCCCCTATATATGTATTTACAACGGGAATGGTTTCAAGGCGATCTCTCTCTCTCTCTCTCTCTCTTACGCCGACGCTTTTCTCGTGATGGCTTTCAACTCAAACTTCTTCGTCTTTGATTTCGGAACGCACATCTTAATCTCAACAATGTCCCCCACGTTACTCTCGTTCTCTTCGTCGTGCACGGCGAATCTTTTGCTCTTATTGATGCGTTTGATGTAACGCGGGTGCGGTACTTGTCTCTCTATCAACACGATCGCCGTTTTATCGTTCGCTCTGGAGACCACTTTGCCTTCCAAAACCTTGGAGATGGTCGTCGTGTTCACCCTCGGAGACGCCATCGTCGTTCTCGAGGAGGAGGAGGAAATTCTCGACGTCGACGCGGTCACGTTCGCTCGCGCGGATAACTGAGTGGTTGCTAAGGTAAACATATCTTTTAAATTCGTTTGCACGTAAAAGTGTGGTTATCTGTGATGTCTAGTGTTCGCGTGTCTGCGTATTACGCCCGGACCGCGAGTTGCTATTTTTTTTTTTATGCGGTAAAAGAGGATAGAAAACCTCAACTTCGTGCGTCGTCTCATCTCGTCCGTCGGCTCCCTCTCTCGCTTCTATGATTCCTTCGCATTTTGCCTCTTTCTCTCGCTCCAAAACAACAAAAAAAACAACACACTTACACGAAACGTCGTCACTCAGAGAGAGACAAACAGAAAGAAAGCGTAAAATAGAACAACCATGCGGGTCGCGACGAGCGTTACCACCACCACCGCTGCTGCCGCTGCTAACGCTCGCGGCGGGAGAAGAGCGAGAGGGAGAAGCGACAGAAACATCGTCACCAGAAGCAAAAGTCAACAACAACAAGAACAAACGACGACGACGAAGCAGATTCGAGTCGAAAAGAATAGAAAAAAAGAAGAGTTTTCAAACTGGCCGGTGTGGGGATGCGAAGCGAGCACGTTTCCGTGGACGTACGGAAGCACAGAACAGTGCTACATTTTGAAAGGGAAAGTTATAGTGACGCCGGATGAGAATCCCGAGGAAGCGGTGACTCTTGAAGCGGGCGATTGGGCCGAGATGCAAAAAGGCTTGTCGTGCACGTGGAACGTCTTAGAAGACATCTCGAAAAATTACAAGTTTGTGTGATTGATGTGTGCGCAAATTTGCATCGTGTAATATAATTCTCTGCGCTTATATAATTATTACGTGTGTATCAACAAGTTATATATATCTACTTCCTCGAATTCGCAAACAAACCGAGCACGGTTGCCGCGCCTACGAAAGTTGCTAATCCTAAACTAAGCGCCGAATTTCTCGCCGCGAGTTTTCTCTCGTTTTCTTCTAAGTTCGCCAGCTTTGATTCGATCGTTCGCAAAACGTCGCTCATGGAGGAGGAAGTTGAAGGAGGAGGCGTTGGCTGCGAGAATCCCTCACGCGGTGTCGTCCAAGCTAAAGGAGAAGATTGTTGCTGCTGCTGCTGTTGTTGATAGTAATGCAGCTGCTGGATTTGTTGTTGCTGCTGGATGTGGGAAACTGCGGTGACGACATCCTCGAGTTTCCTCGACATCCAATCGAATTTTTGCTCAAGACTACTCGACGAGCCACCTTCTCTGTAGTACTGCTGCGTGGGAGTGTTGCGTCCTCCGTTTCCTCCGAAATCTTCGGAGAGTCCGGAAAGGTCGCGCTGGTGGAGGCCTGGAATCTGATCCGGTTTCGGCTGTCGAAACGGAGTTTGCGGACGTCTTCTATCTGGAGTGCGCTGCTCTTTCTCGCTCGAGTACCCACCGTTGTTGTTATTGCCGTTGTTGTTGTTACTGTTGTTATTATTGCTGAGACCAAAAGGCGTGCTCTCTCCGTAGTTGTGGCGCGGACTGCTCGTCTCGTTGTGATGACGGCCCTCGCCGTCACTTCCGGCGCGATTCAACGCGTTCATTTCATTCATTCTCTCCGCACTCGTCTCGAGTTCAGCCTGTAAAGGATGCCTACCACTTCCGTCCTCGTACGTTTTCAAACTTCCAGAGTGCACTGAATTCGCTCTGGAAGAAACGTTGCTTCCCATGACTGGTGGTACGATGTGATTCGTTTCGATGTCGTATCCGCCGCTGCCGCCAATACCGTTCGGACGATTTATCGACAACAATCCGCTAAACTTGTGTTTGATCTCGTCCGTCATCTGTTCGCGTAACTCTAGAGTCAATTTTTCCATTTGCACTTGCTCGATAAAACTCGTTGGAATGTACGTGCCTTCCAATCCTAACTTTTCACCCGCTTCTTCAGCCGCTACGCGAGATTTCGATTGAATCTGCACGTACGCTCGTTCTAAACTTTCGATCCAATCAACTTTAATCGTGAGCAAATCATCCGACCACTCGCGACCGCGACGTTTTAAAATCGCCCCAACTTCGTAACCTAATGCCATCAACCCACCTAATATACGAACACCGACGCCAAATTTAATGCGAGGTGAGATCATAATGGGACCGTCCGTGACCGTTTCCTCAAACATGAGCGAATAGTGTCCGTCGCGATTTCTTAAACGCAACCAACTCGTACACTGTTCGGGATCTTCGTTCGGAGGTAACAGATAAATATCCGCGGTTTCAACTTCGTCCGTTCTCGTCACCGGAGATTCAGGATTGGAGTGGTCCAAGACGCTTTCGATTTCCTCGTCCGTGGGGACTTTATCCGATTTCAAAATGTACGTTGGATCTTGGAAACCAGCGAATGGATTGAAGCTATTGACGATCCGCAAGTGCGCCGTCCTTAAATCTGGTTCGATGTATGCTTTATACATCGGGTACACGGTTTCCGAAATCTGATGGATGATACTTTCTGGCGCTTGTCCAGATCGATGAATGTCTCGCATCACGCGTTTCAACAAATCAAAGTGCACCCCTCCAGTCACGGAAACTCTCAAATCCAGCAACGGTCTCAAACGTTCGCTCAAGGCATAAATACCTTCGATGATAACTACTCTCGCTTTCGGTACCTCGACGTGTCGATACCCGACCCGTTTACTAGACTTGAAATCGTAAATTGGAACTTCCGCAGATTTCCCGTCTTTCAAACTTTGAATGTTGTCCAACAACGTCGCGTAATCCGTCAATCTCGGGTCGTCAAAGTTATCTTCCAACAAAACGCTCGCATCGTTATACATATCCATCGATATGTGTTCAATACCTGGCATAAATTCTAATATTTTCTTGCTAAATACCGTCTTCCCGGCGCCGCTCGGCCCCGCAATGCCGACGACAATCAACCCCCCTTTAATTTCCTGTTTCAACAACTGTATCGCTCTAATGGTCAAGTAAAACCCTTTATCGAACGAAACTTGCGTTTCAAATCGTTTGATTTCCTGCGATGATATCGGTTAAAGAGTAGTTAGAGATGTGTGTGTGGTAGAGAGAGAGAGAGAGAAAGAGCAATGTTAGTGTTAGCCTTCGCTGCGCTTGTTCGCGCGCACTTTATTTAAAGTTTTTAAAAGAAACACATCGAGTAAAAAAGAGAACAAAAATCCACTTCTACTACGCGTACTAACCTTTCTCGCTCTCCCGTTCCGAGTGACTTCAACCACTTGCAGCTGATCTTTAATCAGCGGCAACGGTTGCAACGTACTCTCGCCGTTGATGCTGTTGTTATTTTTGCTCTGGATTTGAAAGTTGAAGCTCGCGTGTCTCGGTGGTTTTGAATCCGAGTTTGGTCTGCTCCCGCTCGAAGAAAAGGTGTTGTTTTCCCCATCATTTTTACTTCCGCCGCTCTTTGGCGTCTCACCGCTCTCTCCTCCTCCTCCTCCGTTACTGTTGTTGTTGAACATGTCTAACAGAGCGGGAGTGTACGATCGACTCCCTCTTCCTGATTGAGGAGGAGAAGGTGATTCGGATTGCGGAGGAGAAGAACCCATCTTTCTTATTATTTTCTCTCTCTCTCTCTCTCCTTCCTTCTTCTTCTTCTTCGGCTTCGCGGGTACGTAAAAAGGCGAGAAAACAGAGTGAGGAGTTCGCGACGTTCTCGTTTTTTTTTTCTCTCTCTTCATTCAGCACTTTTTCGTGTGGCTGTCGGCAGTACGTAAAGGAGCGCCAAAAAAGATACCACCGCCTCGTGCTCTGCTTTGGAATAAATATATAGGTAACAAAACATCAAACGCTTCTCGCCGCAAAATAGCGCCGCTAATAGTTACGCGAACAAAAGAGAGAGAGAGAGAGAGAGAGAGATCTTTTTCTTCTTCGTCGTCGTCTTTATTTTGTGCGTGTCGTTTGATTGAGACTTTGGTGGTGGAAGAGGAAACTTTTACGCGCGCGAAACGATGGGTGCGTGCTTTTCATCGCCGTCGCCGGACGGCATCGAGAAGAACAAAAAGAAGACGATGAAGAAGAACAGAAAAGAAGAGGAAGAAGAGGAAGAAGACGATGAGTTTGAGCGAGCGATGATGACCTCGGAATACGCGCGATTACAAAGGATTAAGCGAGAGAGAGCGAAGCAGAGGACGCTTTCGGAGTGCGAGAAGTTAGACGTGATTGCTGATACTTTGGCAACTATGGAGAGAGAGAAGAAAGAACTGGCCATCGCGAGGAGACATATACGAGATATGAACAGAGCGGCGAAAGCAGCGAAAGAAGGAAACGATGGATTAGGAATAGGAGCTGGGACAGTAGGAGTAGCAGGATCGAGCGCGAGCTCGAGAAGAGGAGGCGAAGGAGGACCCGGGATAGCAAATAGCGGGGGACAACATACGAAGAGAAAGAGCAACCTCTCCGATAACGAAACAACGTCATCCTAGCAGGATGTATTTTTTTATGTAATCTCTATATCACTTCTAGTATGTATTCTATCTAATTCGTGTCTATTGGAAATGCAATATCGTTACGCGCACGCGCACGATTTCTATGTACTAGTTACTTTGAGCTCGTTCTTGGACCAAGTGACTTCTTCGGTGACGGAGCTTCGAACTCCGCGCACTCTCTTCCTCCTTCTCCTCTCACTCTCTCTCTCTCTTTTGTCGTCGTCGTCTCTTCCTTTTACTTCAATACAGAGCGTGGTGGTGCAAGTTTCCTCGCGCTTTTAATCTGCCTCGAAAACTTATTATCCTCTAATTGCAGCAGCGTTTCTATAATCATGATGCAGTGGTGCGTGGTTTTGAAGTTTGCGCCGCACACTTCCGATGCCCAATTCAATACGGCAATAAATTCCGGTGCGTTTAAATCGATTCGTGAATACGTATGCACGAACGATCCAGCGTATTTGAAGTCGTCGTTATCGAGTGTGTGAGCTACCGTTGCTGCTGAAGCACTACTGCTTTTGTCTTTGGTAAACGGAACGTTTACGGCAACTTCGTAAAATTTTGCACCATCTTTGGTCTCATCATCTGCATCACTCTCACTTCTTTTCTTCTCTTCTTTGAGCAACTGAGAAAGTGATGTGGGTGCTCCATCGTCGTCGACGTCGTCATCATCCTTACCTTTTCCCGTCTTTCCCACCGAGTCTCCCGTCGCCATCTTGCACAATTTATTGCGAATTATATTGAACCGGCCCGAAAGTTTCTTCGTCGCATCGTCAAATACATTCGCCTCGCACCAATCGATGTATGCGTTGATATCCTTCGTACCATCTTTCTGTTTATCTTTCGGCAAAGTTGGTGGAAGAACTCGACGTTTGCGAAGCATCTCTTCTTGAAACGCTTTTCGAGCATTCGTTGCCCATACGAGCCACCCTTCCGCAGGAACTTTTAGCGCGCTATTTACCCTATCGTCAACCGGGAAGCAATCGGGAAGGTGATCTAACGACGATCGTTTACGTTGAAGAGACTTGACTCTTCCGTCTAGACCAAATAAGAGTTTGAGCGTTACCACTACGATTGCAGCCGCGTGCACTTCAGCTGGATATGTGCTCAACATCTTACGTGCGTCCCCTTCTTTCATTCTACTAATCTGCGGCATTCGACCTCCCTCGGATTTGTGATTCTCCTCGTCGAGGAGAAAATCGTAACCCAAGAATTGCATCAAGTTTTCGGCGCTCTCGCAATAAGCATCCGCCACGCGAGACAGAAGCGTCGATGGTACCGTATTCTTTACAGCATTGTTTTCGATGTTATCATCGTTACTGTTGGTGTTTATGTTCTCGTCGTTTTTAGCCACAACAACAGCCTCAGTGGGGTTATGCTGATGTTGCTTCAAAACAGCCGGAAACGAAGACTGGAACGCTCTGCGTACTAATTCCCTGGTATGATTGAAAACATCTCGTGCAAAAATTACAGCCTCATCTAGACCAGTTTTAGCGACGATATATTCTGCCATTTGGATCACATCCGTGCTCGTTGGCATGGTTCTCGGTCTCAACAAGTCCTTTCCCCATGCCCGCAAGTTGTAGATATTTGTCGTCGGCCGCATGTACGGCAACTTTCCCGTTGATGCTAAAGTTGAAATATCTCTCGCAAAGGTGAATCCAAACGATTCTTCACCTGAAAAACACATTCGCGCGGCAACGAATAATACACCGAGCGTCAGTTTCAGCGGTAAGTGCGCCATGATGAGTGAGTGCACAGCGTTGAGATGTTTCCTCTCTTCTTCAATCTCCATCTTCAAGCTTTTTCCATTTTTCTCGTTTGCATTTTTGACTTTTCCGCCGGCGATATCCTCGGCTTCATCATCCTCGTCACCTTCATCATCATCTTCCTCTTCGATATTCTCTCCGTCTTCTTCTTCTACTACTACTTCTTCTTCTTCGACGTTGTCGTCGTCATCCTCACCTTCGTCTGAATACGCCAACATTTCCTTTTGTTGTTTCGCTTTGGCAATGGCTTTTCTCTTTTCATTCAGTAGCTTTCTTGCGTTTGTAACGAACGTGGACGTCCGAAGCGCATCATTCACACTATCGATGTCGTCCATATCTATCGAGAAAAGTTCATCTTTGGTTGCTAATAGTGCAAACCATACCGACCGACACGCCTTTCGAAACTCGTTTGCGCGTTTCTCTCTTCGTCTCTTCTCTCTTTCTTTTTCGTCCTTGTTGCCGTTCGAAGATTGCACGTACCTCTCCACGCAATACTCACATTGCGCTCTGAGTAATTTCGTCATCGATTCGCAATGCAAATCCACCATCTTCGTAAACTTTCTCTCTTCGATTCTCAGCACTCTCTTTTCTTGCACCATCCTTTCCTCTTTCGTAAACTGTTGCGAATAGTCCTGCACTCGCTGACCAAAACCGACTCTTCTCCTTCTTGCGCCGTGGAAAGACATCGGTCCTGATTCTCCGCCAAAACCAGGCAACGCTCTCGCCAAAGCTTCTGCGTCTGGCGCGACGACCAACGCATCCGTCTTTGTGTTGCATCTTTTACAGAAATAACTGCCAGTTTGCTGGTCTTCCTCGAAATTCTCAAGGCCGGCGTTTCCGCACATCTCGCAAACGACTTCCACGCTTCTCTGCTGGTTTTGCGACGCAAACTGAGACATGGAGTATTTGAAACGCAAACTCTCGTTCTGGTCGTTATCGTCGTTCTCATCGTCGTCGTCGTCGTCGTCGTCGTCGTCTACTGCTGCTGCTGCTGCTCGTTCTTTCCTTCCTCTTTCAGAAAATTCTTTTTCTCGTTGGCGTTTCGTGAGAAGAGTTTTCTTCGTCTTTGTTTTCTCTCCCTCTCGTCTTTGGCTCTCGCTGCCGAAGCGCTTCATGTGGTGCGGCTGCGACATGATGATTGCGGAAGGATTTCTATCGCGCGCGCGTGTGTGTGTGTTTGTTTGTTATTGTTTCATTTCGCGTGTGTTTTTCGTGAGTCGGTCACGATTGAATTTGTGTAGCACACATCTCAAAGAGAAAAAGTTTACAGTAACGAACTCCCAAGTTTGAAGAGTAAAAGTACGTCATGAAGCGCAGCTCTCTCAATCTAATATGTGCGTACTGCGCACGCGCTTGAATTAAATCTATATACATTAGTAAACTCTCTCTCCCTCTCCCCCCCCCCTCTCTCTCTCTCTCTCTCTCTGCTACATTTTTAACTAAAACCGTCGTAATCGTCGGGCATCTCCCATTGCGTTTCACCCGTCGTCGTGTTGTAATAATACGTGTACCCTTCTGGGCTTTGGTGCGTCTCCCACAACGGCTTTTCTTCCTCTTCTTTTTTCAACGAAGCTTCGTGCGCGGCGGCGGCATTTTGTTGCTCTAAAGTTTGTCCGAAGATTGGCGCACCAGTAGCACCGGCCGCCGCAGCATCGTCGGACTTTTGGTATTGTTGATCTCGAGGGACGTAATCCGCCATAAACGCTTCTAACATGTGTTTGGCGGTTTCGACTTTATCTTTGAAACCGCTAATTTTAATCATTTTCGTTTCTTTGTCGATTTGGATCTTCGCTCCAGATGTCATTGCCATACTTCGGATGTTCTCGCCTCCTCTTCCAATGATGCGACCTTCCTGTCCTTGCGAATCGATTTCGATGACGACATATTCTGGTTTCGCTTCTCCCGAAGCTCCCGCCGCACCCGCAGCCAGCGTTTGTCGAACCGGCGCGGTGACAATATCGTGGATGAGCATTCGAGCAATTTCTAGTTGCGACGCGTCGCCTTTCGCGGATACTTCGTTTGATTCGCGCTCAATCTGTAATCTAGCCCCGGATTCGTCCGAGATGCGTTTGATTGTTTCCCCTCCGCGTCCTATGACTCTTCCAATCATGTTATCTGGAACGGCGATTCTGATTTCGAGCACCTGTTGCTGCGGCGCTCCCATGTTCGCTTGGTACACCGGAACACCACCTGCTGGCGCTTTAGTCGTGTTTACTACAGGCAACAACTGTTCGATGGCGTGTCGCACGCACTCTGGAGCGCCAGCTATGGTGATTAATCTAGGCGCGCCTTTGGGGACATCCGCAGAGGACTGTATTTTCACGATTGCTTTCGTCGCTTGTTGGAGCTGATTAATTTTCTCGCCGCCGTGTCCGATAACTTTCCCCGCGTTCTCGGATGGGCACGGAATTTGCTCGATGATGTGCCCAATCGGTAACTCTTTCGGCATGTTTGCCGGTAAAATCATCCCCGGCCGCAAAATCGAAACCGGAACGGTCCCCGCCGTTCCCGCTAATTGTCCCGGAGGCGGCTGCATGGAAAGCACCGCGCCCGTCGTCGTCGTGGTTTGCCCTGGGGGTGGCGGTGGATACGCGTATTGAACGGTGCCAGGCGGGGCACCAACTATTGTTGTCGTGGTTGTTTGTGGTTGTTGCAAGTAAACGGTCTGCTGTTGCGTGTGCACGACTTGATGTTGCGCGGGCGGAGGCGGAGGCACTCTTTGCGTGGACTGGTGTAATCCAGGAATCGCGCCTCCGTACACGTTCGCAGAAGGTGCTGCCGCTACGCCGCCGTATTGCGGCATGACTACGTGTTGCTGCTGCTGCGATGCTGCCGCTGCTACTGCCGCCGCCGCAGCGCGCGAGCTGCTGCGACTCCTCGGGTCTCTCGGCGCCGTCGCCGTCGTCGTCGTCGTCGTCGTCGCGTTTGCATTTTGATTGCGCGAGTCTACAATTGACGGCGGTCCAGGAGCCGCCGTCGTCGTCGTCGTCGTCGTCACTTTATTCGCGTTCACGGATTGCAACAGTGACTGCAACGCTTCCGTGGACGGAATCACCGCCACCGGCGGTGGCGGTGCGGCGGCACCATTATTCACCACTTGTTGTTGTTCTGTAGTCGTCGTCGTCGTCGCAGCGCGAGATCGTTTTCTCGGGTCGGACGGACCGACGGTGTCCCCGCCGCCGCCGTCGTCGTTCTCTCTCGCTCTTCTCGTGGACATTGTGATGGATGTACGCTGAGGTTGTGTCTGTGTGTATGAGAGAGAGTGTGTGTGTGCGCGTGAGTGGTGTTTGTGCGCGCCCAAGCTTCTTCTTCGCGTCGGAGTGTGAAGAAGTAAAGATGATTTTTTGCGCGCGTTTTTAAAAAAAAAAGAAGAGTTTCGAACGCAAGAAAAAAAAAAAGAGAGGAAGGGGACGAAAGACTTGACGACTATGATGAGGATGAGGATGATGAGGATCTACCACTAGCTACGTAGCTGGGCTCGTTTTTTTTGTTATTACACTCTCGCGTGCTTCCTATTAATCAAAGGTGTACAAACGCGCTCCGCAGGAAAGCTTTTTGCCTCCGAGGCGTTCTTCTTCCGCTATGCGCGCCGCTTCCGCTTCGGCTTCGGCTTTAGCTTTAGCCTCGGCTTCGGCTTTAGCTTTAGCCTCGGCTTCGGCTTTAGCTTTAGCCTCGGCTTCGGCTTTAGCTTTAGCCTCGGCTTCAGCCTTGGCTTTAGCCTCGGCTTCAGCCTTGGCTTTGGCTTCGGCTTCGGCTTTAGCTTTGGCTTCGGCTTCGGCTTTAGCTTTGGCTTCGGCTTCGGCTTTAGCTTTGGCTTCGGCTTCGGCTTTAGCTTTGGCTTCGGCTTCGGCTTTAGCTCTTGCCGCCGCTTCCGCCTCCGCCTTCAATCTCGCCTCTTTCTCCACGGTTTCATCGTCTTCGTCGAACGAGTCGTGTTCGGTATTTGCGGCGTCGTGTAAGACCATTTCCTTGAGCGGCTCTTCGTGGTGCCCGTGTATGTGGCTACCGCTGCGACCCTCAAGAACTGGCTTCCAATCCGTGGGATCTTGCCACGGGCCAAAATCGATGGCATCGTTCGCGTTCCCGGCTTTATCGCCTCGAGAAAACTGTTGCACATCCCCGGGTTTGCCGTAATCGCTACAAAACTCGCCGTGCGGCATTCGGCGTTTCAACTTCCCATCCCAACCTCTGTTGTACAAATTAAATCCTCCTTTCAACAAGACGAGTTTCTCGTATCCAGCTTCATCCAACATATCTAACGCGTGCACCGATCTCTGCCTTCCATCAGAGCACACCACAACAATCTTGGCTGCTTTTTTATCCGGGAATCTCTTCTCCACCTCGCTGAGGAAGTTTTCGTTGACGCGTTGGTTCTGGAACACCTTCCCGCCCGCGGCTGAATCGAACCTATAACCCGTGGACGTGACCAACGGAATATCCGCCTCGCACTCGGGACCGGAAACGACGACAACTTCGGACACTCCTCCAATGGTTCCTTTTGGTGGATTAGGAAGCTTCCCGAAAAATTCCCTCTCCTGGTCGTTTCTGATATCGAGAAAAACCCACCCGTCGTCCCATAAAACCCTCCCTTGCTCGAAGTTTGCCACGTACAGCTCTCCGGAGTTGAACCCTTTCCTCGTCTCTTCGTCGAAAACTTTGTCTCCGTATTGCTGAACAACTTTTGGACCGCTGGTAACCGCGGAAGACGCGGAAACTCGAAGAGACCTCGATCTCGACGCCGTCGTTTTCGTTATCGTCGTCAAAGTTTTCTTTTTGCTGACGAGGCAGTTGCGATGATTTTTCGTGCAAACGGCAGAAGAAAGAGAAGAACAAGATGTCAACATGTTATTGTTTATTATGTGGTTATATATCGCCGTTGTTGTTGTTGTTATGATGTTGTTGTTGCGGTTATTATTATCAGCAGTAGCAGCAGCAGCGTGGTATTAAAAAGTAGCAGCGCGCGCGCGGTTGTGTATCTTCGTGTGACGTTGCAGATGATTTTGATGGCGTGGAGAAAAGATATCAAAAAGGGAAAAAGTCTCCCTACTGTAACAGTGCTACGTGTGATGTGAGAGATGCGAAGAGAGATTCGCTCTTTGCTCTCTCTCTCTCTCTCTCTCTCTCTCTCTGCACGTTTTGGACGCGACGACGAGAGCCCACGCGTGTGGGGACCAAAAAAAAGAAAAAAAAAAGTTCACACACCATCAAAGTACACCACAAATCACAAATTATGTTGCGCCTGGTAGCCTCTTCGTCTCTGTCCGCGTGCGGTCTGAGGACGACGACGAAAACGTCTTCTTCTACCACCTCTCTGACCATGTTCTGTTTGCGAGCGAGTGATAATAATAGTACCACTACTACTAGTAGTATTGTTAGGAACAAGCGACTGATGTCGTCTGTGCGAGCGAATTGGCGGATGGACGACGTCGTCGAGGACGATTCAACGCAACATCAACGACAACAACGACAGCGGAGGACGAGCTCGGGAAGAACCGCGTCGTCGTCGTCGTCGTCATCAGCATCTTTCTCCAGAGGATTAAACGGTAACCGAAGAGAGTATCGCGGCGGCGGCAGCGACGACGATGACGACGACGACGACTATAGGGACGACAGCAGAAGAGGAGGACAAGGACGAGGAAGGAGAAATAACAACTCTGGCGGCGGTCGACGAGAACGAGGAAGAGGAGGAGGAGGAGGAGGAGGAGGAGGACGCGCGCAGAGGAATACGTATTACGAGAATAATTATAACAATAACAACAACAACAGCTATTACGGAAACGACGAGTACGAGAATAACTCCTACGGCAACAGCAGTCGCAACCGGCAAGGAGGAGGAGGAGGAGGAGGAGGAGGGTACTACAACGATAACAACAAGCCGGCGTATTTACAGAGAAAAGAGGAGCGGAAAGCGACGAGAGAACAACCAACGTTGCGAGAGATGGCTCTCGGTGAAGTTATTTTTGGACAGAATCCAGTGAAAGAAGCATTGCTGCAAAATAAAAGAGACGAGTTTTACAGGCTGTGGATCCAAGAAGGCGACGGGGGAAGCTATTCGTCCGACGAGAAGATGATTGCGAGAGCGAAAGAGTTGGGATGTACAATTTCGTATGCCTCGAAACACGATTTGAACATGCTGACGGAATCGAGACCGCACCAAGGCGTCGCTTTAGACTGCACGCCTTTGGAAATGGATAGCATCGAGAGTTTGTTGGAAGAAAACAGCGGCGGAAAGAACGCCGCAGAGATCCAAAGGAACCGCCAACATCCTCTCTGGCTCGCGCTCGACGAAATCATCGACCCGCAAAATTTCGGTGCCATTCTTCGAACGGCGCACTTTTTAAACATCGACGGCGTCGTCGTGTGCGCTAAGAATTCCGCGCCTCTCTCGCCAGTTGTCTCCAAAGCCTCTTCTGGGGCAATGGAAACGATTAAAGTGTACCAAACGAATGCAATGCACAAATTTCTTGCCAAGTGCGTCGACGACGGTTTCAACGTCATCGGTTTAGCCAACCAAAGCGGCGCAGACAGCGTCTCCGACTTATCTTTGAATCAACCAACAGTTTTAGTCGTAGGAAACGAAGGTTCTGGTTTACGAACGAACGTTCGGAGGGCGTGCTCGAGGATTGCTAAAATTGAAGGCGGCGACGAGAACAACAACAGCGGCAAAACCACCAGCGTAGAGTCTTTGAACGTCAGCGTCGCCACTGCCATCGCACTCTTCCAGCTCACGAGTAAAAATAACGAGTGAATGACCACGCGAAGACCAAGGCAGGAACGTGGATTCGTGCAAAAAGTGTAGTCGATGTGCGCGTGTTATATATTGATTGACTGGTTTAAAAGCTTTATGATAAATATTCATCGTAACGCAAACAACGCGCTTTTCTTCTCTTGTGATTTTCTCTCGCTCTTTCACCCTTTTTCGTTCTTGTGGTCAAAAAAGAAAGAAAGAAAAAAAGAGACGTCGACGTAATCTCTGCCTCATTTAAAAGAAGAGCGTCTCTAGATATACACACACGCGCGCGCGCACAAGCATTGCGATAAGAAGGCAGAAAGAAAAAGAGCATGTTCGCTTTCGTCGACCGCGCGTTCGCGACGAACGTCAATCCGCTCGCGACGACGTCTTCTTCTTCTTCTTTTGGAAGACAGAATGGGTCAGGCACGGCAGCAGCAGCGAGACGAAGAAGAAACAGAGGAGGAAAGAGCGCGACGACGACGATGATGTCGATGAAGATGAGCGCTGATAATAGCAACAACGATAAAAGTAGTTCTTTCGGTTCGTCCGCGTTCTTGTTCGCGAGCGATGCAACGGCTAATAAGAGAAGAAAGTCGACGATAAAAAGAGCGTCCTCGTCGTTCGACGAAAACGTCGGGGAGAAGATCCAGGCGGAATCGTCGTCTCCGGCTTCGTCTCCGGTCTCGTCCCCTTCGACGACGACGACGACAACGACAGAAGTAAAAGAGAATGCAACAACGGGTGATGATAATGATGATGAAAAGTCGAGCATGACAGAAGTGGCTTTGTGGGTCGGCGCTGCGTGCCTCTTTGGCGCTGGGATCGGCTTCGTCCAAGGCGTGGATAAAGCCTCGGAGTATTTCGCCGGGTATTTGTTAGAGCAAAGTTTATCGGTGGATAATCTCTTCGTTTTTATTTTGGTGTTTGATTACTTTAAGGTTCCGGAAGCGACGCAACCCAAAGTTTTGAGCTATGGGATTATTGGGGCGATGATCATGAGAGCCGCGATGATTATCGCCGGCGTGACTGCTATCGAGGACTTTGAGCCGGTGTTGCTAGTCTTTGCGGGCATCTTGATTTTCTCGAGTTACAAGTTACTCGCTAACAACGAAGAGGAGGAAGAGGAAGACTTGAAAGATTCCGCCATCGTAAAATTTTGTTCGAGCATGATTCCGGTGTCGGACGAGTACGACGGGGACAAGTTTTGGACGACGGCAAAGGATGGAGTGACGAAAATGGCGACGCCTTTGTTGCTGGTGGTGGCGGTGATTGAGCTTTCGGACGTGGTGTTCGCCGTGGACTCAATCCCGGCGGTATTCGGTGTCACAAAAGATCCATTCATCGTGTACACGTCGAACATATTCGCAATTTGTGGCTTACGATCGCTGTTTGGATTTGTTTCCGCGTTCGTATCGGAGTTGGAGTATTTAGAAACCTCCGTGGCGGTGGTTTTGGGTTTCATCGGCGTGAAGATGATTGCGGATTACGCCGGCTACTCCATGTCCACGGAGGCCAGTTTAGCCGTGGTCGCGACTATGTTGACTGGAGGCGTCGCGGCGAGCTATATGCTTCCATCGTCGCCTGAAGTCTCTTCCTCCGTGGATGAATAATACGAGATTAAAGATATTCTTATCGACTTAGAAAAAATGTAATAGGTACGAGCTTCTGCTTTTTTTCCCGCATATCAATATTTAACGAAAAACAAGGCGCTCGCGCATACTAATACTCACTTTAATCACGCGTGGGTGGGCGTTTGTATTTTGTTTAAGAACTCTAGTTATATAGTTATTATATATTCTACTTTTATAACCACACTTTCCGTATAAACTAACCGGCGCGAGAAAGTCTAGACTAGTAGGAAACCTTTTTGTTTGCCCACGTCGGTTCTGTTTTCCGGGCGGCGTTTTGGTTCTCTTAATCGAAGAGATCAAAGCCCATGTCTTCCTCTTCCTCCTCGACAACTTCTTCCTTCTTCTCCTCAGCAGCAGCACCGCCACCGTCGCCGCCACCGCCGCCGCCGCCGCCGCCGCCGCCGCCGCCGGACGGCACGGACGCGAGCTTTGCGTTGCCTTCTTCAATCAAAGCCGCGATGTCCTTGCCTTCGACTTCAGCCATGAATTGAGAGAGCTTGGCATCGTCAACTTCTGCAGACGCGCCAGCCAAAACAGCCTTGACGTCATCGGCAGACGGAGATTCCTTACCGGAGAGTTGCGCCTGTAGTAAAATAAAGAGAAAGAAGAGCGGTTAGTTCTTTTCATTTTCTCACGAAGGAAAGAAAGAGAGAGAGAGAGAGAGAAAAGCGAGAGAGAGAGAGAGTCTTTGTGAGCTCTCTCTTCTCCCTCGAGCCCTTCTTTCACGCGAAAGAGAGGATTTTGATGCCGACGCGAGGAGAGAAAAGTCCATTCTCTCCGATCGAGACAACGGACTCTGCGTCAACGCGCGTCTCATTCGAGTGCACCAAATCCATCTCCACAGGAATACGAGCGAATTTGACGAAAGAAACGCTCGCGAGTACGGCTAAACGGCATCCGCAACGCGCGACATTTTTCATTTATAGGGCTCTCTCCCCCACCAAAAGCACACACAAAAAAGAGAGACAAAAAAAAAGAGGGCTGGTGAAAATCTACGCTTTGAACGTACCAACAAGAACGCGGCGACGTATTTCATTTTGTTTAAACGTAAGTTTGGTGTGCGTTAAAAACTCGAAGCTGCAATAGATATGCCTTAGCCAACAAAAGAGGGGCAAACGTGTTTGTTAAAGTGGCGATTCCGAATTTTTTTTTTCTTCTCTCTCTCTCTTTATTTCGCGCGAACGCGGTGGGATTTCTCTCTTTCCTTTTTTTTCCTTTTTTTTTTTCGTTTTCTTTCTCTTGTTTTTTTTGATCGCCACCTCGCGTTCCTCACTCTTCATTTCGCGAAACATCTCCCCCCGAACACATGGCTGGGTTTTGGACGACTTTCTTGCAACGCGAGCCGATCGTCGTTTGGTCGTGCGCTTTAGGCGCCATTGGTGCGGCGCTACCGGTGTGCGTGCCACCGATTAGGAATATGTTTAGAAGCGACGCGGAACCGACGAGGCCACCTTCCGCGGCGAGTGTAGTAGCGGCCCTGCGCGGGGGCAAGTCTTAAAAATAAAAATCAATTTCGTATATAGCACAGAGAGAAGAGAATTTGGAGGAAGAGGAGAACAACAACAACAACTTGTATCGATATACTTAGAGAGAGAGAGAGAGAGAGAAAACAAAAACTTTTTTTTAATGACACCACCGTGTACGCACGTAGCCTTTCTTATGCTTTATGATCGAGACGATTTACGTTCCCAAAAGCTTCCCAGAGGAGGGAACGAAGATGTGTGCGTTCTTTGCCGATGGAGAAGGATTTATTATTTTCGCGTCCCTTTTTTTTCTCTTCTTTCTTCAAAACGTTTCTTTTCACTCACACGCACAACAAACAAACAAAAAGAAGAAGAAGAATCGGAGGTGAGACGCAGAGAAAGAGATGGCTTCTTCTTCTTCACGAAGTCAGCAGCAGCAGCAGCAGCAGCAGCGCGCGATGCCGTTCCAACTCTTTCTCGAGAAGATGCGACAGCCATCAGCGGCTGAATTAGTCAGCGGCATCAAGCAATTCATAAACACTTTTGTCGTCGTCGATGAGGTCGACGTTGAAGAAGGAAAGAGCGAGAATAATCGTAGTAATAATAGTAGCAATAGTAAAAGAGATCCAGCGAAAGATTCGGAGAAAATCCAACGGTTTTTGAGAGAGTACGCGGAGAAGTTTCGGAGACACTCGCTTTGGAGAAACTGTTCCCAAGAGGAAATAGAGGTGCGTTCATTTTTTTATAATAATATTATCATGTGTGATACTTAAATCCGATTCAAAACAGGCATCAACGGAAGGATTGGAGAAATACGTGTGCACTAAATTGTATGCGACTATATTCAATTCGTACGGGGAGGAAGACGACGCAATTAACGACGCTTTACAAAAGCGCATCGAGGCGTTGCGAAATCTACCGCTCACGCCGGAAATGTTGGACGTTTCGAGGAAACAGTTTTTACTGCTAGGAGAAGAAGAAGGAGGAAACGAAGGAGACGGAAGATCAAAAGAAGAGGAAGAAAACGGTGAAGCCGCCACCGTCGTCGACGGGGCGCCAACGACTCCGAGTCAAAACAACGGTGCGGCTGCCTCTTCTTCGGGTTCTTCCGCCGCCATCCCGAAAAGTTTACGGTTAGCGTCCCTGGAATTGGAGAAAATGAACACGTACAAAGCGCCAAGGGATAAGATGAATTGCATACTGAACGCGTGCCGAATCATTAGCAACGCCGTCTTGCGATTTTCAGGCGGAGCGGACGCTTTCATTCCATCCCTCATCTATTCTTTGGCGCACGCAAACGTCCAGAACTTATGGAAGAATATCAAATACATTGAAAGATTCAGACTTCGAGATAGATTAGAACAAGGCGAAGCGGCGTATTTTTTCATCAACGTCGAGAGCGGCGCGCGATTTTTAGGCACGTGCGGCAAGGAACAGCTGAACATATTTTCCGACGAAAAAGATGACTCCTTTCCGGAGCCAGTCGATGGATTGACAGTTTCATTCAGCGCTTCGAGAGAAGTTTTAGAAGAAGAAAAAGAAAAAGATCAAAAGCGAGCGGCGCGTAGTCATCATCTCACGCCTGAACAACCGGCAACGCCGCCATTCAATGGATTCGTTGTTTCAACTATTAGCAATAATAACAATACTGGCGATGAGAATGATACAGATGTTGAAAATCGTACTCCACCTTTGGCAACGACGACGACAATAACTGACATACAAAACGAAATCGAGATATTAGAAACCATGGGCGCGTCGCTTAGTCTAGGCGATAACGGCAACGACAGCGAATATCATTTCATTAACGCCGACCACGAGCATTTAACCATTGGCGATATAAAGACGCTTCTGATATCGTACAAAAATCTAGCAAACAAGTACGAGGCTTTGAAGCGCGGGATAGAGATGAAGCTGCGAGAGAGTTACGGCAACGGCGAGTCGTTGCGAATTCGAGGTTCGTATTCTTCTTCTTCTTTGATCGGAGAGGAGGCCTTAGATAATGAGGATAACGGCGGTGCTGCTGTCACGGCAACGGCGGTTATGAATACGACAGCAACGCCACCACCGTCAGTGTCTCTCCTGTAGATAATGTGATAATACTATAACAAAAGTTGCTGTTAGGATTGTAAAAAAATAGAGCGCAAATAAGGAAAAAAAAATATCGTTGATTCAACGACCTTCAATTACGAAGGGGGCGCTATTATGGCTGATAAGTTTCATGGAGTTATTGAGTTATATTTAAGGAACGCACCAATACCACTCTAATTAAGAAGCAATAAGTTTCTATTCTTTTGACTTTTAGTTTTTAGACTCACATGCTAAGAAAGCTATTTCTTTCGAGAATTGCTCTCTGCGAGGATTGAACTCGCGACCTCCCCCTTATACATGAAAATGCATAAGAGATTTGGGTGGTTACATCTTGCAACTACTTAACGATTAGGGTTCGGCTTTATGCTACACAAAACTAATAAAAAAAATTTTGGAATGAGAAGGAAGAACCGAAGAAGCGAAACGAGAACTTTCCCAAAACACAGGCTTCACGCATAATAAAAAACAAGCACAAAACGCACGCGCAACATGACGACCGGCCTCGCTCGACAATCGCTTCACCTGACCGCTTCTTCTTCTTCATCGTCATCATCTTCTCCGAAGAGTCGTCAACATCATCGATATCTTCGACGACGAGGTGGAGGAGGAAGAAGAGAAGAAGTCGTCGTCGTCAACACCACCACCAACAAAAAAAAAAAGAGTCCAACGAAAACAACGCTCGTCGTGCCACTCATCGGGTCTCTCGGGACTTGTCTCCTCGCGTCGCAATCGTCCGTCTTATTCTCCGCCTTCGCGGAAGAAGCTTCCGCGACGGCGGCGGGATCAGAAATCTCCCCTTTCGCCGGCGTCGTCGATATCGCCGCGTTGGGTTTGCTCGGCGTTTTCGCCTACCTCGGGAACAAGAAGAGTTCTGAAAACGTGCAGTCGGAGAGACAAAAGACGATAACGAACATGCCGTCGAGGAGAAATCGAACGCCTCCACCGAAACCTAAGTGAGCGATGAACGGGTCGAATGATATAATACGATAACGCGAGTAAATTTGTGATATGATTACGACGAAGATATTCGCTATACCACGTGCGATAATAACATCGCGAGTTTGTGCAATCAACACTTCTGCGTCTTCTGCTTCTGTGTTTCTGCGCGTATAACTAACTTTTTTTCCCTATACGACTCGTACTCTTCTTCAGAAACATCGTTCGCGCCTACGTGTATAATAATAAATGATATGAACAGCTCAAACCGAGACCAACAATAACAACAATAACAAGACTTACATAGTACACACGCGTAATAATCTGAATGGAGACTAACAAATTGGTTTCATCTTCGTGCACTCTTTTGGAGGCGTTGTCGTTGAACGACGTCGCGTTGGCGAGGAAAATAGTCCAAAATCCCAACCGGAAACACTCCGGAGAGGTGTGTTACAAAGAGTACGAACCGGTGTACTGCGTCGGCGAAGAAGAAGAAGAAGAAGAGGAGGAGCACGATAATATCGATACAGATAACAAGAACAAGAACAAAAGCAATGATAGTAATAATAAAATCATCTCGCTCGAAGAGCTCCTCCTCTCGGCGAAGAAGAAGACGAAGAACACCGCGTTACACATCGCCGCCTTTTCCGGGGAAGCTTTGTTTTTGCAAACCTGTTTGGAAGAGTTGAAGAAAAAAAACTACTCGAAGGAAAAAATACAATCGATAACGAACTGTTTGAACGCGTCGAACGATACGCCGTTGTTACACGCGGCATCGAAAGGGCATTTCGAGTGCGTGAGATTGTTGTGCGAAATGGGACACGCAGATGTGAGACACAGAAACAAAGACGGATTGGACGCGCTGATGGCTTCGTGCGCGATGGATACGACGACGACGACGACAACAAGGAAGAAGAAAAATAATGATAACACTCCGGCAACAACAACAACAACAACAACAACGATGACTGAATATTTATTCGAGAAAGGTGCAGATATAGAAACCACAGACGTGAGAGGAAGAAGAGCTTTGCATTACGCCGTGGCGAGTGAGAATATAAGAGCGGTGGAGTTTTTATTAAACGAAGCAAAAGTAAACGCAGCTTGGAAAGATTCATTCGGTCGAACCGCTTTGGACGAATGCGTCAATTCATCCACAGGTGGGAGCAGTAATGGTGGTAACGCGGTGACGAATCCAGAGCTCATGGAAATGCTCAGAAAAGGCATGGAAAAGAGCAAGCGAGTGCAAGAGGAGCTGTTTTTGAAAATGCTCGAGGAGGAGGAAGAGAGAGAAGAGCAGGAGAAACGCAAGATGGAGAAGAAGAAGAAAAAGAAGAACAAGAAGAAGAACAAAGAGCAGCACGAGGGAGAAGAGGAAAGAGAAAAGCAAAACGGAGAGAGCGAGAATAATAGTGATGTCGACGATGACAGAGAAGAAAAAGAAGAAGAAGAAGAAGAAGAAGAAGGAGAAGAGAACAAAGAAGAAACGAAAACTTCCTCCGCGTGGACGAAGAATGCGAACGATACCGCGGCTTCACTGTTCGAAGACGATTCGTCCTTCGAAGTTGTCACGTCGAAAAAGAAAAAGCAGCAGCAACAAAAGGTGAAAGCTCACAATGACCAATCATCTTTTTCGCATCCTACTCCTCGTCCTCCTCCTCCTCGTCCTCCTCCTCCGATTCCTCCGCCGTTACCATCAGTGCCTCCGCCAAATTCCCGGAACATCACGGCGCCGCCGCCCGCTGCTGCGACTGCTACTCCCTCGACGATGCCGCCATGGGTAGAACGAGCGATGATTGAGTTCGAAGAGAAGCACCCGGCATCTGTAGATCTCGACGTCACGCTCGAACACGTGCTTGGGTTAAATCTAGAATCTTTAAGCGCGTCTCAATTAGACGTCGTCGCCGATGCGCACGTTGCCGCTTTAGAGGAAATTCGCAAGCACAGACTGCGATTGATTCAAAAACGCATCATCGAACAACGAGAAGAAGAGAATACAATGGCGCGAGCTAGTGACAGTAACAATTAAAATAATAAAAGAGTAAGAATAAAGTAGCGATATAGTTTTATTAGAATCTTGTACAATGTTGTATAGTTACAAATGCAGAAACTTGCACGAATCTTCCTATATTCATTATTATAGCTCGTCCGGTCTTAATACGCGCTCTCGACTGAGACCAAATTTTGGCATGTCTTTCCTCTCGACCGTTTCCGCTCTAATTTTTGGCACAGACAACCCTTTCTTCTCTTTCTTTTTCTTCTTTTTGTTCTTCCCGTTCGTGAAATCTCTCCAACCGCCCACTCTCGTCTCTCTCGCTTCTTCTTCGTTCCATCCTTTCTCCGCGTTGACTGTTTTCTTTCGCGCTTCATTTTCAACTTTTTCCTCGCTCACCACCCTCTTCTCTTCGTCCTTCAATCTCAAAGTCATCTTACGTCTTCTCCACTCTAAATCTACAATGTATTTCCGTCCTTCCATTTTCCATCGCTCGTGAAACTCGTCCGAGGCTAGAAAGTGTTCTAATATCTTCTCTTTGTCTCCGTTGAATCGAACTCGTAACAGTGTGTCTCCTTTCATCTCCTTCTTGTACTCGCTCACGACTTTCTTCTTCGCCTGATCGAGATTAAAATCTATTTCTTTCTTGAAATCAATCGTCGTCAGTAATTTTTGCGCTTGTCCTATGGCATCAAACGCGATCGATGCTTTCGGGTGGTTGCATTTATCCGGGTGCACCAACAAGGACACCTTCCGAAACGCCTTGGCGACTTCTTGAATAGTCGCGTCGAAGCGAACGTTCAAATACTCGTACGGGTTCAACTTGAAACACGATAATATTCTCTCCACCTCACTCGCGCGATCCGTTTGCGATACGTCTCTGAAAAACTCCTTCAAAAGCGTCTCGTCATCTTTCAACTCTTCGATTTTTTTCACCTCTGTCGTCGTCGCAGTCATCGCTGCCGTCGTCGCAATCTCTCTCGCAATCGCCGCCTTCTCTTCTTTTTCTTCTCTCGTCTCCTCCTTCTCGACTCCATCTTCAACCTCTACTCTCGCTCTTTTGCTGCCACCTTCGCTCGGTTCTTTTTCTTTTTCTTTTTCTTCCTCCTCTTCCCTCTTGTTCTTCTTCTCGCTCGTCGAGCGACGACAGTTCATCGGTCGAAGAAAAACTTCCTCCTCCTCCTTCTTCTTCTCTTTCGATGATGCGAAGATGACTTTCACGTGGTATCGCTCGCGAGCTGGAACGTAACTCAGAACGATTCCATCGGAACCGTTCAAGTCTGGTCGAGTGTTTAAGTGGTGGATGATGATTGAACTCCCGGGTTCGATGTACTCCAACGCTTCTTCTTCTCCTTGCATCGCTCTCTCTTTTTTTATTTACCCCGCGCGTCTGTGTGCGTGCGTGTAAGTGTGTGTGCGCGAAAGCGCGTTTGAAAAGAAGAATGCGTGCTGTGAGAAAAAATGATGAAATTGCACAATATGAATTTAATAATGACATCAATATTATAACAACAGCGCACACGTTTACTTTTTTACTATAATACTTTACTCCACGTTGACGGTAATCGTAGAGGAGAATTTCTTCCCGTAACTGACATGCTTCCCGTTGGCAAACTGTAACGTCAACGTGTGCGTCCCGGGTTCTAAAGTAATCTCGCCTTCTTTTTGCGCCTTGCCGTAGTGCAAGTGCGTGGCGTCGAACGGTATGACGGATCCTTTCTCCATGTAATCGCCGTCGACGATGATGTGATGATGTCCGGTGCCTTCTTCAAAGTCTGGAGAGGCTGGGACGACCTCGTAGCCTTTCACGCCGAATTTTGCGGTGAATGGAGACGTCACCGTCGCGTTGTTCTGTCGCGCGTGTGCGTGTTGGTTAAGAAGAAGAAGAAGAGGAAAGTCGTGTTTTTTGTTCGTGAGTCTGTTGTTCGTTGTTTTGAAGAAGAAGAAAAAGAAAAAGAAGAAGAGAAGAAAAAACACTCCCAACCTTTGGTTCTATCCAATACACCCCGTTCTTATTGCTGCTCTTGAGCGACAACGCCTCGGCATCCATCGGCTGACCGAGAGCGAGGGCCACGGAAGCTAAAGCAGCCGCGCTGGACAGCGCAAACTGGCGACGATTACTCGTCGTCGTCGATACGTCGTCGTTGTTGTTGTTGTCGTTGTTCGTGTTTCTTAACGATGCAAATGTTGCAGTAGTCGTCTTCGTCGTCGCGTTTCTTCTGTCGTTGCCGTTGATGCCGCTCTTCTTTAAAAAACAACGAGCGCGCGTTGTCGCTGCTGTCATCGTTATCATCGTCGTCATATTCTCCCCTTTAATAGTAGTGGTTTTTTGCGCGCACGCGATATATAAAGATTTATCCAAAAAGTTTGTATATGTGAGAGAGTTCAAGAGAGTTGTTTTCCCCAAACACACACGCGCAACACTTTAACCACATGGCGGCATATTCTCCTTCCGTTGTTGCCGGTGCTGCCGCTGCTGCTTCTACCACTCTCCCTTCCTCTTCTTCTTCTTCCGGCGTTGGCGTCGGCAGGGGAAGCGGCGGGACGGGAGGCCTCAGGCAAAAGCAAAAACCGTTCGGTGGATTTTTCATCCTCGGTTTGCTCTTTCTTTTCGGTTTCCTCTTTGTCTCTTTCCGAGTGCACTCGACGACGGAGTCGATGTGCGAAGACCAGATGAGCAATCGATTGGAGAGTTTGAGAGAAGCAGAAGCAGAAGAAGAGAACGGTTCGATGAGGACGAGAACGACGATTAGTAACGGAAGTGGAAGTAGAAGAGGAAATAGTAATCGCGAAGACGAGAACGTCGACGCCGATAACGACGACGACGACGACGAGAGAAGAGATGAATTCTTGGTTGCAACTCAGAGTAGTGAAGATGAGAACGAGAGAGAAAGGGCGACGTTTGATGAAACGAAGAAGCGAGGTGAAGAAGAAGAAGAAGAAGAAGAAAAAGAAGATGTTGATGAAGGTGAAGGTGAAGAAGAGAGCACCAGTAGTAGTAGTAGAGTCAGCGCAAAGAAGCGTAGCAGACGAGGACCTTCTGGATGCACGCCCAATCGCGTTCGCGAGTTTACGGCGGAAGCATTGAAAAACCCCAAGGGGACCGATACTTCTGAGAGGAGTAGTAAAGTGTGGTTGGACGCGTTCGGCGAGGATTTGGCAAAACGGTACAACTTTACCACGTGCGCGGTAGTTGGAAACTCGGGGAGTTTATTACGACCACCGCGATTGAATAACGATATCGACGAACACGAAGTCGTCATTCGGTTAAACGCGGCACCGACGAACGGAAGGTATGGACAACGCGTCGGGAGGAAGACGACGTTGCGCTTCTTGAACGCCGCGAGGGCGAAAACGTATTTAGTCGGCGGGTGCTCAAAGACTATGCCGTGCGACGAGGGCTCAACGTTAGTCGCGACGCGAGGGATGCCGTTTGCTCCGTCTAAAGTAATCACGAACGCACATTTAAGCATCGTTAGAGGAAGACTTTTAGATTTAGGAGAAGGGGAAAAAGAAGTGGAAAATCCACAGCGTCAAAAGCGGAAAGCGGCGATGGAAGCTCAAGTTTTGAAGATGAGCGAGCCAGAGAGAGAGCGGTTGAGCGTCGCGCAACCTCCTTCGAATTCGATGGGTGCGGTCAAGCGCATTATGAAAGCCTATAAATCCGCGTACGTCGAAAAATGTGGCGAAGACGATGCCAAGAGATTATTCAAAGGTCCGGAAACGCCTTCGACGGGATTTATGGCGATAATTTTTGCCTTGCACATGTGCTCGGAAACCGTGTCCGTGTATGGATTTAAGAAACAGTTGAAACCATATCAGTATTTTCGGATGCGCGTGAAACCTTCCGAAGTACATGATTTCACGGTGGAAGCCGAGATTTTGAAAGCAATGGCCAAAGACGGCGTTTTACGAATGCCTGGCGTCGTGCAAGACAGAATCAGAAAAAGTGGGAGTAACGTTAGTAAGAGCGCGAGCAGTGAGAATAGCGAGGATAGTAGCATTAGTGGTGGTGGTGGGAGTAGCAGTGGTAGTAGTAGCAGCAGCGGCAGCAGCAGTGGGAACTTCGAAAGAGGTCATGCTAATAATGATAGCGAGGAGAAGGAAAGCGCGGACGAATGGTTCGAGAATTTCGTTTCTTCTAGCAGCGAGTAATATAATAAAAACACTAGCGGCATCAGCAATAATGAAGTGGTAGTGTGGTACTAAAATTTTATAACTAAAACAACTATAACAATTCGCGGTCAAAATTGGTCACGATGGACCAGAAATGGTCAGCATGGACCAAAAAAAAAGCCAATGTATTAAACGCTTTTTACTGCAGTTACTACATACATAGGATCGGATCTCCCCGGGTTTGGCGAGATGTCGATACCTTCTGGCGCCTCGAAGCCGTTCGCAAAATGAAAGTATGCACCTACAATCCAAATGTGATCTAAATCCCCAGTCGCGGTCCAAATCGATACAGCCTTCGTAGGAAAACACCTGTTTGAAAACGACATTATCGCTCTCCCTCCTGGTTTCAACACTCTTCGAACTTCTTGCATGACTTCTAATGGTTTCGTGAGATAGTCCACCGAAACGGCGTTGGTGACGAAATCAAACGAGTTATCGTCGTACGGCAACTTAGGAGTCTCGTTCAAATCCACAACCGTAGGTTTCTCCGTAAATCTCGGGTTCTTTAACAACTCGTCTTCGTTCATGCCCGTGCCAGCGCATCGAGAGAACTCCACGTCAGAGGGATAGTGCGAAATCCAAGACGAGCAAATATCCAACACTTTCGGTTTCTCTACAGTTTTGAACACTTCGGAGTAGTATTTCGTCAACGCATCGATGGCTTGGTCGTCGATGTGTTTCACCAATCTCGGCTGTTCGTAGAAGAACGCGTCCGAAGATTCGTCGTATCTTCCCATATCCTTCGTCGTGAATGGATAAATGGGAGGCCACTGCGGGTCTTTCAACACTTGCGCGACGGCGTTTTTTTGTTGTTCCGCTGCAGATGACGCTTTCGCGGCAAACGCGACTTTGCTGTTGTTGTTGTTGTTCGCGGAAGAAGATAGACCGACGCCGAATAATCCGAGCATTTTCCGTCTGTCTATGATGAGCTTACTCATCTTTTTAGTGTTGTTGTTGTTGCTGCTGCTGCTGCTGCTCGAAGTCGAGGCTGCTCTGACCAGTCTGCCGTTGTTCAACGCCGTTTTCATCACCATCATCTCTCTCTTCTGTGTCTGTGATTATTATTGTGTGTGAGTACGAGTGACGTCTGCAAAAAACAAAAAAACAGGGAAACCTTCCTCCCCTTCCCAGCTGCTCGCTTTGAGGGAAAAAAACAAAACAAAAAAATGTGCTCGTGGTGGGTGTTCACTTTTTCTTCTTCGACCTCTTTCGATTCATTCAGGCACACGACGCGCGCGCGTTGACGACGACGACGACGACGACGACATGCGAGCGCGCGCGCACCAAACCCACGCGCTGATAAGAGACGTCGGCAAAAAAAAGACAGAAATCATTTACAATCCACTGCTCTACCAACTGAGCTATCGCACGGAAAGTATTCCCGAGAGAGAATACGTTTCGTAAAGTGACCGGCAAAGGCACAAGTCGCGCAACCAAGGATCGAACTCGGGACAAGTGGAGATTTATTCATAAATAGGACAAACGCGTGTCCATAGTAAAACTTAGCAGCAGTCGACTAAATTTATGAATAAGAAAACTATTCATTCTCGAAGAAACGACGAATGGAGATAGAACAGATTTAAAGCCATAAAACGCGATGGAAACGATTAAAAAACAAGACTCGAAGAAGATGGCGTCCGTTATGAACGTTATCGCGCGCGAATAATGGCGCGAAGGTGCGTGTACGTCCCCAGGTTTTCTACTTTTGCGCATTTCTTTCGCACCCTAAAATTTGGTTAAAATTTGACACCTACCATCATCCACGGCATTTCCCTAGAAACAACTCTCTCAACAATCGTATCTCTTCGCCGAGTTCCATCTTACTCTTCTTGTGACCATCCTGAGCGTTAGGAGGAGTTGATTTCTCCTCCATCTCTTTCTCGTTATTATTCGCAACAAATTTCTCGTAGTAGTCCTCTTCGAAGGAGAAACTCTCGCAAACCAAATCTAGAACCAAAGCAGTGACCAAATCCCAACGCTTCGTAGGCCACTTTGGCAAACTCACAGTCGTACCGAAATCAAACGTCCGAACGATTAAAGCCATGTCTCTCTCGCATTGCAGCTTTTTATTACTTGTTCTCGCGTTTCCTTCTCCTCCACTTCCTCCTCCTCCTCCTCCTAAGATTCGATTTATGCTCTGCGCAAACTCCTCAGATGCTCCAGTCGCGAACTGCGCGCTCCGGGAATCTCGATACGGATAGTGCTCGATTGATCCCTTTCGGTCGTTTTCAACCAACAAAAACGTGCTTCTCGTGACCCAGGAATCTAAAACCATCCAAGTCTTCCCAAACAAAGATAATTCCTCCGCGCGTAAAGACTCTCTCGCATCAACTTCTTCGTCGTTGTCGTCTACTTCTTCCGTCTCGTCTTCAGTTTCTTCGCCTTCTATACATCGATTCGCTTTCGCACTTTCATTTTCGTCGTTTTCGTCCTCGTTCTCATCATCTTCGGGAGAATACAAAGGGTTCGCCAAGAGTGTCTTTTTTATCATTTCTCGCTGCGCGTTTGCTAGTCTTTCTATTTCGTCTCCTTCATTGTTCGCCGCGTCTTCAAAAATCATGGACGACCCGGCAGACCTCATCTTTGTGTCGTCGTTTGCTTCTTCCGCATTCTCGTCTGGTTCTATATCGTTTCCATCTTCCGTATCGTTCGTTCCTATGATCATCGGTGAATCTGGTCGCAAGGGTACAGTTGATAACTGGCCTTCCGCAAATCTACCGCCGATGGAAGGTATAAACTTTGACGTGCTTCGGTTGGTTGTTTTCATGCCTTCTTCGTGAATGTCAAAGTAGAAAATACCCGCCTCCTCCTTCTTCAACTCCTTTCCTCCTTCTCCTCCGTCATCTATTTCTTTGTTCCACTTCAACTTCTGAGAGATACTTTTTTTCTTTGCTATTTTCTCTGTAGTCGTCGTCGTCGTCATCGTCGTTGTTGCTGCTGCTGTTGATGTTGTTGCCGCCGCTGCTTGTAAAGTCGGAGGCATCGAAGAAGGCCTCTCCTCAGACGTCTTGAAATTGACTTCTCCGAGCTTCCGCTCGACGATATCGAGCGAGTTCATCGTCGCTTCGCTAAAATTCGTGTGCCTGTCCGAACGCGGTGGAAGAGCCTTTTTCTCGTCTGCTTTCTCTCTTAAATTCGATTCGGCAAAAACTTCTGATTGTATTCTGTGCTGCGCACAACAATACGTCTCGTCGCTGAACAATTTTTGAGACGCTTTCGATTTGTACTTGTGCCTGATTTCATTCGAACACAACGGCCACCCACACTTTCCGATTAAACTCCTCTCTTCGCACGCGTCTTTGTATTCGCTCTGAGTCAATACCGGCGCCGTCGACGCGGCTAACTGAGTCTCCGAATCAAACTTATCCAAAGTCATGAACATTTCAACCACCCGCAACGCGCTTCGTCGGTCTCGCAACGTCCGCGCCGCTTGTTCGCGCACGTTTATTGCTGGCGTGGAAGGAGGAAGAGGTTTGTTATTCTCATCGTCCAAGTTCGTTCTAAGTATAGATTTAATCACTTGGTCAACTTTTGTGCCTGTTCCCGTTCCTCTGGTCGCTCCAGTGGTGGCGTGATGATGATGTTGAGAGTGTTTCGACACACCAGGTTGCACCCGCTGGTGATGGTGACTGCTCTTCAAGGACAACGACGCTTTCTTCTTCGTCTCGTTCGCTGCGCTCGTACCGACGCTCGATAAGTCTCGCGACGCTTCCAGCGCCCACGCAAACTTTTCTTCCTCTAATCGTTTCCTCTCTTCTTCTTCGGTTTCTATTTTTCCGTCGTCGTCGTCGTCGTCGTCGTCGTCGTCTCGCAGCGCGTTCGTTGTAAAATTGCCGTCGTTGATATTCGTCTTGGACGAACTTTTGCTGCTCGTCGTAAACATCGCGTCGGCGAGAGAGTCGATTTTAACGTCGGTATCCGCGTCCATCTCCTGCGCGTTGGGATAGTCGAACATCATCGGAGGAGCATCGCTCATCTTCCTATCTTTTTTTATTCTCTTCGTGTGAGATTTGTATCCCTATTATCTATATTGTTTTATTTAAGCGCGGGTGGTGCGGCCCCTGACGACTCGTCGTGCGCATTAATTTTGGAGCACAGTCGTGTACGTAGAAGGAAAGAACACACATCATCGAGATATTTTTCACGACACTTTTGGTGGATGAGACGTGTTATCACCTACAGTATATATGTTATGTTTCATTCAAAAAAATGTTTCATCGACCTGTACTCTCTCTTTCTCTCTCTCTCTCTCTGTACTAACAACGAGAGTACGTCAGCGTTGCTTTGCAGACTAGTGTATGTGTAGTTACTTCTCTCTCTCTCTCTCTCTCTCTCTATTCATCTATTGCTTCTTTCGTCTCTCTTCTCGCGTTGCTTTTTACTTACTAAAACTCGATTGTTTGCTTATTTTCATAGCTGAAAGTTTCGCAGCCACGTTCACATCAAACATCGGCGGTGGCGTGTTCATCGCGCTCAAAGGCGACGTCGAGGGCGTCGGCGATGGAATCGGAAGCGTTTTTGATTTACTGGCTGTCGTTGTTGTCGCTGTTGCTGGCGCGGTGTTTTCATCGCCAACCTGCGAAACCCGCTTTACGATTGGTTTCCCTCCACACTCGGTTATGATATCTTCCACGCTCGGTTTTCCTTCGGTAAAGTATAAAATCTTTTCTATGCACTTGGCTAAAACTTCGTTTTCAAACTCCGGCCGTTGACAGATGAACTCTATGTCTTGTAACTTTTCGAAATAGAACTCTCGCTCGCGTTCTGCTTTTTCAACCTCCAGACGCAACGACGCTAAATCTTCTCGCATCGATGCTGCTGCCGCGACTTCGGCGTTGTTTTTTCTGTTGTTGGTAGCGTGCGCTAATCCATCGTTGTTGCTTTGGTTTGATTGTTTCGTCGTCGCCGTCGTCGTCGATGCTGTTGTGGTTGAAGCGAAGAGGGTACTATCGCTATCGCGCATTTGTTGATTTCGTTTCACTGTTTGCTGTTTCTTAGAACCCGTTGCAATCGAGCCAGAGGACGTGGACGTCGACGACAAAGCACCCATATTTTGACCTCCTCCTTTACTCACCATTCGTCTTTGCACCGGATCGTACCCATCCGTCGCCTCTCCCACGGTCACGTCGAAATACCGTTTCATCCACTGCAAAAACTCCAAATTATCCAACGGCCTCGCTTTGCACAACTTTTCTACCTCAATATTCTTGGCAATCTTCAGCTTATCGAAGACCGTCTGTAACACCTTGTAGTTTTGCACGTACTCATGCTCTGCTCTGGCTTGGAAGGAAACCTTGTGCATGGGAACGATGTTTGGATGCGCGGCGTCCATGATTTGACAATAAATCGCCCCCGAGGCGCACTGTTCCACTTTTTGAATTTTCATTCGCAGAAGCGTGTTCACCCACAAGACGAGTTCGTTTCGTCCGACGAAAAACGCCGGGTCCATCATTCCTATTCCAGACATTTGATGATGATGATGATGATGATGATGATGATGACAGAGTTCTTTTTCTTCTTCTTCTTCTTCTTCTTCTTCTTCTTCTTCTTCTTGTTTAGTCTTTTTTTGTTTGAAGAAGAAATGGAGAGCAGAAGGAAAAAAAAAAATTTTGTGTGCGTGTGCTTTATTCCCCCCTCTCGCTGCACTCTCACACAGCCTCTTTTTGTGTCCGTGTGACTTGTGGTGTACTTGACGAAATCGAGGCAAAAAAAAATTTGAAATCAAACACCACGTCATAATAATAAGAAAAGAAGTCCAACTCCCGCGCTCCGCCCGCTCTTTCTCCTCCTCCTCCTCCTCCTCCTCCTCCTCCTCCTCCTCTGAGGAGTTTGTCGTTTCTTCGATTCGAAGAGAAGGAAGATGACGAAGGAGAAGAAAAAGAACAAAAACAAAAACAACAACTCGCCGTTTTGGCGGGGGACAATTTTTTCCTTCCTCCTCTTCTTTTCCTCGTCTTTTTTAGTAATTGGAGGAGTGATGATGAGAAACGTGAACGCGGACGCGACTGGGAAACCAGAAGTGGGAAAAGATCCGAGAGAGATACCTAACTGGAACGATTATCGCGAGCATTTCACGGCGTTGAACGAAGATGTGGCATCGAGAACCGACGTGAGCGATGGTGACACTCCGTGGATTGAGCACGTAAGTTGGGAACCGAGAGTGTTCGTCTATCACAACTTTCTTTCGGAAAAAGAAACGAAATATTTACGTGAGGCGCACAAGAAAGCATCGTCATCGGCGAAGAATGACAACGACGGAACCGCGAAGACGACGTTTAAGAGAGGCCAAGATCCTATCGTGAACGTCATCGAGCAGCGACTTTCGGCGTTTGTGATGTTGCCAGAAACGCACGGGGAAAACATGTTCATCGAAAAGACAAAGAAAGGATACCCGAAAAGACTGGAGCTTTTCAACTTTGATGACGAGAACGACAAGGAGGATTTAAAGAACGGGGGACAACGGTTTGCGACGACGGCGGTATTTTTAAACACGATCTCCGAAGGGAAAGGAGGCGAGCTGGTGTTTCCATTAGGGACAGAAAGGCTTTACGACGATAGCAACGATAGTTACAAGAGCCGTCAGAGCGCGTGCGCGGCGAAATATATGCTGGCTGTTGAACCGAGAGTAGGCGATGCGGTTGTTTGGTTCAGCACGCACCACAACGGGCACGACGATTTGAACTCTGCTTCGATGCGTTGCGACGCAATAGCGGACGGAGAGGAGATGTTGACAGCGTACAAACACTGGAGAGTTGGGAGATATAATCATGGCAATTTTCTGCCTGACTATGAGAAAGCAGCAGCGACGGATTCTTCTTCCTCGGGAACAAGTACTCACGAGTTTTAGCTCAAGTTTCGTAGTCTACGTGCATAGTATTAATAGATTCTTTTATAGTTTGAACATTGAGGTTTGAATGCGCGCGATATAGTATTATATATTCTTAGTGTTACAAGAGCTACTACTTCTTTTCTTCGTCTTTCTCTTTCTTGACTTCTCCGTTTTCTTTGCTGATTTGAGGAGGTAAGAACGCATTGCGCTCGGACATGGACTTCTCGTTGTCGTCATCATCGCAAAATAAATCGAGAACGCCAACTTTTTTCTTCTTCTTTTTGTTACCGTTGTTGTCGTCGCTGTCGTCATTGTTCTTTACTACTTCTTCTTCTTTCTTTTCGGGAGAAGGAGAAGGCGACAAGTTTCTTTTCTTCGATACCAACTCTTCGTTGTTCTTGTTCTTTGAAGATGGTGAAGTTGAAGTCGGTTGCTTCTCTGGACCTTCGAAACTCGTCGTCGGCGTCGTTTCTCGCTTCATCGGTCTTTGCGGACTGTTCCGAAATCCTGGCAATAAGTGCACTTGAGCCGTTGGCCCGTGAGGAGGATCCATCAGAGGAGGTGAAAGTGATCGTTGTCGCTTTGGTGAATTCAAGAAGTCCGAAGGATGGTGCGTCGATATTGGTGGCGGAGGCGATCCGCTTCCTGTAGACGTCGATTTTCTGCCACCAGAACCGCCAGAATCACCCTCGCTGCCGTCTTGATAGTCGTCGGAATCGAAATAATCTTCCTCGTCTTGAGTCATGGAAGAGTCTCGTCTGCGTCGTGCGGCGTCGTGCGCAGCTCGAGCTGCGATGGTTTCTCGCGAGAGATATCCACTGGAAATTTCAGATCCATTCAAACTCGGTGCCGGTTGTATGCTCGACGTCGTGACCGTCGTCGTCTCTTTTGAAGGATTGATATTCATTTCGTGGCGCTCTTTGAGAAGTTTGAACGTTTCGCAATACTCGACCGTGTCGATGAAATCTCTAAACTTTTCCAACAAGTGTGCTACGAGATTTCGCACGTTTTCGCGTCTCACAAAATCGATGAGCTCTAGAATAGCCGAGTTCAAGAGGTTGTACTTCTCCCCGTTAGCGCGAAACGATCGCACGATTGGCTCGAACAAGTCTGATTTCACCAAGTACCTGTTATAAAATTCATCTTTTAATCCAACGCACGCTCGAAGGAGTTTCAAAGCGGCTAGAACGACGAATTTTTCCTTGCGTTTCGTCAGCGCTAAAACTTTCACCAAAACGTTGTTGCGCAAAATGTAATACTTTATTCGATAACCGTGATGCTGAGCCATGAATACCAACAGATCCACAATCTTTGTTAAACTCCACGGCTGCACGTATCGCAAATTTTCTTTCTTCTCTTGTACGTCATTATCATCGTTGTCATTCCTGCTATTGTTCTTCGCACACTCCTCCTCGTTTACGGATCCAAAACTTATGCGCTCCGTCAACTTGTCCACAAAATGATCGTAGAACATTTCCAAGTACGTGTTCTTCTCTGTTTCCTGATCCATGTTGTCTGGATCTGCTAAGATGGTCAATATTTCTAAAACCGTGCCTTGCAACCCATCGTCGCCGTCTAAAAAGAGCCTAACTAATTCAGACATCATGGCATACTCTTCTTGCTTGACGAGCTTTTCCCGCAGAATCACCGGATCGTGCAACAAAGCGGACATGAAGACGTCCGCCGCCTTCACTTGCACTTGCTCGCTATTTCCTTTCGTCAAAGCCAATGTTAAGACGTTCAACAAATCTAACTCGTAAAGCTTTTGATAGAGTTCTGTGCGGTGTTGAATCTGCAAATTATGCGCCAAATGACACAGTTCTTGCAAGAAAAAAATCAAATCTGTCCACTCTTTGTTCTCTTCCCTCGCAGTGGACGTCGTCACCGCGTTCAACTTTTCAAAAAGCGCGTTGAGAAAGAGCGGGTCTTCGTCCAGCTCGCGCACAACTTCGGCATTGTTGAATAACATGATCGAGTGCAAAGTCTGGAACACTTGATCGTCCAAGACGCTCGGCAATATCACATCTTTCAAATATTGAATGCGATACGTCTGATGAATTTTAGCCTTGGTGACTTCGTTCGTAATCGGCACGACTTCTTTGAACACTGCGACATTCTTCAAGAAATCGCGATGATGCGCTCGATTTTCTGTGGGAACCTCCGGAACGTACTCTAAGCTACCCACAACTTCCCAGACAAATTCTTCGGAGAACATGCAATCGAATAAATTCGCTTCGTTCAACATCACCATTCCTTTCACGCAGCGATACATCTCGTGCAAACCTTCTTCGTCTTCGAGATCCTCGCATGTGGTGAAAATGGACAACAGACGCTTCAAATAATCCGGCGTGCTTAATATCATCGACGCTATGGACTCTCGCTGGAAAGGAGAACATTCGTTTAACACTTTCGTGATATTTGAGAGCTCAGACAAAGTCGGCTCGGGTAACTTTGCCGGCGCCACTCGGTGAAACTGATGGTGATGGTGCCCAGCGGATTGCGAATCGTCGCCTTCGTAGTAAAACGATCTCTCGGTAAACTCACCGTACTCGTCAATATTCCCTCTGATTTGTTGGTTTCTCTGTTGATTGAACTCATCCACTAAGTCACCTCCTGGTCCACTACTACCGTCATGATTTAAGAGATGATCTTCGTTTTGTAAATCCTCTAAATCGAACGGCGATCTCATTTTGCTATTGTTCAACTCGTCCTTGCTAAAATTTCTGTTGTTCATCATCACTTCGCCTCCTTTATTATCAGTATCGATGGATACAGAATTCCTCCTTTGCGCGTTTTTAATCTGCTCCCAAATGAAATCGCATCCGTCTATGCTTTGAAAACTCAAAGCTAAGTCTATGTTATCATGCGGTTCTACCCAACTTATGATTGTTGATTGCCCCGAACGAGAATACGCCGCTTCTTGTTGGTGTGGGTGCTCTTCTAAAATTTTGTGCACTAACAGCGGCGTCAGTTTTGTTGTTGTTGTTGTTGTTGTTGTCGCTGCAGAAGCTGAATTTCTCCGTCTTTGCCTTTGTTTTCTTTCTTCTTCTTCTTCTTCTTTTTCATCCTCCTTTCCTTTTCTTGCTGCTTCCCCATCTCGTTCTTCTCTTTTCTTCTCGTCTTCTTCTTTTTTCTCGTCTTCTTCTTCAGGGTAAACGACTAAACCCAGTGAGGAGAACGCATCAACGTACTCGCACGAAACTATTCCCGTGCCTGTATCGTCCCAGTACCCTTCCGCGTTGAGTTTATACAACTTCACTCGTTGCATTTCGTAATTGTTGTTGTTGTTGTTGTTATTCGCACTCATTCTCTGATGATTACTATTTTTCTCATTTTCTTCGTCATCAACCTCCTCTATGCCGTTTGCCGGCGGTGACGAAAGAATCAAAGCGTCCTCATTTATGTTTCCATTCTCATCAACAACCAACATGGATCTTTCTCTCTCTCCGCTCACTGCGAGTTCTTGTTGCTCTCTTTCGACACTGTCATCGTCTTCTTCGTTGTTCTTCTTCTTTTTCTTTTTCTTCTCAGAATTCTTTTCCTCCTCCTCCTGCTCGTCTGGTTCAACTTTGCTCTTGTTGTTGTTGTTGTTGTTGTTGTTGTTGTTGTTGTTGCTATTATCATGAACAGAGGTCGAGGTATTGGTGGTGGCATTCATAACCACCTCGATCGTTTTACTCGCGTCCACGTCTTGTATGAGCGCGGTGGGGGTATCCCCGTCCTCCTCGGCGTTAGACATCATTTTTTTGTACGCACTCAAATTCGACGCTTCTTTTTGAATTTAGTCTTGTCTTGTTTGTGTGAGTATTATTAATAATAATAATAATCTCTTTCTCTCTGACTCTCTCTAACTCTGTCTCTCCCTCTTTCTGTCGTCAGTGATTTGAGGCCATGTATATGATTATTGTTCTTACTGATGTTTGTGTTCTTTAACAAGAGGGGGAGCGCGATACGTTGTGAGGAGTGTAGAAATTGAACGCGGAAGCAGAATTTCTCTCTTTTGCTTTTTTTTTGAAGACCGAGACCGTGCGTGTGCGCGGAGAGAAGAGAAAAGAAAAGGTTGCCTTCATCGAGTGTTCGAATCTCGAGCGAGCGAAAACAAAAAAAAAAGACAAGTTTTCTTCGTGCGTATTATTGAGATACTGCAATGCCTATATCGTTCCTTTTTCAAAATGGTGTGCTTATGCGTGCTCTATCAGCGTGCGTGATGTATGTGCTATGCTAAATGGTGTTGTATCTAAAGCGTTTCGCGAATATGGAACTCAAAATCATTCATCTGAGTATTTTCTTCTTTTCTTTATCTTCCTCCGTTTTTCTCACTCTCCTTCTCTCTCCCTTCTTACATCCTCTTAATCGATAAGGACGCGATCGCGCACCCACAAACCAAGCTGTTCGGACTCAAGGCGGTATCGTCGTCGTCGTTTTCGACGCTTCCATTGATGCCAAAGATTGCATCCATGTTTAACATTTGAACCGGCAGTGTCGGGATCGCGGAATTCGCCGGCGTGGTATTACTCGTGGTATTACTAGCCTCTTTATTCGCTTTCCGCTTCTTCATATTATTTGCTGCCGCTCTTTTGCTGAGTTTGGATCGCGTGCCGTGCGCAGATGATATTGGTTTCTTTCTTTTCGTTCCCTCCAACGAACCTCCATCCTTGTTTTTGTTGTTATTGTTGAAAGTCGGAGTCGCGATGTTGAAAAAGTCAACGCCAGATGCGGAGGAGTGCTCGCAGCTTACCCCCGACGTCATCGTGTGCATCATCTTTGTCTTCTTATTTGTAGTAGTAGTGTTTTTTGAAGACGGCGGTGGTGGATGACGATGATGATGGCGTTGATCTTCGTCGCACTGATGCTTATCCTCGGTGAAAAATTTATCGACATTCATAGCGCACGACTCAAGTTGGGCCAAATTGAAGGCGTACGAGTTGTTCAAATACGTGTTCGTCTCCGCATCAATCGTGAGAGGTTTCGTCCCTTGTTGTTGATGTCGATGATAATGATGATGTTGTTGTTGTTGTTTAACAGCAGCACCAAACGAACCCGAAAACGTTTCCTCGCTCTGTGCGCACGAGAACGTGTTTGCAGTATTCGTGCTCTTGGACGAAGTCGTCGTCATCTCCCCCTGTGGCTGTTGCTGTTTTCCTCGATGACGACGATTGTTTTGTTTCGCAATCGCTTTTGAATGCAGGTGCCTTTGCTTATAGATATTCGCTCGAATTCTGAGAATGTCCTCCGGCCAAGGTTGAGACGCGTTGTGGTACGGGTTCAACAAGAATAAGTTTTGTTCCTGTATTTGAGTGTGAGACCGTGAGAAATTTATTTTAATTCCCAGAAAAACAAGAAAAAAAGGAAGTCGAAAGGTCACAAAACGCACCACTTTCAAACCGTATTCTCGGAGATGTTCCAAGTCCTTTCGCGTGGACTTCACCACGTCCAACAAGTTCGTTCTTCGCTGAGGACATGACTCTGACGTTGTCTTTTCGCACAATTCCTGTTGTTTCATACGATGGTGTGTAATGATGATGTTAGTTTTAAAACATGTTGCCTCGCGCGTAAAACGAGCGCGCACGCATACTTTTGCTGTTGTCTGGTCTATTTGGAAAAAAACTGAGGAAAAAAAGGCAAAAAAGTCAACCCCAAAAAACCAAAGGTCAAGTGGGGCGAAAAAAATTAAAGTCAATGGATAATGGATTACCCACCTGGTAGTAGCCGGCTAAGCTCTTATACATCTCCAACAATGAGTGTAATTTACGATGTGGCCATCGCGCAATCCCGAGTTTTCGACATCTGTTTTACGCAGAGAAGAGAGAAAGTTTCAAGACTCGTTAAAAAGCTAATAGAGCAGACGAGCAACAAAAACAAAATTAATGAGTGGATAAGCACAAACTACATCCGTCCACATGCAAAAAAAAAGCGCAAACGAACACGATATCACTCACATCGTTTTGAACCTCGTCGTCCCGCAGCCAAACTTCTTCGCGGCTTGAGATTCCGAGTCCAACGCGCACTTTTGAAGATCTTCCAGAGTGATGTTTATGTTGCTCTGTTCGTCTTCTTCTTCTTCTTCTGCCTCGTTTGATAAGACATAGAAGATTTCTGAATACACATCTTCCTCCTTCTCCGCCGGGGAAGTCGAGGGAGCCGTCCCTCGTCGATTCGTTCGCCGCATCGCACAAATGCGTTACACAATAATAATAATAATAATAAAGAATAATAAAGAATATATAAAGAATAAAGAATAATGGTGACGACTCTCTTCCCGCCTTAGATGGCGATGATATGCTCAACAGAAAAGACTTCGCGCAACCACCCCCACCACCGTACGAGGAAGAGGGATGTGTCAATGGTATTTACCGATAAAAAATATAAAAGTTAAAAAAAAGTGAAGCGTGTTGTGTGTGAAAGGAGAAGAAGAAGGGACTCACTTTGCTTGGTTTTGTATTTGTACTTATTCCTTAAAATTGAAAAGAACCCTAAACATTTCCACTGCGTTCGTGGTCGCGTTGAATTGCCCGAGTTGGTCTAAGGGGTTGGATTTAGGCTCCAATACGTAAGTGCGTGGGTTCAAATCCCACATTCAACATATTTCCTTTTTTTTTGCGAATGGATTGATGGTATTACAGTAGTTGCGCCTAATTCTTGAACACGGTGGAATGCTGAGGATGAGGAAGATGAACGCCTCTTTTTTTACAAATCCTCTTCTTTTTCTTCTTTTTCTTCTTCTTCTCGTTCGCATTTTACGCAATCGCAATCAAAATTGTATTGCATCCTCAACATTTCCCGACGGTATTCGCGTTTCTTACTCTTCTCGTCGTCGTTCAGGTAGGATATCGTGATCTCCTCCCCTCTTCGCACGTCTGTTATCAACCGAACGAAAAGTCGAAGACAAACGTTTTCAAAAATCGCGTTTGGCTCGCAGCTGTGATTAAACGAACGCGATAATGTCGGGAATAAACCAACGCCAATCTTCTTTCTCCTCTTATGTTCCAAACGAGAACGTCTGACCGTCGCATCATTGTCGCCTTCATCGACATCATAAAGCGTGTGAGCGTTCGCCCTCAAGGCCCAGGCAGCGCATACAAAGTCTTCCTCCTTCACGATTTCCTCGTCGGCACCCATCAACGTTCGCGTATTCGAACACAAAATCGATAAGAAATTGCTATCATCATTGTGATCCTTTGGAACGTGCGCCACGCACTCTTTCAAATGTTTCCTGAGATGCAACGAAACCCTTCTCTTCTCCTCAGCCGTCTTTTCGAGACCGGTCCATCCTCCCAATTTTGCATACGCGCGTATGGCGAGTCGATTGGGCACGTCGCTGAATGAATAACGCTCCGGATCTTTCTTTTCGGCGTCTCTGCCAGTATCAAAGGCGAAACACTCGCCGGTTTTACAGTGATACTCGACCGAGGCCAATCGACGGCAGTCGACGGAGCAATACTTTTCGACGTCACAGTATTCGCACTCGACGACGACTTCTCGCCGCATTTTCTCCAAACAACGGTGACAATAATAATACTCGTCGTTGCCATCGTCACCTGCGTCATCTGTAAATTTCAACCACAGGAGCGGCGCTTCGTCCGAAACGACAGTCCCTCGCTTCAACTCCTTTGTCGCCCGCACGCATCTTCCTTTCTTCTCAGACAGAGTTATTGCCACGCCGATGTCGTCGGCGGCGGTAGCGGCGTTCTCAATCATTTACTAGCGCTAGCACTGCTTCCCCCACCAACTTCTGCGCTCATCATTGATTTTGAATCGCTCGCCGCCGCTTCTTTCAACACCGAGTCGTTCTCGTTTACGTATTTCAGTCGTTTCTTCGCGTTCGTCTTTCTCGTTTGCGTGACTTTGAACGCGCCGTGGCCTTTCCATTTTAATCCTCCGCGCGCGAACGGGCCTTTTTTCACCGCCATTTGGAGAAACTTTGTGATGAACATGTCGTTTCTTTTTCGCTTTTTCTTGTCCGTGGGTCTGCTGCGACGACGCGCCGAGGAAAGTGTATTTGTGTCGTCGTCGTCGTCGTCGTCGTCGTCGTCGTCGTCGTCGGTAAAAGTGGTGTTCGAAGAGGAGAGTTGAGATTTCTTGATTTTCTCCCCTCTCTCCGCCCTAAATTTCACCAAAAACTTTTTTTTTCTCCTGCTCAGCAGCTCCTCTCCTCTCCCAAGTCTCTCTCACTCTGCAATTCGCGTCCATCGTGAACTTTCTCGTCGCGCCCCGAGCGACAGAACAAAAAAAATCAAACACAAAAACAAGAGAACACGCTCGTCTACCCAACACTCGCTCTACTTCTCACGTACCGCGCCGATATGATGCTTCGACCGGCTCTCGCTTGTTCAAGTGCCAGTAGCCTTTGCAGTTGCAGTACCGCGACGACAACTGCGAAAAGACTTTCCCACTCCGCGAATATCATATTCGGTTCTCGTGGTGTGACTCCAAGAAGAGGAAGAAGAAAAACAACAACTGCCGCGTCGACGACGACGTCTTCGAGACCGGCGAAAACGGAATCGTACTCGTTTTTCGGTTTAGCGCGCGCCGAGTTTCCGGAGAACTGGGATCAACCGAACAATAAGATCAAATACTCGGACTCTCCGCTTGATTTATTCATCATGGGATGGTTCATGCGGAAAATTAGCATGGCGTTAGATGCCCCTTTCGACGCTGCAAACATCTCCTACGACGCGTTCATCGCTTTATGTTTTCTCCAAATGAAAGGCAGAGATCCAGACGGACAACGGCAGATAACCATGGACGTTTTAACCTCGTTGATGCCACCGGGAGGAGAGAAAGTATTTCAAAAACTGTTCCCGCTGAACAAATTTAGCTTAGAATTGAACGCGAAAATCTGTCAGATTGTATTCGCGTGGATGGTTGGTCCGATGACGGTGGAGACGACGACCGAAAACGACTTGAACGAACCCATCGCGAGCAAAGTACAAATCGCAAAGTGCAGATGGTTGCAAGAGTCTGGATGCACGGGCATGTGTGTGAACATGTGCAAAACGACGACGCAAGATTTTTTCACGGACACATTCAACATGCCGTTGACCATCAAACCGAATTTCGAGGACAAGTCGTGCGCTTTTTACTTTGGCCAAACGCCGCCGCCTATAGAACAAGACGAAGCGCTGTTGTTCGGGTGCAATCAGTCTTGCTCCACGGGTTTGAACGTAGGAGAAGAGAACGTGCCTTGTCATAAACTTAGAAAACACGAGAGTTTATCGTCGTAGTAAAAGTAGACGTGTAGATACCGATAATCAATGTATACAGAATAAAATTCAATAGAGTTAAATGTGCTAGCTTTCCTAAAATAGTTTGTTGGTGAGGCAACAGAAGTAGTACAAAACAAAAGAAAGTTTCGCGTACGCTTTACTTTCTCTTGCCTTCCTTTTGGATGACGACTTCGTCCGCATATCTGATACCCTTCCCTTTATACGGTTCCGGCGTTCTCTTTGATCGAATAATAGCCGCAAAGTTACCGACAGCCGCCTTGTCGTAACCAGACACCGTCAACTCCGTCGGCGAATCAACCTTCACCGTGACGCCTTCCGGGAATTCGCAGATGTCGGGGTGCGCCTTACCTAAGGACAAACTCACCGCCTTGGAACCTTGCATGGCAGCTTTGTAACCAACACCCACGAGTTTCAACTTCTTTTCGAAGCCATCAGAGACGCCGACGAACATGTTGTTAGCTAAGGTTCTGTACAAAGCGTGTTGCTCTCTCGCTTTTTTCGTCGAGCTCGTTCTATCCACTAAGATTTGTTCGCCTTCAACCTTCATGGAGATGTAATCCGCCGGGTACTCCAAGCTCAATTCACCTTTCGGGCCCTACAGTGCGTGCAATGGGAGAGAAAAGAGGATGTTTATCGTGAGTTACTAATCATTTGCTCCGCGCGTTTTATCGTCGTTCGAACGAGAAGGAAAGAAGAGAGAACCCCGGAGAGAGGGAGAGAGTTGGAGATGCCACCACGTCGTCTCTGTGATAAGGGAAAACCTCTCGCAAAAATTCGAGGTTTTAGATGCGCGAAATAACCCGCGTTCGGCACGGATGCGAAGATTAATTTCCCCGAAACGCGCTTTAAAATTATTCGGAAAACGTACCTTCACTTTTAAACTGCCTTCTTTCAAGTCGTACGTGACGCCTTTCGGCACCGCGATCGGTTGCTTGCCGATTCTCGAACGCTTCGCGTTTCGGTCGGCCGTGGAGAGGCCCGATTCTATCGTAAAAGTCGTGCGCATGGTAGTACGCGGCGCGGATTTCGAAACCGTCGGGGTGCCGACGAATCCACTAGTACGTTGGTTGAGCATCATGGCTGCCATATTTGTTGTTGTGCGTACAAAAAGTATGAGGTTTGCGCGTTCCCTTCTTTCTGCTTTATCCGCTCTTCTTTTTCGCTTTATAAAATTTCGCTCCCTCTCCGCTCAAATTTTTCGCCCTCGACTCAAAAATACTTGCGCACGAGAGTAGAGAGAGACAAGCGAGAGAAAAAAAACACACAATATTCTCTTCTGCGGTTAAGAGTCGTTGCAAGAGAGAGAGAAAAGTCGTTCGACGCGAAAAAAGAAAACGCCCGTGAAAACTATGGACGAGGAAGATGTGAATTTGAAGCGCGTGTACGCGCATCAAAACGCAGAGTTGGACAAGCGTGCGTATTTTACTCGTATTTTGTTTTTTTTTTCTCTCCGCCTCGTTTTCTAGAACCAAAGAAAAAGAAACTCAACAAAAAACGCGTGTTCGTATTTCTTCTTCTTCTTCTTCTTCTTCTTCTTCTTCTTCTTCTTCCATCTCCGTCATCGTCATCAGATTTACAAGGTTTGAACGAGAAGAGGCGAGAATTGAGCGATAAAATACGACAGGATGCGCTCGCCATGGAACGACTGGAGAAAAGAGTCGAGGAGAATAAAAAGAAGAAGAAACAGGTGGAGAACTTGATCGAACAAGGCGTTCAAGCGAAACGAAAAATACTCGAGACTTCGAAACACATCCTCATGCACTTGAAGAGAGAATCGGAAGCTTTTTTTAGAGAGAGCGGAGCGCACGGGGAGCAGGAGGATTCTTATTGAAGGATTATCGCGATCAATAATATTATTACAACTCTTCACGACCGCCATCATTCTCTTTTTCATCATCCGTAGTTTCAATTTCCTCCAACGCCCGATTGATTCTCTCCAACACGGCTTTACTGCGCAACTGTTTTGCTATCTTTCTACACGATTTCCCTTTCGCATCTACTAACGTGATATCCGCGCCGTTATTCAAAAGGACGTCTAAACTCTTTACGTCTTGCGCGCGAATGGCAACGTGCACTAAAGCGTCGCCTCTGCCGTTTCGGAAGTTTGGATTCGCTCCGTACTCTCTCAACAAAATATCCAACACTTTGGTGTGTTTCATCTCGGTCGCAATCAACGCCCCAGTTTTACCGACGTGAGAGACAAAATCCACGTCCACTTTCCCATCTTCCAAGAGTACTCTCATAGTTTCCACGTGCCTCTCAGAATTCGTCCACAACGTTCTGTGGAACGGCGTAAATCCATCCGTTGGGCTCACGTCGTTCGCGTCAATGCCGTGGGCCAACAAAAGTTTCACGACTTCCGCTCTCCCTTGAAACGCCGCCGCGTGCATGACCGTGAACCCGTCCTTCTCCGGTATCGTCACATCCACTCCAGTCTCTAACAATTGTTTCACAATTTCTGCCTGTCCAGCCAACGCGGCCGCGACTAGCGGTGTCTGTTCCGTCGATTGTTCTTGGTGATTCAAGAACGTAATCGGATCGTCAACGACGTCGAGCAAAGTTGTGAAGTATTCCAAATTGCCGATTCGCGCGGCGCTTTGCGCTTCCCCGGAGAGAAAATCTCTCCGTTGCCCGTTTACCGTTGAAAAGAAGAAGAGAATGAGGGAGAGGAAGAGGAAGATGGAGGTGATTTTCTTCGTCATCGGGTGCGTTTGTGTAAATAACATTTGTGCGGGAGACCGCGCGTGTTTTTTTGTGTTAGTGTGTAATTTGTTGCATTACAAAGACAGAATTTTCTATTTGTTTCCTGATCTGTGCTCTAAAAATTTTATGTGTGAATGAATTCTTTTTTTTCAGCTTTTGAACGCACACCAGCGGCCACAAGCTCACGAAGAAAAATATCAGAAAATCCAACACCACACATACAACACATATTTGCCGCGTAAGAACAAACAAATAATAATCAGAATCGCGTCACATCGCGTGACTTCGGAGGGGTTCATTTCTTTTCCATCACCATGCGGCGAATACACCAGTTTGGTACGTCTTTCCACTTAACTCTCGTTTCGTTTGTTTTGACGGTTCGTTTCGTTGATTTTGTGTACAATTTTTATAAATAAATCCACGCGCGCAGTGACGCGATCATCATCATCTCATCATCTCCCATTCTCCATCTACCGTGAACATCAAAAACAGGCATCACCTTTGTCGCCTTTCTAGCCGTCTGGATATCTCTGCTGCACCAGAGCGGAGCTTTGAAGGCGTTGCAAATTAGTAAGAGCGAGAAGAGAAGTGTTCTTCTGAAGAAGTTCAACTTCTCCTTCTACGATACCACGACTTCCTCGTTGCACGCGTTTCTCTGGTGTCTTCCACTGATTTATGTGGTCATCTTCGGAGTTTATTCGTTAGTTTACATCGTACACTCAGTAATATATTTCCCAACCTGTCCAAAAGCTGCGGAAACGTTACAGAAGGACATGAAGCGAACGCAGAAAGAGCTGGTGAAGTTAGGCATATTCACTTCGAAACAGATGAAAGAGATGAACAAAGCGCAATAATAATACATAGAGAACGTAGTAAATAGCATAATGATATAGAGCGTCGCAATTAGAATACATTTGTACAAATAGGCTATCATATTATGATCAATAGAAGCTGTTTGGAAACATCTTCTCTAAGGAACCACCGAGAATCATATCTCGCTCCTCCTCGGTTAAATCCTCGATCTCGTTTACTATTTGTGAGGCCTTCTTGTAGCCGCACTCGTTCACGACAAACGGGAAATCGCTCCCCCAGACTAATCGTTCTGCACCAAAGTGTTTGACTAAATCTTTCACTTGCTCGAACGTTGATTCATACGGCCATTCCGTTTTGTCTCCAGTAGCGACCCGGAACTGCGCCGAGACTTTAACCGAAACCTGCGGAAACTTTGCTAAAGAGAGTACTTTTTGCCAATTCGGGTCGCTAACTCCTTTGGCAAATCCAAAATGATCGATTAAAACGCGCGTTTTTGGAAACTCCGTCATGAGTTCGCACATTTCACTATACGATTTGTCCAATCCATGAAAGCACATGAATCCAACCACCGCGTCTTTCTCGCTGCACAAACGAAACATTCTTTTACCAATATCGTTCGTCATCTTCTCGTTCTCGGGCCACAATCCCGGGTTAAATCGCACGGCTTTAAACGCACCCGAGGGATGTAACAGCTTCTCCAACTCTTTCTCTCCGTTAACCTCTGGTGAAGGGTTTGCCAACGCGCACAAGACGAACTTTCCTGGATATTTGCGAGAAGCTTTTTCTACGTACGAATGGTCAAAAAGCAAATTAATTGGTTGTACAATCATAGCCCCAGAAACGCCGGATTCTATTTGTAACTCCACCAATTCCTCCACGGAGCCGGGTACGGGTGGGACTTTCCCCTCTTGGTAGCTGTACTCTCCAGGCGTCGGCCAAACGTGTAAGTGCGCGTCTAAAATTTTTCTCGTCCCCGATGACGAAGAAGCCATCGCGGTCGACGAGGAAGGTTTCGTTCCCGCGTTTTTAACGCTGAAGACGCGATAAACTCGAAGAGGACAATCAGATGCGCTTAGCTTTTTGAATCCAGATCTACCTGCGGCGATAGAAGAGGAAGAGAGGAAGTGTTGAAGCATACTACTACTCTCTTGTGCTCACGCAGACACAATGAAGAAAAGTAGTGCTTGTTTTTTTTGGCTCGAATACGATACAATAATAGACGACAAATATGCGATGATGCAGTGACGCAGACTCACCCTCTACAGTTTCCTATGCGTATCGTTATTGTTACAATAATGTGAGCGGAAGCAATCGCTATCTAAACTACTCTGCTTTTCTCTGTTTCTTTCGCCGCTTTGTACTTTTTAAATGTTTTTTTCTCTCCTTCGCGACTCTTGCTTCATACTTTTCAATCTTCTGCGAAAGCGTCTTGAGTTTTCTCGTGTCGGATCTTTGCTTGAGAATCTTCCATCTGCGAACGATTTGTGTTTGAGAACGTCCCGGAATAACGACGAGACTGAAATCTACATCTGCTTCGTCCATATCGTCCGAAACACACTGTTCTTTTACTTGTTCTAGGAGAGAGACATCCTCGTCAAATCCCCCCCAGGCTCCGTTCTCAACCATGAAATCGCCTTTTTCGCCCGCGGCTAGGACATTTTTCCAGTGTGTGTAGCATGCTTTTTCCGTGCGATTACCACCCAACTTCTTCGCGACGACAAACCAACTGATGTCGTCCAAAATTTCTCCATGTTTCCCTTCCTCCGGGTTTCCAAGCTCGATGCCGTGTTCTTCATAATATTCTTCCATGATTTCTCGAAACTTTTCTCGCTCCTCGTCGCTGAATCTCCCTTTCTTTACTTCTCCTCCCTTTTGGACTAAAATATTAAACGTGTTTCGATATTTGTCCCTGCAAACTTGCCCATCGCGACCAAGGCTCCTACCAATCTTGTTCCAATCGGTCGTGCCGTTCTTATCGACTAAGCGTTTCAACTGAGCCTCTTCTTCGGCTGACCATTTTTTTGGCATCCCGTCCGCACCTTTTGCCGAACGAATGAACGTTCTCCGAATACGCTCGTAGCACTGTTGCGGGTTTCTCGTTTTCATTTCGTCGCTAATTTCATAGTACATCGTTTTATCTAATTCATTTCGGCTTTGGTTTTTTTCTCTCAACAGGAAGGAGTAGTCTTTGCGTTTGAACTTGTCGAGAAAGCCATTCTTTCTGCACCACGTTTTCAATGCATCCGTCAACGCCGCAGCCTCCGTTTTCGACCACTGTCCATACCTCTGCCCTTCGAGATTGTGCCCGTTCCATTTTGCATTCTTTTTTTCTTCTGCTACTGCGATGTTGTCGTCTTCGTTTTTCTTTGCCTTTTTTCTCGTTATTTGTGCCGATGGTTTCGAAGTCTCGTTCTTCTTCCGTTTTGTAGAATTGGATTTTCCCTCCCGGCGGCGGCGTTCTTGCGCCTCTTCTTCATCATCATCTTCTTCCTCCTCGTAAATCTCGTATCCATCTACCTCTTTTGATGTTGACTCTTCTTGTTCTGGTTCGATTCGTTCACTCTGCTCTGGTTCTTCTTCTTCTTCAACTCCTTTTTTGTTTTCAATTCGCCGCTTCTCTTTCTTCCTCGCCTTTTTGTCCTTCCCCTTGCCCTTCTTCTCCTTCTCCTTCCTTTTGTTCTCCTTTTTATCGCTCTTCTTCTTATCCTTCTTCTTGTCCTTCCCCTTCTTCCCCTTCTTCGCGCTCTTCCCTTCCAAAAGACTGGAAAAGACCGCTTTCAGGGCACTCATATCAGCGTGCGTAATTCTAAGGAGGAACAAAGGGGAGGAAATGAACTCGTGTCACCTCTTCCTTTTCGAAATAAAATTATTAGGTTTATGCGATAATCCCGACTTCTGAATGTGCAAACACAGCAGATAAAATTATTTAAGCTATATTCACATATTTCATTGATCCATTACACATTTTTCGGGATTGGAATTAATTTATATATTTTTAAAATAGTTCGTTAATTTATATAAGAACTTAATGTATAATATAAATCATTATTATTGCATATTTAATATAATCATATAAATATTATTGGATAAAAATAAATTAATCCATGAGTCATTCGGAAAAATCTTTGTATTTTTGATTGTTTGTAGGAAATATTTTCGGGAAATAATAAATAATTTTCCTAAAGTGTAATACAGATTACCAATTTAAATACATTCTTTTTAAATAATATCAATATATTATTTGACACACGATTGAAAAGGTTTTGAGATTAAATGAAACTGTAATAGCACATTAAATTAAAGTTTTAAATTATTAATTTTGAAGGCAGGAGAAAAGAAAACAAAGCAATTGCTTGGACGTTTTCCTCACTTCTTCGATTGAACAAAAAGGAAAACCATGTCCTCAGCAGCGCGTTTTTGCTCCTTTCTACCCGCGATATCCTCTGGAGGCGATTTGTACGTCTCGTCTTCGAAAAGAAACTCAGTCCACGATCTCTTCAGAAAAAGATGGAATAAAAATGGAATTCCGCGTCGTCCGATTTTTCCGAGAGCAGCAGCTGCAAGTGGAGGAGGAGAAAAGAAGGAGTGGACGCCCACCACGTTTCAGCTGGACAGAATTCTCGAAGTCGCGATCAAAGCCGCCAACGAAGGTGGCTACATAATGCGTAAGTTTGGTTCCGAGGGTGCAGATATCGTCAAGACCAAGGTAAACACGAGAGACTTGTTAACGAAATACGACAAAGAGGTCCAAGACATCATCTGCTCGAAAATCAAATCGAACTTTCCTAACCACCGAATACTTGGAGAAGAAGACGTCGCCCCAGGCGCAGATGCCGCCGCGAAAGCAACCAGAGATGCTTTCATTCCAATGGAAAATATAAACAAAGACGGCGAAGAAGACCCTAATGGTAATTACGTGTGGGTGATAGATCCAATCGATGGAACAACCAACTTTGTCTCTGGCATGCCTCTTTCTGCCATCAGCATCGGCGTGTGTTCTCTCAAAACGAAAGAAGTCATCGTCGCTGTCATTTATGACCCGTTTCGTCGCGAAACGTTTTACGCGATTAAAGGTCGAGGTGCTTTCATGGATGAACAAAAGATATCCGTCGATAACTGTTCGAAAATAGACGATTGTTTAGTAGCTACCGGATATGCTCCGACCGAGGAGAGCAGTCGGTTTCTTCTCCAAACGACCACTAACTTGACGAAATATCCCGTCCGGTCGATTCGTATGCTTGGTAGCGCGGCGATAATGTTAGCCTGGGTAGCTTGTGGAAGAGTATCGTGTTACATAGAAGAATCTCTGAACGCGTGGGATACTGCCGCGGGTGCTTTACTCGTCGCCGAAGCTGGTGGAATTTTTACAGACTTTTCGGGTAAAGAGTACGATATATTCACTCGAGAAACGCTCGCGAGTTCGGGGAACATGGAGGTACACAAACTACTTCTCAAAGCCGCCGGTACTCCTTCTACTGAGAAGGAATAGAAGAATTGAGAAAAGGTTGTGGTATATTTAGAGCGAATAGCAGCGTTGTAAAATACTAGAGTTTTGTACAGACGTACTTTTACGCGCGTTTGACTCTTTAAAGTTTTCAAGATGATTTTTTTCAAAATAATGGGGGACAGTTGCGCGTCTTTTTTCTCCTCACACTGGTGGAGTCGTCAGTCAACTCAACTCGACGCAGCGCAAAAACGCACGCAGAGACACGGTGGAATAAAAACGATTTTGAAAAAGTCCTATTAATGACGATTCGACTTCATCTTCTCGCGCACGCGCCGTCCAAAGAGGAGAAGGAGTTATTCACCAGTGGTTTGAGAGGGGAAAACGTAAACAACAAGCGGGTCACGAAACGTTTTGAAAATCTTCGCTCTAGAATAGGAGACCACTCATCGGGGAGTCATGACAACAGGGGGAACAGCACCGCATCGTCGTCGAAATCATCGATAATAGCTCGGATGAACCCGTTTAGTAGCGATGAAAACAGCGCATCCTGCCTGGTGAGCTGCGAAGGATTGAAAGGAACTTTACGATTTTCGAAAATCGACTTTGACGACCGCTCTGTGGTGCGAAAATATCAACTCCAAATTGACAATGACAATGACGACGACGACGACGATGAAAAGAAAATCGGAAAGAAGAAAAGAGTTGCGAACGCGAGAGATATCGCGCATTTTGAGTTCATAGATGACAATCAGATCGTATTCGCGCAGAGAAACTCAAAAAATATTCTCTACGCCGAGTTGACGAAAGCGGTGCACTCGCCTTCGCAAGTGTACTTGTTTGGGAAACACGAAAGTCCCATTTCGTGCCTGGCGGTTAATACGAATTCAAAAGTCGACGTTGTTGCTTCAGGAGCGACGGATGGATCTTTATTCGTGCACACCATCAAAGATGGTAAAAAAATCGGATCGTGTCGAAGGGCACACGATGGAGAAGGCGGCGTGAAGTGCGTTTCGGTAGTCAGAGAGATAGGAGGAGAGGAAGAGGAGAAAGACGGGGATGTTCTCGTTGCGTCGGGTGGTGGTGATGGTATCGTTCGAATTTGGATTGTTGACTCGGAGAATATTCGCTTGAAAATGGCGTGCCGTCTCGATAACGGAGTTTCGCCGATTTCGTGCGTTTCTTTGAAGTATTACAACTCGTCTTTGTCTTTCGCGAGAGTTTTCGTTGGATCAAGCAACGAGGGAACGTTTCGTGTGTGGAAAAGCACACCATTCAAAACGGGAGGAGATGTAAAAAATGCAGATTGGACCGTCGAACTTTTACAAACCGCGGTGGCAAAGCGGTTGCGAGGAAATTTTAACAACTCCGTTGATGTGGAGTCTTGTTCGGTGAGTGAAGACGGGAGGTCTGTCGCCTTTTCTTCAAATGGCGTGAACAGCGAAAGCGATGTCGTAGAAAAGTCTATCCTTCAAATCATGTGTCTTAAAGATGATAATAGTAGTAATAATAGCAAGGAGAAACAACAAAAGGACGAAAGAAAGGACGAAAAATGGGTCACGCAGGCTGCAACTGAAGATTTAGGCCCGCTTTGCGGTTTGCGCTTCCTCGGTTCTCATCGACTCTTCGCACCGAGCAAAGAAAACGGAGTCCCACGAATCCTGGACGAAAATTTGAAACCGAGCCGCGTATCGGCACTGGATGGGGTTACTACGAAGCCTGTTATGAGAGCAAAACCTCTCCCACATCTTCCACCCGCTGATGAAAAGGAGAAGATGAAGAGGAAGAAAGTGACGAGCTCTTCGAAAATAAAGAAATATGAAGACGAGAGCAAGGAGGAAGAGATAGATGACGACGACGACGGCAACGACGCACGATTATTGAAAGAGAACACGAGCGTTCCTCCACCTGGGGTAAAAAAAGTAACGTATCCATCTATGTCTTTTTCCCCAAATGTGAACCTTGAGGATATATGGAATAGTTCGAAGAGAGAACCGCGAGTTTGCAGTACTCAACGTTGGTCCCCGACTGGTCTATTACTGAAAAACGGACATTCGACACGTGTAGATTATTAGATGTATAAAAAATACTAGCATGTATTGTACAACAGATTTCTATGTATGTGTGTAGCTAATGGAAACAACGTAATTTACTCGCCGTTCTCGTCGTAGTATCGATCAGAGGAGACTCCTTTACTCCGAGCTGATCGCGAAAAGTGTCTTGATGCACGGACATTCACTGAGCGCATGACAGCTTCACCCTCTTTGATGCTCATTTCCAAAGCTTTACTCGGGCTATAACCTCGGTGTTCTGTCAAACGAGATGAAGCACTGGAACTTCGAGATAGAGTAGTGGCTCTCTTTTCGAAAAATGCTTGGAGTTTCCTAGAGTTGTGTGCAAGCTCCGCATCTCTTTCTACTTCTTCTTCAGAAGTTTCATTTGTGGTATTCGTTAACGATAAGATATCTCCATCGTCCGTGTGAATACTACGACGATTGCAATCGTCACGTTTAGGAGACGCCGCTGAAGCTTCAAAACTTGCCCATGATCCAAGCGGTGCGAGGTTCACATCGTCGTTTGCCGTCTCTCGCAAACTGAGTGAAACCGTGGAATCTGTCTTGCGAAGTTTCTCACCCGACGCCCTGTTCTTCTTTTGCGGCGATGCTCCGTAATAGTAAGGAGTATTCAAAAAAGCGCGCGCTTCTATAGACAGTTCGTCGTCTTCCGGAATTTGGTGATCGTCGAAAGCATTGAAATTATTATTATTTCTGCTGCTTGTTCGAGACAAAGGACGACTCGAGGCGCGAGATGAAGGGACGGTCAGAATCCCCTGGGCAGAGTCTGAACGATAAAGAGATCCTGCACTATTGCAGCGACTCGTGTGACGTTCAAGAAGTCGCCTGTTGACATCTCTTAGTTCCTCGATTTCATCTCTGGCCATGCGCAAAAGGGAATCTTGCATCTCGATGCGCTGTTGTTTCATTTGGAGCCTCTTGGTCGCAGACGCTGCTGCCGCCACAACAGAAGATGTAGGCGACAATGCCACAGAAGACGGAGAAGACGGCGACGAGGGCGGAGACACTGCATTATTGCTGTTATCATCATTCAATCCGAGCGCATTCGACCACGCCGTCACATCGTGTTTTTCATTCTCAAATGTTCGAAATTTGAGAGCGCATTTGAAATTCTCAAGCATGTTTTTATTTTCAGCTGCTTTCTCCTTTTCAATGCGGAGCTCTTCTTGCACTCGTTCTAACTTTAATTGTTCTCTCGATAGCATCTCTTCGTGTGCCTCTCGCACTTTTCTTAGTTGAGCGCCGTAATATGCACCAGCGTCGCTCTCTAACGCAGTTTCGAGTTCCTCATTTTTAGATTCCAAAAAAGTGTTGCGTTTCTCTACTTCCTCGAGCCTCAGGCGCAGAGTGTGCATTCTCTTATCCTTTTCGTCCATCACCTTCTCGTGTTCCTCAGTGTTTTTCATCAGCTCCGCTCTCAGTTCCTTTTCGATTGATGCAAAACTTTCCTTGGATTCTTCGAGTTCGCGCTTAAATTCTCTGGCTCGGATTCTCGACCGACTGGCTTCAATCATGAGTGCTTCATTTTCTTCGCGAGATGCTTCTTTGTGCGCTACGAGTTCATCTTCGAGCCGTTGGGCTTCTCGCATCGCCTGCACAGATCTATTGTTAGCAGTCACATTCGCTTTTGCTGCATTTTCCATCTCTAACGTTGCATTCTCGACCAACTCGTTCTTCGTTGCGGATACTGTTTTCGCTTTCCTCGTCTTCTCGCTCGTTCTCGTATATTCTTCTTCCTCTTCTCCTCTGTTTGCAGACGAAGACTCAACGTACTCTTGCACTTGCTGCTGAGCGCTGAGCACATTCAAACAACTCTTCAATTTAAATCGTTCAATCTTTAATTCATTCGTTTCTTTCGTAAGTTCTAAACGTTCAGTTTCCCACTCCTCATTTCGTTTTTGCGCCGCGCTGGCGAGTTCTTTATACCGGCGAAGTTGGAGACGTAAAGCGGCTATTTTTGAGTATAACTCGGTCTCATCGTCTTCCTCATCGATCAAAGATAACGCCACGCGTTCTTGTTCCTTATCTGTCGCAAAAGCACCCTCGATTAATTCCTTTTCTTCTCGTTCTGTACTTGGTTCTTTTTTTCGTGTTGTAGTCGGAGTGAGCGCTAGAATTTCAGCTACGCGTTGCACGCGTTCGAGCACATTCTGCCGTCGCAATTCGCGCAGATTTTCCTTCTCGACGTCGAATCTAGACTGCTGCTGGTGTTGCTGCACTTCTATTTCCTTTTCCTCTTCTTCTTCTTCTTCTATTTCCTCCTTTGTCGTATTTTTGCTGCTATTTATTTTTTGGTCGCCTCCCAGAGTCGAAGAAAACGGTGGTGCAGAAGAGAAGGAGGATATTTTCTCGTCCTCTCCTAAAATTTTTGTCGGCGATGAGTCAGCAACAACAACAACGTCTTCTTCGACGGTTTTTTCCTTTTCCTTTTCCTCTTCCTCTTCCTCCTCCTCTGACGACGACGACGATGCGGTTATAAACACCGACGATGGACTCTTCTTCCCTCGCTCGTGCTGCTTGAATGACACCGATGTTCTTCTCGACGTTTCTTCTTCCTCCGCGGCGGAGTTGCGCCGACGAGGAGGAGAAGGATTACCGATTCTTTTTTTCTCGTTGGTGGTGGTGCGGTCGTCGGTTTCTTTTGGACAGCTCTGAGTCTTTTCCGCAAGTAGTTGGGGGGTGTCTTTTGACTTTTTGGCGCCAACTTTCTTTTTTTTCCCTCCTTTTCTTCGACTTTTCTGCGACTCTGACGACGAACGTCGATCGATGTCGTCCTCGAAATCTTCCTCTACCACGACTACCTCCTCGCACTTCTCGAGCCCAAACTTGGAAAACGTGACGGCACAATCCTTCTCCTCTTCGTATTCGGTCCACAAAGTCCTCTCCGGCGCGTCTGGACGACGGCAGGAGGACATGTTTACCCGACTCGAAAATCTTTTTCCTGGCGTGGGATCGGTCTCTCTCAACCAGAAAAAAAATTATACGAGTACTCCCCGCACTACTTAACGCTTTCTACTTCGCTCTCTCTCTCTCTCTCTCTCTCTTTGTATCTCTCTTTGTATCTCTCTCCACAGAACGACTCGAAAGAGAGAGGAAAAGAGAGAGGAAAAGAGAGAGAGAGAGAGATGAGCGCTATTCCTACTCTCTCTCTCTCTCTCCTTTCCCGTTCTATATGCGTTTTTTTTTTGCCGTCACGCACTCCGCACCGGTTTTGGTGAAAAAAGGCGAGAAAAGAACAGAAGAAGAGATTTTTCGTTTTTTTAAAAAGGCGGGGGAAGAAAGAAAAATGTGAGCTTGTGACACAGAGACAGCACACACATCACAAAAAACAAAAGAAAAAGAGAGAGAGACATCAGAGAAGAGTGATAAAAAAATGATATCATCTTCTCACCTCTCGTTCTCCTCGTCCTTGATTTCCTCTCTGCCTCGAGGTGGACGAAACGCGAGCAGCAGCGGCAGCGGCAATAACGGCAACAACAACAGGAATACGAATATCAATAGAAGAAACGATGCAACTTTTTTTACCAGAACGAGAAGAAGAACGAAGAAAAATCAACAATCATCGCTCGTCACCCAAGCGGGAAGACGAGGCAAAGCGAAGGAAGACTTATCTTCTTCCCAAGGAGCGGAGAAGATTAAAATTCCAATCGTTGGAGTGGAAGTTCCGAAACCGAAACTGCCGGCAAAAGTTGAAGCGATGGTGAGCGGGAACGAGAGAACGATTGGTATCGTCCTCGCGGCGTTGGCGATCGTTAAGATGCGTTTTGGCGGGAGAAATAATAGAAGAGGTTCGATGGGACGATTGGAAGAGAGAGGAATGTTGGACGAAAATCGAGAGGTGGACGAAGAGAAGTTTTTCAAAGGAATGATGAAAACGGTCAGGACGGTGGAAATGCCGGAACTCACGGAGCAGCAAATCATGGCGGCGAGAGAACGACGAAGAGCCTCGAGAGCTGGCGACGCAAACTTAGCGAAGGAGTTGGAAACGGTGGAAATTCCGGCGAACCATCCGTTCGCGAGTAACGAGAAGCTCGACGCGGCGCAAGAAGCTGAAAGAAAGAAGAAAATAATCGATGCAAACTCGCCGAGGCGAAGGACGAGACCTGCACCGCCGAAACAAAAGTAGAGGGAGAACATTCAAAAGCGAGAGAGCTTTTTTATTTTCACGGGTATGTATATGATTGTTGCGCAGGCATAATTTAACTACCACTAATCAAACTTTTGTTGTATAAAACTATTTTCTATGAACTATATTACTAACGAGCGAGCAACGCTTGTAACTAAAGCTCAGCTTTCTGATGATACTCGTCGCTCATCGTCGCTTTATACGCGTACTCTTCACGTCTCAGAACAGCGCTCTCGCTCTCGCCGCGAACGCTTTGACTTTTCTCATGATTATCAATCTTCTTGCGGTGATGATTTCCATCATTATTCTTCGATTTTGAGAAATACACTCGCGGGTGAAAACGGGACAAAACAGGCGTTCGCTTTAGAACCACGTGCAAGCACGCCGTCACGAAACAGAAGAAGCCTAGCCATAAAACGATTCGTTCCTTCTTCGCTTGCTTTTCCAAAGTCTGAATGAGTTGGGTTCCATCTTTCAACGTACCCGAGTGCGTGTCGTACTCCGAGTCTGTTTTTTTCATCGTGTTACTGCTCTCGCTCATTTGCATCAGCGTCGTTTCCCCTTTCTCGAGCTCTTGGTGCATCATTTGTCTCGCTCTGCGCAACGCGTCCGTGGAGTCCTTTGCCGCTTGGATGGATGATTCTTCGCTATCGGGAAGTTCACCCGCTCGTAGCTGTCGACGCTTCTGTTTGTGGAGCAATAGCTCGTCACGCTTTCTCGTTTCCTCTTCCATGTCTTTACGTTGCTTTTTCGCTTGCGCTTCGCGAAATAAGCTTTGGACTCTTTTCATGGCAAACTTTCGCTCTCGCACGATGTTTCTAATCTTCTTCTCTTCGTCGTCGTTGTCGTTGTTGTCATTCTTCTTCTTTTTATTATTCATTTCCATGTTCATCAGCACGTCTTCCGCCACAGATTCTAAATCCTGAACCATCCCTTTTAAAGCTTGCACGCATTTCCGAGCGCGCTCCAAAGCAGCTTCTCCTTCTCCTTCTTCTTCTTTTGAAAGTGTCGTTTTGTTGTTGTTGTTGTCGGAGACCGTTGTCGACGATGGTAGAAATTTCGAGTTGAACGCGTCTATGTTTGAGAGGACGTTCCGTTCGCACTTTTTGCACCTCTCCGCGGATTCTTTAACGAGTACGATTTCCTCGTCTTCGCGTTCTTTTTTCTTTCCCTCTCCTCCTCCTTCTCCTCCTTCTCCCTCATCGGAGAAGGAGTTTTCACTCATCCTTTTTCTGTGATTTCTGTTCTAGTGTGTTGTGCGAGAGAGGAACGAACGGCGAACCGTGAAGAAGTCAAGAAGAAGAAGAAGAAGAAGAAGAAGTTGGAAGAACCGCGAAGAAGAAAAATAGAAAAACCGAAATTTAGGTCGTGGTGTCGTGGTTCATCGCGACCTTTGAAAGGCACACCGCGAAGAGCCAAAGGGGCCGCCGACACGAGGGCGCAAAAAAAAAGAAATAAAAAAAAAAGAAAGTTGCCAATCTCAATCTGATCGCGTTACATTTTTTCCCCTCTCCCTTCTTCCCTCTCTCTCTCTCTCTCTTTGGATATTTACGATAAGAAAAGATGTCTTCCAACTTTCGATTGCTGAACTTAGTCAAACCGTTTCTTCCGTTCCTCCCAGAGGTGAAACAGGCGGACAGAAAGATTCCCTTCAGAGAGAAGGTCTTATACACAACGGTCGCGTTGTTTGTGTTTTTAGTGTGTTCGCAATTGCCTTTGTATGGTATTTCAAACACGAGCGGGGCGGACCCGTTGTATTGGGCGCGGGTGATTATGGCTTCAAACAGAGGAACAACCATGGAATTGGGGATATCGCCGATTATTACCTCTGGTTTAGTGATGCAGCTGTTGACGGGGAGTAAAATTATCGATGTCGATCACTCCTTGAAAGAAGACAGAGCTTTGTTGGACGGCGCGCAAAAACTCCTCGGGATTTTAATCACCATTGGTGAAGCCGTGGCGTACGTTGCCTCGGGTATTTACGGCGACGTCCGCGATATGGGCATGGGTAACGCGTTTTTGATCGTCTTGCAGTTGTTCATGGCTGGTTTGATTGTCATTTGCTTGGACGACTTGTTGCAAAAAGGCTATGGTTTGGGTTCGGGTATTTCGTTGTTCATCGCGACGAACCAGTGCGAATCCATCATCTGGAAGGCGTTCTCCCCGACGACAATTAACAGTGGCAGAGGAACTGAATTCGAAGGCGCGCTCATCGCCTTGTTTCACTTGTTGCTCACGAGAACGGACAAAGTGAGAGCGTTGAAAGAAGCGTTTTACCGTCAAAACTTACCAAACATCACAAACTTGATGTCCACGGTTTTGATTTTTCTCGGCGTGATTTACTTCCAAGGCTTTCGCGTGGACTTACCAGTTCGATCGAAGCGTAACCGAGGGATGGTGTCGAACTACCCGATCAAATTGTTCTACACGTCGAACATGCCAATCATCCTCCAATCTGCTTTGGTCTCAAACATGTACTTCATCTCGCAGTTGTTGTACAAAAGATACGGAGGTAACTTCCTCGTGCAGCTGTTGGGGAGATGGCAGGAGTCTTCCGAAGGTTCTGGTCAGTTGATGCCTGTGGGTGGATTGGTGTATTACATTTCGCCGCCGACGTCTTTGGCAGACATCGCGGCGAACCCGTTACACGCGGTGTTTTACCTCACCTTCATGCTCTCCGCGTGCGCGTTGTTTTCCAAGACGTGGATCGAAGTTTCTGGATCCTCCGCTCGTGACGTTGCTAAGCAGCTGAAGCAGCAGCAAATGTTTATGACGGGTCACCGAGAATCGAGTTTACAAAGAGAGTTGAACAGATACATCCCGACGGCGGCGGCTTTCGGTGGCATGTGCATTGGTATGTTGACGATTATTGCAGATTTCATGGGCGCAATCGGAAGTGGTACGGGTATATTGTTGGCGGTGACCATCATTTACCAATACTTTGAAACGTTTGAGAAGGAAAGAGCGGCGGAAATGGGTGGCTTTGCGTTTTAAAATGAAGAAAAAAAAACACTTACTACACGAAATAATAACACGACAGATCTAATACGAGAGCTTTTGTTTTCTTTTAATATGAAAGTAAAAAGCGAAACTTACAAATAATTTGGCTACACATTGTACGTCCGCGCTCCTCTATTATCACTCTCTTCCCCAATACAAATCTACCTAACTTACATCGTCTTTGATTTCTTGGTGCCGCGCACCTTCTTGAGTCTGTTCTTCTTCTCCTTGATTTGCTTTCTCGATTTTTGCGAAGCTTCCTTCAAACCCGCTCTGACTAATCTGTGTTTCGGCTCAAACTTCTTCATCGCGTCGAGATCGTCGTAAATCAAGCCGAATCCAGTAGATTTACCGCCACCAAACGCCGTTCTGAAGCCAAACAACGAGACTTGCGTGGCGTCAGCGATGTCGTACATCTTGGCTAACTTTTCTCTGAGTTCAGACTGTAGTGTGAGGAAAAGAAAGAGGTGAGAGAAGAAAGGTGAGTTCCTGATCGTCTTCGATGTGTGCAGATTTGGCGCTCCAATTCGTTCGCCGCATCGTACACGTCTACAGCGAAGTTTGCAAAGAAAAGAAGAGAAGCCGACGAGAGAGACAGCAGAGAGAAAGAGCGATGAGACGAGACGCATCCTCACGCATCCCAAACTCTTGCTAGGTCTCCCGAGCTGGAAAAGAAAATCTACGAATTTGTGTGCGTACCTTCGGGACATTCGCGCGTCCTGGGTGAAGAACATCGAGAATCTGTTGTGAAAAAGAATATATTCGTCAGTAAAAGCGCTACATTTCAAAGAAACACTTCGCGTATACTCCTATTCCCGCGCGATTCGACAGCCGGAAAATTTCGAGGGTGATTTTCGCCTTCGCTTTTGCCTAAGCTGAGGCGAAATGCTTCCGAGAAAAAACGGGAAAATCTACGCGACGCGAACACTTACGAATTGTCTGCGCTTCAACAAGCGGTTGGACATGAATTTTCTCGTTCGTAAGGTGCAAGAAGTCGACATCTTGAATCCTCTATGCGTATCTATTGTGGAGATTTTCGAGAGCCGAGCGATGAACGCGCTCGTTTTTTTTTTCTTTTTTTAGTTTTTTTTCGGGCTTTTGTGGGTCTCTCTTTTGCGAGTTCTTTTCCTGGGGGGGGTCTGCAGCCAAAAAAAAGCAGCAGCAGCGGCGGAAAATTTTCTTTACTTTCTTTCCTCTCGTTACGAGTAGTCGCAACACACTAACACAACAACAACAACACAAAAGAGACCAAACACAACGCAAAACGCGCGCGCGTTCAGTGTAGCAGCAAACAATAACAGCACCGGGGTTTGTCCGTCGTTCGTTGAAAAGAAGAAGAAAAAAGAAGGAATACGATGTCGAAAGCGTTCGCAGGTCTCAAAGCGGTGCACGAGTTGCGCTTTCACCTGTGTCAAACGTCCAAACACTCGGAAGGGGCGAGAAATTTCCTCCTAAAATCGTACGAAAAGTTAAAAGCGGCGAGTCCGACGACGCCGGTGTTGATCAGAGAAGCGCACGGGGTGGAGCCGAAATTGTTCGCGAGATACGGTGAGAGAGTTTGATAACTTTTCTGTCTGTTTGTTCGTTCGTTCGTTCGTTTCGTTTTTCCTTCAAAGCGATAAAAGAAGAAGAGAGAAGAAGAAGAGATCGAATGAGGGGGAGAGAAACCTGACCAGACACCGCCTGACTGACACTGACCTCTTCTCTCACCTCTGTGAAATTTGCGCAACGATGAAAAATAGATTTCGGACAGGAAAAGAGCGTCGCTTTAAATGGGATGAGCGAGAAAGAGATCGAGAGCGCGGTCAATTCTTTGTTAAAATAACACTTTAGGTTCTGTAATTCTACACTATTAATTTAGCTACTAATAATAGAGAAAAGCGCCGCGTTCGGAAAGTATTCGCGTTACAAACACAAACAAAACACACACACGCGCCGCTCTCTTTCTCTGTTCTCACATTTATTTTACATCGCGCTCTACAACCTGCTACTTCTTGTTCTTCTTGTTCTTTACTCCTCCTCCGCCACCATCTTTTCCTAACATTAACTCTGTATCCGCTAACTGTTCAAACTCCGCGTTCACTTTGTCTAGTTTCTCTTTCGCTTTTTTCAACTCCTCGTGTAACTCTTTGGAAATTTTCTCGTGCTCCTCCCGTAACTCTTCTATCCGTTTCAATTGCTCTGCCGGCGTACCTTCCGCGTCAGGAAGTTGTTCCGCTAACATGTCGATAACTTTCGAGCACTCGACGAGTTGTTTCGTCATCTCTTCAATCTGTTCTTTCGTAACGCCTTTCTTAACGTTTTGATTCGGAATCTCAATTTGAGGAGGAATGGAATCGCTCAGCGCGTTCGTTTGAGCGAGTCTTTCCGCGGGAAGTGCGTCTCTTTGCAACGTTCCAATGGAATTGAACATGAGCATGGCCATGTGATTGACTTGATCTTGGAGTTGGGTGACCGTGTCTGCCATCTTTATCACTATTCCAGAGAAGAAAAAGAAGAAGGAAGAATTTGATGCGTACGTACGTGTACGTGCGTGCGTGCGTGCGTGTATATGCGGAGTTCTTCTGTATTTCGCGCGCGTAACTCTATAAAATGAACGAGCTACTATCTCTCTACTACGTGTACATCTACCGTGCTTCTTCTTCTCGTCGTCGTCACCATCAGGTGTTCCCGAAGAAGCACTCGCGAAGACTCGGCGGCGGTTCGTCCGCTTCGACCGATAAGCTCCCGTATTCTTCTAAACTATTCAACGCGTTTTTATAGTACCTCCGAAACGTCAAACACTTGTACACGCCTTTCAAACCGGCCAAGTGGATTAAGAAATCTCCGTCCTCGTAAAACGCCAGTTGAGAATTAAAAACACACGAGTTGACGACTTTCGTCCTCGCTCTTACCGTGTTCGCTTTCTCGAACTGTTCGCCGCCAACTTTTTCCCTCCATATGTTCGTCTGGTACAAATAATGAAACGCCCTTTGCTCGAAGTGAAAGAGCATTTGCCACGGCGCCACGCCAACGAGTTGCGATTGGGACCACATTTCGTCCAAGAACCACAAGCTCCAGTCGGTATTTCTAATCATCCACACTCCACAATTCAGACCGTTCTTATCTGCCGCTAATATTTGATCGTACTCGTAATCTACGATGTCTTCTAATCGCACGTCAAAGTTTACTATAATCGTGTCCACGTCCAAGTACAACAAAAAGTCATACTTGGGCAGATACTTTCGCATGGCTAATAACTTACTCCAAGACGCTGGACGACTCGCGTCTATTATTTTTTCGTCGTATATCATGTCGTATCCGTGTCTATCAGCGTACGCTTGCTTATTTGCGACGGAACTCGCGCAAATCGAATGGACGTTCCCGTCGCAAATAACAATTATGCCAACTTTTGGGTGGTTCACTCGTTGGCCTGGCAAATCAGATAAATCGGGATCGTCCAAGTTTGGTAGTATCTTTGGTTTGTCCAATAAATATTCCGGCGCTAACTGATTGGCGTCACACGGTATCGGCCTTTCGATGTACCCTCCTAAATGTCTTCGTCCGTGCACTTTGTACATCCCCGTGGACACGTGCAAAAAACCAGGCAAGAAATTCCACATTCCAATAACCACGAGAAGTAAGAAGAAAAACTGCCTTCTTCTCTGTCTCTTCAGAGAGGAGGATTTCCGTCGCAACCGGTGCCGAGGCGTCAGCAGTTGCGGCATACTCCCCAACGCCCCCAAAAACCAACCCTTTTTCTCTGTCTCTCTGTTTTCCCTGCCGGAGATTTGTTCTACGCGCACATGTACATAATATATCACTCAGAAGACGAGATATAGAGAGTTGAAGTGGAGTCTTTTCCCTCGTCGATTAATTTCAATGCCGTTGAAGGTCGCACGGCAGAGGAAGACGACGACGAAATTTTAAAAAAAGTGTTGGGGGGAGTTTTTAGGTCTCCTGCCTGGGCAAAGTTACGCGATGCGACGCGAAAATCAAAACGAAACCGGGTCTTCTGTGGTCTGTCTTTTCAAAAAAAAAATCGTTACAAATACGAGCGTAAATAATAATATTCTAACCGAAACGCGCGCGCGTATCAACAACAGAAACACGCACACACTCGAGGAGTGAAACGAGAAGAACGCGCTCGATATAAACAAAAATATGGACGAGAATCCGTTCGGCGGCGACGAGGACGATCTCGCACCGATCGCGAACGGCGACAACGAAGAAGAAGAAGAAGAAGGAGTTGAGCGTCGGAGAATAATTGATGGAAACGAAACGAAGGAGAAGGAGACGTCAACTAAAATTCCTTCGACGAAGAAGGCCTCCTTGTGGGGCGACGACGACGACGACGACGACGATAACGTTCAGATAGAAAAAGCGACGTCGATGATGGGTGAGAAGAAGCAGATGTCTGGAACGGTCGAAGGGGGAGAACGTGAAGGAATGAAAAAGAAGAGTTTCTTTGGCGACGAGGACGATGACTCGGCAACGACCAACGTGATGTCTTCGTTTCTTTCGTCGAAAAACGACGGTCCGATGTCACAAATGGCCAGTTATCACGAGCAAACGTCGTATTCATTTCACGGAGGAGGTGGAAGTGATGGTATGCCGTCTCCATTGGCAGCGTTTGAGACCGTCATTCCGGGAAGTAAGACGGCGTTGATGCGAGAAAAAGAGTTGGCAGCCTCGTCCTCGGCGCAAAAGAAGAAGGAGGAAGAGGACACGACTGCTACGAACAATAGCTACAAATCGCCACAAGGAGAATTGAATTTCAAGCAAGGAAACACGAACAGCGACAGAAAGCAAGTGGAAGACGAAATTGTAGAAATCCAATTAGGCGACGACGATGATACCACCCATGCTCAACAACAACAACATGGCGTAGCCGAACAGTTTGATTCGCCGTTCAATAAACCAGTAGCAATGCCAACGCAAAACGCGAGTGAACCACCTCCCCCTTCATACCAAGACTCGGTGATGTATGCCAATCCAGCTATTCAGCCAGGAAATTCCATGATGATGAATTCATCAGGTCCTGCGATGATGCGAGCCGAGCAGACGTTTGAAGCGTCTTCAATGCAACAACAACAGCAACAACAACAGCTGCAGCAGCAACAACAATCGCAGTATTATCAAAATGCGCCTCCACCGCCAACATTACCTCAGCAGGCGTTTAATAGGCACGAATTGAGCGGTGCGCTCTCGCCGTCGTTCCAATTTTATCCTCCTTACGATCCAACTAAAGACGAAACTTTAGTCAGTCTTGGCGATGAGAAGAAAATTGAGCTCGTCGCGTATATCTCCGAGGCAAAAACAGAACCAGAATTTAATCAACAAGGGGGCCCCGGACTTTCGAAAAAAGTTACGCGATACAAAATTAATTTCAAAACGAATTCAGACAAGTTCATGCAAAAAGAAGCGATCGTTTGGCGACGATTTTCGGATTTTGTTCAGCTACACGATCGATTGTTAGAATCGCATCGAGGATATTTCATTCCTCCGAGACCGGAGAAGTCGATAAAAAGACTTGGCGACGAAGCGTTCGTGCAAGCGCGAAAACTCATGTTACAAAACTATCTCGAAAAGTTGATCAAGCATCCATCGCTTCGCGCATCTATGGCGTTAAAAGTGTTCTTGACCCAGCAAGATTTGCAACAATCGCGAGAGTGGCACGCTCTGGCAGTTCCAGCCGCCGCATCTTCAGCGATGATGTCTTCTCCAGCGGGATACCAACATCACGAGCAGCAGCAGCAGCAACAGCAACAGCAACAACAAATAGTTCAACCATCAACCCCAAGTATGCAATTTGCGCCGGATAGTCATATGATGGCCTCTTCACCGATTGGAGGGGTCAATCCTGGTTCTCCAGGAGGCGTACCCAATGGAGGGAGTGCAATTTTTACGCAGCAAAATGTACAGGCTTCGTCGGTCATGACGTCTCCAACCGCGACTTCTCCGGCGACTCCAAACCGGTCCTCTGTCGGTAAATTCTTTCGTGAGCTTCGTCAATCAATGGCAACGTCTTCTGCAGTCGCTGCGGTCGGGGGTGCGTTTGGAATCGAAGCGGCGAAGCCAAAAATCGTCGAAGAAGATTCAAAATTTTTGGTGGACAAGGAGAAATCGACAAAGTTGGAAACTGAATTGTGCAGTCTGAGCTTAAAAACAGAGAAAATACTGCAACGAGAAGAGAAGTTTGCCGATTCATTGGGAGCTTTTGGATTAGAGTGCATGAAGTTCGCCCGAGTTGAAGAAGAAGCTTCGGGAATCTCCGGTCGATATTCTGAGCCGGGCACTCGATTAGCGACTGCCGCTCAGTTTTTCCGCAAAGTCGGCAACGCCTCCGTTCGTGCCTCTCGTATTGCACGCGCTGCTACTGTACAATTAGCTAAAGCGATGGATCCTTTGCACGCGCACTTGAACTTGATGCCTTCGGTACGCAGAGCCACACAGCTCAGAGCGGACACGTTGTTATCGCTGCAGACTTTGCTTGCAGATCAAGAAAGACTAACGAATAGAATTAACAAGCTCGCTCCTGACATCACAAAACATGTGAAAATAGAACAGTTGAAGCGAGAACTCGAAGAAACGAACAGATTAGCAGAGAATGCGAAGAGAGAATACGATTGCATTCGCGCTAGACAAGCGAATGAGTTCGCGAGATCGGAGAAGGAGCGCGTCGAAGAGTTTGAACAAATGCTTCTGGGATTAGCGAGAGTGCAAGTTGCCCAAGCAGAAAGAACGTTGAGCGTATGGCGCAGTTTGGCAGAAGAGCTCGGAGCGTCCCCTGAAGAATGGTCTCAAACAATCTCCGTAGAAGAATCACCTCCTGAAAAAGAGGCTGGCAACACTAGCAAATAGAAGCGCACATTGTAATGATTGCATGATGAGGAAGAGAAGGAAGAAGAATACATCTCTCATGGTGATGAAAATTTTTTCTGAACATGCTTTCATCGCTATTTGGTATCTATTATCTTTCTATGAATCTGCTACATTGCAACCTTGAAGTTCGGCGTCAACAAATTATCGTTATCGGCCATCATTTTCCTAACGCTCAAAACTTTTCCATTGTTCGGTAATGGCGCCTCATTTTCACCCTCACCTGCATCCTTATTTTTTCCTTCCTGCTGGAGTTTGCGTTGTTTCTCTGCAATCTCAGTCGCCAACATTCTCACGCCCCAGTGGTGTAATAACACGCCGAATAACAATTTTACGACGACTAATATAAAAAAACCTAATACACTGACTGCTAACGACTCTGCCGTGCTATATGTTGCCACTTCTTTTGAATCTCGCGATTGATATGGATCCCCGACGCGTAAGGTTTCATACAACGGCGGAACGACTCGCAATAACAAAGCCGCCGGAGCCAGAGGAACAAAACCAACAACTCGGTGAATTTTGTATGACTGCGCTAACTTAACATGCTCACGACAGAACTGTCTGAAGTACCTTCTATACGTCGCCGGTCGTAAGCTATTGAACTTTGCCATGAAAGAATGCTTGACGATATCCACGAAAACTTCGCTTCCCAAGACCAAGACGCAGTCGGTCGCAAATTTTTTAGTCAAACCACCAGAGATGGACCCGGCGGCGATTATTCTTTGCGCAGCGACAAAGAGTAAACACACGGTTAAATGCACGCGTTCGATGATGTCCAACCTCGTCACTCCGAATAGCTTCGCTTCGTCTTGCTTCTTGAAAACGTGGCCTTTCATTTCCGAAAAGTTATTTGAAATTAAAACCAACAACATTGCGTTGGTGTGTGAATTCATCGCTACGGACAAAGTTACCGCATGGAGCAACAAAACAAACGTATGCGAAGCTGTGGCAAACGTCGATAAGATCACGTCCACGAAAAGTTGTAGTCCGCAGATAAAAACGTCCCATCTTCGCGAAAATTTGTTTTGCGCGGTGTCGACAATTTTATCCACCGAGTGCGTCAACGCATCTAAAACGTTGCCATTGAATGAGCAACACAATTTATCAAAGCACTCTAACACAGATGCTGCCATATAAAGTTTTATGACTTCTTGACCTCTGACGTAATGGTACAAAACGGAAACATCCAGCGAATAGCTTAAAAATACAGCCGCGGCGAGCATAGAAAGCCAGAGTAAATCGCACAGTTGCTCTCGCGCGAGAGGATGTTTTGCCCACGACCGTCGGCGCGTCATTGGTGATGGAGGATCTCCATCGCCGTCAACATCTGGCGAAGAAGCGTCTGTCTTCTTTCTAAGCCCGACCGCTGCGGCGTACTTCGCAGGGTTGAAAAAGTGACTTGAAATAAGGGCAAATAAGCCTCGCGATGTCAACACAAACACTCGCACGGGAAGCGAAGTCAAGATGCCTAAAATCGCGTCGCCGCACAACAAACAGCCGTAAAAACACAAGCGTTCCAACTCTCTCGGCAAGTGCCAAAGCAAATCAAACACTCTCTGTCGAGCGTTCGCTAATTCTGCGTTGCTTTTCTCGTCGTTTTCTCTGTTTGATGGTGCCAAGCCTAACTCGGCTAAAACGTATTCCCTCCAAAAGTAGTTTCTAGTCTTTTTCGATTTCTTTTCTTCACCGTTTTCGTTCTCGTTATTCGTACTCGTCGTATCAGTGGGAGCAGCGCTGCTGCCACTCGTACTCGCACCATTATTATTATCATCACGAGGCGGATGTAAAGACCTCGCTATGGTCTGAATATCCGCCGGCAACACCGGCGATGCCGTTTCCGACCCTCTCTCTCTCTGCGTCTCCTCTTCGTCCGTCGTCACGACGTCCAACTCTTCTTGCGAGGTGAATTGTGAATTGCTCTTGCGTCGGTGCAAGAACCAGTCCGAGGAACCTCTGCTCATGCTCGCACTCGTCGTCTGTTTCCGCATTTCGTCGTCGTTATCCTTCTTCTTCTTGTTATTATTATCTCTTTCTTTCTCTCTCAATCAATCAGCTTTGGTGAATTGATGATGTTTCTCACAGAGTTGAGAACAATCAACGCGCCGCGCGCGAAGAAGAAGAAGAAACGTCTGTGACGATTTTCCATCACATCAAAAACGAAAAAAAAAAAACGAAAAACGTGCGGAGGCAGAGAGCCCGGAAAAAAGTGAACCGAGCGCCGAAAGCGTCAGAACAAAAAACGGTGGTTTACCCCGTATTGCGACGAAGGAATCGCGGAAACGCGACCTTAATCTCATGGAGTCGTTTTCTAAGAGTCCTCCAGGGAAGAGCGACAATCTGTCGACCTCCCCGTCCTGGCGGTACGTCGGCGTTTTGGATTCATCTTTTCTTCCCGTTTCTTACGCCTCTTTTCGTTTCTTCGCGAGGCGGAAAAAAAACGGAAAAAAATTCCGTCTTTTAGACGCGCTAGGGGTATCGCGAAGAAACGAAATCATCTGAAAACGCAGAATTAGAAAGTACATACACTAACGAACGTTTCCTCTTCGGTCTTTTGTGCGCACCAATACATAAACAGGGACTACGAGACCTCTTTTTCGCAGTTATTGAGTGATGAGATTCTTAAATCCGAACCGCGCGGAGATGTGCCGCAACGGAGTGCATCTGCGATAGATTTGGTACGTTCCATTTCGCAATGTCGTACTCATGATTGTTTTTTTTTCGAAAACGGGTTTTGATTCGGATTTCAATCTTCGGAGGTGGCTAAACGCTCTCGATTTCCGTGAGCCGCCACCATAAGAAATTTCGGTTTTTTGCGTTCTGTAGAGGAAAGTTGTGGTCTCAAGTGCGACCGCCCGAGAAGAAAGAACTCTTCTCTCTTTTCAATCTGTCTCAGCAAGTCAGAGTCGTGCACGCGAATCAGGACCGTCTCTCTCTTCCTCTCTTTCTGAGTCATAAGCATTTATACTTACAAGCTGAATATTACTATTTATAACTGAAACAGGCGTATACAAGCACTGCGAATGTTGGGTCCTCGGGTTTGAACAAGACGGGTTTGAACGAGACGGGCGGTTTCGGCGACTCATTTTACTTGAATCAACACGCCGGGAGTTTTGCAAATACGAACGATGCCGCTTCGTTGACGTCAAATGGCAGCAACGCAAATAGCCTGTTAGAACCAAGTGGATCGAGTGGAAAGACGGCAGCTCAAAGTTACGGAGCAGCTTTTACTAACGATACTCTCGGCACGGATGTTCATCGAGGGTTGAATCCAACGAGCTCGGACGGTTTAGCCTCTGCGTTTGGTAACATCGATTTGGCTGGAGTTGCGAATAGTTTAACGCGACCATCAACTGCGCCGTTACCGCCGCATAGTTCTAGAAATGGATTGAATTCTTTACATCATTCATCTCGGCTTGGTGATCAATCGACGAATTCTGCCGGAGTTGCGGCGGTCTCTTCTGGAATGGGCATGTCTGGAGACCTTTCAGGGTTACAAGCACAACAGGCACTTTTACAGCAGCAAGCCCAACTTAATCAGTACACCATGCAGCAAATGCAATACAATACAAACACTGGCGGAGCACAACACCTTCAACAGCAAGGGCTCGGCGGTGCTGCTGGTAGTTTACCAGGGTTTGATACCTCTGCAGTGAATCAAGTTGCAGCGAACGGAGGTACTGTGGCGGAAGTGTATCAAGCGGCTTATGCTGCTGCCTTGTATGCTCAGCAGCAACAACTCCAGCACTTGGTGCGTATGCAAGGTGGCGCTGGTATGCTTAATCCGCAAAACATGGGTTTTCCCGGCGGAAATGTGAACGCAGCTGCTGCTGCCGCTGCCGCTGCCTCAGGAATTAACGGCGTCGGAGGTGCGTATGGAGATTTGACGAACAGTGCAAATGCCGCTGCGGCTGGAATGCTGGCCTCTCAACTCAACGGTAATCCACACTTGGGTTTTACGAACATCGTCAACGGTATGAACCCGCTCATGCATCAACAACAAAACATGGGTGGTAATCTTGGACGAAACGGTCAAAGAAACGATGGAGGTGGAAATAGGAGAGGTTCCAGAGGTGGACGAAACAACGGAAGAAACGGCAACTCTGCATGGGGCAACGATGCAGGTGGTGGTGGTCCACGCGGCAATCCATTATCAAACAGTTCAGAGCTCGCTACTTTGAACTCTGCCGTGCCTGGTGCGAACGGATCACCAACGGCGGAAGAACTCGCGGAGATGGATTCGAGATTTGGGTCCATCGAAGAGTGCGTGGGTCAAATTTCGATCTTGGCCAGAGACCAATACGGTTGTCGTTTCCTCCAACGCAAGTTTGACGAGGATGGTTCCACCGCTATCGACGCGTGCTTCGACGAAATTATCGAGGAAGCAGTTGATTTGATGATGGATCCCTTCGGAAATTATCTCTTGCAGAAACTGTTGGAGTGTTGCTCAGATAAACAAAGAGCTGATGTCGTGCGCGCTGTATCGGTGGTGAATGAGAACGCGAATACGGGCTTACCTGAGTTGGTCTCCATCGCTTTGAACGCTCACGGAACGAGAGCGGTGCAAAAACTCATCGAAACGTTGAGTTCAGACGAAGAGATTGAGCTCACCACGAAAGCTTTACGTCCTGGTGTCGTCACCTTAATCAAGGATTTGAACGGGAACCATGTCGTCCAGCGCTGCTTGCAGCGATTGTCGGCTGAAGACAATCAGTTCATCTATGACGCCGCGAAGAAGCATTCGGTCGAAATTGCTACTCACCGTCACGGCTGTTGTGTGTTGCAGCGATGCATTGATCACGCAACTGAGGAACAAAAACGACCGCTCGTTCAAGAAATTGCGGACCAAGCGTTGACTTTATCGCGGGATCCTTTTGGAAACTACGTGGTGCAATACATTTTAGACCTCGGTTTGTCTTGGGCAAACGCTGAGGTCATGATGCGATTAGTAGGGAATTACGCGGAGTTATCCATGCAAAAGTTCTCTTCAAACGTCGTTGAAAAGTGTTTGAAACTCGCGGACCAGCAATTGGAAGAGCACAGAAACGTCGTTGTTCGTGAAATCATGTCGAGCCCATTGTTGGACAGACTTTTGATGGATCCCTACGGCAACTACGTCGTTCAAAGCACACTCATGGTGACGAAAGGACCATTACACGCGGATTTAGTGGAGAGAATTCGACCTCACTTACCGCTCATTAAGAATTCGCCCTTCGGGAAGCGAATTTTAAGACTTCTTCTCGAGAAGGCGCACAACAAGTAAAAATTGTTCGACGCGCTTTCTCGAAGAACGAAGAAAATTGTTCAAACAGAAATTATAATACATTTGTAAATAATGTAGAAGGTTTTGCTTGTTTTATGTCATATAAAAAACAAGCCAATTGTACGAAAAACATTTGGAGGGTGTTTAGCGGAAAAGAGAGAAATAGATTATGTGGATTAAAATTAGAGGTGGGTAATGTTTAGTCTAGGGCGAATCGGACGCGAGACAGCGCGAAAGATGAGCCGGAGAGAAAGAGAAATAGCAAGAGGGTGAAAGGTAACGTTCGAAGTAGAGTTCGAGAAAGCGTTATCTTTGCTGTATACAGAAAGAAAATTAACAAAATTGTGTTTGTATTAATCAATTGTAAAGCACCGCAACTATTATCAAAAGTTAACATCTGACAGAAAAACATACCGATATCTCGCCCTCTTACGCACACAAGATCAACATTTTTTCAAGGCGTCCAAGACTTCCAAGAAATCTTGTGGAGGTTCCTTAGAGAAATCTAAACTCTCGCCAGTTCTCGGATGAGTAAAGCCTATCGTTCGCGCGTGCAGCATAGGTCTCACGCTTCGTTTCCCGACTGCCTCTGCGTTTGCTTTCTTTATTCCAGGATTGTTCAACAGCTGTTTCTTCACGCGTTCCTTGTTCCCGTCGTACGTTTCGTCTCCAAGGATACCACAGCCGAGGAATTTAGAGTGAACGCGTATTTGATGCGTTCTCCCAGTATCTAACTTCCATTCTAAAAGACTTGCGCTAGTCGCAGTATCAGCTGAAGTAGGAAATGTCTCTAACGTTCTATAATTTGATCTCGCGAAACGCCCTGCTCTAAGACTCGAAGCGATGCTCATTCGAAGCCTATTTCTTGGATCACGACCGATTGGCTGTTCTACAACTCCTATGGATGGATTCGGATAACCTAGAACTAACGCAACGTACAGTCTTCGGACTGATCTCGCAGCAAACTGATCGCAGAGATGTTCATGCGCCGCGCTATTTTTCGCGCAAACGAGAAGTCCCGAAGTCCCTTTGTCCAATCGGTGAACAATGCCAGGACGAACAGTTGTATCCTCTTCTCCTGGTCCTAAGTACGGCATAATTTCATCATCGTCGCCATCGTCTTCGTTGTCATCATCCTCTTCGTCTTCGGCAAAATCTAAGCTCCTTGGAATCTTCCTTCCTTCTTGGACGACCAACGCTGGGCATCCGCAGTGATATAACAAGGCGTTCACGAGCGTCCCGCTAGAATGCCCGGGCGCTGGATGCACCACCATCCCTGCCGGCTTATTTACGACAATAACGTCCTCGTCTTCGTAAATTACGTCTAATTTTATATCCTCCGGTTCAGCCGTTAGCGATTTCGCCTGTTCAATCGTTAATCGAATAACGTCTCCTCTCTGCACTTTGTACGTTTTCTTCATCGTCCTCGTCCCGTTTACGAAGACGTTCCCGTTGGCGATGGATCTCGCCACCGCGCCCCGTGTTATCTTCTCCTCTCGTAAATTTTCCGCGATGAACGCGTCCAATCGAGACGGTTTGACGCTCGCGCTGCCAGAAGCCGAAGCCGCGGCGATAATCTCTCGAACGTGAGCATTTTCTTCCTCGCCACCACCGACTCCGACAGAATCGAGTTCGTTAGACGACGACGAAGGAGGAGAAAGTGGAAGACTACTACTACTACTACTACTACTCGAGGAATAAAATAAACTCCTTCTCCGACTGACGACTGAAGAAGACGAAGAAGAGCACGAAGAAGAAGAAGCCAACGACGCGCAGCTTCGGTGCGCGTGCGCGTAGGTGTGATAATACGAACAGCACCGTTTCGCGCCGAGCAACATTTTTTTTTGTGATTTGTGGTGTACTTAGATGATGCTTCTGCGTGGAAAAAGATGGAGAGAGCAGAGACAGAACCAGACAAAAACAACGGCAGCAGCAAAAGTTTGGGTCGTTGCGACGAACACGAATAGCGCGAAAAGGAAGAAGAAGAAGATAAAAAAGAAATGGGCGCGTGTTGTTCGAAACCAACGGTACAGGACTCGCCGGAAGTCATCGCGGAACGGAGAGAGCAGATGTTAAAAGCTGCCGAAAAGAGACAAAAAGAAAGCGAAGAGAGAGGCGTGAAAACGCAAAAGATGAAGAACAAGTTGAAAACGAACGCTTCTATTTCTGCCGCGTCGACGACGAGAGGAGGAGTGGGGTTGAACGAAGGCGAGAAGAGAAGAGCGGAGGGTGTGGTGGCCGATTGGAACTCTTGAAATGCGATCGATCGATGATGATGCTCGTGATATGATTCTTTTTATGTAAATTACACAACAACTCTTTAGCACAGCAGTTAAAAGCTACTTTTACTTGTTCTTTGCGGCGCGCCCGCGCGCGCGCGCGTTTCATGCTTGAAACTTCAAATCCATCCCGCGCGGTATTATTCTTTTGTTTTCACCGTCAACCCAACTTTCTCGAACTCTTTCTTCAAGCTCCCGTCTTGGTGCATGGTCATCAGAATATCGCTCCCTCCCAAAAACTCTCCGCCGACGAACACTTGAGGAATAGTCGGCCAGTTGGAAAAAGATTTGATTCCGTTTCGCAAAGCGTCCGAGGCTAACACGTTTCTCGACGCGTACGGAATCCCATAGTGGTCTAAAATGCGGCACGCAACGTTCGAAAATCCACACTGCGGCGCGTTCGGACTTCCTTTCATGTAAATCACCACCGTTTCTTTCTTCACGTCCGAGGCGATTTCGTCGTGGACGTTCGACGCGTCCACGTGGGACTTGGCGGCAAAATCGTCGTGCGATTCCGAACCAAAAAGTTTTCGCTGTTGTTGTTGTTGTTGTTGCTTGTATAAACAAGAATAACTCGTCGACGCGACGACGGCGGCTGCGTTCGTCGCGTTGTCGTTGTTGCGAAGGAGCAGGTGTCGAGAGACCGCGCGTCTGCTCGTGGCGAGAAGTTGAGACATATTTATGTTTCTTGAGTGAGTGTTTTTTGTTGTTTTTTAATGACGTCTTTCGGTGTTTTTCTCTCTCTACGTAGGACTCTTCTCGCGCGCGCGAACGCGTCGTCGCCGTATTCGCAATCGAATCAATCAATCGTTTCCATCATCGTCTCTTCTCTCTCGAGGAATTCAATTCGAAATCTAGCCAACGACTCTTGAACTTTCTCTCTCGCTCTGTTCGACCACATCTCGTCTTCTTCGTCTCGTTGTTTTTCTTCTTCTCGTTGTTTTTCTTCTGCCGCTTCTTCGTCTTCTTCTTCTTCTCGGAACAACAACGACGACAGTTTCGGCGTATTTTTCTCTTCTTCTTTTCGCTTCTCTCTCGCGAGCGCAAACTTCCGATCGTCCCTTTTCAACCACGCATACAACTCCACCTCTCTCGTTTTCTCCTCTCTTCTCCTCTTTTCCATCTTCATCTCCATCTCGCTCAGGCTCTGTTTCTTCTCGGCGACGCGCACCTCCGTCTCTCTCGCCTCTCGTTCTTTCTCCTCGCAGACGCGTTCGAGAGTGAAAAGTATCGAACGCAAACGGTCGTTTGCAGTTTTCTGTCTCTCGAGTTTCTCTTCCGCGCGTTCGCACGAGTGCGAGAGCGACTCCGCCGCGGAGAGGAGGTTTTGGATCAGCAGCGCTTCGTCGTTCATTTTTTATTCACGTGCGATAAAGAAAAGCGCGAGCGCGTAGTATTTTTGACGACAAAACACATCTCTCTTCTCTCTCTCTTCTCTCTTTGCTCTCGAATTGGAAAAAAGTTTACTCCTCAGAACAACAACAACAACAAACGTCAAAAAACGATATGGGCGGCGAAGACGACGGTCGGAAGACGAACGAAAAGTGTAACGATGGAAGAGAGGGAGGATCATCGAAGAAGAAGGACGACGATCGATCCTCCTCTCGATATCACGACGAGTGGCAAAAGTTCACCGACGAGGAGGTGCACAAAATACAACTCGAAGAGGAAACTTTGAAGAAAGAGATGGAAAAACTGACCGTGGCGAACGCGATGGAAGAGAAGACGAAAAGAATTCAAAACGAGAAAAAAGAGATGCTGAGAGAGGCGAAAAAGAGGTGGGAGGAATCCGAGGGCGAGGAAATGTCCAGACGAGTCGTGATTGAGAAAGAGACGGAGGTGACGAGAGCGATTAGCGAGGAGGAGTTGGAACAAAACTCTAAATCGTTGCACTTTCGCGAGGTTACGAAATGTTCGTACGAGATAAAAAAGTGCGCGAAACCGACCAAGTTATTCATCGAGAGCGCAAAAGATACGACGATTTCGTGCGCTGGGGTCGTGAAGACGTCGACGATGGAGATTTGGAACTGTAGCAATTGCGAGATTACGTTCGAAAGCGGCGCCGCGTCTACAAAGACGACGCAAATAGACGAGTGTGAAAACGTTACGTTGTTGTTTCCATCGAGAAATACGATTGGGTCGATATATCACGCAACCACGAGTGGATTATCGTTGGTATTTACCGACGAGAGCATGCTGGATGGGAGGAATATTCACCTCGTGGAAGTGGATGAGAAAGAAGAAAACAACGTTGACGACGGTAGTCGCGGCGGCGGCGGCGGCGGAGAGGGAGGTAGCAACAATAATAGCAGAGTCAGGCAGCATGTCACGAGATTTGTGAATGGCGAAATTCTAACGGAACGCGTCATTCGAGGTAAAGACGAGTTTCCGACGACGGCGAGAGAACTCAACGCGAATTCAGTGGAAGAAGCCGAAGCGAAAGCGAAAGAAGAGAGACGCGCGGCAAATAAGGCGAAAGGTAACGAAGCGTTCAAAACCGGCGATTATGGCTCTGCAATCGCGCACTACGAGCTTTCGCTGCAAGATACGGAGTTAGACTCGGATAAATCAATCGTTCACTCGAACAGAGCGGCGTGTTTCTTGAAGCTCGGAAGATTAGAGGAGGGTTTGAAAGAGGCTGAACGAAGCGTAGCGCTAGATGAAAAGAACATCAAGGGTAATTTTAGAGTAGGATTGGCTTTACACGCGCTCAAACGGTACGGAGAAGCCGTGAAAGCTTTGGAAAAAGCTCAGTCGTTGGAGAAGAAGCAAAACAAGGACATAGAAAACGCAATCAGAATGGCTGAATACATGGGAAGAAAGCAGCAACAGGCGGCGTAAAGATTTTTAGTTTCCTAGTTATTAGAGGACAATTCGCGTTTCGAAGAAAATTTAATATCACGCGGTAGATACGCATCAAAACATGCTCAAACACAGAAAAAAGCTACAAAAATGTCGTACAAATGCTAACAGCGATCGATTCAATGGCTATTTGGACCTAATTACCGCGTTTTGGAAAAAAGACAAAATTAATGTCGCGATTTGATTTTCTCTCTCTCCTCTTACATTTCGTCTCTGAGAGCCCACTCGCTGGTACTCGCTACGTTTCGATCTTTCAAACTCAGCGCCCACATGATGGCTGAAAACGCGTTACATTTCGTCGCGTCCGCTTGGTACGCGAACACACACCTCACTTGCTCTCCTCTTCTAACTATTTTTTCAATCTCCTCGTCCGGAATGCTCTTTAAATACGTCAACAACGACTCGTCGATTCTGGCCTCGGGCCATTTGATGGAAATCAACGACCAATCTAAAAACTCTTGAAACGGCAATCGCACCGAATCTGAGATAATAACCGGCACGCAACCGGCGAAAAATGTTTCGTACGTTCTCAATGTCCACGGTGATAAGCCTCTGGGAACGATACAAAACTTGCTATCTCCTAAAATCTCCGCGTATTTAGGCGTCCTACCTGAAATCGCGAGCAAATCTTCCGGATACTTTTTGGACAATTTCAGCAACCGTTCTCTTGGGTGTGCTTTCACGTGTTTCTCGTCCCCTTTCAGCGCTTGACCATCCGGTACGGTCCCCGCAAACGACGCTAATTTTGTTCTCTTACTCGTTCTCTTATTTGTTTCTAAATACGAATCTTTCCTACCATCCATAAATCCCGGCAACACGACATCCTTCCAAGGATCAAAATACGGCGCTAACGTTCTATACGGGTCGGTATAAAACCCTTCCGGAGTTAAAAATATCGAGTTTGGTATTTTACACCGCCAATTCTTATACAAAGTCGGCCCTCTTCCGCTCGGCCAGACGAACACGTGATCTCTCCCCCCTGATTTCTTAATATATGGCAACTTGTCGATGACGCCGTTCAATCTCTTCGCTAACTCGTCGTCCGTCAATCCAGCCCCGTTCGGTGGTGCGTCTAACATGCACTTTGGCCACCCAGGAAGGAAGAAAAAATCCGCATCCGATGGGTTCTCCGTCCTCAACTCCTTCGATTTCAATAAGAACTCCGCGATGTGCACTTGACTCCCGTACATCTTCATCCCGCACACGCCAGACTTGTACGCTTGCGTCTCCTTTCCCGGAAACAAAAGTTTCTTCACGTCCGCGTCGTTATACACGTATATTTTAATCGGCGGAGAGACGTCGTCTTTGATCGATTCTTCCGCTCGAGATGGACTGGCGGTGAAGACCTCTCGCCAAGTGCCAAAAGGTATCGAGGATATCCCAAACTGGTTCGACGACGACGACGACGACGACGACGACGACGACGAATCCGACGAGCTCTTCTTCGCCGAAACTAAACCAACGCCCCCTTTTAAAGTTAGTAGTATGCTAGTCACTTTTGCGAGAAGACAAAAGAGACAAATCGCTTTGCGAGACGAAGAAGAGAGTAAAAGAGACGGCGTTCCTTCGCTCGTCTTCCTCCTCTTCCGCCGACGTAGCCGCTGCCGATTCTTCTCCATCATCATCACTCTCTCTCTCTCTGTCTAGTGATTCTTTCTTTCTCTTCTGCGTCTCCAAGTCTTCCCGAGAAGAGAAAACAACAAAATTTACGAAAACCCTAAACATTTTTATCTCTTTGTCTATCCTCAATCAATCAAAAAAACATCGCGAAACACCCACTCATCATCATATCATCACTTGTTTTGCCGCGCGCTACGCTCGAGAAAAGAGAGACAGAGGTGCACGCGGGGCGCGTTCAGAGAGAGAGAGATACAATATACTGTAATCGTGTATTTATTTTGAAACGGAGAAAGAGAGAGAGAGTGTGTGTGAAAGAGAGAGAGAAAGAGAGAGAGATAATAGAAAAAAAATGAGTTCATCTTCGTGTTCTTCGTTCGCGATGACGGGACTGTCTTCGAGACTTTCTCGCGCGAACAACAGCAGAAGACAGGACAAAACGAACAGCAAGAGAAGGAACACGACGACGACGAAGTGCCAAACGTCTCAAACGGCCTCGTTCACGCCAAAAGGGGCAAAAATTTCCGGCGTTGGGAAAGCGTTGCCGAAGAAGTTCATCACCAACGACGACCTCGCCAAGTTGGTGGAAACCAACGACGAGTGGATACGCACGCGCACTGGTATTGGGAAAAGACACGTGATTTCTGGAGACGAAACGCTGACATCTTTAGCCACAGAAGCCTCGCTCGGCGCGTTGAAAATGGCCAACGTGAACCCGGAAGATATCGATTTAATCATCGTCGCGACGAGTTCGCCGGACGACTTGTTTGGGTCGGCGTGTTTGTTACAAAGCGCGATTGGTGCGAAAGGCGCGTTGGCGTACGATTTAACCGCCGCGTGCTCGGGATTTGTCGTTGGATTAGTCAACGGTATGCATTACATCAGAGGAGGTGGGTATAAGAACGTGTTAGTGGTTGGAGCGGACGTTTTGAGCAGATATGTGGATTGGCGAGACAGAGGGACGTGCATTTTGTTCGGCGACGGATGCGGCGCGGTTGTGTTAACCGCCACGGAAGAGGTGAGCGATTGCTCTTTGTTAGGATTTGACATGCACAGCGATGGATCACAGAATCATCACTTGACTGCAAAGGTGTGTGGAGCGAAAGTGGGGAAAGTCTGGGAGTCCGATTCAGAAGCCGGCGAGCGCACGGCGTACGAAAACATCGGCATGAATGGCCAAGACGTGTTCAAATTCGCCGTTAGGGCGGTACCGATGACTATCAAAGAGAGCTTAAAAAACGCGAACATGCAGCCAGAGGAGATCGATCACTTAGTTTTACACCAAGCGAACCAAAGAATCATCGACGCCGCCGCGCAAAGGTTAGGTTTAGGAGACGATAAAGTGGTGTCAAATATCGCAGAGTACGGGAACACGTCCGCAGCATCCGTCCCGTTGGCTTTGTGCGAAGCCGTCGAGAGTGGGAAGGTGAAGAGAGGGGACGTCGTCGCCATGGCTGGTTTCGGTGCCGGTTTGACCTGGGCCAGTTGCTTGTTGAAATGGTAACACTCAATGACGCTTTGAATAATACTAATACTACTAATAAAAGGCAAGATTTTCTTCACAACTCGGAACTTTCTCCACTTTTTTCAAAGTCTGCGTTGCGTCCCTGCTCTCCTCCTTCTACGTGCTTTATAGTATAATGCCACCGAAACCCGGGCAAAACTCCATCGCTTTGACACGAGTCAAAGAGACACACCCTCCGCCGCAATCTAAATCCTCTTCTTATTCCGATTTATTCAGCGAGGATAAGAAGAACAACACCAAATACATTTCCGTTTCGAGTTTAACGAGATGTGACTTGCGGTTGTTTCCAAAATTTTCAGACGAACACGAATACATCTCCCCCGGGCACGCGCACAACGCGACGAGATGCGCGGTGGAAGAACAAACGACGACGGATACCCGGGATTTTTGCACGGCGATTATTGCCAACAGTGGCAGCGTGTTCAAACGGAACGTAAAGTTTGTAAACGAGACGGCAGCTCTGGGGAAAACGAATGCGAGCATTCCTCGAGACGAAGAAGAGGAGGAGGAGGAGGACACCAACGACGACGGAAAGAAACGGAAAAGAACGACGGATGGAAAGAAGAAATATAAACGCGAAACAGAAATGATCGAAGCGTTTGAAGGACAAGAATACGAAATCATGTGCTTAAAAATTAGAGGAGAAACTGGTGAAGAAACGGGGCATCAGCGGGTGGCGACTGCGGACGCGACTGGGAGGCTGACGGTGTGTAAAGTCCCCAAGACGAGAGTAGCAACAGATGATGATGATGGCGATGACAAAGAAGAGGAAAAAGCGGAGGTGTTATACAAAGCCACGCCGAAGATGTTCAGGGAGTACGAGACGTTCGAAACGTTAGGCTCTCCTGGCTGGGCTGGACTCTCGTTTTGTCCTCTCGAAGAAGACAACATTGCCGTGTGCAAATTATGGACTCGCACGATCGATTGGTTCGAGAAAGACCGAGTCGTTCGAACGAATAATTTGTTAGAGTTACCAACATCTATCGCGCACATGGAAATTCCACAGTCAGGTCGCTCGGTTCTGTGTATAGGAGAGAACAACGAAGTGGTCGTGTACGATCACAGAGTCGATAAGAAGAATGGCGAAGTTGGTCGCGTGAAACAAGTGGGAAGCGATAACGTGAAGCACCAAATTCAAGCGTTGGAACCAGCAAAATTTTCGGGGAATTCAGTCTTGTGTTGCTCGGGAAAAGAGAGAACAGTATCCGTGGTCGATCCACGAAAATGGACCGCGAGGTACAGGTGGAAGAATTGCGCAAAATACGAAGTCACTGGATTATACGCGCCTCGCACAATCGAAGGCTTCGTGTGCGTGGCGTCGTTGGATTATGAAATCTTATGCGGTAGTTACGAAAAAGGGAAAATAGGAGGCGGCTTTACGTTTCGAAACGACGCGAGAGTAGTTGGCATTGGAGGAGCGAAATTTGGAGATAAAAGCGACGTCGTGTGCACGTGGACGGACACGGGGAAGCTCACCGCCGCGAAGATTTCCGCATCATCATCATCGTCGAAAGAAGATGAAAAGTAGTTACAGAAGTAGTATTTTCAGGCGTGCCATTGTGCACGCGATATCGACGAAAACAAATAGACTGGAGATGTGTGTATGTCTTCCATTGCAGACTTGTATTAATAAAAAACTAAATTAGCGCTTGCAAAACTCTGAAACAAACCGGTGGAACAATCGCACCTTGTTCGCGTACATCTCCTTCTTCTCTATATCCAACGCGACGTCGAAATCCTTATCTCCGTCGACCACTAAAACCGGTACAAACGGAAACGTCTTCTTCCCGCTCAGCGTAATCTCAACGAATTTAACCATACCCTTCAACTCTTCCGGTACATTCTCTGTTAATTCTTTCGGGGCCGATGCCGTTCGATCGTCCTCCCGAAACCAATTCTCGTGTTTCTCGTGCAACTGCTGCAAATACTCCAATGTCACTCCACTCTCCTCACCTCGACTTCGAAATCCTAATCGTCTTTTGCACGTCTCCGGAGACGCTCGCAAATACACAAACGCGTCTGGTACCAAAGACTCGTCCCCCAACGCGTCAAACCAACAATTGTACAAATGAAACTCCATATTCGTCAGCCATTTCGCATCCATCAACGAGTCCACAAAGACTTTCCTGTCGCTAAATATGGACCGTTCGCACACTCGAAATCGACTTTTACTGTTCTCATCTTGTGCCTCAAAATCTTTCGACGCGTTGTACTGCAAACATCTCGTGATAAACACGTAGTTCTGAAACGTGTACGCGTACCGTTCGGGTTCCTTGTAGAACGCGTCCAAGACGTTATTCTCGCCTTCGATGCTAGCGCCCGGGATTTTCTGCCAACTCTCCACCGGTTCTGGAACCACAAACGCTTCTTGTTTCAGCGAAGAACTCTCGCCACCGATCACTTCGAAGAGAAACGTGGATTTTCCGGAGGATATGTTCCCTTCCACGCATAAAGTCAAGCCTCTGTTTTTCTGGTTCACGAACGCGTCTTCCGTGCTGGCTACTGGATTGATGTTGTTGTTGTTAGTATTATTATTCGTGCTGCTGCTGCTGCTGCTGCTGCTGCTGCTACTCTGATTGTTATTACTGTTATTGTTGTTCGTTGTTGTACAAGAAGAAATTGCGCGGCTACTTCCGATCCGCGTGTACCTTTGTTTTGCCATCCGTTTCAACTCTTTCGTCGCTCGATGCACGCGCACGTATTCAAATCTGTTCCTCGGCGCCGTTAATAGCGCGGCGACGCAAGGCGAGGCTAAAGAAGACATCGAATTCACCGACGACATCGTCGAAAAAAAGTGCTGTCGATGATGCATCATCACCGCTCTCAAAAAACCCGACGAAGACGAATAATGCTGCTGCCGTAATAACAGAGCACCGGTGGCGGTCAAATTCTGTCGCTGTTGTTGAAGTTGTATGAGTAGGCGAGCGAGGTTTTGGCCGATGTCGCGTCTGCTCATCTCTCGGACGTCCGAGGAGTTATGTGACGACGATTCGATTTCCCGAAAGAAAAAAACGAGAGTTTTTGGCGCCAAAAAAAAAAATAAAAAAGAAATGCGCGAAGAAGAAGAAGAAGAAGAAGAAGAAGAATAGGAGCGCAGCGGCGATAAATAGATCCTCCCCCCGTCATGGCGGCAACGACGACGACAAATAACCCCAGACAGGAACCGAAATGGCCAGCCTGGTCGATTTTACCGGACGACGACGTGTGCTCCATCTGTCTATCGCAACCCGAACAGAGAGGACGCATAGAATCGTGCTCGCACTTGTTCTGTTACCGGTGCATATTCGATTGGAGTCGTGTTGAGACGAAGTGTCCGATGTGTAAGCAGAGGTTTTATTGGATCGAGAGAGAGGTTACGAGGAAGAAGGAGAAGGAGGGAGAGGACACGTGCGATGGTAGCGATAGCAAACGCACGAACAACAACAACGACAACAACAACAACGCTCGGGAGCAGGAAGAGCAGAGAGAGAAACCGATTTACTGTCCTTTGAAGAATCAAGGAAACCAAGGACAGGAGGAGGACGACGACGGGTATTTAGATCCGGCGGAGCACATCATATGCACGATATGCCAATCTGGAGACGACGAGAGGAATTTGCTGCTGTGCGACGGTTGCGACGAAGGGTATCACGTTTCCTGCGTTGGTTTGCAGAGAGTGCCGAGAGGGAGATGGCACTGTCCTTCGTGCGCGAGTTGGGAGCGTGAGAGAGAAGAGAGAGAGGAGAATAGAAGAAGACTTTCTGGTATGACATCGACGACGACGACGACGACGACGACGAGAACGAGAACGGATGGCTCAACTTCGAGAGCAGCGCGAATGGCGAGAGCGCCGAGAGGAGATGGCAGTCCTTCCACTCGATTGGGTATGCTGGAAGCGTTGGTCAACCCTACGAACGAGGACGCGCACAGCGAAATGGCTTTAAGGGAAAACGCGCTTCTAGCATCAGCCGCGAATGAGGATCCAACGCACAGAGAAAACAGATTAGTGAGAGAAAGAAGACAGGCGACCAGAATGCGGAACGGGGAAGTGCGGTTATCGGGTGGAGGTGGCGGATCGAGCACATTTAATCGCGGTGATTCGCACAGAAGACGACAGATTGCCATAGTCCAAGAATTGAGAGAGGCGTGGGAACGACTGATGAAGGAAGAGGAGGAGTTTCCCGACGTTGACGAGGTGGCTCTAATGATAGAAAGTCGTCGTGGCGGAAATCGTAATAACACGAGTAACAGTGATTTAGAGCGCGTGAGAAGTAACGCGAACATTGATGTTGAAACGGCGTGGAAACTCATGGATTCGGCGAGAGCAGAGGAAGAGAAAGAGAAAAGAATGAAGAGAACGAATAGAAAAAAGAAAGTAGCGTTGGGAAGAAGCGCGGAGGAAAATGAACAACAGCCGTCTTCGTCGTTGCAACCAAGGAATGCTTCGTCGACAGATACCGTCAAGCGTCCGAAAATTCGCGTTCGATCGTCGACGGATCACATCTACAACAACAGCAGCAACGACAACAACGTGCTAGGTGTTCAAGGCGTTCCTTCATTTTTGCGCGATACTTTAGGTAATGCGTTTGGCGCTAATAATGCTAAAGACAACGACGACGACGACGACGACAATAACAATGTTAAAAAAGAGGAGGAAGAAGAAGAAGAAGGAGAAAGAGAGAAGCGACTTCCACCGCCTCAAATCATCGATGTCTCTCGCGCAGCCGCAGATGCGGCAAAAGCGTTGCTCATCCAACCGTTCAAGGAGAAAATCTTATCGAAAGACCAGTATAAGAATACGGTCAAAGCGATTGTAAAAAAGTGTGTTGAGGCGGATAAAAACATGCAAAGACTCCGAGCTCGATCAATCACCGACGAAGACATCAAACGAATAGCCAGAATTGACGCAGAAGAAGTAGTATTAGCCGCTGAAAAAAGCAATTTAAAAGTGTGTAATTAAATATCGATTTAAAATTCAACGCGCGCTCGCGTAGCAGGAAAAGGGAATATATTGAGTGTGGCTCCTCAAATCTTTCAAAGGGCACCTCTTGTCTCTTCAGAAATTCGTGCGCGCCTCTGAATGTCACATCGTCGTTAAAAATGGAAGGCGACGACCACGACGAGAACATCAACGAGTCCTCCTCCTCCTCCTCCTCCTCTTCAACGAAACACTCTGAACTCCTGATGAAAGAAATACGTCCGTACATCTCTCGCGCGGATGAGTTTGTAAACGTGGACAAAAAAATTTCCTATTACTGTCGGTTACACGCGGCGAACGTCGGCGTCGCAAAATCCAAAACGTTCTCGAGAAGTCCAGAGTTGACGAATTTGCTCGTCGAACAGTTGGATCGCTTAGAAAAGATGAGAGCGGAGAACGTCGTCGTCGACGATTGCGGCGACGGCGACGGCGGCGGGGACAACAGGGAGTTCAGAGAAAGTTTAGACGTTGAGTTGGATGCCTTGCACGTGGAGAAGTTCGCGTATACGCTGTTCGCGAAAGCGGACGCGCAAGATCGAAAGCATAAGAACAGGACGAAGAAAATCGCGAAATTGTATTACGTGAGCGCGAATGTGTTCGAAGTGTTGCGATCGATGATGATGAATGACGATGATGCAAAAGGGAAAGAAGGAGGAGAAGAAGCAATCGCTGCTGCCGGGATATCTCCGGAGATTGAAGAGAAGCAGAGGTACGCGTTGTGGAGAGCTGGGGAGATTAGCAAGGCGATACGGTTGGGTGCACCGTGCGAGGACCCCCCTGAAACGAGCGGGAAGAGCGAGAGTTTCGAGGAGGAAGTGGTTCTAGACGCAGATGAGGAGAGCGACGGCGACAAAAAGGACGAAAGCGCAGTTGAAGTACCGCCGCCGCCGCTCCCACCGCAGCCAGCCGTGACACTTCAGCCACCGCCACCCCAAGTTCACAAGAAAGGACCGCCCCCTGGCGTCGGTGCGCGAGCCCCTCCTTCGAAGACGACATCGACGACTGCATTCCCGACGAGAGCAGCGACGAAGGAAGATATCAATACGCACCGTCCAGATTACGAGAAAATAGCGTCGGCTCAAACGCTCGCAAAATCAGCCGTATCCGCGCTCGGATTTGAAGACACGAGAACCGCCATTGAGCAGCTTCGCGCTGCACTCGACATCTTGGAGTCTTCTTGAGTATAGTGCATAGTTTAGTACGTGGTAGCTTTTAGAATTGTTAGCATATTTAGATGATAATTTTGCATTACTTAAACACGGCTTGGTCGCCCAACTCTTGTCCCGCCAATCCTTCTACGCTGACTTTCTTGAAAAAGTCTCGCAACGTATCCGTCCCATAACTCGGTGTTTCGTCCGCTTTGTACTCTCCCGTCTCTTGATCCATCACCAACATCGACTCCGCCGCGTAATATCTCCCAATCTTCCCAAACTCCGCGGCATCCGTCATGTTTCCAAAGAATCCGGCGAAGAAATCGAGCACTTTAATAACACCGTCCATGACTTCAATCGGCACCTTGATGAATTTCGGTTCCATCTCGAGGAGTTCAAACAACATCGTACCTTGCTCCAACGCCGACAACGCTTTTCCTGGACCGCCAATCGGCAACACCTTATTCTCCAAACTCACGTCGCGAATGCATTCCGCCATGTATTTCGCCAAATCTCTCTCCGAAATCGGTTTGCACGACGCCAACTGTCCGTCGCCGAACATGACGTAAGGTCCACCTTTTTGCACCGATTCGACTTGGCCGGCTAAAGATTTGAAAAACGCCGTCGGTCTCACGATGGAATACGAAATGTCCCCGCACTTCTCCAACTCCTCCTCAAACTTTAACTTGGCTTTTTGAAACGTCAACAACGGCTTTTGGACGCAAATCGCCGAGAGCAAGACAAACTTCTTCGCGCCGTTCTTTCTCGCCACGTCCAACACGTTCTTCGTCGCTTGGTAATCCACATCCCACGAATCCTTCACGCCGCCAGTTCTGCTCGCCAAGCACGAAACCACCACGTCGTACTTCTCGCCCCCATCTTTAAACGCGTTTTTCTCCACGTCTTCCATGGAGCTGCACACTCCAAATTCTACCTTGGCGTTCGGGAACAATTTTTTCGCGTCCGCCTCGGTATTTTTACCACCAATTCCAGACCTCGGGCGAACATACGCGGTCACGTCGTACCCTTGACTGCACAACTCGTTGGTGACAAATTTACCAATGTACCCAGTCGCACCAACCACGAGGACTTTCACGTCTTTGTTCTCCTTCGGTAACTCGGCCGTGTTCGCGACCGCTTTTATCAACGCTCCCCCCCGATGACGACGATGGTGATGTTGAACACGTCGCGCGTTGGACGACGAAGACGACGCTCGCTGTTGCGGAGAAAACTGTCGAAGACTCGCGCGCGAGAACGATGACGATGATGCGGTCGCTTGCATGATTTACGCGTTACTTTCTTCTCGTGTGGTCGTGTCTTGTGTTCGTGCTCTCGCGCGAAGATAAAGTGAAGAAGAGAGCGTTGAGTTTGGATTGATTATCCTCTTTTTTTTGCTTTTAGATACGCAGGCGGGAGCGTTTGCTGCCGTGAGCTGCTTAAAAGTGCGATGGACGAGCGATCGCGAGAGAACACTCGCGTACGTATTAATAATTTTTTGAGTTTTTGGTGTCTCTCTCTTGGTTTCAATTAACAGTTTTGACACCGCGCGTGCAAAAATTTTTCTTCACGCGCGGCAAAAAGTCGATGTCTCTCTCTCTGTTTCTCTCCGAACACTTTACTCCTCGGCGGGCTCGCTGTGGTGCTCTTTTTCCGCCTTTTTAAACTCTCTGACGTTGCACTTTTTCATCTTGCCCTCGTACTCGTCGACGACGCCGCAGAAGAAGGTTTTGCCGCACTCAACGACCAAGACTGTGGATTGCGGGTCGGTGAGATCCACTTTGTACGTTTCCTCGGGGACGCGAGCTGCAAAGAATTCGATGATTTTCTTAGTCCTTTCCTCGTCGTGTTTTCCCTCGGCTGGACAGTGCTGCTCGAAGCGCACTTCGAAGGTTTTTCGTTTCTCCGGATCCGGTATTCCTTTCTTCGGGAAGTGGAGAGGAAGGACTTCGTCCGCGAGTTTTTCGTAGTCCGAGCTGTCGGCGCAGTTTTCAACAGGAATGATTCGACAAACGTGTTCCAGTTTCGCCCACGTGCCTTCGGCGGCTTCTTCGAGCATGGCTTTCGCCAGAAGCGATGGAGACGCGTCCGTGTCGTCTGGTTTCAAAGCGACGAACAGCGCCGAATCGCACTGATCGATGTACATCGGCACCGCCTCTTTGAACGGCCTCTCGCCTTGGATGCGGTGCGCATTGTATGACATTGAAAAGTACGTGTCGTTGAGCACTTTTGCAGCATCTTTTGCCGCGTAGATAACCTGCGTATGTGTGTGTGTATGTGATCGTGAAACAGTCAGCGAGGGAAGGAAACAACAAACCAAGAAAAAATACGAGAGTGGATGCACCGAGAGATACGAGTCCAAGAGATACGAGTCCAACAAGAGATACAAAACAAAAAAATTTCACTCACGCTCCCGGGCGTCGCCGAAGTGACGAGGAAACCTTTCTTTCCATGGAAAGCACCTTGGGCAACCTCCCAAGCGGCAAACGACGATTGCGTTTTCGCCTCCTCCTCTTCCACTCTCCCGGACGGATACTCCTCGCCTTTCGGAAACTCCGGAGTGACTTTATGTTCCTCCTCCTCCTGCAAAACTTTTGTCGTCAAAGTTTCTTGCTGTTGTTGTTGCTGAGAACTCATGTCGTCTTCTTCTTCTTTAAACTCGGCGCTGGTGATGGTCCGACGCGTTCTCAAAGATCCCTTAAAAATGATGCTTTTGGTGCGCGTAAAACTGTTCTTCTTATTCTTCTCCGCGACGGCACAACAAACACGCGATCCCAACGCGCGTATCATTCACTCTTTTTTTTGAAGATGTGTCTGGCATGTGTGTGGGATTTGTGTTGGTCAAAAAAAGACGTTTCTGGTGTGAGAGATACGAAATTCCACAAACGCAGGAGCGAGCACTCAACTCACATCAAAAAACACTCTTTCTCGTAAAAGCCACGTCATAAATTTGTGTGGGACGAGAGTAATCTTTTTCTCCTTCTCCGCTTGCAAACGGTCAAACAACGGTCGAAGCGACACACGCACACGAAAAGCAACAACAACAGCAGCAGCAGTTAATCATGCGCGCCGCTTTATCTTTAACGTCTGTCGCGTCGACTTCTTCGTCCACGTTCGCGTCGAAAAGAAGAGCGACGAGAAAATCAGTCGTCCGATGCGCCAACGCGCCCGACCTGAGCGATAACAACAAAAAGAATAAGACGAAGAAGGAATACAAACCGCAAAAGCCGAGGCAGAGAAAGGCGAAAACGGGCGCTCCTCCTCCTCCTCCGCCGCCAACCGCGAAGGATTTAGAAATGATGAGCAAATTTGATGACATAGAAGCCGCTGGTGGAGTTAAATACGAAATCTTTGCGAGAGCGAAAGGTCCGAACCAATGGTTTCCAGTCGGCCCGATGGTCGTCAAGGAAGAATGGATGATTGGGAAAGAATTATGGAACGCGGAGGAGCCGTTAAAGAGAGCGGCGTTACAAATGTACCCGAAGTTGGCCGCCGCCCCGGCGTTTGGCAAGTTGGAGTACGGGTTTCGCCGAGCCGATAAGGAGAAGATTAGTGAAGAGGAAATCAGACAAGGCCAAGGTAAGGTGAATCCTTTCGATGATGTCGAGTTGTTGAAGGACAGATCGGAGTACGACGGCGTAGCTCCGGAAAAAACTTTGTTAGAGAAGTTCAACGCGTGGATGAATCCATACACGAATAAGTAAGCTCTATGTTTTAAGCTATTCTACACCTACCTAATTATAATAATACGTGAGAAACAAATCAACTGTTGGAACATACCGTCGCTTTCCCGGTGGCGTGTAACAATCGCCACGCGTACGCCTCTCCTTCCCAATCGTGCCATACCCAACTTGCCATGTTTTTACTTCCCCTACCTCCGTATTGATCTGGACCTTTTGATTTACCTTTCTTGGCGCTAAAACTCGTGATGCCGTACAAGGATAAATGGTCGCACATTCCGGCAAGCAATAAGATCCCGTGGAATCCGGATGTGCCCTGTTTCCAGTCGCTAAACGGACCAAATCCTAACCGCATTAAATCTTTGCGCATGGCGTTCATCACGTTGACTTCTTTCTTGATGTAAGAGTCCGATATTGAACTCACTTTAGCGTTTGGAATGTTCTTCTTACACGCTCGTAAAAGCTGAGCTTGTCGTCCGGGATGCCACAAGATTAAGCTCATACCTTTGGCTTTCCCTCCTTTCTCGGGCATTTTACCTTTCCCGCCTTGGCTTTTCGGACAGCACGCGTGTCGACTGCGCAAATGATTAATCATTCGATAAGTCGTTCTCGTGCCAACGTTTGATGCGAGTTCAGCGGTTAAAGTCATCACGTTGAAACGCATGACGACTTCGTGTTTATCGATAGCCTCTCCGTACGCTTTTGATTTCAACAACGTCCCCGCGTTGCCGACGACTGCGCACGAGTTGTACTTCTTCTTCCCCGAGTTTGGCAGCGCGTGAATGAGAGACGTGGACGGTAACTCCGCCGCTCCTCGCATGGCGTCTGCACCACACTTTGAAATATCTTTTATGCACATTTTCACCGCTCTCAATCCTGGCGATAATTCGTTATCTGGAATCGCGTCAACTCGTACGGCTTTATTCTCGTTTTCGTTTTTGATTTTACCCCAAATTCTTTCGCACCCAAAATACCCTTGGGAGTATTTACCAGAGATTGGAGTGGTACCCGTGCCACCTCGTCTTCTCCCACCTCGCGGTGGTCGAAGCGCGAGAGTGTTCCTTCTTTGTACGCTTTCTACGGGAAAATCATTTTCATCGCCGTGCTCTCCGACAAGTGAAGAAGATGTCGCATTGTTGTAACTCAATTGTAGCATCGCTCTCAGCATCCTCTCGTTTTCCTCCTCGTCGTTGTCGTCATCGCCACTGTTACTATCACTCTCTCCTACCGCTATCAAATCCTCATCGGAAGAAGAAGATTTCAACATCTTTCTCCTTCCCCACCCGCCTCTTTGTTTCTCGCTATTCTTCGCTAAACTCTTCCTGTGCTTCTCCGCTTCGCTCCTCGCCTTCCATCCAAATCCAGACGTTTGCCCTCCGCACCACCTCGCGTTGTGACTGACTTTCACTTTAAACATCGAATCTTCGTTCTCTTCTTCTTCGCCCTCTTCAATTTTTCCATCGCTTTCCTCCTCCTCTCTTCTCTTCTTCCCTCCGGAAACGTACGGTCCTTCCTCCCCCTCCTCCTCGGCATCTTCGTGTTCGGCTAACGATTCCGCAACCTCTTCCTCCGTCATCGGCGCCACGTCGTCGGTTTCGAACAAATCCGAATCCCTCGAATCTCCGTGTATTTTAATCCTCTTGATTGATTTCGTCGGCGCGGTCTGCCCGGTCTGGTCGTAGAATATCGTCGATTTCATCTTTTGGAAGATATCGTCAAAATCGAGAGGCAGCAGGAGCGACGACGAAGAAGAAGACGATGAAGATGAGAAGAACGTTTTCGTCGTTGTCGCTAAAAAGAGCAACGCCATCACCACCACCAACAACAACGATGCGAGCGATGCCGTCGATGTCATCCTCATCATCATCGTCACACTCACCTCTTATTTAGAGAGAGAGAGAGTTGTCCCCCTGAAAGAGACGAGATACTTTTAACGAAGAGTCAAGATTGTGTGGAAACGCTTCTCTGACTCTTCTTCCAAAAATGTCGGCATTTTCAAAGCACACTTTAACGGGGGTCGCGTTTCCGCCATAAAAAGCGTCAAGAAGAAGAAGAAGAAGAGAGAGAGAAAAAGCGAGAGAGACAGACACAGATAGAATATATATATATTTATATCATGGAGAGTGCCACCACAACCACTGCGAATGGCGGCGGCACGCGCTTGCGTTCTGGAAGAGTTTTGGGAAACGCCGGCGGCTTCACTTCTGCGGCCGAAGCGAAAGCGGCGCTGTTATCTGGCGGAGGAGCGTCGTCGTCTTCTCCTCGAGTCACGTTCAGCGCTGAAAACGAACAGCTTTTACTGAGAGGCATCACGGCCGTGTTCGAGCGGTGGGCCGCGCTGACCATGGCGGTCGTCAACGAGTGGGGCGGTTACGAATCCAAGGAGAAAGCGGAGAGTTTGCGACTGGAAACGTTGGATTTTTTGCTGAAAGATTCCAAGAAGGACTCCATCGAAGATTTTCTGTACGATTGCATCTGCGAAGATTTCAACGTTCAGTTGGAAGACGAGTCGCACGAGGAAGTCGGAAAGGTTTTGAGAGCGATGCACGAGGAGTGCGGGAGAGGAGAGTCGAGCTTGGTGGAGAAGATTGAAATGCAAAAGTTACCGAAGGACGCGACGCGGTTTAGAGACGCAATTGCGGAGGCGGATATGAGGAACGAAGGATTTAAGATGGCGGGAGTGGACGAAGAGATGGACGATGGAGACGAGAGCGAAAGTTCGAGCGATGAGGAGATGGACGATGGAGAAGGAGACGCGGAGGAGCTAGCGGCTGGCTTGAAAGGGATGGGGAAGAAGAAAAACGAACCGGATGCCGACGGCTGGACAACCGTTTAGTTTTTTTTAGTTATGTTTGTAGCAGATGTATAGATTTTCTTGTGATAGTTTTCTGTAGATAGATCCTAAATATTATACTGCCTATATTTTGAGTAGATTTAAAGCGGCTCTTCGACGACGGAGATGATTTCTTCCTCTTCTTCTTCGATGGTGACGATTTCTGACTCTTGGTTTCCATAGTCTGCGCCCAAAATCTTCTTGAGCATACCTTGGTACTCGTCGCTCTCGATTTTTCTCTTCTTTTCTTCCACCCATGCTTCCCATTTCTCCTTCGTTTCTTGCTTTGCTTTGTCCAACATCGTTGCTTGTTGGTTTTTGATTCTCTCGTCCTCTTCTTCGAACTTTTTGGAGTATTTTTTCAAATTCTTCTTGATGTCCGCCTCTTGCGCCTTGGAGAGTAAGCTCTTTCCTCTCGGACGCCACAAGAATTGGAAGAATCGTTCTCGCGTCTGCTTGTATAACAAACGTCCGTTAAACGTCCAGACGTGGTAACCGTTTTCCATTTGGTGCACACCAGTCACGGCAGTCGTAACAAATCTTCCAGTTGGGTCCCACTCGACGTCCGTTGCCATGAAGTGTTCGCACGTCGCCATCGTTTCCATCTCATCGACGTTGAAAAACTCAAACTGACCGTTCATAGTTTTCAAACCGGCTAACACGATCATTGACCCGTCCGGGGACCAAAACAAGTGGTTCGCCGTTTTAGACTTCAAAGTCTTCAACAAGTGGACTTTCTTCGCGCCACCTTCGGCTTCAATCATAGAATAGAAACTGACATCGGGTCTCGCACCGTCGCCGTGGATAATGGCGAAGCGGTGACCTTTGGGTTCCCACGCAAAGGCGACAATCTTTTCCGACTTATCTGGCAAAGCGAGGACTTCCATCGGACACATGGGTTCGCGCAAACGAAACAATTCAAAACCACTGTACGTGCTCTTCTTCGATTTCGTGTGATGGTCGACTTTCACCGCGAAATAGTCACCTTGCGATTGCCAGTACATCTTCACGTCACTGACGTTGAACAAGTTCTTCGATCTGACTTCTTCTCGAGAAGGTAATCGCGTCAATGAAATTCTAGCCGGCACATTCCCACTGTTTTGCTCCGGCTGAAACGTCGCTAAAATTGGCTCTCCAGGGGACCAGCAAAATTCGGAGACGCCAGGGAGCTTCACCGATTTTTTATCCAAGAGCGTCATCTCCGGCGCTTTGTACACCTGAACGGCATCTTTCGCCAAGCGAGCGAAAAACGCAGGCATCCCTTTCTTCTCCTCTTCTTCTTTGTTATCAGTATTTGCGCTACTAGAGGTTACCACGTCTTCCGATTCTATGCCGTTCCATTTGAAAATAGGCCACACGAATCCTCTTTGGTTAGCGCTTGCCAAGAAATCTTTTTGCGCACCAGAGAACTGTCTCAACTTTTGTCCGGTGGCAATGTCAAAAAAGTTCACCACTACCGATGCCGGGTTCCCGTGCGACGGCTCGTGCGCCGAGCCTGAACACAAGTACCTCTCGCACGGAGAAAATTCGATGAACTGCACGCCCGAGTGCGAAAACTTGGCCAATCTCCCAAAACTTGACCCTCCCCACAAAGCCACACCTTGTCTGTGCACCGTCGCCAAATACGTCCCTCTCGGGGACCACTGCACGTAACTCTCCGTCCAAAACGATCTCTTGTACTCTTCTACTGCCGTGCTTTTTTGCGCGTCGTTCCAAAAAATCTCCGTCTCGTCCCCGAAACGGCAGACAAACTGATCTCTCCCTCTCTCGTCCATCATCCAAGCCTGCGTGTTTTCTCGCTGCACGTACGGTTTCGGCTCTGGCGCGACGTACTCGTCCGGAATCTTCGCATACTTTTCAAAATCGTCAAACTTGCTCACTTTAAATACGTGCGCTTTATCCAACTTGTACCCGTCGGTTTGCTCCACAGCCGCGTCCGCTTCCGCTTTCGAAGAAAACTCGATAAAGGCGTACCCGCACGACATCTTTGTCGAAGGGTCCATCGGCATGTGCAAACCACCGTCTCTGATTTGCCCAATCTGGCCGAAAATCTTCGTCAAAACGTTCGTCAATTTCACGAATTTCGCCTCCGGCACTTCCGGGAGGTTATCGACGATGATGGCTGTGCTCACGCTCTCATCTTTGGCTGCATCTTTCCCTGCGCCAGCTTGTTGCATTAAATCCTCATCGTCGGACGGGATGCCGTAATTATCCTCCGAGGGAGGTAAATCTATGGAATCTATGTCTACTTTATCCCACTCGACGTACCCATTCTGTGCGTTTATTGAACAATTGAAAGAGAGAAAGAGAGAGTGAGAAAAGAGCGCGTAAGATTTTCTCCAGCCGACAAAGACACACGGAGGAAAGAGAAAATGTGGTTTCGAAACGCCCCCACTCATCGATGAAGATACGCGCAAAGTTACGCGCATAAACGAGATCAAATCGAAACAAGCGAAAAGAAACGTACCGGTCCGCGAGGGAAAGATGCCGGGATCTCCAGTTGTACCATTTTTGATGCTACCTTTATAGCGGAGAAAGTATGTGAAGACAGCCCGTTTTTCGATCGGGAAGGGCTTTTGCGAATATAGTTTAGGGTTTCTAGGTTGTTCAAGACCCAAGCGCAGGAAAAACTACAAAACACATTTATTATTATTATTACACGCCGCCGCTTTGCTACTATTATTGGCACTATCTAAAATCACACTCGAATGACGAAATTCTCCTCGACTCTTCTCTCCAACGATCGAACGATGTACGTTTCAAACGCGTCTCGACTGTTGCCGGTTTCTTCCATGGGTAAGTGCGCGGAGTTTTCGAGCGCGCGGAACGACGTTTGGAAAACCGGAAGAGAACTGTCCGTCTCGATGCTAGTGCTATTATAACTATCGTTGTTGTCATTATTATCACTCAGCGACCGCTGCTGCCTGGACGATGAGATCCTTTTCAGAGTATCGTGCAAGTCTCTCGCTTTGTTGATTGGGGTCGTTTCGTCTTTCTCTCCACAGCAAATATCAACGAAGTTTACATTCAGAGACTCTTCGCACTCGAGGACGAGAGCCGCGTCGTCGCCGAAACCGCCGCCGCCATTGATCGAAGCGCGAAATTGTTGTAGTAAAGCCTTGTCCCAATTTTCGGCCGCTAATGGACGCGTATACGCTTCTCGTGCTTGAGTGGATAAAGAAGCGTACGAGCCTTCACCCGTCTGGACTTGATTCGCGTTTCTCCGCGTAAACGAACGCACCAAATTCAATCCGTAATCGTCGTTGTTAATCAACGTTCGAAACCAAAATAGTTTTGCGAGACGTTCTGGAGACACGCTGTTGCTTTGTTTCGACCAAGGCGAGGGGGTCTCTTTCATCGACGAGGAGGGCAAAGACGGTTTTGGAACAAACACGGCTGGCGAGATGAACATCATTCCGGCCACGTTCAATCGACTTTCCTTCTTCGTCTTCAACTCGTTCATTTTTAACGCCATTTCCATCGCCACGTTCGTGCCCGCAGAATGACCGACCAGAATGACATTCTCAATCTCTAATTTTTCCAAAAACTGTACCATCAACTTCGCCTGCCCGGGCTTGGAATACGCAAACTCGCCGTTTTGCATCGGCCTCGACGTCAACCCGTACGGCGGTCTGTCGATTGCGATGCTTCTCACGCCAACGCTCGCTGCCACCAACGGCATCAATCTTCTGAACGAAAACGTAGACCCGTTCGCGCCGTGCAAAAAAACAATCGCACTTTGCGGCTTTAACAGCGTATTTCTCGGGAAACTTCCCCCCGGCGGTTGTGACTCTTTGTAATGCACCTTCACTTGCTCGATTCTCGCCTCGGCGTCTCGTTCGTTCTCTAGAAACACCTCCAAAAACTTTGAATCCTCGTCCGCTAACTTTTCCACGGGCATGGTATCTCTCAACTCCTCCGGTTTCCCACTTAAAATGGGTTCTCGAATCAACTCATCGAAATCTTTCCGCGCTTTTTTTTCGATGGAAGAGGAGAGGGCGTTGAACAAGTCGAAAATTTCCGCGACTTGGTTGTTATTTTGCGCCGCCTGAACCCGCGCGTTCCTGCTTCTTCTTCTTCCGTGGGCAGAGGAGGAGGTCGACGCGATCGGAGAGTGGTGGTGGTGGTGGTGTGCGCGCGATGTGCACCCCCGTTCCATTCTTTATCTCTTAGTAATAACAACGTTACGCGTGTGTGTTGTGAGAGATATTAGATATTTTATGACGTCGTCGTCGAAAAAAAAAACTCTTGCGTGTGTGTGTTTTTCGTGAGAAAACGCACGAGTTTTTACGCCTCTCACTCTCCTCAAAAGCTTTAAAGAACGAGAAGAAGAAAAGAGACCCCGCCGGGAGAAGAATATAAGAACAGGCACGCAGAGAAGAAGAAACAGTTTCTCACATTCGATTGAGAGAGAGAGAGATGTCGTCGTCTTCCGATAAAACAACCGACGACGACGACGGTAGTGGTGGTAACAAATACGCGCGAGAGATGGTGCGATTTCTAAACGACAGTTGGACGCCGTACCACGCGGTGTTGGCCACGGCGAAGACGCTGCTCAAAAATGGCTATCGAGAAATCTCGGAAAAAGACCGATTTTTAGACGCGGAATTGAAACCGATGGGGAAGTATTTTTACACGAGAGGATTATCCTCCGTCGTCGCGTTCGCGGTTGGTGGGGAATACGAGCCCGGGAACGGTTTTGTTATGATTGGCGCGCACACGGATTCACCGTGTCCTAAACTGAAACCGAAAACGAAAGTCGCGCTGAACTCGCAGACGGATTTGATGCAAGTGGCGGTTCAACCGTACGGTGGTGGGTTGTGGCACACGTGGTTTGATCGCGACTTAGGCGTCGCTGGGAGAGTGGTTTTAGCGGACGAAAAGAGCGGGAAGGTGGAGCATAGATTGGTCAAGATTGAGGAACCGATGTTGCGCGTGCCAAACTTGGCGATTCATTTGAATCGGGACATTTACACCGAGGGGTTCAAGGTGAACTTTCAAACGCACATGGCGCCGTTGTTAGGGTTGAAACCGAAAAAAGAAGGAGAGAGTAGTAGTGACGATAAAGGTAATAATAACGGTGGAAATAATAACCATCATCATTCAGAATTTTTGGAGAAACTGGCGAAAGCGTTGAACTGCGATCCGTCCTCGATTCGAGATTTTGACTTACAATTATGCGATGTGCAACCGTCGCAAATTGGCGGTTTGAACGGGGAGTTTGTCTTATCTGGGAGATTGGATAACTTGGCATCGTGTTATTGTAGTTTAGCTGCTTTAGTGGAAGCGACGACGGAGGAGAAATTGAAGAAGGAGAAAGGCATTCGAGCGCTGTTGCACTTTGACCATGAAGAAGTTGGGAGCGCGAGCACGACTGGAGCAGGTGGGTCGTTGACGGATGAATTTGTCGATCGCGTGACGAGCGCTTTTGGGAACGGAGACGCGGACGCGTTAGCGACGGCGAGACGTAAATCATTCTTGGTGAGTGCGGATATGGCACACGCGGTGCATCCGAACTATGCGGATAAACACGAGCCAGGACACAAACCGAAATTTGGCGACGGTGTGGTGATTAAACACAACGCGAATCAGCGGTATTCGACCGATGCAATCACGTCCTTCATGTTTAAAGAAATTGGCGAGAGACGAAAGATTAAATCGCAAGAGTTTGTGGTGCGTTCCGATTTGGGGTGCGGGAGTACCATCGGTCCAATTTTGAGCACGAGAAGCGGCATTCGAACCGTGGACGTCGGTATGCCGCAGCTTTCGATGCACTCAATTCGCGAGATGTGCGGCACGGAGGACACGAGATTATGCGTCGAGCATTTCAGAGCCGTATACGAGGACTTTTTCGAAATGGACGAAAAAATGATCGTAGATGGATCGATTGGACAATTATGCCGTCCGTGCGATCGATTTGAATCTTCACCCTCCGTGGGAGTAACACCCTTGTCCGATGAAATGAAGAGCATGTCTGCCCGAACGTATTCGTCGTAAAAAGAAAATAGATACATTACATTTTGTCATTCATCAACTCAATACATATACATTCATTACTATTATGCAAGCTAGATCAAGCTAGGTACTCCTATTTTCAATTACCTCCCTCATTAACTGATCACGCAACACCCGCCTTCTGGATTACTCCCCCCGCTGCTTCCGGTGTTCTTCTTCAGCGTATCCGCATTCAAACTGAAAGCGATGACAGAAATATCATCCATTGGTTTGCCAGAATAAGCTCGATCGTCCCAACTTAACATGCAAAGTTTCTTCGACCCTTTTTGAACGTCAGTACCCGAAATGAAAGCCGCTTGCTCGTTCGTTCGCGTGTCCCACAAACCGTCGCTAGCGATTATGACCATGGCGAAAGTATCGTAATCAAACGATATGTTTGTTATATCCGGCTGCGGAAGCATAGAACGCGGGGAGTTTCGATCACCAATCGAACGAGACATTCCATACGACGCTCCCGAGGGACTGAATAAACGTAATTCAGAGAGTTTTGAACCAGAGGGATCGTCAGAAACGAATTGACCGATGAAGGAAATGCGTTTATCTGCGACTTTATACGCGTTTGGATTCTTTGCATTCTCGTCTGGGTCCACAGTTTCGCCGTTCGTGGTATTACTCGCGTCTCCTTCACTCTTCACTGCTGCTATTTGGGATAACTTTGAACCTAATATTACGCTTACGCTTGCAGGTATGTTATCCATGAGCGAATGGTCGTCCTTCGACGACGTGGAGTTGTTATCGTCTTCGTTTCCGTGGTGTTCTTCTTGTTCTCCACCTCGAGTCGAAGTAGATCGAGGACTTCGTTGGCTCCTTCTTTCTCCTTGTACGTTCGTTTTTCCACCTCGCAAGCTTCCACCTCGACTCGTCGCTCTCGAACTGCTCGGCGAATGCATGACGTGTTCTAAATCTTGAAACCGTGCGAATGAATTGCTCCCGTGAATCGAATCGTAGTGTCCTATAATTCTTTCCTGTTCCTCCGGCGAGTTTGGTTTGTGATCTTTCGTAGCGAACACGACCTCATTTCGCGCATTCTTCACCATCGCTCGCGAATCTCCCACGTTTACAAACTTTAAAAACACTCTCTTTTCTCCAAACATGACGAAGCACACGCACAAAGTCGTCCCGCTTGTCGTTTTCTTCTTAATCTCCTCATCTAATTTCATGCACGCGCGTTCGATGGCTTCGTCTAAAAACGCCGAAAAGCCCGTCGTACCAGACACCGGGGCATTCGCTTTATCGTCCACGTACTGCTGGTTTTCCACCATGGACCAAAATATATCGTTGGTATACGTTAAGAATTTCTTCGCGCATCTCGCTCCGGCGTCTTTCCCGCAGTGCGAATCAAAGAGCAGGAAACACCCGTCGCAGATGCCTTCAATTTTCGACAAATGGCAATACGCGTAGTCTTCGTTTTTTTTACACGGAATCATCGAGATGGCGTATTCGAGCTTCGAGCCCACTTCCGGCGAGACGTGCTCCGCTTCCGAGAAGTCGCCAGACGCCATCAGGTCTGGCTTCGGAGACATTTCCCCCCTCTTTTTTTAAAAACGCGAAATGTGTGTAATATATATCCGCACTCGCTCCAAACGACGGCGATGACTGTTGTCGTTAAAACGATGAACTTCAGCCCGCGCGCGCGCAAAAGAGAGCTCGCTTTTCCGCCCAGTTTTTTAAAAAAGCACGCGCTCAAAACAACTCGGCTCCGATGTGAACGCGTTTAAATAGTGCGCGTGTATATTTATGCGTGTGTGTGTGTATACACGCACCGCGTGCAAAAGTGAAGAAATAGATATCCTTGTGAATCCGTCAATCCGCAAAACAAAAAGCGACACAACGTTCCCCAAACGGCGTTTGCTGCCAATTAAATTCAATTAAATTTTGCACGCTCGCACTTGGGCCGGGGGGGGTGCCAACTTTTCAAATTTTTACACAACAGAGAGAGAGGGGAAGAGCCGACGCCAAAAAATTCAAAAAAATAAGAAAAAGATTTCGTAGTGTACCATCCTACACTACGACAAAACTACGCGCGCGCGCGCACCGCGTGTGAATTAAATCACACGCACACACACAAATCCTTATTAAATCTCTCTCTCTCTCTCTCTCATCTTCAGCGCATGCGGGTGAACTCCCCACCTCCTCTTCGCGGTGGCGCGAATGCTTTTGTAAACGACAACGTTGGACGCGACGACATTTTCTTGGAAAGAGAGGAAGACGAAGACGAAAAACAGCGAAAAGCGATACAGCGTTTGTGCGATTTGAGCGACCAAATCGACCAGGCTCGAGACGCGAATCAGTTTCAACGGGCGATAGAATTGATGCGAGAGCAAGTGAGATTGTTCAGAGTGCAAGCGACGATGAGTGAGGAAGAGCGAGAAGCGATGGAACCGTTGATTCAGTCCGCTTTGGAGGAGATTGAAGAGATGCGAGGGAAGCTGCAAAGAGAAGAAGCATCGACGAAGAAGAAAGAAGAAAAAGAGGAGGGGAAGGAGGAGAAAAATAATACGACGACAATGACGACGACGACGACGAGTAAAAATACGTTGATTGAGGTTGATAAAAACACGGTTTTGACGAAAGTGATCTCACCCGCGCCGGGAGCGAAACCGGGAGGGGCAGTTGCGCCGTTCGCTGCGACGAGACGCGACAACGGAGGAAGCGCGACGAGAGGAAACGAAAAACAAGGAGAAAACAAAGACAAAGAAGACAAACGGACGATAACAACAACGACGACGACTGCGAAGGTGTTAGAAACGAAAGCGGCGTGGGGGATACCCGTGAGTGATGGAGAAGAGGAGAACGCAGAATACGAAGTTTTTCGCGTGATCGAAGTAGCGAAACAACAAGAGAAGGAAAAGAAATCCTACGGAGAGTTGAAGAAAGAAAAGGAAGCGCGAGAAGAACAGGAAAAGAAAGAAAAGAAAGAGAAAAAGAACCTGATGGAGCAATTACAAGAGGAAGGGAGAAGAACTCGAGAGGCGTCATCGTCGAAACCACCGGTTCAACGAGTGGTAAACTACGGGAAACCACCGCCATCGATACGCGACGAAAAACAACGCTTGGTGACGACGAGAACGATTGATCCGAGAGAAGAAGAAAACAGAGGACGCCGACAGTCGCCGAGAAAAAATCACAGAAAGAACAAACGCGGTGGTACGTCCGGAGCTTCGCGGTACCGCGTCGATGACGACGACGATAACGGGATGACGTACAACAACAATAACACTAGAAAGAAAGGACACAATAAAAGGATATCTGGGGAAGTGTTTCGCGACGACGACGACGACGATGACGAAGACGTCGTGATTTGTGACGACGAACACCACCATGCCAATGGAGCAGCCGGAGCGAAACCGAAAACCGCGCGGTTCATGACGGCAGGCGATAAGTTAGATTTCGAGCGCGCGCAAAAAGGACTCGCTCCAGTCATGCAGCCGTATCGTGAGGCAAAAGAACAAGCGGTGCTAAAAGCGGGCAGCGTTGGCGGTAGAAATTCAATTCCAGGTGCACCAGGCGGATTTATTGGTCCGTTCGGTCATCTCAACGGTGGAAACGCTAACAATAGTAACGGTCAACAGAAGAACAAAGATGATCCAAACGGTGATTCCGGACCGGCGTTTTCAGAGCTCGCGTTGAAACGGTTACAACCGACTGGTAAAGAAGTCATTCCAGATGAAATTTTAAAACTCGAACGCGACATCGTCGAACGCGTCATCGGCGAAGTTCTCGATAAACCAGGCACGGTTTCCTGGGACAGCATCGTTGGTCTCGAACACGCGAAGAATGCCGTGCAAGAGCTCGCAGTTTGGCCGATGACGAATCCGGAACTCTTCACCGGTGCTCGCGCGGTTCCGAAAGGTTTGCTTTTGTTTGGTCCTCCCGGTACCGGGAAAACCATGATCGGTAAAGCTGTTGCCTCGCAGTGCAAAGCGACGTTCTTTTCAATCTCAGCATCGTCGTTAACCTCGAAATGGATTGGCGATGGGGAGAAAATGGTGCGGGCGTTGTTTGCTGTCGCGAGACACTGCGCGCCATCAGTGATATTCGTGGACGAGATTGATTCTTTACTCTCGGCGCGAAAATCAGAAGGCGAACACGAGTCGTCAAGACGAATGAAAACAGAATTTCTCGTCCAAATGGACGGATTAGGAGGCGAAGATCCAACGAAACCGATGCTTCTGATTGGAGCTACGAACAGACCTCAAGAGCTGGACGACGGGGCCAGACGACGTCTGGCAAAACAGCTCTACATTCCGTTACCGTGCGCGGCGGCGAGACGAGATATGATTTTGAAAACGCTGAATCCAGACGGCGAAGGAAAAGTGAAACACGCGCTAACTGAGAAAGACTTGGACGTAATCTGTGAGAAAACCGATGGATATTCTGGATCTGATTTGAAGAACTTAGTGCAAGAAGCTGCTCGAGCGCCTCTGCGGGAGTTGTTTGCAAAGAAAAAAGCTAGAACTGAGAAAGGAGACGGTGGCGGTGATGTCGTTGACTTGACGAAATCAGGCGAAGACGAAGCGCTAGAGTTGCGCGAAATTCGCATAGATGATATTCGTAAAGCGGCGAAACAGGTACGCGCGTCGGTGACTCAGGCTGACATCGAGTTTCACGAAGAATGGAACAAAAAGCACGGCGCCTTGACCGCGGACGAAGTTGAAGACGATGGCGAATGGTAAATAAAGATCATTAAAATAAGAGACGAAACAAAAAAATATATTATTAGACGACGCGGCATTGCTTGCTACTAGATAGTTGACATATACACATATACAAATAACTAAATATATGATGCCTCCTGCTCTCTTGCGTTGCTATATATCTAATCGTAGACCTTGATAAAGTTCAAAACTTTTTGTACGAGTTCTAAGCTACCTAAATCTAAAGGATCCTCGTAATAACTCGGCACTTCGCTATCGCTATCCGCAAACTTGAACGCCATGTAGAAGTCCTTCGCTCTCGCAGTCTTTGGAACGGGGAAATGCGACGCTACGACCCTATTCGCACCAATAAATCTACGCTGGCACTTTTTCTTCCACTCGCGAATTTCTTCTCTGAAGAATTGAAAGACAATCACGTATACGATGGGTGATACCACGAACTTATTCTTCATCGCGTTAAAGCTCTTCGCCGGATTGATTATGTTTTTCGCATCTGGCGCGATAAACAGAGAAAATAAGGTCATGCGCCTCCATCCATTAATCTCGTCGCTAACATCGTTCGCTCTCTCGACATCTCTTCCGCCTTTAAAATTTAATCCTCGTAAAAGCTTGATTGTAAATGACTCTTCGCTTCCTAAATCTCTCAACTCTTCTTTTGGTATGATATCCGGTGGATTCTCACCATCCACGTACACCGCCGCATCGGTTACGAGCAAAGTTTTGGATTTCTTATGGAAAAAAGTCCCTTCAGAGTACCGATATTGGGACCAAAACAGATTGAACGTGCCTAAAAGTTCGTATTCGATTTCGTTCAACCATTCGGGAGGCGGATTTGAGCTGTCCAACAATTCAGTAGCGTTCGAAATCCCCAACAATGGGTTCGGAAGTTGCAAAGGAAAAGAAAATTGACCAGGAACGACGAATACTTTCGCGTTCTTGTGAGCGCGGGCAAACGATGGGAGAAAAATTTTATGCTCGTACATCGTCGTTCCGAGGACCACGCTCGAGACCCGATAGTCTTTTCCAAACGTCTCTTTCATCAAAGCTATGCACTCTTCGGTTGGTGCGATCGGGTCTTTCACCCACAGCGTCCCATCCTTCAATTTTATCACGGTCATCCGCACGTTCGTGGAGACTCCCAAGCCGAATCCAATTCCTTGTTGTTGCGTAAAAGAAAACACGTTGTCGCAAATCTTTTCAACTTTCGTCTCTCGATAGAGCAAAGGAACCAACGGGAACGGGAACCCGAAAAAGTTCAAGAAGAATCGCTCCTTGCTGTTCTCGTTTTCACTCCCCGTCGAGCCGCTTTCCGTGGACATTGCCGCGGTAGTGGTCCTCGCCGTATTCCTCAAAGCGAAACGAGCTTTTTTGCTTTTTCTCGAACGATGAAGACGAGTAATCATCTCGCCGCTCCCGTTTTTGCTCCTCCTCGTCGCCGTCGTTCTCGCGTTCGCGGCGAACGCGACGACTTCGCGCGCTGTTGTCGCCGCTGTTACTCCACTCATCATTGTTTTTTATTCTCGCGTTGTTCTTGTTGTGCTTTTTGATGACGCTGATATATATGTACACGCGGTTTTAAAGAAGAACGCGAGAAGCTTTGCGGGGGGGGAGCTCTTTGCTGCGTCTGACCAAGCGGCCAAAATCATCAATAATAGCCACGTACGAGTACACGTGTGAATAGTAGAGAGAGAGCTTGAACCCATTACACATTAGGCATTTTATAAACCTCGCGGCGCAGAGAGAGGGCGAGAAAAGCGTCTCGCCAAAAAAAAAGTTGAGTTTTCTCTCTCTCCCTGTTTCTCTTCTTTGCATAAACGCGCGAGGAATTAAACCACCCGGATTTATAAACGCGAGAAGTCTTTTTTTCTTCGCACGTAAAAACTCAAACTACACGCAATGCAATCGATCGCGCAACCGTGCAGCGTTCGCGTCGCGGCTTCGGCGCGCGTGAATTCGACGCGAAAAAATGCCGTTACTCGTAAAATGGATATCGCTCGTACGCCCAAGGCGTGCGCCTTTTCGATGCACTCCGCGAGAGAGTCTCGTTCCGTGCAAGGGTCGAATAGTTTCAAGAGAGACATTTTAAAGAGAGAGAGACTCTCGAGGCGTTCGTTGAAGACGAAAGCGACCGGGGCGAGGTACGTTTTCCGAATCGTTGAGAAAATTTTGCTCGTAAAATTATTCTTTTGCCCTCGCCTCCGTATTATCCCCGTTTTAACGAACCGGTCGGTGGGTGGAAAATTTTTTCAATTCGAGGAGTGCTTTTAAGCTCACGACGACGACGATTCGCGCGCGCTGAACCTCCTCGTCGCGCTCGTTTTATTCTGAGTTCTCTTTTTTTGTTTTTGTGACTGACGCGATGCAATATTACTCTCTCGCACGCGCGTTAAAAAAACAGAGCTTCCGCGCTGTCCGAGTTCAAGGAAAAGTTTCCGGCGGCGGAAACCGCTTTTTACTTTGCGGCGTGGTATTTTCTCAACGTCCAGTTCAACATCATCAACAAGACCATCTACAACTACTTTCCGTTCCCGTGGTTTGTGTCTTGCGTGCACTTGGGCGTTGGTTTGCTCATCATGACGTTCTTCTGGACGACGAGGTTGGTCAAGTTTGAAAAGCCTTCCTCGGATTTTTTGAAGGCGTTGACGATCCCGGCGTTTTTGCACGCGTTCGGACACTGCTTGTCGAACGTGTCTTTCGCCACCGTCGCTGTTTCATTCACGCACACCGTTAAAACGTTGGAGCCGGTATTTTCGGCGCTTGGCGTGTATTTAGTCTCCGGCACCGTGTACCCGTTGCCGGTGTACCTTTCTTTGATTCCAGTCATTGGCGGCGTCGCACTCGCCTCGGCGACGGAGTTGTCCTTCACGTGGATTGGTTTCCTCACCGCGATGTCCTCGAACGTTGCTTTCGCGGCGAGAGCGATCTATAGTAAGAAGCTCATGTCTGACATGACTCCACTCAACTTGTACAACTACGTGACGATTGTTGCGTTGCTCTTCTGCATTCCGTTTGCGTTGTTCTTCGAAGGTTCCACCGTGGCGGCTGGCATCTCGAGCGCTATCGCCCTCAAGGGCCAAAAAGATTTCGTCATGGCTTTGTTGTCCGTCGGTTTCTACTACCACATGTACAACCAAGTCGCTTACCAAGCGTTGGGCAAGGTTGAGCCAGTCACGCACGCCGTCGGTAACGTTGGTAAGAGAATCTTTGTGATTGGCTTCTCCATTTTGGCGTTTGGAAACAAGATTTCCACGCAAACCGCCATTGGTTCTGCGATTGCCATCGCTGGCGCGTCCGCGTACGGTATCATCAAGGCTAAATACGCTGAAAAGAAAACGGCGTAAGGTATGATCGATACCGAATATATATATTAAATATATGTATCTTTTTTGATGTTTAGAAGTTGGGTTGAGACATTCTTCCTTCGCAAAGGCTGATGCTTGTACTATGCCCGTGTGATGATAAAGAGAAAGATTGCATAAAAATGTGTTGTTTTAATATTAATATCTGCTATACAAAGCTATACAGAGAAGGCTATGATGAGTAACTAGTGGTTCATGTGCGCTCCTGATCGTCGCTGTTCAAAAGTTCAGTTCTCAGATACGTACGTCTCCGACTCCCCCAGTTCGCTCCGTCGCTTTGCATTCAACTCTATGATATCCTCCCTCTTGAAATCACTGCTCGGAAATTCCTTCTGCCCTTCCTCTATTAGCTCATAAAGCGCTCTCAAACACCACTGCCTGTTGTGTTCTCTATCCCTGTACCTCCTACACACAATTCGAATCTCGTTCGTCTTCTTCAGAAAACGTTTCCCGCAAATGGCCTTGATGTATTCCATCGCCTCCTCGGACAACCCAGTCTCCTTCATCAGAGCGTCCACGTTCACTCTCATACTCACCTTCTTATTCAAACCGTGATCTTGAGTCCCACCCGCCTCTAAAACCAAATTCGTCTCCCACTCCAATATCCTCCGCGTCCCATTTTTCTCCTCTTCCTCGATTTCCGCCCTCTCTTTCGCCCACCTTTCCTTATACTCGTCCGAATTCTTGATTCTCTCGAGCCTATCTAAAACCTCGTTAAAAACTCTCTCGCGCTCTTCCTCTAACCCAATATGTTCTCTCGTGTCGTATAAGTTCGTTCCGTGCAACTCGTGCGACTCGTACGAATCGATTTCAGTCAACATCCCGGCATACGAACCTTTGTCTTTCCTCGTCAGACGCTTGTTCGTTCTCTCAGAATCGCTGGTCGACGACGAGAGTTCTCTTTCTCCGCCGCTCGAAGAGGAAGGTGGGTCGCTCCCACCGTCACCGTCGTTGTTATCATCGTTACTGTTATTCTCGTCTCCCCCGTCGCCGGCAGCTGCCCGTAAACTCGCGCTCGACGTCGCAAACGTTTTCGTCAAAATTCGTCTTCGATCGAACACGTTGTTTGTTTGGTTGGTGCGCGAAGATCGATACCAGTCGATGGTGTTGGTTGTATTGGCCGCTGCCACCGATGAAAACGACGACGACGACGACGACGACGACGACGACGACGCGGTCGTCGCCGAGGCGACTCTCGCGTTTCGCAGTTGCAGTAAGAAGCGTCGCGACATGAGTGTTTCCGCTCTTTTTTTTGTTGATTTTGCGGCGACGATAAAATGAGGTCTCTTTGCCCAATTTTGAAATCTTTCTTTGTTTGTTTGTGGATTGCACTAATACTATCATAAGTATATATATATACACTACATCTACGTCTACATCCTTCTACTGTTGCTATTGTTAGTGAGATTCATTATTCCACCGTTCGTCGTCGCGTCGGCATCGTTCTCTCTGCCGCCTCGTAAACCATCGGTGATGACGTGTTTCAACGCTAAACCTCTTCCCTGGATGCGTTTCCGCGCGGCTTCGTCCTCGACGCCTCGCAAGATTTCGCGAGAGGTGAAAGTACGCAAGAAATCGCGAGCGAGATCGTTGTATTCTTTCTTCTCTCGGAGTTTTGCGAAGAGGATGTCAATTTTTGCCGTTCGTTGGCGGTCTTCGAGTATTGCTCGACAGAAGAGGCGGTTGAAGAGGTTGATTCGACTGTTCATGTTCTCGAATTCGCTCATCTCCAAGATTCGCAAGGCGTTCGTGCCGAGCGCGTTGGCTGCGATGGTGTGCGCAAAGAACTTGGCCAGGTTGGCTACGCGACGAACAGATGAGGTTTCTTCGTTTTCGCCGGATTTAATTTCTTTTAACTGGTCCTGAATGCACAACCGTAACGTCAACCGGTGTCGCTTTTGGCGCTCGACGAGTTTAGAGGTCAAAATTGCGTAGTATGGGTTGAACGCTTTTTCTTGTAAGCAACATTCAAGGATGACGCGGACGATTTCGCGGTCGCCTTGACCGCTGAGTGGAAGTTTGAGTAATCTTTCCAGACAATCTGCGTAATCTTCCGAGGACATGACGACGCAAAATATTGCACGTCTGGTTTCCGTGTTCATGCGCATCTTTTTTGCCAATTGCAAAAGTTGCGTTTCGTTGCCATCGTCGTCATTGTTTGCATTACTGCTTCTTTCAGCGTTGCGTTTCTTGAACCACTCTTCTGTTCCAGCGGCTTCGGGTAACCACCAGTTGCCCGTTTTTTCTAAAGCATCGTCAGTGAGTATGTCGTATGTGAGTGACCGCAAGGCGACGGTAACCTCACCGACGCGATTGGCCGTTTTCACCCACCGCGATAACGCTATTGGAATGCCGTATTGGTCTTTACCCGAAACATCGCTTTCAGATTTCGAAATCTTGTTATTCTTCAAGTCGAGAACGAGCTCTAGCGTCAAACGCGCACGCTTCGATAAGCCACCACCACTGCCTTCGGCTGCTCCATTTTTACTTTTCAACGCACGAGCGGTCTCGCTCAACGCGTCGATGTACGATTTCATACCCACCGGGTCTTCTCCGCGAAGTTTGCCTCCAGAAACTTTCAAGATAGTGAGCGTCAACCCAGAATCCATTTCTGAGAGCGTTTTTGCTAGTGAAATCAAGCATCCATAAACGACTGCACTCGGGAACAAACCAATGTTGTATAGCTTGGCTAAGCACAAGGCTAAGTTCGATGCAGGTCGAGAAGACTCATCTTTCTGTCGTTCGAGTTCGAATCGTTCGCACACATTTGCCGCAAATCGGGCGGCAAACTCGGGTCCAATCTCGCCGCTGCACCCTGCGACTAAGCACGCAATCGCCGCGCAATAACTCTCTGAGGCTTTCGGTCCTTCCGCGAGTGCTTTGTGCACAAGCTCTTCGCTGACACAATCGCCAACGGTTTTCCGCGGGTGTTCTCTCGCCACACCGGAGATTTCAGCCACGATATTTGCAACATTTGCTTCGCCGAGACGATTAAGCAAACCGCGTATGATTCTTCTTTGCGTTTCAAACGAAGGATCGTCGATGTCTCTCACAGTCTTGTTCTTCTTGCTATTGTTGTTATTGTTGTTCCCCGTCGCAGCAGCTGCTTCCGCGGCGGCTTTCATCGCGGCACGCTGCGCTGGAGGCACATATTTCGTAGCCGACGGTTTAAAGTTTGCGTGTGCCGCTTCTAATGCATCTTTTTTCTCTTTTTCTTCCTCGTCTTCTTCGGATGTCGACATCTCTAGATCCTCGTCTTCCTCTTCCTCCTCCTCCTCCTCCCCCGACGAGGACGACGACAACTCTTCCTCCTCGCTCAAATCATCCGAATCCTCCGAGTCCGACGCGTCATCGTCGCTTTCTCTGTCATCATCACCACCATCACCTAACAACTCTAACCCAGGCAATCCTTCCATGAACAAATCTAACCCATCCTCGATTTTCTTCTTCCCCATCTTCTTTTCCAACTGTTTCGCGTTGAACTCGTCTTCTCTGTACGCGTCGAGTAAACTTTGTCGCATGGCAATCTGTCTAGGAGGCTTGTTCTTCTCTTTCTTTTCGTCTGTTTCTTTCTTCGTTTTCGCGCTCTTTTTCATCTTTGCCGATTTGGTGTCGTCGTCTTTCTCCACTCTCGTCGTCGCCGCTTTCGTCTTCTTCTTCTTTTTCTCAACAACCAAATGCTCCTCCTTCTTCTTATTCTTGTTTTTCGCGCTCATCATCTCAAACCGTCGCTTCTTGTTCATCTTCTTTTCGTTTTTCATTTCCTGCCTCTTTTGTTTTCTGGACATTGTCGTTGAAGTTGTGCTCTGTCGCCCTCTTCTGCCGCCTTTATCGTCGTTCCTGAACATTTCTTCTTCTTCTTCGTCGTCGCCGCCGGCGCTTTTACGAAAATCCGCATTCTCAAACCCAGAGACGATGTCCTCTCGCTCTTCCCGAAAAGCCAACTGCTGCTGGATGTATTTCGGCAGCTGCGGGCCTTTGTCTGATTTCTTCTTCTTTTTTCTGCGCCCGGGCATTTTTATCGATGTTGTGCGACTGTAACGCGCCGCGATTTCGTCGTCGTTTGCGTATTCTTTTGCAAGTGTGAAAAATATGAGGCAAAAAAGGAAAAAAGAGAGAGAAAAGTTATCACACAATCGAGGCGATGATGTATTGTATATATATTTATACCTAGTATGTAAACGGAAGATAAAACAACGCTTGATGTGTGCGACCGACGGCGCACATCAGCGTATCTCTCTCTTTCTCTGTGTTTCTCTTTATTTTGCTACCTTTTTTTACGAAACGACCGTTGTCGTGGTTGTGGTTGTCGTGGTTGTTGTCGTGGTGGTGGAACCGCTGCTCGAACGGTGCAGTTTGTTTTCTTTACCGCTCGTCGTTTCACTGCTGCTCATCGCGTGGGACTTCGGAGGCGAGAACGATACCGTCGTTCGACGATCTCGAGATGAGGCGTTTAGTTTTCGAGATTCGTATCGAATTCTTTCTCGCTCGTCGTAAAACTCGAAATCTTTTGCAAGCCCGTTCTCAGTTTGGTACGCCAACATCACCTCGATGCACTGACGCAAGACGGTTGGAGTAACGTGCTGCGCGTCTCGGCTATGCGTGACTTTTTTTGTTTCTAATTTATGTATTTTGCGGTCGTCGACGATGCGCAAGTGTCTTCCAAAGACGTGGAACGGAACGTCTTTTGCGACGAGCCATTCGACATCGAACGAGCAGTTAAATTTACCTTCGCGCTGCCAAAAGGTTTCATTTTTATCAAAGTCAACGTCAGAAGTCATCTCTGCGACGCCAGAGAAGTAGCCGCTCGCGTTCACGGAAAAAAGAAGGAGTATTCTTTGCGGTATCTTCTTTTTACCCTTTCTAGTATTTTTGAGCGGCGAAGACGATAACGCCGTTTCGTTGTTGAAGTTGACGACGGATCTGTTCTCGTTGGCAGCACCACCGTTCATATCCTCACTGCTTTTACTACCGCTGTTACTAATTACTGAGGAACCTCCTTCTCCCTCTCCACCTGAGATTCTCGCGCGCCAACAGTTGCCACCGCGGCTGCCGCCGTTGCGGCTTTCAAAGTAAAGCTGTTGTTGTTGTTGAAAAGCTTCGGATAATTTCGCGTTCCCTCGCGGAGTTGAACTCCACTTACCGTATTTGATTGATTTATGAATATCATCTTCGCTGAAGGACTTACAGACGAATCCTTTGCACGCCGACCAGTCGATGCCGGCGAAGATTTCGTGCGGATTCGGACGGTTCAGCTTCTCGTGCAAGCTCTTGTACGGACTTCCGAGAGATAATATACATTCCGGGTTGCGAAATCGCGGACCACGAACGGACTCACCGAGCGACAAGTTCCCGTTGATACTCTTACCACCACCGGTGTAATTTATCATTGGATCTCGTCTCGATATATTGTTAATGTTATTATCAGTATTAACTTTCTTGTTCGCGCCGTTTCTGTTCTTCATCCTCAATTTCCCAGCTCTGGCGGCATCTCGATCCGACATCGGAGGTAAAGCAAAGCTCGAAAACGTCGCGGCAGTTGCATCTCCAACGAGAGACGCGAAATTTTCCGAAGCAGACGCAATACTAGCGCTTATGGTACTGTCTTCGCCTAATTCCGATGGCGTTTGCATCGTCGGAGGCGCCATCGGCATCTGCGGATAGTATTGTTGATCTCCTTCCACCTCTTCAGAATACGGTTGATATTGATAATACGGATGGAGCTGGTACGGCATCTCCGACGGCGCCGTCGTCATCATCATCGGAAAATGCTGCTGTTGTTGCAAAGGCACTCCACTCATCGTTGTTGTCGTCGTCGTCATCGGCGGCGGCGGCGAAACGATCCCATCTTGCGGCGAGAGATGTTCGTATCCCCACGAGGACGAAGGCGCCCCCATCATCGGCACCGCCACCGGCGGAGGCACAAACGCCGGTGTAAATATCGCCGTCCCATCCGGTAACGAAGTGTAATACCCGTATCCAAACGAACCATACGCGTAATGCGTATCTCCGAGCAATTTTGCCGTCAAAAAGTAGTTTCCCTCCGTCTCTTCTTCTTCTTCTCCTAGCTCGTTTTCGCACAACTCGACGCACGTCGTATCGACTTCTTTTCCCTCGTTTTCCACTTCCTCGTTCACGCGCGCTTCTTTTTCGATCTTCTCCGCCAGAGCGTCCGCGAACACCGCGATCTTCTCCTCCATCGTCTCGCGTTCCTCTTCTTCCTCGGATCGACCGCTGCTGCTCGAGCGCGACGGGGAAGAAGAGGGAGAAGAAGAAGAGGAAGAAGAGGAGAAGAAGCGCCTCCGAGTCGCTTCAAAACGCTCGCTTTTTTTTTTATTCTCCTCCTCTTCGTTCTTCTCCCTCTTCTTCGACACCAGCAACCCGGCCTTTGCTTTCTCCGCGTACGACATCGTCGCCGTCATCTCGTTCTGAAAAACAACAATTTCAACAACAACAACTGCAACTGCAACAGCGAGACGACGCTCGAGAGTAAATATCTCTCGCGTATTATCTTCTCTTCGCGCGCGCGCTTCGCGAAAAAACTGAGAAGAGCAGAAGAGACTTGTTTTGTTGTGCAGCAGAAATTTTTTTTTTTTTTTTTTTTTTTTTTTTTTTTTTTTTTTTTTTTTTTTTTTTTTTTTTTTTTTCTTTTTTATTTTTTTTTTTTTTTTTTTTTTTTTTTTTGTCTTTCTTCTTCTCGTGCTTCTTCTTCTCTCCACATCTAAAGCGTTTCTATCTTCGTTTGCACGCGAGCGCTACACTACTTTTACTACTCTTCGTCCGTCGTCTCCTCCGTTCTTTTCTTTTGTCGCGAAGAACAAAGACGCACTCACGATGATGCGAAGTAGCAGCAGAAGCAGTTCGTTTTCGGAGGAAGAGATGATCGGCACCGACTTTGTCGTCGCGAGGACGAACGGAGAAGAACATCGTCGGCGTCAGAGATATCCTTCTTCCTCTTCTCCTCCTCCTCCTCCCGGGACGACGATGAAGATGATGCACGACAGAGGAACAACAACAACAACGACAACAGCGTCTCCGGCGGAACCGCGCTACGATAACGATAAATACGACAGAAGGACGAGGAAGAAGAGGATGGAACAGCAGCGCGCGATGATGATGGCGAGCGCGAGCAGCAACAGGAGAGTGGACGCGCCGTTAGTGTTTGTGGCTTCTTTGATTTTGTGTCTGGTGATTTTCGTGGAGCTGAAGACGAGTCCGAGGGAAATCGCGCGGCGAGCGATGGAATCCGTGGAGCATTTATTTCATTACGTGGAGAAAGGAGAGTTGCACGCGCAGATGTTGAGTTGGCGAGGGTGGCACTCGTTAGAGGTTGGGGTGGAAATCGCGTGCGCGTTGACGCTTGGGTTTTTGAATTGGTTGCTTTTCGCGAGCTTGTTCGACGTGGCGGGGATCATCGTCGGATTGATTCCGGCGATGGCGACGTTTCTGGGGGTTTTAGTGTTTCGGTTTCACGCACGGTCGTACTTTGTGTTAGGTTTGATACCGCTGGTAGTAGTGCCGGCGATTGGGTGCGCGAAGCTTTTGGAGAGGAGGATGCGCGTGAAGGAGGAGAGGAGAATGAAGGCGAGGAAAGAGAGGAGACGCGAGGAAAGAATGGCGAGAGAAACGAGGCATGAGAATCGTTTTGTAGTGAGCGATAATAGCGAAGATCCGACGAGAGCGCGTGGACGCACGACAACGGATGCGACGGTCATGCGCAGAGCGATGAGTCAAGGGGAGTTGAGTCCAACGGCGCGCGTGGGGAGTTCGGGCGCGGTCGCGTCAAACGGAACAACGATTAAAGGCTTCAACTCGCTCAGCAAAAATAGTAATGGTGGAGTAGCTCCAACGGTAGGAGTAGATGGAGCAGCTGCTGCAGCAGCAGCGCCACCACCACCAATAATGCCGGCAAAAGTGAACGCGTTAGCTGGTCAACCGCGACACGCACGGGGCTCTTCCGCTCCTGAGTTAGGATTCAACCAGCTCGGTTCCTCTTCATCGTCTTTGCCTCGACATCATCATCATCAACAACAACCGGGAGGAGCACAAAATAATGTCGCCGGACCACCGCCACCTCCGAACTTTGGTGCGAATATCTTGGATCTCGGCGGCGTCGAGCAGAACCCCGCGCCGGTTCCGAAACTCCAAAATCCGCTCCCCTTTGCGAACAACAACGGTAACAACAACATCAACGGAGGAGCGGGAGGACCGAAACGCCCGACAACTAACCTCCTCAACGCGAACCCTTCGCGAACGGCAAAACGATTCAACGTCCGAAAACCAAACTTAGAAACCATACACTCGCCGTTAGGCACCGTGGCTACGGCAAACACGTCGTCGCAAGAACCCGGAGTGAGAGTGAGTAACCAGTGGGAGAACGACGACGAGTTGAAATCGAAAGTAGAAGAAAGCTTGTAGTTAGACACCCGGAGAGAAAGAGAGAGAGAAAAGAAAAGAAGGAGAGATGATGATCACTTATTAGCACTAGCACTAGCACTAGCAGTCTGTAACAACACGAACTTGTAGTAAAAGAGAATCAAAGATTGACGCGTATTAAAATCTAAGCGCGAGCGTTTCCCAAGCGACTCTCTTTCACGCGCAAGGTATTCTTTCGAAGAGTTTCGGATTTTTGAATTCTCTCGGGCGGAGACGAACTTTTTTTTCGAATTCTTCATTTGACTGCGCGCGTTGCAGGTACACATAAACGCATAAACGCACACGCACGCACGCGCGCACGCGTCCATCGTCCTTAACGCCCCCACCCGAAAAATGGCCACGCGCGCCGAGCGAGAAAAGCTCGCTTTGCTCGAGGAGAAAAGGTTAGAAAAAGAGGAAAAGAAGCGCCTGTTGCAAGAGAAGCGAGCGGCGAGAGATGCGAGGAAAGCGGAGAAGATGGAAACTTCGACGATGAACTCTTCGCACGTTGGCGACTCGGTCGAGAACGCGGACGGCGATGCCAACGACAACCGGGAGGACGAGCAAGACATCTTGAACGAGGAGGAGCTGAAAGGGGTCTCATCATCATCATCTTCTTCTTCTTCTTGGCATCATCAGAAGTGGTCGAAAGAAGAAGAGTTGCGGTTGGTGGAATCGTTTTTCGAAACCGCCGAGGAGGAATTCGAAACCGCGAAGGCGCGATGGGAAGCGATCGCGTCGAGAATGGCGCAATCGTCTTCGGGGTACTCCGCGTTACAGTGCGTGGAGAAGTACCGCGAACTGTGCGCGCGCATTAAAAAAGGGAGAGAGTTGTACTTGATGCAACAGGCGAAAAGAAAAGCGTCGAGTAACGTCATCGAGCGAGGGAAAGCGAAAAACCGTTCGCACTTGCAACAGAAGCGGGAGTTGGAAGAGAAAGCGAGGATTAAAAAGAAAGAGAAAGAGGAAGAGCTGAGAAGAGAACGGATCGCGGCGAATGGGGGAAGACTCTCCGCGGAGGATTTAGGATTTTTCATACGATCTGGTCCAGATGCGGAGAGGAGAGTCAACGCGAACATGGACATTTGCATCACAAACGTGCAGCTGTACGGCGGGACGCAAGAGTTGATTTCCGATGGAACTTTGAAGTTAGTAAACGGGACCAAGTACGGGTTAGTTGGTAGAAATGGGGCAGGGAAATCAACGTTATTGCGTGCAATTTCGGAGGGAACGATTCCTATTCCCAGTCATTTACACGTGATTCACGTGGAGCAAGAGGCAAGTCCGGACGCTCGGTCGGCGTTGCAAACGGTGCTAGACACGGATAAAGAGAGAACGTATTTGCTGAAGCTAGAGCAGAAAATGTTAGACGAGGAGTTGGATACCGTGGATGGCATCGATTTGAACGAGGTTTACGAACGTTTAGACGAGATTTCATCCGACGATGCCGAGGCCAGAGCCGGTGGGATCCTCGGTGGTTTAGGTTTTGACGCCGCCGAACAAAAAAAAGCGACGCAGGACTTTTCTGGTGGTTGGCGGATGAGAATCGCGTTAGCTTCGGCTTTGTTTATGAAACCAGATTTGCTGCTGCTCGATGAACCGACGAATCACTTGGATGTGCACGCGTTGACGTGGTTGGAGGAGTTTTTACGACGATGGGAGAAAACGGTCGTCATCGTCTCGCACGATCGAGGGTTTTTGAACGAGTGCACGACGGCGACTGCATTTTTGCACCATAAAAAGTTGCGCTATTACGGTGGAAGCTACGACACGTTCTTGAAAGTCAGAGCGGATAACCGAGCGAACGAAGAGTCGACGGCAAAGACGCAGGCGAATCGCGCGAATCATTTGAAAAAATTCATCCAGCGCTTTGGTCAAGGCCATGCAAAGATGGTCAAACAGGCCCAGTGTAGAATGAAAATGTTGGCGAGATTACAAGAAGAAAGAGTCGAAGTCGATACCGACGATCCTTACTTGCGCATTAATTTCCCTTCCGCGAGTCGTTTACCACCGCCGTTGGTTTCTGTTATGGGCGTATCCTTCGGCTACGAGGGTTACGACACGCTGTACGAAGATCTTGATTTTGGTCTCGATATGGATTCCCGAGTCGCCATCGTCGGTCCAAACGGGGCCGGTAAGAGTACATTTTTGAAGCTCGTCGAAGGAGAAATTTTACCTACTAAAGGATGGATTAACAGAAACACGCGCTTGCGCTTGGCGAGGTTTTCGCAGCACCACTTAGAAACCATGGACGCGGAAAACGATAGCATCAACCACATGAAACGTTTGGATGAAGAAATGCCTTTGGAAGAAGCGCGCGCGTATCTCGGCAGATTTGGTTTATCCGGCGAGTTGGCGACGAAACCGATCAAGTTCTTGTCCGGCGGTCAAAAATCTCGATTGGCATTCGCTGAATTAGCGTGGAGGCAACCTCACATTTTGCTTTTAGATGAGCCAACGAATCACTTGGATTTAGAAACCATCGAATCGCTCGCCATGGCTTTGAACAATTTTGAAGGCGGTGTGGTGCTCGTATCGCACGACGAACGTTTGATTTCATTAGTAGTGGACGAGATTTGGTGCGTGACAAAAGGAGACATGAAGTGTAATCCACCAAAACCCGGGCACGTGAAAGTCTTCAACGGGAGCTTTGAAGAATACAAGGCAAAGTTGCGCAGAGAGTTTGAAGGGGGAAGTCTTTTGACGGCGAAGAAGAAAGCGGAAGCAAAGGAGAAAAAGAAGAACGCTGCCAACGAACAGGTGCAAAAAGAAGAAGAGAAAGTGAAGAAACCGGTTGGTACGCTCGTAAAAGACACTACTTTTTCGATGGACTCTTCGACGGCGAACAATAGTAACAATAGTACAAATCCCGAGGCGAGCAGCGAAGAAGTGAAGAAACCGGTCGTCGCCTCCACGGGCGGGTATGTCCCACCGCACTTGCGGAACAAAGAGGACCAAGAGAAGATTGACTCAGCGTTTGATGATTGAGCAACATTTATAAATACATTATTAGATAACATCACGAAAGAAGTCATCGACAACAAATACTATTAATACACGCGATTACAGCCTACTCGTTAATTGAACGGTAAATCATCCCCGGGGACGCTCGAATTCCATCGAATCACTCTCCACGTCAACATCGCGATTGCGCAAGAGGCGCAATCAACAAACAGCTCGCTCGTTTTCGAATTAATCAACAAATCCGCCTCTACATTTTCCCCAACGATATATTCACTCGCTGGTATACCAATGACGTGTTCCAAAGCCTGTCTCATTTCGTTCTGTTCCACTAAAATTAACAAGCCAACCGCGAAACATCCCGCCTTCACGGTTCTTTTCATCGCCTCTGGGAAATCGGCGTCGTAAGCCTCCGTCTCGTACGCCTCCGCAGCCAACGCCCCAAGCACCCATATCACCGAAAGTTTACTTCCGTGTACAAAACTTCCCACCAAAGCCGGTAAGTTTGGCAAAATCCTCGGCACTTCTCTCAAATATTCCGCGTTCAACCACGACGGAGCCTTGTGTTGAGAGAGAGAAACCATCGCCACCAAAACTGTTGCGGATGTTAACACGAGCGCGTCAGCGATTGGCAAACCTCTGTCTTTCACCGTATCCGGCTGGAACCGCTTTTTCATTCGCTTTCCAAATCTCACACCTAATTCTAATTCTCGTTTGGCGTCTTCGAGAGATCGCACATCCGCGCGGTCTTCGTCGATGGAATCTTCGTCTTCGTCGTTGGAAGAGGAGGAGGAAGACGACGCGCGGAGAGCGAACGCGCGTTGGCGTCTCGTTTTGTGATTATTCGCGACCACAACGCTCGCGGTGGTCGCGCGAAGAGGTGATAACGAAAGGCTGCTCGATAACTGCGGCGGCAGCGCTCGGAGTGTGAACATGATGCTCGGAAGAAGAGGATATTATTTTTGACGTAAATGGATTAGTGAAGGAAAGAAAATCCAAAAATTAAACGCGCAGTCGATTGTTTACCACAAATAAATCACGATGATGATACAAAAGAAATTTACCGCCGCTACTTGCTGCTACTGCTGCTGCTGCTGCTAATAATAGTAATAATAATAAGAATCTAGAAATAGTCCAACCCGCACAATCGTCTCAATTGTTCGACTATGGGCATCTGCAACACCATCACGGGCCCCTGCCTCATGGCGGCTGGCCAGAATCCGTTGTAGAGCGCGAAAAAGCCTCGCTCGCGAATGACGTTCGCAGCGAGCGAGATTGAGTTTTTGTTCGTCGATGACATGGCTAAAGTTTTCAACGTGTCCACGGGCTGGGTGACGGTTTGCGCGACGACACCGGAGATGAACGCGCAGGTGAAGTGCAACGGCGGGCTGTCTTCTTTGAACAGGAACGGGGATGTCGTCGCCGACGTCGTCGTCCGTGTCTTTTCGCTTTCGTTGACCAACAAATACCGTTTCGCGGCGTCGTACGTCCCCAACTGCGACCCACTCAACAAACTCGCTCGCGCCACGCACACTCCAACTCCTCTCCACAATCCTCTCACCACCCCTTCCTCTTTCGCAATCATCGAAAACGCTCGAAGCGTGGACGGGTAAAACGTCGTCTTCTGTTGAAATCCACCCCTACTGTCACTTAAAACAACATCTCTGTACGGTTGCGATTGCATGCGAATCCTCACTATATCTATCGGGTTAAACACCGCCGAACCTATCGCCCCTGTCGTCGCACCCGCTAATAGCTTCACCGCGAACTGTTCGCTTTCGCTCGCAATCGCGTTATCGTTATCCATTCCCCTAGAGGATGATGTATCTTTCCCTCGAGTCAGCATCTTCTCCGCGTAATAATCTCTCACGGTTGGATACAAACCGATCCGAAACCCGGTGTAACTCAACCCCCGCATCCACGTCGCCAACAATCCAGGTTGCCATAATCCTCTCATCAAAGACCCGTCCGCTTCCGCGATCGCCGCTTTCGCTAAACGCATCGCGTTCGATTGACTGTTTTTCGTAACAGAAAGTAAAGAAGAAGAAGAAGAAGATGAAGACGATGAAGCTTGAATCTGTCGTCGAACTTTCAAAACCTCCAGCGGGTTAAACGCGGTATCCGCGAGCGCGCACCCGACGCCCGCGGAGAGCCACTCTTTGCAGAGTCGCTCGGTTGGAGACATCGTCATCGAAGGTGGTGGTGGTGGTATTGATGTCATTTTTTTTTAAATGAGGGAAATACCTAATAAAAACATCACCGAAAACGCGCGCGCATCACAAAAAAGCTACGATGATCCAGAGACTCGTTCAACGCGTCGTCTCTTTTACTTTTTCTTTTTCTTCTTCTTTTTCTTCTTCTCGATTGACGGCTTCCTTCTTCTCGTCGCCGAGCAGCGGCAGCGGCGTCGGCAATGGTGGTAAAAGGTGCCACGGGCATTCAATTCCCCTACTAACGGCTTCCGCGATGACGACGACGACGACGACGACGACGACATCGAGACACTTCTCGTCGTCTTCTTCTTCATCAAAATCATCATCATCGGACGTACCGGACCAGCTGCAGATAAAAAACGCGAACAAATACCGCAAGGCGTTGATTGCCGTCATTCAATCGCCGAAAATGTTTCACCAATTTCAAGGTTTCGGCATCGATATTTTGGACGTGCACGTGACGAAAGATGGAAAATTGGCCAAAGTTTTATTCACGACGCCGTTTCACGATCGAAGAGAAAGTTTGATGCGAAGGTTAGAAGCGAACGCGGGGAGGTTGAAAGGGTACGTCGGAGGGATGTTGAAGACGAAAAACACGCCGAGATTGATGTTTGTGGACGCGGAGAAGAGGAAGATGGAGTACGCGCGAGAGGAAGAGGCGTACAAGGAAATCGCGGAGGCGAGGAGGAGAGGAGGAGTAGAAGACGAAGACACGGACAACGATGACAATGGTGACGGAGCAATTCCCAGAGAGAGAGATGATGGATTGTCGACGACGGTAATGTGAGTAGTAATAGTATTAGTGTTAGTAGTGTAGTAGAGACTTAGATTTTTAGGAGTGTATCGTCATCCTTCGTGCTGCAAACAAACAAACAAACTAATAAATATAAACTACCATTTTGCTCTAGGTCCTAAAGTGCCGTTGGAAGGGATCCATCCTCGCGGTAACAAAACACCACTGGTCCAGTGCGCTTTCGCTGGCGCTTGAACGTGTCGCATTTTATACGACAACTTGTTATCGTTCAGAAAGCCATCGAACGGATCGTCGTTTGCGCCTCTTTGGTTGACTTCGACGCGTTCGGGAACTTCGGTGAATTTTAACCAACAGTCTCCTGCCGTGTGCACGTGCGCATCCGGTTCGAAACAAATGTCGTTCGCAATGTCGCACCAGGCAAATGCATTGCACGGGAGATCATTGAATGGGCCACCGCCTCTCCCTGGAACGTGTTCTCGGCACTTTTGCGCGCACTCCTCCGCCGTGGCTGCTTTGTGCCCGATCCCCCATCTCACGGCTAATCCATCGTACGAGGCGTGTTTTTCAATCCACGCGATTTGTTCTAATCTACTCGTTTCCGTGCGATCGAATTCTTTATTCGTGATTGAATTCACCAGACACGGAGGCTTGACGTGCGCGTATCCATCTACAGCCGGCGACCCGCACTCTCTCTTCCTCGTCTCTTGGCCGATTGGTAAACTCGGCTCTATTCTCTTCGCGTCCACTACTTTCGTCTTCTCGTTCTCTATGATATCTTGCATTTTCCTCACCCCGTCCTTCCCAACCTCCGCTCTTTTCCTGTACGGTCCAATCGTACCGCTCGTCCACACGACGTTATCCCCTTTCGCCATCGTCCCCGGCTCGACGTTTTCGTACAATTCTTTCTGTTTCTTCAACCAACATTTTTTCGTCTGTGGATTGTACACAAACACGTTGCACATTTTCGTCATCGTGCACTGCATGCAGCACGCTTCCACGCTCGGCTGATCATTCGTATCTCCCCAGTGCACGACATCCCCAGCGTATTCCGTTCGCGGTTGGATCGTCGACGAGTGCGCGTCGCACTCCGGGCTAATCTTCAGAGGCGAAGGAGGAGGAGGTGGAAACGGAGGAGATTTGGGCGGTGGAGGTGACGAGAAGGAAGACGAAACAAAACGCGGCTCTCGCTCCATCGCGCGCAACGTCGCGACTGCATCATCTCTTTTACCACGGTGTTGTTCTTCTCCTGCCGGAAAATCGCGAAAATCGCCACTACCGCCACTTCTTTTCCCGCTGCTTTCGTTGTTGTTGCTGTTGTTGTTTTCGTATCTCAACTGTCTTTTGCGAACGAAGAAACACATGAGATTCATCAGAAGTAAAATCAACACCACCGAGCGGAACCATTTTTTATTACCGGATGCGTTGCTATTGAGCACTCGGTGTGGGATCATTCTCCGCGCGCGCGCGCGTTCTCTTTACAAGGCGGGTGGGGAGAGAGGTACCTTTTTTCCCCGGGAACGCGCGGACCGACGACGCTTTGATGTGAAAGTTTTTCGATTGATTTTTACAACAAACATGGAATTGTTTAGGGTTTCGGTGTTTTTGAAAAAAATTCTCGCCTCGAAAGAATAAGAAGAAAAGAAGAACTCTCCGCGTTAAATAAAAAGCGCGCGCGCAGAAAGAAGACGCGAGGCAAAAGAAGAAGATAAGGAGAGAGAGAGAAGAGGAAAGGAGAAGTCGTCGTTCTCTCTCTGATTTTTTTTTTCAAAAGAACGCGCTCGTCTTCTCTCGCGTCTTTCGCTCTCTCTTTCGAGTTTGGGAGAGAGGAATCTCAAAAAGCGCCGAAGAAGAGGAAGACGATGATGATGACCGAGGACGACAAAAACGGCGCTTTGGGGGTCGTCGACGGCGAGGAGGAGAGCGAGAAACGACGACGAGCGACAACAGATGGAAAGACGAATGGAAACGCGGAGAATAGTACGAATGATAATAGTAATAGTAACAAGAATAATAACAACAACAACAATAGCAACGCGTTAGATGTAAAGCGAACGAAAGAGTTGGACTCTTTGTTAAAGTTGGAAGACGTGTACGAGTCGGCAAGCGAGTGCACGAGAAGAGAGGAAGTTTTAGGAGAGCTGAACGAAATGCTGCAAGATTGGATCCGGACTCGATCGTTATCGAAAGGCCACCCGGACGAGTCCATTCGGTGCAACTTGTACACGTTTGGTTCCTATCGACTCGGGGTGCACGGTCCGGCGGCGGATATCGATTCTTTAGTCATTGGCCCGAAGCACATCGATCGATCGGAGGACTTTTTCGGCTATGAAGAGGACGATTATGCCGGGTCGTTTTACGACTACATGAGGAAACACGAAGGGACGGAGAAGATTGTGGCTGTGCCAGATGCAGTCGTGCCGGAATTGAAGACGGAGTTTAGAGGTTTCGAGATTGACGTGGCGTATTGTTCCTTACCAGGGTACTCGAACGTACCTTTAGATTTAGACGTCTTATCGGCGAAGATTTTACACGGTTTAGACGATGCCGGGGTGAAATCGTTAGCCGGTTGTCGTGTGGCGGATAGTTTGTTGAAGTTAGTGACGAACCATTCGGAGTATAGGATCGCTTTGAGAGCGCTGAGGTTGTGGGCGGCGAGAAGAGGTGTGTATTCCAACGTCGTCGGCTTCTTCGGCGGTGTGAACTTGGCGATTTTGGTCGCCAGAGTGTGCCAGTTATATCCCAACGCGAGCGCTTCCATGTTAGTGTATTCGTTTTTCCAGATTTGGGACAATTGGGTGTGGACAACGCCGGTAATGTTGACGAGTTTAGACATCGCGCCGAAGGATCAAATTCCCGGTTTGAGACATTGGGACGAACGAGTGAACAAAGCGGAACGGTACCAGATGATGAAAATCATCACGCCGGCGTACCCGGCGCAGAATTCGACGTTCAACGTTAGCTCGTCCACGTTGGAGGTGTTGAAGAGGGAATTCAAGAGGGGAAAGATTGTGACTGGGAAAGTGTTGATTGGCGAGGCGAAATGGACGGACGTGTGGTCCGACGTGCATTTTTTCGCAAAGTATAAGACGTATTTACAACTCATCATTACCGCGGACAACGAAGAAGATTTCAAAAAATGGGAAGGTTGGGTCGGCAGTAGATTGAAAAACTTAGTGCAAGGTGTGGAGACGTTTTCGGAAGGCGCGATGATGGCGCACCCGGGCGTGAAGAAGTTTTACGATCCAGAAAAAGACAAGGAGGTGCACTGCAACGTCTTTTTTGGGTTGTTTCCGAATCCGTCATCGACGACGACGGCGGCTGGTGAGAAGAAAAAAATCAACTTGAACCCGGCGATTGAAAACTTTCAAATGACGGTTGGTAATTACATCGATCGAGCGACGGGAACTGTGAATTGGAAGCCCGGCATGGGGGTCCAAATCAAGCTTTTGCGGAAGAAAGATGTACCGAGTTGGGCCTTGCCGGAAGGTGGAAAGTACGAAGAGAGCGCGTTTGAGTCGGCCGGTTTGCCGCAACCCGCTCCCGAAAATAATGTTGCCAGTAACGCTAACAACAATAAAAGAGCTCGAGAAGAAGAACACACGGAAGAAGAAAAAGAAAAAGTTGAAGAAGAAAAGAAAGAAAATGGTAACGCGACGAAAAAAGCGGTGTCTCCGCCGCCGCCGACGGTCTACAAAGAAGAAGAAGAAAAAGATTTATTATTAGGTAGCATAAACGACAACAAAGAAAGCGAGAGGACGAGAGAAGAAGAGCACGGCAAAGCGAAGAAAATGAAGGTGAGCTTTGCGAGCGTCGTGAAGCAAGGCAGCACTAAATAAAAGCAGGCACCATAAGCATATTATACTACTATAAATAGCAACATCAGAAGAGTAATAAGAAATATTTTTAGATTATTTATACGCTGTAGACTTCTCTCGTTTCGTTTCGTTCCTCGATAGACAATAATAGAGGACTGGTTCTGACGCCGAATGTGGAAAAAGGGTATAAAATATTGATGATTACTATTTTTGCGTGGTATAAATGGAGAAAGGGTACGCAATCGCGGTCGGTTTTGGGAAAAATGTACGCAATCTCGGTTTTACTCGCGAGAGAAAAGTTGCCTCAACAACGAAAAAAAAACAAACGTTTAGGGTTTTACTGAAAAATGTTAGATGAATTTTCTTTCCGCCGCGATTAGGGTTGATGTTACAAAGGTTCCGACGCATTCAATCTGGTGAAAAAAAATGGTGTCTTAGCTCAGTGGTAGAGCATAGGATTGCAAACAGCCAAATTTTGCACCTTATCCTGTGGTCATGAGTTCAATTCTCATAGGCACCTATTTTTTGCGCCCCCGCGTTCGCCGCGCCGTGTGTCGCCATGCGAAGTGCTTTTTGCTTTTAATCTCTTCTAGATTTTATGATACCCTAAATAACACGAACACGACCTTTTGCTTTGCTTTTTTTCCGAGAGAGATTGTCGATGATTCGATGCGAGGTAAGCTCTTTATCAAGCTCTTTATCGAAAGAGAAAAGATGTGTGAGAGAGGGTGAAAAGAAATTATTCGCGGTGCGTGGATTTTGATGCTCTTTTTTTTGCAATAATCGATACTAACTACACGTATGTGCTCTTTCGAAACCGTTTCTCGTTCTATTTGACGACGATATACGACAGAGCACCACCGGCTACATACATAAACTTATTTCTTCTTCTTACCTCCTCCTCCTCCTCCTCCTCTTAGTTTCTGCTTTTTCCCTTCTCTCTTCTCCATCTCTTGCTCTTTTTGCATCTTTCTCGCCGCTAATCCCACGTCCACGCCTTCGCTCGTCTTTTTCATTTTTTCGCGTTGGATGAGTTTCTCGACAAACGCTTTCTCTTTCGACTTGGTGTTTGCCGTGTTGCTCGCAAACGATCGTCGTTTACCTCTGGCTTTGATCTTTTCGTCGCCAGGAATTGGCGCGTTAAACTTTCCAACGCTCGCAGTCGACGTCGCCACTTTATATTGCACGTCTTTGACCAACTGTTTACTCTTCAAACTCTTCGCGCCGACCCGATCGGCCGAACCTCCTCCTCCTTTCTTACTATTGCTATTACTATTATTGTTAGTATTGCCAATCGCTAACCTCAACGTCGCCGGTAACGCTTCCATACCTTTCGTTTTCACCTGCTCCCCTAGATTCCGTCTCCTCTGCATCTCGTTCTTCTCCACTCTCGCTTTCTTATCTTTCCTCTCCTTCAAAAACGGATCCTCCGTCTCGCCCGCTCGGCTCGAAAGTTTTGCCTCGACGATGGCAATCTTCGTCGAATCGTTCGCCCTATCGTACCCGTGCCTCCTCTTCCACTCGTCTTGCTGCTCGTCGAACACCATCTTGCTCCTCTTTCTCTTCTTGATCCCTTTCTCCTCCGCGAATTGCTCCCACTTCGTCTTCGGTTTAGTCAGCGAAGGTAAAGGCAAACTCCTCGGAAATTTCGTCGTACCGGGTGGCAAAAGCGCGAACCGTCCGTTCACGTCCGATTCCGAAGGCAGCGCGAACAAATCGCCCACCAATCTCTGCAAAACGTCTCTCGCGTGCGCTCGCACGTTCTCGTTCCTCTCCTCGTAACTCACGCCGTGTTCCAGGCTGAATTTCTCGCGCTCCAAAACGCTCGTCGTCTCCGAGACGAGGAGGTTCCCGACGTCGACGTCCAACGGACCCGTGTACGCGTTCGTCGCTTCCAAGGTTGTTTCGATTCGCAATCTGTCGTTCGCCGCGGTGGTGGTGGTGGCTGCTTCTTCTTCTTCGCTCATTTTCACGGGTTTTGTGATGTGTGTCTTTCTGTGTAAGTGTGTTTCTTTGTACCGCGCGAAAAGAATGGAGAGACCGCCGCCAAAAAGAGACGGACTTTTTTACCCAAAAGTGCACCATTTTTTCTTCATTATTCTAATAATAGTAAACTGATACACGCATCATCATCATCATCATCGATATCGATATCGATATCGAGATCGAAGCGAGAGAGGTGCGCGAGATGTTCCTTCTTTTTTCATTTTTGTGGACGACGGCTTTCTTCCTCCGCGTTGTTTTTCGTCTCGTCTCGCGCGCATTCTTCTTTCTCTCTTCCTCTCTCTTCCGATTGAGAGCGGAGAGAGAGCAAAAAGCGCATCGCGCAACTACTTTTTTCTCTCTCTCACGCATCATACTTTTTGTATTTGGCGGGTGCGTCATTAGAGTCTCTGTCAAGCCTTTCAAACCCGTGGCTTTGACAGCGCTAACCGCCGCCTAGATGGACACGAACGATACGCCTCTAAGCGCTTCTGTTGGGAGCTATTGTTCGCTCCCGTTGTCGCCCGGTCTTCGTTGGACATTTTTCTTTTTCTTCTCGTTGATTGGAAAGAGAGGGAAAAGGGTGATGAAAATAGAGAGAAGGAGCTCTCTCTCGCGCGCGACGCCAATGAGGAAGCACACTTGTCCGTACCATCTGACTTAATAATCTGATTATCAAAACTTGTGAATCTCGTTAATCCGAGGCGTGCGCGCGTGCATTTCTTCTTCTTCTTCTTCTTCTCTCTGGTGATTCGTTCTCTTGTTCTTGTTGGATACTGACGCGCTTCTTCTTCTTCTTCTCCGTCGCAGGAGGTACGAGACTCTCTTTTCTTTTGGATGAAGGAGAACAACGACTCGACGGACACAAAGACGCAATATACACACGTGCACATGCATGAAAGATGATGATTTCCAAAAAAATATCTTAGGACACCTTCGGAGCGCAAGCTATGAGAAGAACATTTGAAACCTGATTTCATCATGTATGCGCGTGTGTATGCGTAGAATTTTATTCGCTTCGCGGCGTGTGTTTGTGCGAGTTCTCGTTGCAAAGAAAAAAATGAAGTCGATGAAAGATAATCTCAAGGCATAGTTCACTTGATTGCGGACTTGTTCAGGGTCTATAAGCATGAAACTAAACATTTCGAGAATGGAGACTTCTTTCTTTGTCGCTGTTGTTGTTATTCTTCATCGTTGCTATCGTTTTTGGGCGCTTCACTTTACTCGAGTTTGACCGCATTCGTGCAAAAAATTCAAACCTGAGCCATTCCGCGTCCATAAAATAACCCTTAAGTAAAGCGGTTTATTCGTTTGTCAGTAACGTCTCATCCCTAGAGCTTCTGGTACATTCGTATTTGTTTTCGTATTTGCTTTTGGCTCTGTGTGCGTGATGGCACGCGCGTTTACGTATGCGGGTGACGAAAAACCTTTTATGAACAATCCTACTCTGAGTGCCTGGCACGCTGAGGATTACATACCTGATGCGAACTGACGCATATATGAAACGATCTTGCTTTTTTAAAAGTATTGCACGCGCACCGGGGCTTGATTGTTTGCTTGATGATGAGGAAGTTAATGATTATTGAACGCGATTGATCGAGATATCCGTGAAGAATAAAATATACAGAACTCAAAAACTTTTCCGAACACCCAATGTGGACGAATATACGACCATACTCTCTGAGATATCGATAAATCGCGTTCAAAACAGAAGCGGATCATTTCATCGAGAAAAACAATCACTTGTGTTTGTGGATTTCGTTCAAAACTCCACCCTCGTACTCATCGATCGTATTCGTTCTTTTTTTACTACATTAAAATCACAGGAGTGACAATGATGCACAGAGCGTTTCGCACGACATTGCACACGTCAATGGCAGCGTGCGCTGCTCTCGCCGCCACGGCGACGTTAGCTTCGAGCGAAGGCGCGATCGAAAACAAGAACATCGTGCGAAATGTAACGAAAGAAAATGGAAATATGAATAGTAGTAGCAAAAGAACAACAATGTGGGATTACAACTGGGATCGACTGCACTCGAACGAGCAGACGACATCAACGACATCCACGCGCGTCATTCATTTAGTGCGACACGGGCAATTCAATCAGAAAGGTAAAGACGATGCAAAGCACACTTTGACAGATTTAGGGAAGAGGCAAGCCTCGTTAGCCGGTAAACGCCTTCGGGATATCATACCCAAAGGCACAACTCCTAAACGAATCATTTCCTCGACGATGACTCGAGCGGAGGAAACCGCGCAAATCATACGCGACGAGTACTTTAAAGAGATTGAAACGATAGAAAAAACCGATTTATTACGAGAAGGCGGCCCTACTCGGCCTGAACCAGACACTTGGACGCCTTACGGTGGACCATCGGAAGCCGAGTACTGGAAAGACGGCGTGCGAATCGAAGCTGGGTTTCGCTGGCTCTTCCATCGCCCAAAAGCAAAGAAACCGAGCGCATCGAAGGATAAAGAGAACGAGTCGATACCGAATGCGAAAGAAGAGATAAAAACCGAGACGAAGAGAACGAAGAATGCAGCAGCAGAAGAGAAAGTGACCGCACCAAAAGCGGTAAAAAAAGCGGCGGCGAAACCCGCTTCTCCTCCCGCTGCGCAAGAAGAAACCCACGAAATCGTGGTCTGCCATGGAAACGTCATTCGATACTCTCTCCTTCGATTGTTGCAACTCCCTCCAGAAGCTTGGTTGCGGTTTAGTTTATACAATGGCTCCATAACGAGAGTTGAGATTCGCAGCGACGGTTTGTGCAGCGTGCGATGCGTATCGGACGCTGGTTTTATGAAACCATCCGAGATCTCATTCAATTAATATTATTATTAATTTATTTTTGTGTGTGAAAAAAATGCTTGACTATTTTTACACGCGCGCGCGTTTGATTAGAAACCGCACACGCACACGCATTACTTTCCTATTTATTCTTTCGCGAGCGAGATTGAAACGAAATCATCTTTCGCGTTGTTAAAATGTTTGCGCAATACCATCAGCAGCGCGTGACTTCTTCGTCCTCGGCTACGTGTTCTTCTTCTTCTTCTTTGAAAAATCATTCGGAGAGAAAAAGATACGCATTTTCATCGCGCATCGTTACCGGTGTGCAGGGACAGAACAGAAGCGATAAAATAATGGTCGTAAAATCGTCAGAAGGAGAGGATGCGAATATTCCAGCGAATTGCAGTCGCGTCTCAGTGGAAGTACGAAAGCCATTAGGATTGATTTTGGAAGAAGATGGTTTGGGAGGAATTGTAGTAGTCGAGGTTGTCCCAGAAGGCAATTGCGCTAAAACGAAGTTGATTCAGGCGGGAGATAAAATCTTAGCGATATCGGCGCAAATCAAAACTCGCGTTCAAGATTACGGAGGCGTTTCGGTAGGATCGGGAGAGGAAATGATTCGTTTGCAAGTGCAAGGCGAAAAATTCGATACGATCATGGCGGCTATCGGTTCGTACCCGTCGCAAAAGCCGATGAAGATTGACGTGTTAAAGTGCAGTGAGTAAAGTTTTCAACTGCGCGCATGGAGAGAGGAACTGGGAAAGATATGTATCAATTAATGTTTGTAAAGTAGGTACCTGGTACTTGGAGTAGTCTTTGTTATTAGTTATAAATAACGTTTTACGGGGGTTGCCCCCATCCGTTCAGTGTTTTCTTGTACGCGCCTCCGAGTCCTTCGACATTATCTGGGGTATGAATGGAGTTTTGAAAACCCGGAGGTATACTCGTGGCGGAACGACGTTGTGATGTCGATTCCTCATTAAGTAAACTGTCTAACCACTCGTTCTTTTCGAATGCGTCTCCCGTTTGGGCTTCATTGCTCCCGAATCCGTTATTAGTGGTATACGAGGAGAGCGATGAACTGTCGTCGGCAGATGGAATAGAGGTTAAGTGTTGACCCCATACCGACGGTTTTAGATTTTGTTGTTGTGGCTGTTGCTGCTTTTGTTGCAAGTTTACCATCGTATCTTGAACTTTGAGCAATCGCTCGTTGTTGCGTTTCAATTTTTCATTCTCTCTGAGCAGATTGAAGTTCTCGCTCTTCAAATGGTTATTTTCCAGTTCCAAGACGTTTTTCTCCCGGTTCAAGATTTCAATTTCTTCCCTCAACTCGGCTATGGTGAAATCATCGCTTGATGGTTGCGCGTTTGAAATCTGATGATTTTGTCTTCGTGGAGACCGCGGAGATTCGATACCACCACGGTGAGTGACATGCATTTGTTGTCCTTGAATCTGCTCCTCTGGTGTTTGTTGTCGAGGTCCCAGATCAGAAAAGGTGGACTCGCTCGAATCAAAGTTTGTTGGAGGGTGTTTCCCTCGAGGTTGCGCATTCCCAAAAAGCGTTTCATGCATGCTCTTGGATTGTTGTTGCTGCATCAGGTGGTGCTGTTCCTTCCTGCTCATCTTCGTCGGCGACTTTGGCGCTGTTGACGTTGTCTTTTCAAAAACTGCAGATGCGTCTCCTGTGCTTGTATTTTTGTTTTTCTCATTTTTCTCAGCACCGGCACCGGTACTGAGATACTTTTGAAGCAAGTTAGTTATGCGCGATTCCTGCAAACACTTATGCGCATACTCACTCAGAGTTTTCCAATCGTGTCTCCTCGGATCCAGCGTCCTTTTCATTTGATCTTTCAAAGAGGTGCTCTGTTCAAGAAATTGTTTAAAACTGTTATTCCCATTCCGATTCAACTTTTGCGTTTCTTTCACCATAAACACGAGCAATTCTTTATCCGTAGCGGTGAAAGAAAAAGTAAGGGGGGTCGACGCAAGCGTCGTTGCTACCAAATCCTTATTTTTGGCAGTGTTGTTGGTTTTGTTGGTTGTAGTCTCTTTCATGAGAGGGGGTTTTGTGGTTGTCGTCTCCGACGGTGCTTTCCTTTCTCTCGCTTGTAATGAAGGCTTTCTTTGGGTCATACTAATAGTAGTAGCAGTGGCCGTAGTGGTAGCAGTGGCCTTAGTGGTAGCAGTGGCCTTAGTGGTAGCAGTGGCTTTAGTGGTAGCAGTTGTAGTTGCGGTAGCGGTAGGAATGACAGCAACAGCGCTTCCTGGCCATAACAGCTCTTCGATTCTTTTTCTCTCCTCTTCCGACGGAATCTTAATTTCTGGTCGTGCTCGCGCCGGCTCTGCGTTCTTCTCAGCGATGACAACTTGCGTTTTCTTGACAATTTTCGCCGCGTACTTTTCGATCTTATCGTTGGGAAACTTATGCCGAATGAGAAACGCTTTTACATTTTCCTCCAAATCTTTGCCGCTCGAGGGGGAATATCGAAACTCGTGCGCTTCTTTCGTTGTTGGATGTGCTACCCCGAACTTGAAAACCTTCTCCTCTTCTTCTTCTTCGCCACCACCACCACTTTTCTTCTTCCACTCTTTCTTAAGCTCCCTGAAATACTCCACTTTCGCTTTGCAAATCTCTCGTCTCTCCCCCTCGGTCAATTCGTGCTCTTCTTCCGTCAGCGACCCTTCTCTTCTTGTCCAATTTTTACATCGCTTCACCACCGGCGCCAATCGCACGGACGTCATCGTCTGATCGTCCTTATCGTACACGTCCGCTTTATACGCGCCTCCGGATAGCGAGTTTGGATACGCTTGCCAATACACCTTGAATACGTCCATGTGTTTTAAGATATTATACGCGTTGTTGTCGTTGTTGTTGTTGCCGTTTGAAGATTTCCTCGCCTCAGGACCACTATTAGTAAAACTCGTATCTGTATCATTCAACGCCTGAAATACGCTCCCAGTGCTCACCGCATCCACTTCCCCCATAAACCGTCCTTTCGCTCTGTCGATCGTTATATCCACCGGCAGGTGATCTTCCACGTACGGTTCTTTCTCTTGCTCCGAAGTTTCCCGCAGAGATTTCTCCAGCGCTTCTTCGATTTGCGCTTGGAAGCGCCGCTCTTCTTCTTCCTCTTCCGCTTTGGTTCTAGCGTTCATTTTCGATAAAAGTGTTATGCAGAGTACTTTTTACCGCGTGCACCGCGTCGCGCGTGATTCTTATCCGCGCGAAAGCGCTGGTCAAAAAACAAGGTTCTTTGGGGAAAAGGGGGGTCAACAAAATGACATATTTGTTGTGAGAATGCTTTTATTAATATTACAAATGCGCGCATGATACTAGCATCACGACGGCGGCGGCGACGGTGGTGGTGGCGGCGGCGGGGGTGGTGGAGGACTGTGTGGCGCGGGCGGATTTTGTATCCCGTAGTATTCTTTCCAAGTCAACACGTCGTCTAGACACGAACCCATCATTTCCGAGGGCATGCACGTGAAGCCGTCGATGACGCTATTCGTGTCCGACCCTCCCGATTTCATCGGGCTACCCACGCACAGAAGGAGAAATGGGAGCACGAATATGAATCCGAGGAGGATGGCGAAGCCGGTTTGCGCGCTTTTGACTTGCTCCGAGGTAAACGACGGTCGTTCTGGACTGTAATATATTCCCGTTGCAGCCGCTCCGAAGAGGAACGCAAATATTTGAGTCAGATTATCGGTAAACGGGGAGTAGCCAAACAACGCGACGGTGAGGAATATCGCGAAACCGAAACAATGTATGAAGGACAACTCCTTCGTTTTCCAGTAATCCGCGTAGCAAAGCGGAAGGATGGCGGCGATGGCTGATAACCCGCCGGTGGTGACGTGGTCGTTCAAGAAGTACGTGGACGCTAGTATGCCCACAAACGGGCCACAAAAGAGCGGTATGGCGATGTATCCTCCGATATTTCTCTCGATAGGAGCCGCGAGGAACAGGAGAGCGAGTAAAGTGATAACAAACGTCACCACGTTCCCGACGGCGAAGACGGACGTGAACAAGCGCCAAATTTCGGTCTTCTCCGTGACTAACCAACCTAGATTTCCGGCTATGCACGTCGATTTGGCCATATCAAACTTTGACGGTCCTACGAACGCGTTACCGTTGGTGGACCAAGACGCTGAGTTGCAAAAAACGATCTGAACGCCGTACATCATCGAAAGTAACATGGCGAAGAGGAATACCCATCGAACGCTTTGTTGGTTTCGCATGACCGGAAGCAATCTCAGACTCACTCTGTACGCCACGGCGGTTTCGACCGCGTCGCCGTCGTGTCTTATTTCGATCCAGTTTTGGTGCGTTTGCGGATTTCTAAATCCAAAATTGTTGCGCTCGTGGAACGCTGCTTCGTCTCGAGAAGGCTGCACCGGGTAGAACCACGAGTCGCCTCGTCGAATGGGAGGTCCGCTTTGTATTGATCGGTACGTCGACGGCAATTCTGGAGGAATATCCTCGTTTTGCATCCAGTAGCCCCCGCCGTTTCGTTGCTGAGTGTTATTATCGCTGCTTCTATTATTGCTTCTACTGTTATCGCTCGCGCTACTATCGTTGGTGCCGTTACTTCGTGCGTTCCGTCTCCCGTCGATTGCATCGAAAACGCGTCGTTGCGTTTGATTTACAAAGTGTTGCGTCCTCAAAACTTCCCTGTTCACGTTTGCGATAAAGGTCGGCACCGCGCTCGACAGGCTCATCATCCGGCGAACAATATTCGACCTCCTCGACGTAGACGCGGTGCCACTCGCATCGTTGAGAGTATCTCCGCGACGACCAATGACCGGCGGCGCCGTGCTCGATTCGATATCTCTCAACTCCGCCGAGCTCACTAATCGCATCTCGGTCATCCCAACCACCGGCGAACCTTTCAAACCTCTCACGTCCCCTTTCTCGTTCAAAATTTCCGGGCACGTTCTCTTCGCCCACTCTTGTATGGCACTTCTCAGCGCAAAGTTTGGCGCCATTCTCACTATTGACTCGTTCGCCTCCGCCAGCGGCTGCCCAGTCGCCGGACACGTCTTTCCACCTCTCTGAATCCAATCTTCCACGCTCGATCGCTCGTACGTTTGGCCAGTTCTCACCACCACCGGGTCTTTCAACAACTCAAGACTGACTGGACAAAAAAAAGTCGAGCTCGCGCCTAACTGTCTCGCGTAATCGTCTATCTCGTCCTCGTCGATTGCTTTCGGAGGAGTTTGTTCCTTCGAGGATTCCTCTGGTGGCTTTTTAATAAAATCATTCCTCTCCCCGCCTTCGTCGTCGTCTTCGTTTCGATGGTAGCTCGGATAAATCGCGTCCTCCACCGTCCTTCGCACCGATTCCTCCGCGACGACGACGACGAAAGGGTTCTGCCGATCTGCCAATTCAATCTCTTCTTCTTCTCCTCTTCCGGGTGCGACATCAGGCACCCCTCTCGAGTTGGACATCCGATAGTAATTATTAGAAAAAATAACGCACTGAAAAAGGAGAACTTATAACGCTCTCCTTTCTCTCGGTCTTTTTGTAGTGCTATTTAGGGTTGTGCAGCGTTACAAAACCACACGCGTTTTTGTTACTTTTTCGTCTCTCTCTTCTCTTCCAGCAGGCCTCACGGTCCCCACAAAATACACGGAAACGTGGAAAAAAAGCTGACACTCTCGCGACCATGAACAACGCGCGCGTTTCCAAAAGTTAAAAAATGAGGATTGTGAGAAAAATTAATACTTTCGTAAAAAAAAGTCGTCGTGTCGTCTGGCGTATTATATCGTATTGTATATCGTCATTTTCGCGCGCGCGAGTGTTAATGCTAAAATACATAATATCAAACGTTCATGGTTTGCGCGGGATCTCTATACTTTCTATATATTCTCTCGATTTCTTTGTTCACGTCTTCGCCGAGAGGCGGTTGGGTGTACGCTTCCAAATTTTCCTTCAATTGAGGCATGGTCGTCGCGCCGATGATGCTCGAACAGACGAAATCGCGGTCGCGAACGAAACGCAAGGATAAATCGGTCAACGTCGTGCCACTTTCGCGCGCTAAGGTTTGGTATTCCGTCAAGCAGTCTTTCAATCGCGGTTCGTTGAATCTCGCCATGTATCCAGGGAAGAGCGTAAATCGACTGTTTTTCGGCGGTTCTTTGGCGTTTAAATATTTCCCGGTTAACGCGCCGCCGGCTAACGGAGAATAGGCTAAGAAGCTGACGTTGTGATTCTTCGGCGAGCATGCTTCGTTTAAATCGGTTTCGAACGCGATTCGCTGGAGTAAATTGTACCCGTTTTGTATCGTTTGCATCTTCGGGCAGGATTCGTGTTTATATTTCGCCAACGCTCCAAACTCGCACACGCCAAACGCGGTTTCATTCGACGTTCCGAAGTATCTGACCTTCCCGCTTTTAATCAGTCTATACATGCACTCAGCTTGTTCTTCGAACGAAACGTCGTCGTCGCGTTCGCTCGTTCGTTCGTACGGCACGCCTCCGAATAGCGAAACGTATCTGTCCGGCCAATGTAACTGAAGGACGTCGATGAAATCCGTCTTCAGCCTCTCCAACGAACACTCGACCGACCTCTCCATCTGCTTCGCGGTTAATCTGTTCTCTTCGTTTGGGTTTCTTCCTTTCAAAGTCATTTGACTCCTCCCGGCCACTTTCGTCATCAAAACAATCTCCTCTCGCTTTTGATGTTTCAACCACGACCCGATGTACTCGTCTGTTTTGCCTTGCGTTTTCGGATCTGCTGGGACCGCGTACATTTCCGCCGTGTCTATAGAATTCACTCCGAATTCCTTCACCGCAAAATTGAGTTGCTCGTGCGCTTCATTCTCCGTGTTTTGATTCCCGAACGTCATCGTCCCGAGCGTGACGTCACATATCGAAACGTCGGTATCGCCTACTCGCTGATTTCTTTCCAATGCAGAGATGGTATCGGTTTTGCAACGTCTTTTGCTCCCTATTTTTCTCCTTCTTCTTTTGTCGGCGAAAGAAGAAGAAGAAGAGAACGAAGAGTAGCAGCACTGGTGACTTCTGGATGGCGTCGTCGTCGTCGACATGCGGCGATGTACTGTTTTTTATGTAGGATATTACATCGAGTACAGGAAGAAGAAACGAGAGGAAAAGAGGAAGTGTAGGGTTTTAAATGCACGTATTGCCAGGTTTTAGGGTGTAGACACGCGCTCCCGCCCCCACGAAGGGGTGGATGAAATCAATGCCTTTTATAAAGGCTTTAAATCTAAAAGGCAAGGGGGGTAATAGTAAGGCGGGAGGGGGGAGACTGCTTTTATTTTTTTGCGACATGGATCGATCGGGATCTGTGTTTTTTCTCGAGGAGTGTGATCCTTCCCTTTGTGTGTGTTAGTGTGTATTGATTTTATTACAGTTTTTCCCCACAACTCTCCTCTCGAGTTTTGTACTCCCCACACTTTCAAGCTCGAGCCGCGCGGTAAATGTCTAAAACCAAACTCATCCGCGCGGACTGGTCCTTCTCCGTCACCAGCGCCGCATCCGCGAACGCGATCGACCACTCGAAAGCGTTCAACCAAGAGGGCGCGTCGAGAGTCAACCTCAAGTTGGTGGTGTTGAAAAACAACGACGACTCATCATCATTTGTCGCCGACGAAAATGTCAGCGAAAATAATAACGGAAGAAAAAAAGAAGAAGCACATAAAAAAGAGATCATCGCGATGGAGCTGACGCTGCCGCAGTTTTACGAGTTCGCGAGAGATTTAGAGATCGCCAGGAAGAGTTTAGAGGAAAAAATGTAGCTAGCGCGCGATGATATAGATTTAGTACACATAGTGTGATATAGCTTTTTGTTTTGTATGTTATGTACCACGCACAAGTGAATTTATATTTTTTGGTGTTGTTGTTAGTTTTTCGAGCGCAACGAACGACAAACGCAAAGAAAAAGAAAACAAAAATTTCCACAAAACGTACTTCAGAGATATCAAACGCTTTACGCTTTACGTAATATAAGCTCACACATAAATATCACTACTCACAAAGAGTGGAACCCCGCGAGATAAGTGAGAGAAACCAAGAGCCTTCGTTGGCTTTTTATTAAACAGGAAGAAGAAAGCGGCGCTTTTTTTATACGCAAACGCGCGG